>Ga0075418_10008274_pt1 | contig 11668 bp, 10 predicted proteins | sample SoiMetdeltSBSDD2_FD_81776 | JGI IMG/M metagenome (GOLD analysis project Ga0075418, IMG submission 81776) | Bulk soil microbial communities from a Populus tree surrounding site in Tennessee, USA - Soil MetaG P. deltoides SBSDD2 | ecosystem: Environmental > Terrestrial > Soil > Tree plantation...
AGCGGGCGCGGCGGCTCGGCCAGGTCTGGGCCGCCCGCCGTCCGGCGATCAGCGGTGCGGGTCCGCGGCGCGCGGCAGCGGAAGGCATCCTCTACCCAATGGCTGTCTCGCCAGCTCAACGATCCTTATGTGGCCGAGGCCCGCCGGCTCGGCTATCGGTCGCGCGCAGCGTTCAAATTGATCGAGCTCGATGATCGGTTTGGGTTGCTGCTGCCAGGGCAGCGGGTGGTCGATCTCGGCTGCGCGCCGGGCGGCTGGACGCAGGTTGCGGTCGAGCGGGTTCGCGCCGGGGAAGGCCCCGGCGCGGTCGTCGCAGTCGATCTGAAGGGGCACTACGTGGGCACGATCGTCGACCAGCCGCCCGACGTCGAGCTGTACGAGCGCGTCGCAAGCCGGCTGCCCGACACCTGGATCGAGGATCCGGCGCTGACGCCCGAGACCGATCGCGTCCTCGCACCGCACCGAGACCGGATCACGTGGGACGCGCCGATCCACTCGGTCGCCGACATCGTCGGCCTGCCCTTCCCGCCGCGGACGCTCAACTTCAAGCCGTCGCGATTCGGGAGCATCAAGCGCCTCTTCGACGCGTACGACCACTGCGCCGAGGCAGGCATCGCGATCTACGGCGGCGGCCAGTTCGAGCTCGGCCCGGGCCGCGGGCAGATCCAGTACCTCGCCTCGCTCTTCCACCCGGATTCGCCGAACGACACGGCGCCTGCGGCCTACAACGCGAAACCGGCCGAGGGGCTGCCGACGAGCCCGATGACGCCTCAGATCGAGGCGACCGGCTTCCGCTGGAAGTCCTGATCCGGCTCGCCGCATCGACTGTCGCACTCTCGGGAGCCCTCTGCCTTTCCGCCTGCGCCGCCGATCCATTCTCCGAGCTTCCCGACCCACGCGCGGCATCCGACTGCGTCGCCTTCACGAAGGAGGCCCAGAATGAGGGAGGGACCGCTGACGCAGCGAACACTCAATGAGTATTTCGGCGGCAAGGAAGGGAAGCCGCGCATCCGCCTCGCCAACGGCGAGACGGCGATCTTTCTCCCGGGCGGGAACGGGGAGAGCGGCGCCATTGTCGGACGGACCTTCGTTACGGTCAACGGACTTCCGCCGGACCTCGCGCGCGAGTTCCTGCACCAGCTTCGCCCGGTCGACTAGACCTCGAGGACGACGGGCAGGATCATCGGCCGGCGGCCGGTGCGCTCGCGGATCAGCTGGCCAACGGCGTCGTGGATGTGCTCCTGCAGGAGCTTGAGCTCGGAGATGTCCTCGGAGAGGCAGTGCGCGAGGGTGCGTTGGGCCTCGTCCCGCGCCTCGTCGAGTAGGGAGTCCTCGGGCTCGGCGAAGCCACGCGAGATCACCTCGGGCGCGGCGATCTCGCGCCCGTTCTGCGAACCGACGGTGACGACGACGATGAGGACGCCGTCCTCGGAGAGGTGGCGCCGGTCGCGAAGCGCCACGTCCTGCACATCCCCCACTCCGAGCCCGTCGACGAATGTCGCGCCGGCCTCCACGACGCCCACGACTTCTGCGCGCCCGTTGGCGAGCTCCACGACCGAGCCGTTCTCGGCGAGGACGATGTTGTCGGAGTCGACCCCGGCATCGCGGGCCAGCCGGGCGTGGGCGGCGAGCATGCGGAACTCGCCGTGCACCGGCATCACGTTGCGCGGGCGCAGGACGGCGAGGATCGTGCGCAGCTCCTCGGCATGGCCGTGGCCCGAAACGTGCACCGGCGCAATCTCCTGGTGCAGCACCTCGGCGCCCGACTTGGCGAGCCGGTTGATCGTGTCGTGCACTCGCAGCTCGTTCCCCGGCACCGGCTTCGCCGAGATGATCACCGTGTCGCCCTCCTCGATCTGGACGTGCTGGTGGTCGTTGTAGGCCATGCGCGTGAGCGCCGACATCGGCTCGCCCTGGCTCCCGGTGCAGAGGATCATCGTCTCGTCGGGCCGAAGCTCGGGGAGAACGTCGGGCTTGACGAGGAGATCCTCGGGCACGTCGATGTAGCCGAGGTTCCTCGCGATGTTGACGTTCTTGCGGAGCGAACGGCCGATGAGGCACACCTTGCGCCCGTCCTCGAGCGCGACGTCGATCGCCTGCTGCACGCGGTGGACGTTGGACGCGAACGACGCGATGAGGATGCGGCCGCTCCGTTGCGGGATGATCTGCCGGAAGACCTCCCCGACCGTGCGCTCGGACTGCGTCACCCCGGGGCGCTCCGCGTTCGTGGAGTCGCCGAGGAGGAGGTCGACGCCACGGTTGCCGAGGTCTGCGAGCGCGCCGAGGTCCGTGCGAAAGCCGTCCACGGGCGTGTGGTCGATCTTGTAGTCGCCGGTGTGGACGATGCGGCCACCCGGGGTCTCGAGGACGACTGCCACCGCGTCCGGGATCGAGTGCGCCATGCGCACGAACTCCGCCGTGTACGGCCCGATCCGAGTCGGCCCGTCCTCGGGCACTGCCTCGATGAGCTCCGCGTCCTTCATCAGGCCGTGCTCGTCGAGCTTGGACTTGACGAGCCCGAGCGTCAGCCCTGTCGCCCAGATCTCCGGGATCCGGACTTCCCGCAAGAGGTACGGGAGCGCACCGACGTGGTCCTCGTGCCCGTGGGTGAGGACAACGGCGCGGATGTCGCTTTCGTGGTCCTGGAGGTAGGAGAAGTCCGGCAAGACGAGGTCGACGCCCAGATGCTCGTCCCGCGGGAACGAGAGGCCGGCATCGATCACGATGATGCCGTCGTCGCTCTCGACGACCATCATGTTCTTCCCGACCTCGCCCAGCCCCCCGAGCGGGATCAGCCTCGTCGAGCCCGCCACGGGCTAGACCTGCGCTGCCTGGAGGACGCCGGCACGCTCGAGCACCGCGCGAAGCTCGGCCTTCTGCGCGTCCGTCGCGTCCACGAGCGGTAGCCGTGGGATCCCGACGTCGTGCCCGGCGATCGCCATGGCCGCTTTGACCGGGATCGGGTTCGAGTCGATGGCGAGCGCGTCGATCACGGGCCTGAGCTCCGCCTCGATCTCACGCGCTCCGGTGGCGTCTCCGTTGCGGTAGCGGGTGACAAGCTCGCGCACGCGCCGGCCCACGAGGTGCGTGAACACGAAGACGCCGCCTTTCCCGCCTACCTCGAGGAACGGCAGGAGAAGGTCGTCGTTCCCCGCGAAGAGGGTCAGGCCGCTCTCGTTCACGATCCGCTTCGCCTGGTCGATGTCCGGGGTTGCCTGCTTCACGTACTGCACGTTCGGGATCTCGGCGAGCTCGGTGAGCGTGTCCGGCTCGATGTTCACGACCACGCGCTGGGGGATGTTGTAGACGACGATCGGCTTGTCGGTGACCGCCGCGATCGCCTCGAAGTGGGCGACGATCCCGCGCGCCGGCGGCTTCGAGTAGTACGGCGTGACGACGAGGAAGGCGTCTACGCCGATGCCGTGCGCCTCGCGAGTCAGGTGGACCGAGTGCGCGGTCGAGTATGTGCCGGTGCCCGCGACGACGCTCGCGCGGTCGCCGACGGCCTCGACCGCCGCGGTGAAGAGCCCGAAGCGCTCGTCGTCGGTCAGCGTCGGAGATTCGCCGGTCGTCCCCGCGACGACGACGCCGTCGGAGCCCGTGTCGACGAGGTGCGTGCACAGGCGCTTGAACGCCTCGTAGTTGACGGATCCGTCGGCGCTGAAAGGCGTGAGGACCGCTGTCAGAACGTCGCCGAGCACCGAACGAATCTTACTCCAGGAGGCTTTCGAGCCCGACGGTGACGCCGGGGGGAAGGCTCGAAAGGTTTTCGAGAGCGAGGAGGACTCCGGGCGCGAAGGCCTCACGGGAGAGCGTGTCGTGCCGGATGGTCAGGAGCTCCCCCTCCCCTCCCAGCAGCACCTCCTGATGGGCGATGAGGCCAGGCAGGCGCACGGAGTGAATCGGCACGTCGCCGGGCATCGCCTCGGCGGTCGCCTTCGCAGTGCCCGAGGGCGCGTCGACCTTCGACTCGTGGTGAAGCTCCACGATCTCCGCCTTGGGTAGATACCTGGCGGCTTCGGCGGCGAAGCGCATCATCAAGACCGCCCCGACCGCGAAGTTCGGCGCAACGAAGCAGGCGATGTCACGCCTCCGCGCGAGCTCGTCGAACGACGCAAGATCCGCCGGGCCCATCCCGGTCGTGCCGACGACGCACGGAATGCCCGCCTGCAGGCATCCCTCCACGTTCTTTCGCACCGCGTCCGGGCGCGTGAAGTCGATCGCAGCGTCGTGGCCGTCGCGCTTCGGCTGGTCGCCGCTCCCGGCCGGCGTCACCTCGTGCCCTGCCTCGGCGAGCTTGGGAGTGAGCGCCGAGCCCACCTTACCGTCCGCGCCGTAGAGAAGGACCCTCACGCGGCCGCGGCCGAGATGAGGTCGGGACAGACCCGCTCGACGGCTTTGAGCACGCGCTTCTCGCTCGGCCCCACCGCCGCGACGGACAGGCGCTCACGGGACAGGAGCGCACCGGTCAGCTCGGCGACGCTCGACGCGTCGACCGCGTCGATCTCGGCGAGGATGCGGTCGAGGTCGAGGAGCTCGCTGTCCGTGATGAGCGACTTACCGAGTCGGCTCATGCGGTTCGACGTCATCTCCATCGAGAGCATGATCCGGCCCTTGAGGTTCTCTTTTGCGCGAGCGAGCTCGTCCTCGGTGACATCGCCGGCGGCGACGACCTCGATCTGCTCCGCGACGATCTCGAGACACGCGCCCAGATTCTCCGCCCGGGTGCCCACGTACACGCCGATCTGTCCGGTATCCGCGTACTGAGAGGAGAACGTGTAGACGGTGTAGGCGAGCCCGCGCTTCTCCCTGATTTCCTGGAAAAGCCGGGACGAGGCGGAGCCGCCGAGGATCCCGTCCAGGATCGAGGCCGCGAAGCGGCGCTTGTCGGAGCGTGAGATGCCCGGCGCACCGAGGCAGAGGTGGTACTGCTCCGTGTCCTTCCGCTGGAACGCCAGCCGCGGGGGAGGCGCCGAGACCCAGGGTGCGCGCGCCGCGGGGCGGCGGCCGGCCGGGCGAATCTTCGCCTCCATGCCCTCGACCAGCGCGATGAGCCCCTCGTGCGCGAGATTCCCGGCCGCCGCGACGACGACGTTGCCGGGCGCGTAGCGGGCGCGGTGATACGCGGCGATCGAGCGCCGGGAGACGTTGGCTATCACCTCCGCGCTCCCCAGCACGGGGCGCCCCAGCGGGTGATTCCCGAAAACCGCCTGCGTGAGGAGGTCGTGGATCAGCTCTTGCGGCGTGTCCTCGACCATCGCGATCTCCTCGAGGACGACCTCGCGCTCGGAGTCGAGGTCGACGAGCTCAGGCGCGAAGACCAGGTCGGTCATCACATCGAGCGCTTCCTCGACATGCTCGTCCAGCACGCGTGCGTAGACGACGGTGTAGTCGCGTGCCGTCGCCGCGTTGAGCTCGCCGCCGAAGCCGTCGAAGACCTCCGCGATCTCCTGCGCTGAATACTTCTGCGTTCCCTTGAAGAGCAAGTGCTCCAGAAAGTGCGTAACGCCCGCCCGCGCGTTGTCCTCGTCCCGGGAGCCGGTGCCGATCCAGAGGCCGAGCGCGACCGAACGAACGGTGTCGAGCGGCTCGCTGATGACCCGCGCGCCGCTCGGAAGCGTCGTCAGCAGGTAGTTCTGCACGGGCGAATCGTAGACCTTCGCCTCAGACGACCCGGGCTAGGAGGCGCTCATCCAGCCTGCGGCGACGAAGTCTCCAGGGAGCGTTGCCTCTACGTCGGCCGCCAGCCAGTGCAAATCGCCGCCCTCGACCCACAACAGGTAGCTGCCGGTCGGGTCGGTCGCCAGATCGGTGATGCGGCCGTCGGTCGAAACGAGCTTCGTCGATGCGCCCGTGTCCATGTCCAGACGCACAAGCCGACTCGGCCCCGACGGATGCAATGGGTCGCCGCCCTGCTCGATCGCAACTGTTCCCTCGGTCGTGTTTGCGACGCCGTCCCAGTACGACCCGGCGGGTGGATCCACGTACATGGCATCGGCGAGTGAATCGGCGGCTACGTCGACGACGCCGATCGTGTCTCCCAAGGGCAGACGCCCTTACCCATCGGCCGCAGCCTGTTTCCTGGCTTTCCTCGAGAGCAGCTCGCGCGTCTGCTCGAAGCCGAAGGCCCAGAGCATGACTCCGATCCCGAGCAGTACGTTCCAAGCAGTGATGACCGAGTCCTGGGCGATGGAGAAGGCGGCGACCTTCTCGCTCGAGGCGTACGAGCGCAAGATGACGACATCCAGAGCCTGCGTCTGACCGACCCCGCCGGGCGTGATCGCAAAGAGCTGGGAGAGGAGGTGCGAGGACGCGACCAGCAAGACCGTGAAGACGGTGATCGGAATCTCGAACGCCGCCATGAAGACCACGTTCACACCGATGCGGCAGCAATACGAGGCTGCGGAGGGCAGCGCGACCTCTCGGCCGTAGCGTCGCCAGTCCCGGAAGATCGCCGCGCCTTGCTTGGCCTTCTTCCACTGGTCGAGCACGCGTGGCTTCAGACGGCGCCACAAAAACCAGAGAAGCGGGACGACGACCAGAACCGTGATCGCGATTGCAGCCGGGTGCGCGGAAAAGAAGTCGCCGAGCTCGTTCGAGGGCGATCCCTTCGCGACCGAGTGCGGGCGGAAGACGGCGACGCAGATCACGATCAGAACGCTCGTGACCGTGAAGAACGCCGCCTGGACGACCGTGGCAGACGTGATCCCGGAAACCGACGAGCCGGGAATGCTGCCGCGGAAGATGCCGATCATCGCTGCAGTCCCGGCCTGGGCCGGCGCGACGGCGTTGATCGCAGTTCCTCCCTGCGAAGCGCCCCACGACGTCTTGAAGGACAGGTTGCTCTTCGGATACGCGGCTCGCAGGATGTTCCGCCACGTCAGCCCGATGAGGGCGGATTCCACCGTCTTCAGGCCCAGCGCGAGCACGAGCCAGAGGACCGGAACCTCGCCGATGCGATCCAGGACGCCGGAGACCCAGTCCCGTAGGTCGCCGACCGCGCTGGCCAGAGTCATTTGCTCCGCCGCGGCCAAGGCGATCCTCGCCACTCTAAGCCTGCTTGTACGCCCGGCCGGGGTCGCCCGCGGCGCGCGCGAGGAGTGCGATCGCCTTGAGCGGTGGACGGGCCAGACCCCTGATTCCGCCGACGTCGGCGACCTCGCCCCGCACGAGCCGCTCGACGGCGCGCCACACGAGCTTCGTGCTGGCGAGGCCGAATGTGGCCCGCGGGTAGCGGTCGAGGGCGACCTTCACGCCCCACGAGGCCCAGAGGTGGTTCGCCAGGCGGCTCGCCAGACGCGGTCCGTACGGGTCCAGGCTCTCCGTTCGGCCCTGAAGGACGTCGAGAACGGCCTCGGAGGCGTACTGCGAGCTCAGGAAGCCTTCGAACATCCCGTCGCCCGAGACCGGGTCGATGAGCCCTGCCGCGTCGCCGACGAGGAGCGCGCGGCCCCGCGCAAGCGTGGAGCCCGGTTCGCGCAGCGGGAGCCGATAGCCGCGCAGTTCTTCGAGGTCGTCGAAAGAAGCGCCGTGCGCCTCGCAGAGCCTGCGGAGATGCGCCCGCAGACGCGGGCCCTCCTCCTGCCAGCCGCCGACGCCGAAATTCGCGTGGTCGCCCTTGGGGAAGACCCAGCCGTAGCCGCCCGGAACGACGCCCAGCTCGAGCGCGAGCCGCCCGTCATACGCAGAGCGATCCATCTTCGCGTAGGGCAGGTTCGCCTCGAGCGCGACGCCGACGACGCGGTTGCCGCCGAGCCCGAGCGTACGGGCGGTCACCCCGTTGACGCCGTCCGCGCCGATCAGGACGTCGGCCTCGGTGCCATCGACGGCTACACCGTCCACCCGAACCTCGAGGTCGCTCACCTTCACGCCCTCACGGAGCTCGGCCCCCGCCTCGACCGCCTTCTGCACGAGGAAGTGGTCGAGGCGCTTCCGCTGCGTCATGTAGACGAGCGGGTCACCGTTTCCGCGCGCGAGGGACTTCCCATAGCGCAGCCGCAGGTCGACGGCCGAGACGACGTGCTCGACGACGGGCTTGATCGAGAACGGAAGGAGTCGCGCCGCACGGCCCGTCACGCCTCCGCCACACGGCTTGTCGCGCGGAAAGCATGCGCGGTCGAGCAGGAGGACGTCCGCGCCCGCGCTCGCGAGCCTGTAGGCGGCCGTCGAGCCCGCGGGGCCGGCGCCGACGACGACGACGTCGTAGCGCTTCATGGCGCCATTCTCACAATTCGAGGCACACGAGCGTTCTAGAGAAGCGTGCAACGGTTTCCGAAGCTCTCGTTCGCGGCCGTCATCGTCGTCTGGGCGTCGGCGTTCTCCGTCATCAAGGGGCTTCTCGACCACGGGATCGGCGCGGAGCAGATCGCCCTCGCCCGCTACCTCATCGCCGCGCCGGGCTTCGTGTTCCTCCTCTGGCGCGCGGGTGGACTTCCGGGTCTGAACCGACGCGATGCGACCCGTGTGCTCGTCGCCGGGATCGTCATCGTCGCCGGCTACCACCTCTCGCTGAATCTCGGCGAGCAGTCGACCTCGTCGGGAATCGCGGCGCTGATCGTTGCCCTCTCCCCCGCGCTCACGATGGCGCTCGCGATCGCCTTCGGGCTCGAGCGCTTCAGCCTGCGCGCCGCGCTCGGTCTCGCCGTCGCGTTCGCGGGAGTCGCCGTTGTCGTCGGTCTCGGCTCGGGCGAGAAATTCTCGCTCGACGGGATCAAGGGGCCGCTGATCGTCGTCGGCGCGCCGCTCTCATTCGCCCTCTACAACGTGCTCCTGAAGCCGCTCTTCGCGCGCTACGACCTGCTCGCGCTGACCGCTGCGACCAGCCTGATCGGAACCGCCGGCCTGCTCCCGATCTTCGCGGGCTCCGACGTCTCCGGCGCGACATCGCTCTCCGCGGGCGACCTCGCGCTGATCCTCTACCTCGGGATCTTCTCGACGCTCCTGGGCTACGTCGCCTGGAACATCGGCCTGCGGGCCTTCGGGCCCACGCGCGCGGTCACGGCCACCTATGCGATCCCGGCGCTGGCCGTGCTCTTCGGCGCGGTGACGCTCGAGGAGCCCGTGACGGCGTGGATCGCCGCCGGCGGGCTCCTGATCGTCGGTGGAGTTGCCCTCGCTAGCTTTCGCGGCGCGGGCCGCGGTCACGGCGTCCGCGGTCTCTTCCGCCTCGGCGGTCGTCGTTCCGAGGACGCTCCTCGCGCTCCCGCGGCGGAGCCGTCTTCGCGCGCTCGATGAGCTCCTCGGGCTGAACGAGCCCGCCGTTCTCGTGCTTGGCGACGAGCTTGAGGCCGATCCGGCCGCGAGCCTTGTCGACCTCGGCCACCTTGACGTCGAGGACGTCTCCGCGGCTGATCACGTCTTCGATGTGGGCGACCCGGCCGGGCCCCACGTTCGAGACGTGCAGGAGGCCGTCGGTCCCCTTCTTCAGCTCGACGAAGGCACCGAAGTCGGTTGTCTTCACGACCTTGCCGGTGTACTCGTCGCCGACCTCGGGCTCCTTCGTGAGGGCCTGGATCGCCGCGATCGCGGCCTCGGCCTTCGGACCGTCGACCGCGTAGATGAGGATCGTTCCATCCTCCTCGATGTCGATCTGGACCTCGTAGTCGCCTTCGAGCGAGCGGATGGTCTCGCCGCCCTTGCCGATGACGAGCCCGATCTGCTCGGGGTCGATCTTGATCGTCGTGATCCGCGGGGCGTGCTCGGAGAGCTCCGTGCGGGTCTCGGAGATCGCCTCGGCCATCTTGTCGAGGATGAACTCGCGGGCGCGCTTGGCCTGATCGAGGGCGTTCCGCATGATCTCCTGCGTGACGCCTGTGATCTTGATGTCCATCTGCAGGGCCGTGATGCCGTCGCGCGAGCCGGCGACCTTGAAGTCCATGTCACCGAGGTGATCCTCGGCGCCCTGGATGTCGGTGAGGATGACGTAGTCGTCGCCCTCCTTGACGAGGCCCATGGCGATGCCGCCGATCGGTGCCTTGATCGGCACGCCGGCGTCCATCAGCGCGAGAGTCGAGCCGCAGACCGAGCCCATCGAAGACGAGCCGTTCGACTCGAGCGTCTCGGAGACGAGCCGGATCGTGTACGGAAACTCGTCGAGCTCGGGGATCATCGGCTCGAGCGCCCGCTGCGCAAGTGCGCCGTGGCCGATGTCGCGGCGCTTGGGGCCGCGCATGAAGCCGGTCTCCCCGACCGAGTAGGGCGGGAAGTTGTAGTGGTGCATGTAGCGGCGCTCGGACTCGAGGGAGAGGTCGTCGATCCGCTGCCCCTCCTTGGCGGTGCCGAGCGTGAGCAGCGTCATGATCTGGGTCTGGCCGCGGGTGAAGAGCGCCGAGCCGTGCGTGCGCGGGGAAACTCCCACCTCGCACTCGATCGGCCGGATCTCCTCGGTGCCGCGTCCGTCCGGACGCCGCTTCTCGACCGCGATCTTCTCGCGGACGAGCTGCTTGTAGATGGACTCGGAAGCCTTCTTCACGAACTGCTTCGTAAGGCCGTCCTTGACCGTGGGGGCCTCGCCCTCGACGGTGGCCGGGCCGACCGGGAACGGGAGCTGGAGCTCCTCGATGATCCGGTCGAAGAGCAGGTGCCGCTTCGCGGACTTGAGCTGCTTGGAGTCCTGCTCGGCCTCGGTCAGCGCGCGAAGCTCTTCGCCGTATTGCTCGCGGACAGCTTCGACGGCCGCCTCGAGGCGAAGCGTCTCGAGCAGCATGTCGAGGCTCGAGCGCACCTGCATCTCGCGGACGATGTCCTCCTCGGTGGAGTCCATCGTGAGCGGCGAGGCCAGCTCGGCTCCGATCTCCTCGATGGCCGCGGCGGCCTCCCTGAGACCGTCAGCGGCGATGCGCTCGCGGATGCGGTCGGCATGGCCCGTGACCTCGGCGTCGACCTCGGGGTCGATCCACTTCGGCTTGCCCACCTCGCGCCGGAGCTCCTCCTGCGCCTCGCAGAGCTTTTTGATCTCGGCGTGCGCGAGCTCGAGCGCCTCGAGGAGCAATTCCTCGGGCACCTCCTCGGCGCCGGCCTCGACCATCGTCAGGCCGTCCTTCGTGCCGACGACGATGAGGTCCATCGTCGACTCCTCCTGAACTTCGGGGAGGCTTGGATTGATGACGAGCTGGCTGTCGATCAGGCCGATCCGCACGGCGCCCACCGGCCCCTTGAAGGGGAGCGGCGAAATCATGAGGGCCGCGGAGGCCCCGTTGATCGCGAGGATGTCGTGCGGGGTGATGAGGTCGGCCGACAGCGTCGTGCAGATGACCTGCACCTCGTTCGTGAAGCCCTTCGGCCAGAGCGGCCGGATCGGGCGGTCGATCATGCGCGCGGTCAGGATCGCCTTCTCGGTCGGGCGCCCCTCGCGCTTGAAGAAGCCGCCGGGGATCTTCCCGGCCGCGTACATCCGTTCCTCGACGTCCACCGTGAGCGGGAAGAAGTCTGCGCCTTCGCGCGCCTCCGTCCGCCCCTGCGCGGTCGCGAGGACCATCGTGTCGCCGGAGCGGACAACAACCGCTCCGTCGGCCTGCTTGGCGAGCTTCCCGGTCTCGAAGCTCATGTCGTTTCGGCCGACGGTGACGTTCACCGTCGACTTACCGGAAACCATGGTGCTCATATGTCTTGCCTCTCTTTCCTCTGGGAGGTGGAGGCGGAGGTTTGAGGCAACCGCTTCGCGGGGCTC
>Ga0075418_10008275_pt1 | contig 11667 bp, 7 predicted proteins | sample SoiMetdeltSBSDD2_FD_81776 | JGI IMG/M metagenome (GOLD analysis project Ga0075418, IMG submission 81776) | Bulk soil microbial communities from a Populus tree surrounding site in Tennessee, USA - Soil MetaG P. deltoides SBSDD2 | ecosystem: Environmental > Terrestrial > Soil > Tree plantation...
GTAGCCGCCGCGGATGACCGCGCGCGAGTCATCGAGGGTGAGCGCAAACCCGGCGCGCGGTGCCAGCCGCATAGCGCCCGGATCGAGGAGTCCTCGTCCCCATCCGGCCTGGTTCGAGGTCACGTACGGAATGGGGATCAGTGGAAGGAGCGTCGAGGCTGCCGGATTGATGGCGTCGGAGTCGTCGCTGGCAATCACGAACCGTCCGCCCGGGGTGGAGAGGTCGATCGACGACAGCCGGTTGCTGACGTCGTACATGTGTTGATTGAACTCGTAGCGCAGCCCCAGATTCAACGTAAGGTTTTCGCGAGCGCGCCAGTCGTCCTGCACGTAGGTATGCAGCCAGTTGGTCCGCCCGTCTTCGTCGCCGCGGCCGATCCCGACTGACGCGGAGGTGGGGTACCCGAGCAGGAAGTCGGCAAGGGCATTGCCGGTGAACTGCCCGGTGTAGATGAATGCGCCGCGCGGGTTGTCAGGCTGTACGGGCCGCAGCCGCAGATGGTAGTAGTAGCCGCCGAACTTCCAGCGATGCCTGCCGCGATCGATCGTGAAGTTGTCGTACAGCTCGACGTGCCAGTTCTCGCGCGTTGTGAAGACCGTCGGATCGCCCATCGTGCTGTAGAGGCCACCGGTCGAGATCTGCGGGAAGCCGGCGTCGCGCGGGTCGCTCGTGACGCCAAGCAGACCGACGCGGCTCGCGAACGCATTGCCGCGATTCAGGCTCGTCTGGCCGCCTCCGATCGTCATCCAGCCGACGCGCACTTCGTTCAGCATTGAATTGCCGAACACCCGGCTTTCGCTGACGATGCCGTTACGCGTCACGGTTGTCAGCGACCGGCCAAACCCCGGCACGATCGATTCCTGCAGCGCGCTCGCGCCGAACGGCTGCAGGTCGTTCGCGTCAAAGGTGCTGAAACGGCCGAACAGCTGGTCGTTGTCGCTGAAACGATGGTCGATGCGCGCGCTGAACTGATCGAGTTCCCGCGTCGACGCTTCGATCGACGTCAGGTTCTGGAATGCCGCGCCACTGGTTGGCAACGGCACCTGCTGCAGGAATGCGACCGCTATCGGATCGAGCCGGCCGGCAGGGATCTGGTTGCCGGCGAACGGCAGGCACACACCTGCGGCCGGGATCGTGAGCGGATCGCAGATCGCGGGAAAGCCGGCGAAGTTGCCCGACCGGAGCACCGCGGTCGGCACCGAAAAGGCGCGCGTCAGCGATCGGCGCATCCGCGTCCCTTCGTAGCTGGCAAAGAAGAAAGACCGGTTCCGCGCGAGCGGACCCCCGAGCGACCCCCCGAACTGGTTCTGCCGCAGCGGCGGCATCGGCTGGTCCGCCGGATGGAAGTAGTTGGCCGCATCGAACGCCTCGTTGCGGTGGAATTCGAACACGCTTCCGCTGAAGGTGTTCCCTCCCGCCTTGGTCGAAACGTTGATCAGCGCCGATGCCTTGCCGCCGAATTCGGCCGGGTACATCGACTTCTGGATCCGGAATTCCTGGATGGAGTCGACCGACGGGTTGATTGCGAGGTTGTTGAACAGTTCGTCGGTAACCTTGGCGCCGTCGAGGAGATAAATGTTGTGGCCGGAGCGCTGGCCGCCGACGTTTGGCAGCGGGCCAGCCTGCTGGAGCGCGTCGCCGCGGGTGCCGCCCGGCGGCAGCACCACCGCGTCGCTCAACTGCGCGAGGGCGAGGAAGTTCCGGCCGTTGAGCGGGAGCTGGACGACTTCCCGGTTTTCGATGACGTCGCTGATCTCGGCCGTGGCCGTCTGCAGGAGTGAGGCGTTGGCGGCGACAGTGAGGTTTTCGGACAGCCCTTCGACGTCGAGCCTGAAGTCGAGCGTCAACGCCGAGCCAATCTCGAGCAGGATGCCGGTGCGCGTCTGCGGCGAGAAACCGGCGAGCGCGACGGTGACGTCCCACGCGCCGGTGCGCAGCGCGGGAAGGAAGAATCGGCCCTCGCCATCGGTGACACGGGTGACGACGGTGCCGCTCGCCGGATGGGTCGCCGTCACGGTGGCGCCGGGCAGCACACCGCCCGACGCATCCATCACGACGCCGGCCACTTCACCAGTATTGGTCTGCGCCGCAGCGACCGTTGCGAACGCGACGACGATCGCGACCAAAGCCGCGAAGACTGATTTCACCCGTCCTGCCCGGTTGTGTCAGTTCGGCAGCCGCATCCCGGACCAGTGGAGCGCCTTGATCTTCCACCCCTCGGGTTCCCGGGTCATCACCATCGTTTCAAGGCTCAGGAGCGCGAGCGGCTTACCTTCGAATGTCCCTCTGAATTCGGTGGACGTGCGCACCCAGGCGACGTCGCCGCGGACGGTCTGCTGCACCGGCATGCGCGCAGCCTTCATACCCTTTGCGAACTCCAAATCGGCGGGCAGGTGGTTCTGTTCGTATTGCATCCGGTTCTCAATTGTGCCGCCCTCCATCATCAGCGCATCGTCGGCAATGTATCGCATGACAGTGGGGGCATCGCCGGTATCCATCGCGGTCTGAAACGCTTTCGCTGCGGCCGCGACACCGGCCTCATCATTTGCGGGCGGTTCAGCCGGAGCACATGCGGCCAGCAGGCCGCAGAAGAGCAGCAGTAAAACAGGGAAGCGCATAAGCTGTAACTCCTTTAGAAATAAAGCGCCCTATTAAAGCACGCGGTCGAGCCATCGACAGCGGTCCCGAGTATGCACCCGGTAGATGCATGGGCCGTCTGCAGAGATTGGGTTTCTCGGCCGTTCTGCTCGTCACAGTGTCGACCGCGGCATGTGCCGGCCGGATTGCGGCCCCGCCGGCGCCTGGCTTGGCTGGCGAGCCTCGGGCCTCCTGGATCATCCGCGCCGGCGCTCAGTACGGGGCAGAGCGCGAAATCTGCCGCTCCGACCGCGATCAGCCGTGCCGGCTGTCCGCGAGTACGGAGGCGCAGCCAATCAGTGTGGTCGTGTCGGTCTTTCTGTATCCCGCGCAAGGCGCGGAAACGACCTATCGAGGGGCGTTCCTTTCCGGGTTCATGGGATCCCGCGGCACCGGCCACGAGGTGAAGGTGGACTACCGGATTAAGCCAGGGGAACGCCCCAGCTTCGTGTCGGCGGCTGGACGCGTCACGCCGGTGCCCGGCGATTATCAGTTTCGAATGGCGCTCTTCGCCGACGTGCCTGGCAGCAAGGATCCACACCAGTTCGAACAGGTCATCCCGGTCCAGGTGATCGAGCCTCGCGGCGCCTGACGAAAAGTTCAGCACAACTTCAGGTACGCGCCTGCCACCCGGCGCTATCGTGGTTTTAGTCAGCATCCTGCCACTGGATGGCTATGCGTCTTCGCCTCTCGCTCGCCTGCCTTGCGGGTGTTGTTGTGCTCGAGACTTCCGACGCACGAGGCAGCCAGGCGGCCGAATCTCCGCGAATGGACAGACGGATGGAGGTTCCGGTCACGCTGATCGCCGAAGGCTGGTCCCAGCCGGCGTCCAAGGTGCTGCTGGAGGCCCGCCAGCAAGCCGCCATGATCTACGACGCCATCGACGTATCGCTAGTGTGGACGGACAACCCCGGCCTGGACGAAGAAGCCGGTCCGGTTCATTTCGTGGCGGTCGTGTTGTCTGACGCGCGCACCGACCAGTTTCTGAGGGGCGAGGAGCTGCCGCCGTCGGTGCTTGGCGTGGCCCCGTATCAGACTGGCCGCGTCTACCTGTTCTGGGACCGGATCGCCCGTCGCGCCTGGGAGAACCGCGTGCTTCCGCAGATCGTGATGGCACGTGTCCTGGCGCATGAGATCGGGCACCACCTGCTGCCTCTGCAAGGCCACTCGGACAGCGGCATCATGCGTCCTTCCGTGGACTATAGAGTGGGCGAGCCGCCGGCCTTCACTCCGACACAGGCTGCATCGATCCGGCAGTTGCTGTCTGCAGCCTCGGCTGGCGACTAGTCAGCGCGAGCCGTCTACTTCGCCACGATACTGAGGTTGGTCCGTCCGATCTCCTGGCCGCCGCGGGATACCGTGACCGTGACGTTCCAGGTGCCGCCCATCGAGAGCTGGGCCGTGCCTCGATAGCGGCCTCCACCCGCATGCGCCAGCGCCGGGTCGCTGCGCATGGCGGGCATGTTCATCGCCGGCATCGCCGGCATCGAGAAGACGGGCTGAACGGTCGCGTCGGTCACGGGCGCGCCGTTCTCCAGGACGATGACCTCAATCTGGTTGTCGCCCTCCACGGGTGGATTGGGCTCGGTCGTGAATTGAACGGTCAGGCCCTGCGCGGATGGCGTCGTGGCCGGGGCCGCCGCCGGCGTCGCCGGCGTGGATTCCGGTGCGCTCCCGCTCCCGCACGACGCGGCTCCGAACGCCAGGATGAGCGCGGCGCCGAGCGCTGCCGCCTTGCCAAACAGGGCGCTTCTCACGATTTGTCTCCTCCGGATGTCTTCGCCAATGGCGAACAGGCACGGGATCAAGAACAGCACATATATGGTGGAGCTGATCATCCCGCCAAACGTGGGTGTGGCAATCGGCCTGGTGATATCCATGCCGGAGCCGCTCGCGAACATGATGGGCAGCAGCCCGAACACGGTTGTGGCCACGGTCATCAGCTTGGGACGCAGCCGCGCCGCCGACCCCTCGATGACGGCGTCCATGTACGTCTGTTCGGGCGTGCGGTGCGCGAGCGCCTCCCGGATGAACTCGATCATGATGATCCCGGTCTGGATCGCCACGGCGAAGAGCGAGACGTAGCCGATGATTACGGCCGTCGTCATCGAGAATCCCTGCTGCCACTGCAGGAAGATGCCGCCGACGAGCGCGAAGGGCGCGGACAGCATGATGAGGGAACTGTCGGCGACGGACCGGAACGCCATCATCAGCAGCACGAACATGATGACCAGGGTGATGGGCACGACCACGCCCAGGTTGGCGCGTGCGTCCTCGGCATACTGGTAGAGTCCCGTCCATTCGACGGAGTACCCAGGTGGCAACTGCAGGTTCGCCTGCAGGTGGTCACGGGCCCGGTCGACGTACTCGGGCGCGGTGATATCGCGCAGGTACACATAGATGTAGCCGGCCAGCTCGCCGTTGTCGTTCCGGATCATCTCCGGCGCTTCGCGAACGTCGACGCTGGCAATTTCGCTCAACGCGACCGATGCACCGGTCGCCGTGATCACGGGAGTGTTGCGCACCTTGTCGAGCGTGTCGATGTACTCGGGTGAGTATTGAATCGCCAGCGGGACGATCGTCTTGTCGGCCTGGCGCACGCCGATCACGTTGTCGCCGCCGATCGCGAACCGCACGGTCGGCAGCGCCTCGTCCATCGTCACGCCGCGCTGCGCCATCCGCTCGAAATCGAGCTGCGCGTCGACGAAGTAGCCCTGTGAGATGCGCTCGGCAATCACCGCCTGCGTCCCCGGGAAACCGGTCAGCAGGCGCTCGACCTGCTGTGCAATCTCCTGCACCATCCCGAGGTCCGCGCCTTTCACCTTGATGCCGACCGGCGTCTGGATGCCCGTGTCCTGCATCATGACGCGCGTGTTGATCGGCTGCGTCCAGCTGTTGACGTAGCCGACCACCTGCATCGCCTGGTTCATCTCGGCGATCAGCTTGTCCTTGGTCATGCCGTCGCGCCACTCCGACTGCGGCTTCAGCGTGACGGTCGTTTCGATCATTTCGACCGGGGCCGGATCCGTCGCCGTATCCGCGCGCCCGAGCTTGCCGAACACGCGCTCGACTTCCGGAAATTCCTTGAGCTTCCGATCCATCTGCTGGACGATCCAGCCCGCCTCGCGCGACGGCAGTCCCGGCAGCGTCGTCGGCATGTAGAGAATCGACCCCTCCTCCAATTCCGGCATGTAGTCCTTCTGGAATCGCAGCATCACGACAATGGCCACGACGAACAGGACGGCACTGAGGCCGACGAACGCGTAGCGGTGGCGGATCGTCCACGTCAGTGAACGGCGATAGCCTCGCGCGAACCGTCCCTCCGTCTCGACGGGCGGCGTCCAGTCGCCGTGCTTGAAAATCCAGACGATGACGATGGGGAGGAGGAAAAGCGTCAGCAGCGTCGAGAAGGCCATCGCCGAGGTCTTGCCGAACGCCAGGGGATTGAACAGCCGCCCTTCGCGCTCGCCGAGAAAGAAGATCGGCAGGAACGACGTGACGATGATCAGCATCGAAAAGAGCAGCGGGCGAGTCATCGTCGCCGTCGAGTGGATGATCATCTTCAGCTTGGCCGCCGGGGTCAGGTTGCGCTGCTTGGCCAGCTGCGCGGTGCAGTTCTCGACGATGACGATGGTCGCGTCGGCCATTTCGCCGATCGCGATGGCCAGGCCCGCCAGCGAGAACAGGTTGATCGTCTGGTCGAAGGCCGCCAGCGGCAGCGCCGTGAAGAGCGTCCCCAGGATCAGGACGCAGATCGGCGCGATCGCGGCGCGGACGTTCTTCAGCGCGACGGCAATGACTAGAATGACGACGAGCAGCTCGTAGGCCAGCGCCTGCGAGAAGTTGGTCAGCGTGCCCCAGATCAGCGACGAGCGGTTATAGGTCGGGATAATCTCGATCCCCTCCGGCAGCGTCGGCCTGAGGGCGTCGAGCTCCTGCAGCAGCTCGCGGGTGACGGCCAGCACGTTGCGGCCCTGCTCCATGATCGCGATCCCGCCGACCACTTCGCCCGTGCCGTCGAGATCGGCAATGCCGCGGCGCAGGTCGTAGCCCACCTGGAGGTAGCCCACATCCTTGAGCTGCACGGGCGCCCCGGATGCATCGCGCCCGAGGACGAGGAACTCGAGCCGGTCGATACTGTCGGCGGAGGCGCCGCCGCGCAGCTGATATTCGCGGTTGGTGACCTCGATGGTCCGTCCGCCGGCTTCCTGGAATGCACCCTGGACGGCGCCGAGGACCTGCGCGAGCGATATCCCGCGTTCGCTCAGGAGCGGCGGAAACAGCTTGATCTGGTACTGCTTTTCCAGTCCGCCGACCGAGGCGACCTCCGCCACGCCGGGCGCCGACTGCAGTGCCGGCTTCACCAGGCTCTCGTTCAGCAGCCGCAGCTCGCGCAGGTCGTGGTTGCCCTCGCGGTCGCGCAGCGCGTACTGAAAAATCCACCCCATGCTGCTTGCGTTCGGTCCGACGACGACGTTGGCGTCGGGCGGCAGCTGCATGCGCATGGCGTTGAGGCGCTCGGCGACGAACTGGCGGACCGCCGCGCGGCGCCCCGGGTCCTCGAGGATGACGTAGACGAACGAGTACCCCATGTGCGAGGTGCCGCGAATCGCTCGAATGTCGGGCGAGCCGGACAGCGCGCGGATGATCGGCTCGGTCACCTCCGACTCGATCAGCAGGGGACTGCGGGGCCACTTCGAGTAGACGATGATCTGCGGATCGGAGATGTCGGGAATGGCGTCGAGCGCCGCCGTTCGCAGGGCGTAGATGCTCAGAGCCGCGAGGAGGGCAACCCCGGCCCACACGATCCAGCGGAACCGGATGACGTGCTCGATGATGGCGGTGATCATCGGGAGTGGCGCTACGGGTTCTTGAGCTTGTGGTCGGCGTCGATGAAGAAGCTGCCGATCGTCACAACCTGTTCACCCGCCGTGAGTCCCTCGAGCACCTGTGTGAACAGCTCTCCACGCATGCCGGCCTTGATATCCCGCGGAATGTAATTGCCGCCTGCCTGCTGCACGTAGACCATCTGCTTGCCGCCGGTCTCGAGGATGGCTTCGTTCGGGACCGAGAGGAACTCTCCACCTTCGGCCACGATCTCCAGCACGTAGCGGGTGCTGGTTTCGAACGCCTGACCGGTGAGCGTTGCCGTTACCGCCGTCCGGCCGTCCTGCGGCGCCACGCGTGAGACGGTCGCCTGGTACATCCGCGATCGCGATTCGGGTGAGAAGGCGCGCACCCGCTGGCCAGCCCTCACCAGCGCAGCCTCGTGTGCTGGAAGAAATGCGGTCACGGTCTTTTTCGACGGATCGATGAGCCCGGCCGTGCGTACCCAGATCTGGATCGGGCGGACTGATGCTTCGGTCACCGTCAGCGTCAGCTCGGTCGCCTGTTTTTCGGAGACTGTCGTCGACCGGTCCGGTGTGATGCGCACGTGGTCGCGCACGCTCTGCGCGTCAGCGAACCCGGCGAACAGGAACAGTGCCGCGATGGCGATGGCGAAGGGAAGAAGGGTGCGGTGCATGTTCGTGTCACGGTCCGCCAGGCCGGCTGAAGCCGGACGCTACGACGTGTCGTAGGTAGCGTCCGGTTTCGCCTTCTCGTCCGTAGGGTCCGGCTTCGGCCGGACTGAAGTCTAGTGGCAGTAGTTGTCCTTGCTGTCCATGATATGCGTGCCCCACGGGAAGAGGCCGACATTTTTCACGCGCTCGATGGCGTGGGTCCTCGCATCGATAATCACGATCTCATGGTTGGTTGATTCCGCCAGGTACAGCTTCTCGTCCGCCGTATCGGTGGTCGCGGTTTCGAGTTGGACGTTCGTGCCGATCTTAATCCGGCCCGCCGGCTTGAGGCTGCCGAGGTCGTAGACGTAGACGAAGCCGCTCGTCGAGCTGATGACGAAGGCCTTGCCCGCCGCGAAGTTGATGCCCGTCATGTCCGGTCCGGCCTCGAGCGTCGCCGCCACGCTGTTGCTGCGCGTGTCGATGATCGAGATGGTTTCGTCGCCGTTGTTCGCCGTGATGCCGTAGCGGCCGTCGTGGCTCATGTAGATGCGCCACGGATCCTGGCCGACGCGGATCGTCTTGATCACCTTGTCTTCACGGGTATCGATCACGCCGACGACGCCGAGATCGCTGTCGGCCGCGTAGAGGTAGCGGCCGTCGTTCGACGGCGCCGCGATGTTGATCCCCTTGATTTCGCCGAGGTACTTCTCCGGGTCGAGCCGCGCCACGCCGGGCACCGCCGCCACCTGGATTTTCTTCAGCAGCTCGTGCCGCCGGACGTCGATGACGCCCACCCAGTGCGCGCCGTAGTTGCCCACGTACGCCTTGGAACCGTCGGCGAGGAAGGTCACGTTGAGCGGCTCGACGAAGCCCGGGATTGTCTTGATTTTGCTGAGCGACTGCATGTCAATCACCGAGATCGAGTCGCCGTCCGGATTGCCCTGGTAGTACCAGCGGCCGTCCGGCGAGAACGCGAGATGCTCGGGTGCGATGTCGGTCGGAATCACCTTCACCAGCTGCAGCGTCCGCGTGTCGATGATGAACGCCTTGTTGGCGCGGGTGCCGCCGGTGACGACGTAGCGACCGTCGGGCGACATCATCACCATGTGCGGGTTGACGTTGTTCCCCAGGAAGGTCTTGCCGACCATCTTGCGGGTCTTGATGTCCATGAACGAGATATCGTTCGAGTCGCGGTTCACGATCATCACGACCGATCGTGGATCGGTGATCTTCACTTCCTGCGCCTGCAAGCCGGCAGCGACCGCCCCGAGCAGGGCGACCGTGAGAGCGGTTCCAAAGCGAGTGATTGAGCTGGTCATGGTGCTACTCCTACGCGCTAGAACGCCGCCTGGAACCGGATCCCGGGCAGCAGATAGCCGAACTTCTCGCCCCCCTCTGGCTGGTCAAGCACATGAGTAAGGTGGAACGACAGGCGCAGCCGTTCGGTCAGATGGAAATTGTAGTAGCCCTCGGCGAGGTGTTCACGATCGCCGCTGACGAGATCCATGTGGGCGTAGCCGACGCCCCAGGTATCGAGCGGGCTCACATTGAGCCCGTTCTGGAATGAAACCCCTGCGCTGTAGAAGTGATCGCGGTCGTCCGCTTCGAGCCCCTGGATGCCGTAGCGCGCGAACAGGCCAACGACCGGCGTCAGTTTCTGATCGAAGCTGAACCCCAGGCCCTTGCCCAAAACGTCGTCCGGGGTGTTGTCGGTGCGGAACCACACGCGAGTGGTTCCCTCCGGCAGGGCGAATGGTGTGAACGTGTAGCCGACTTCGGAGAGCGTGAAAAGGGAGTCGGAGAGGTTGGTCGCATCGGTGTTGCTCTGCTGGAAGCCGAACTTGAAACGGAAGCCGTTCTTGGGATCGAATTCTGTCGCCACGCCGGTGCCGTTGCTGCCCAGCCCGAGCATCTGGTTGTTGACGAGCGCATCGCTGATGAACTGGGTGCTCTCGTCGTTGGCGAATGCATTGGCGTCGAAGTAGTTCGTCAGGTCGAGGCGTCCGGCGGTCAACGCCAGCCGCTGCCCGAAGAGCTCGGTCCGCAGCCAGGCTTCCCGCAGGTTCAGCTCGTTCTGTCGAATCAGTCGTGCCGTATACCCGTTGAGCAGGGTCAGGGACGGAATCTCCGCGTCGGGTGGCGCGCCGCTCAGACCGACAATGTCGGCGAAGAAGACGGTGTACTGCGCCAGGCCGGCGGTGAAGAACAGATCGGCGGAGGCCAGCGCGTAGGCACTGGAGTTCGGATCGTTTTCGCCATGGGTCCGGCTGGCGAACTGCGTGCCCATCGCGGCGTCGACACCGACTTTCACATTGCGGTTCTCGGCGTCTTCGAGCGCTTCGTCGATTTTTTCGCTGATGGTCTGCCGGCGGTAGACGCGCTCCCGCTGGTAGGTGACGACCGGCGTCGCGCCCGCCACGGGTTCCTCGTGCTCGCCGCCGGTCGGGTCGACGTAGACTTCCACTCGCCGGACGCGGGTTTCGGGCTCGGACAGCACGGTATTTGATTCCAGGTCGGTGATGCGCTGCTCGAGGGTGGCGATCTTCTCGAGCAGTTCCTGCCGCTCGACGACAGCCGCCTGTTCCGCGCTGGCGGGATTCATCGTGATCTCGAGCGTCCGGGGCTGGTTCTCGATCACCTCGATGCCGCGCTGACTGAACGTCACCACCCCGGCCGACGCGATCGACACGTCATAGCGGCCGACCGGCAGCGCCGCGAAGGCGTAGGCCCCCTGCGCGTCGGTCGTCGCGGTGAACTGCGCGCCGTTCTCGGCGTTCACGGCCATCACCGTCGCGTCGGCCACGGCGGCGCCGGATTCGTTCTGGACGCGGCCCTGCAAAGCTCCGCGGTGATCCATGGCCGCCATGTTCATCTGGGGCGTCGCGGGCGGCTGCTGCGCCGCCGCGATCGTGGCCCATGGCATCAGGAACAGGAAGACGGCCGTCCGGCCGAGCTTCCGCCCGCAGATGCGTCGTGAGCGATAGTTCATCGTCCTCGCCTCCATCGGGGTGAATATGTGTCGCCGGGTGATCACACGAATCTTAGGTTGAAGGCGCCGTCACAGTTCCTGAAGACTTTCTGAACGTTTGTTCAGATTCAGCGCGATGGGGCGAGCGGAAGCAGCGTCATCACCGCATCCGCCGGAATTCCACTGATAACGGTGCCGGGCGGCAGTGACAACGGCTTACGCAACAGGAAGGGATGGGCAAAGCGGCTGTCGTATCCGTGCAACCAGACCAGCGGCTCGACCGTACCTCCCGGCAGCAGGGCGACGATTCGCATCGAGCGCCCCGGGGGCACCTGCTGGGGCATCAATCCGTCGAGGACGACTGCCTGCCGTAGCCTCGTCGGACCGGTGACTGCAATTCCGTGCTCAGTCGGCGCCGGTGGAGTGCCTGTCGTAAACGTGGGCACCTTTGGAAGTTGACGCGGATTGTTGCCGCGCCGGATGCCGCCGTCGACCCAGCGCGCGAAGAGCTCGATTTGCTCCTGCATCAGGCTCTGATCGTTCCTGAAGTTGCCGAA
>Ga0075418_10008276_pt1 | contig 11666 bp, 13 predicted proteins | sample SoiMetdeltSBSDD2_FD_81776 | JGI IMG/M metagenome (GOLD analysis project Ga0075418, IMG submission 81776) | Bulk soil microbial communities from a Populus tree surrounding site in Tennessee, USA - Soil MetaG P. deltoides SBSDD2 | ecosystem: Environmental > Terrestrial > Soil > Tree plantation...
ATCTGCACCGCTTTATCTGCACCGCTTCATCTGAGCCGCTTCATCGAGCTTCGGACCTACCTCTTCGGCCACAACACGCCCTGCTCGCCGGCGCGTACCGGGCCGATGCCTTTGTAGACGAACTTCTGCACCCGCTTTCCTTCGTAGGTCTCGGTGGTGTAGAGGTTGCCCTTGGAATCGACCGCGACGCCGTGCACGCCGTAGAACTGGCCGGGCTGGCGGCCGCCGTCGCCGAAATTGCTGATTTCCTCGAGGGTCTCGCGCAGGATGATCCGGACCTTCTCGTTCTGGCCGTCGGCGAGGAACATGAACCGCTGCTGCGGGTCCCTGGAAAACGCGATGTCCCACGTCGAGCCCGAGCCGAGCGTTTCCCGCGCGTAGTGCGCCTCTTTCACGAACTTGCCTTCGGGGGTGAACACCTGCACGCGGTTCGCCTGGCGGTCGCACACGTAGACGAGCCCGTCGTTCGAGCGCTCCACGCAATGCACCGGGTTGCGGAACTGCTGCGGCGGCGGCGCCTTCGGGTCGTACTTGCCCGGGTCGGCGTCGTCCGGCTTGTTGCCGTAGGCGCCCCAGTAGCGCTTCATCTTGCCCGTGTCGGCGTCGATCACGGCAACGCGCTTGTTGCCATAGCCGTCGGCAATGTAGGCCTCGTTTGTCTTCGGATCGACCCAGATCTTGGCCACGCGCCAGAAGTTCTCCAGGTCGTTGCTGCCGGCGTTCTTGCCGGAGCGGCCGACCTGCATCAGGAACTTCCCCTCCTTGGTGAACTTGAGGACATGCGCGTCCGCCTTGCCGTTGCCGCCGATCCACACGTTACCCTTGTAATCGACGTGGATACCGTGATTCGACTCCGGCCACTCGTAGCCCTGCCCCGGGCCACCCCAGGAGCGGATGAGATTCCCCGCCTGATCGAATACCAATATTGGAGGCGCGGTGCGGCAGCACTCGGAAATCGGGGGATTCAACTCGAGACCCCGCTCGTTGTTGTGCAGCCCGCCTGCGCCGCGGTGGATCACCCAGATGTGATCCTGCTCGTCGACCCAGAGACCGATGGTCCATCCCAGCAGCCAGTGGTTCGGCAGCGGCTTGGGCCAGAGAGGATCGACCTCGAACATCGGCGCCTGGACCGTGCGTCCCTGCGCGTCCGCATGGTTGTCCAGCACGGCCTGGCCTATGCCGAGCGCGGCGAGGAGCGTGAAAAAAACCGTGACGAGATAGAATCGGCGCGTGCGCTTCATGCTCATGTTCTCTCCCCTTTCCCGGCAGCCCCGTCCACCGAATGGACGCAGCATTCGGGTCGTTCGAAGATTATACGCGTCGCGATTTTCGCTTGTCATGGCGTTGCTCGCCTGCGTGCTGCCGTGCGCCGTACGTGCTCACGACGTGCCGAACGACGTCAAGGTCCAGATGTTCGTGAAGCCGTCCGGCGACCGGCTGCAGCTGCTCGTGCGTGTGCCACTGTCGGCCATGCGCGAGGTCGACGTGCCGCAACGCGGACCGGGCTACCTCGATCTCGCGCGCGCCGACGCCGCGTTGCGCAACGCGGCGACGCTCTGGATCGCCGACAACGTCGAAATCTACGAAGGCGAAGCCCGCCTCGACTATCCAAAGCTCGCCGCCGCCCGGATCACGCTGCCCTCCGACAAGTCCTTCGGTTCGTACGAGGAAGCTCTGGCGCACCTCAAGGGGCCGCGGCTGCCGGAGGGTATGGATCTCTTCTGGAACCAGCAGTTGCTGGACGTGTTGTTCGAGTTTCCCATCCAGTCGGAACGCTCCAGGTTCTCCATCCATCCGCGGTTGGCGCGGATGGGGCTCAAGGTAACGACCACGCTGCGGTATCTGCCGCCGGATGGAGAGATCCGGGCCTACGAGTACCACGGCGACCCCGGGCTGGTGCGGCTCGACCCGCGCTGGCACCAGGCCGCCCTGCGCTTCGTCGAGTCCGGATTCCGGCACATCCTGGATGGCATCGACCACCTGCTCTTCATCCTGTGTCTCGTGATCCCTTTCCGGCGCCTCGCCCCGCTGGCGGTCATCGTCACGGCTTTCACGGTGGCGCACTCGATCACGCTGATTTCGGCCGCCTTCGGCTTCGCGCCCTCCGCGCTGTGGTTTCCGCCGCTCATCGAGATGCTGATCGCGATTTCCATCCTCTACATGGCACTGGAAAACGTGCTGGGCAGCAACCTGCAGCGGCGCTGGATCATCGCTTTCGCGTTCGGGCTGGTCCACGGGTTCGCCTTCTCCTTTGCGCTCAAGGAGACGCTGCAGTTCGCGGGGTCGCACCTCGTGACCTCGCTCCTCGCCTTCAACCTCGGCGTCGAGTTGGGGCAGCTTCTCGTGCTGATCCTGCTCGTCCCGCTGCTGGATTTTCTGCTTCGCCGCGTGGTGTCCGAGCGCGTCGGCACGATCATTCTTTCGGCGTTCGTCGCGCACACCGCCTGGCACTGGACAACCGAGCGCTACGACGTGCTGAAAAAATTCTCCTTGCCGCCGCTCGACGCCGCCGCGCTGGCCGGCATCCTGCGCTGGCTGATGGCTGCGCTCGTGCTGACGGGACTCGTGTGGCTTGCTGCGGCGACCTTACGGCGCCGTGGGAGGCGGGATGAGGGATAGCGCTTCGAGGGGCGGAGCTATTGTGATGTCGCTGCAGAGGCCGCGGGATGAAGGATGACCTGAAGATTCTCACCTCCAACAGCTCGCGCACCGTCCTCGACGGCCTGGCGTCCGCCTTTGAGCGCGCGGGCGGACGGCGCTACTCGGTCGAGTTCGATTCCGCCAAGTCCATGCTCGCAAGGATCGTGGGAGGTGAAACGGGCGACATCGTGATACTCGGCACGGCAGCGCTCGCGGACCTGGAGAAGCTCGGAACGGTCCGCCCCGGCAGCAGGCGTCCTTTTGCACGCTCCCGCGTCGGCCTGGCCGTGCGGTCCGGTGCGGCGCGGCCGGATATCTCGACGGTGGATGCCTTCAAGCGCGCCCTGCTCGACGCAAAGTCCGTCGCGCACACCGTCCACGGAGCAAGCGGGATGTACGTTCCCGTCCTGCTCGAGCGGCTCGGCATAGCGGCACAGGTGAAGCCCAAAACGATCACGCGTCCGGGCGGATACATCGGCGGTGTCGTCGCCTCGGGCGAGGCGGAGGTCGCCGTGCAGCAGATCGTCGAGCTCAAGGCGGTTCCGGGAATAGACATCGTGGGGCCGCTGCCCGACGAGATTCAGCAGGTAATCGAAACGGCGGCCGGGATATTCAGCTCTTCCAGCCAGCCCGACGCGGCGGAGGAGCTCATCCGCTTTTTGCTCTCTCCGGCGGCGGCTGGTGTGTTCAGGGAGGTGGGATTGGAGCAGGCCGCGACCTGAAAGGCGGTTCGGATACAGCGGTTCGGATACAGCGGTTTAGGCGACTGCACCGCCTTATCTGCACCGCTTTATCTGCACCGCTTTATCTGGGCCGCTTCATCTGAGCCGGTTCTAGTCCTTCTTCAGGACCATCCACGTCCCTGTCGCATACGCGATCATCTCGCCCTTTTCGTCCACCAGTTCCGAGCGAAGATAGCACAGCGTTCGTCCTTGCCGGAGAAAGCGCCCGGTAGCCGTCGCCCGGCCGGAACTCACGGCTTTGAGATACTGGACTTTCATCTCGACCGTGGTGGCGGCGCCGATTTTTCTCTGAATCAGGTGCCCCATGGAAATATCCAGGACGAAGGCAATGACGCCGCCGTGCAGCCCGCCGCGCGGGTTGGACATGAATTCCTGTACGTCGAACGAGATTCGGCACGCGTCTTCCAGGTACTCAAACTCCATGCCAAGGAGCCGCGCCAGGAAGAACGTCCCGAAATCCTGATCGTAGGTCGCCAGTGCATTCTCGAAAGCCGCCCGCGCGGCGGTCTCGTCTATGGTTTTCTTCATTTCATTCGAATCCTCAGACCCCCTCGACTATCCTCAAGTCCCGCACGACGGCGTCCTTGCCCAGCGCCTTCAACGCTTCCTGGTAGCCCGCGCTGTCGTGCGCCGCGACCGCCTTCTCCACGCTCTCGAACTCGATCACGACCACCCGCTGCATCAGTCCGGCCTCGTAGGCCTTTGCAGCGGTGTTGCGCGCGAGAAATTTTCCTCCCGCGGCCTGTACCGCAGGTCCGGCCAGCTTGGCGTACGCCGCAAGCGCGTCGGGGTTCTTGATCGAGTGGTAACACGCAATCCAGTAGGCCTTGGCCATGGTATTTCTCCTCGGTTGAAAACGCGTCACTTTAGCACTGAACATCCCCCGCAATGGCCATCCGAGGCCGTGGGCGACCGGGAACACCATGGAGAAGGAACGCTCCCCGTTGAAGGTCTCCGCGGCGCGGTGCTAGGATGGGGCCGTAACAGCCAACTACAAGAACGGCACGAGGGGAAGCTCGACCAGACCAGGAGGAGTCAGCCATGCGTACCACGCTCTCTTCGTTGACGACCGTTACCGCTCTCACCTTCGTTCTCTATCCGGTTCATTCACCCGCACAGGTATCTCTCGACTACGAGTATTACAAGACCCGTATCGAGCCTATTTTCCTGACCAAGCGTGACGGCCATGCGCGCTGCTTCGTCTGCCATTCCGATGCCAACAACGCGTTCCGGCTCCAGCATCTGGCCGGGAAAAGCAAGGCCTGGTCCGACGAGGAATCGCGCAAGAATTTCGCCGTGGCTTCCGCCCTCGTGACGCCCGGCAATCCCGACAAGAGCCACCTGCTGATGTACCCGCTGGCGCCCGAGGCGGGCGGAAGCATCTATCACTCGGGAGGACGGCAGTTCAATTCCAAGAACGACCCGGAATGGCAGACCATGGCGGCGTGGGTCAACGGGGCAAGACTCAAGCCGGGTGCCGGCGGCAAATAACAGCGACGCTCCTGCACTGGCAGCAGTCGTACGTAAAAAAGGCGTCCCACCGGGGACGCCTTTTTCTCTGCTCCAGACGCTGTCCCGGATCGAGTCTCAGCGCATGACCAGCGTATTGATGCGCTTGGGCACCTCGCCCACGGGAATGACAGCCAGGACCTTCCTCGCATCCACGTCGATGGCGGTGACCGACATCGCCGCGGCGTTGGATATGTAGATCTGCTTGCTGTCGGGGGTGAAGGTTACCCAGTTCGGCACGGCGGGAACCGGCTTGTCGCGCCCCGCAATATTCTTGGCAGGCAGGGGCACGTGGCCCAGAAGCTCGATATCGGGCAGCGCGTACACGAATACGGCGTTCGCCGGTATGCTCGTCACCCACAGCGTCTTGCCGTTGGGCGCGACGCCGATACCGTGCGAAGGCGAAGCCAAGCGGTGCTGGGGAGCGAAGCCGTTCGGCTCGTCTGGCAGCGTGATCCTCGCAATCTCTTTGCGCTCGGCAAAGTCGACCACCGAGAAGCCGTTCAGATCCGAGTGCTGCACGAATATACGCCTCGTCGAACCGTCGGGATTGGTCTCGATCGTCATCGGCCGCACGCCGCCTTTCATCTTGATCTCCCACGCCACCCGCTCGCTCGCGAGATCGACGACGTTGAGAAATTCCGACCGCACGGAGCCCGAGATCGCGTACTTGTCGTCAGGCGTGATGTAGGTATTGTGCAGGCGGCCATTCATCGGAATGCTCTTGGTCCGGGTCATCGAAACGGTATCGATGATGTCGAGCGCCGCCGGCTCGCGCGCGATGGCGACCACGATGCGCTTGCCGTCCCTGGTGATGGCGATGTTGTTCGGGCGGCTGCTGAGGGGAATCTGCTTGATGACCGCGCCGCTCCTGCCATCCAGAACATCGAGCGTCGAATCGTGCTCGTTGCTGATATAGACGCGGGCGCCGTCGGGCGAGAACGTCACCCCATGTGCGCTCTCCACGCCCTTGATCACCTGCACCACCTTGCGCGTGGCGGGATCGATCACGTGCACGCTGTCGCCGGCGGAGTTCGTAACGTAAATGCGGACGGTTTGTGCCGACGCGGCGAACGGCGCCAGCATGAGCAGCACTGACATGGAAAGAATGCAGCTGGCACGAACGGGGCTCATAGGCACCTCCCTGTGTCTTGGCCGGAACAGTCTAGGCGCGTCGACTCGCAAGCGCAAGAAAATACCTTGAAATCGGCCTGTTCCAGTCGTAGTGTTGACTGTCCGCGTTACGGGCGCGCAGGATTACGCAGATTACGTTCGTGAGAGGCCATCCTCCGCTACACTTGGAGGACTGGCATGGGATGGCAGGCTGGGAAAAACCGGTACGGATAACGCTCGCGGTGGTCCTCGCGGGCACCATGGCGATTGGCATGGCGCCCGCCTATGGCAAAGGGGACTCCGGGAAGGGCGAGTCGAGGGCGAGTGGCAGATCCGGCAAGGACCATGCGGGCCACCGGCATTCAGGCAGGCACTCTAACCGCGCCCGCGATGCCTGGGAGCCCGGTGTCTGGCCGTGGTTGAGCTACGCGCCGTATCCCGTGGTTGCAATGGCGCCCGTGCCCGTCCAGTACGTCGAGAGGATCGAGCAGGAAGCACAGCCGGCCGATCACTGGCTATACTGCGCGGAGGCGCAGGGCTATTTTCCCGATGTCGGTGTCTGCCCGGAAGGCTGGGAACGTGTACCCTCGGCGCCGATCAAATGACATGCATCACCATGACTGGAGACAACCCATGAAAGTCATGACCAGAACAGTATTGGCAGCGGTGCTCGTGCTGACTGCGCTGATGGCGAGCGAGACGGCGATGGCGCATGGCGGTCGCACCAGCGTCGGGATAGGCTTCGGTTTCGGCTTTCCGGGCTATTGGGGCTACCCTGCTCCCTACTACTATCCCCCGGCCTACCCCTACTACGACCCCTACTACCCGGCATACGGCTACCCCGCCGTGCCGACGACTTACGTCGAGCAGGGCGCGCAGCCTGCGCCCGCGCAGCCGCAGGGGCAATGGTGGCACTACTGCGCCCAGTCGCACGCCTACTATCCGTACGTCAGGGAATGCGCCGGCGGCTGGCAGAGGGTTGCGCCCACACCGCCGGGTGGTTAGCCCGCAGTGCGGCTCGCGCTACTGACGCTACCGCTCCTCATCGGCGCATGCGCGACGGCTCCGACCGAACCGAGCGTCCTCGCGCTTCCGGGTACTGGCAAGGGCCTGCAGCAGTTCAACACCGACGACATCGAATGCCGGCAGAACGCGCGTCCGCGGCCCGAAGCGACCGGATCCTGGACCGAGCAGCAGCGCCGCTACGACTTTGCGTACATACAATGCATGTATGCGAAGGGGCACCGTGTGCCCGTGCCGGGACAGTACATCGGTGCGCCCTCCGGCGGTCCGCCGCCCCCACCGCCGGGCAAGCCTGAACCGGCGCCGCAGTAGATGCGCGCGCAGGCCCACGTTTCTTATCCAGGACGATGAGGAAATTATCGTGAAGAAGCATCGCGTACTCGCAGGTATTGCGGTGACATTGGCGTTTGCAATCGCGCATCCGTCCGTTCAGGCGGCCGAAGACAAGTCTGCGAAACCGGGAAGCGGCGCGTCCAAGGCCAGCAAGGAGCAAATCAGCCGCGGGCGCTACATGCTCGTCGTGGGCAGTTGCAACGATTGTCACACTGCCGGATTTGCGCCCAGCGAGGGCAGAGTACCGGAAAAGGACTGGCTGCTCGGTGACAGCACGCTTGGATTCGCCGGGCCGTGGGGTACTACGTACGCGCCCAACCTCCGCTTGAGCCTTTCGAAGATGACCGAGGACCAGTGGGTCAGCTATGCGAAGGCGCTCAAGACCCGGCCGCCGATGCCGTGGTTCAACCTGAACCAATGGACCGACCCGGATCTTCGAGCGTTCTATCAATACGTGAGGCAACTCGGGCCGGTTGGTGACGCTACTGCGGCGTACCTCCCGCCCGACAGGAAGCCCCCGATGCCGTTTATCCAGTGGCCCACGCCGCCGACGAAGACGGAAGGCGGGACGCCGAAAGCGGACGCGAAGAAGAAGTAGAAGCGCCCGGAGGGTGGCGCGCACCCGGCGGGCGGCCTCATCATCGAGAACTGAATCCCAAAAATCATCGCTTCGGCCGCCCCGCGGGTCGCCGGGGGTCAGATCCCCATCAAACTATGATGGGGCCCCTCTTCCACCCCTCGACGCGCCCGCTTATCATCGCCGGAATCATCCTTCAGCTCCCGGTGCCCCCATGGAACAGACTTCGACGCGCCTCCCATCCGCCCGCCCATCGGCTCCGGGTCCGGTTAACACGCTCGCCTCGTTTCGTGCGGTACCGAGCGGCGGCCCGCTCGCCGCGGAAATCCAGGGCGTGGATTTCTCCCTCCCCGTGCCGGAGGACGTGAAGGACGCGCTGCGCAAGGCATGGGCCGACCACATGGTTCTGCTCTTCCGCGGTCAGACCCTCGACGACGATCACCTGCTCGCGGCTTCGGGCGTGTTCGGACCGCCGCACGACGCGGCCTCGCGCAAGTACCACCTCGAGGTCGGGCAGAAAGTGGACGACAGCTACCTGGTGTCGAAGCACGCGAGCATCACGATCATCTCCAACCTCGACGCGAGCGGCAAGCCGGTCATGGACAACGGCGGGCTCGGCAGCTACGAGGTCGTCTGGCACACCGACAACTCCTACGTGAAAGTGCCGCCCGCGGGCAGCATGCTCTACTCGCTGGAGATTCCCGCGGAAGGTGGCGGCGGTGATACTTCGTTCAGCAACCAGTACCGGGCATACGACGAGCTGCCGGAAGATCTCAAGCGCGCGATCGAAGGCAAGTACCAGGTGCACGACTCGAGCCGCAACAGCGCGGGCGTGCTGCGCCCGGGGGTGAAGCTGCCGACGAAGCCGGAAGAAGTGGAGGGGCCGACGCACGCGCTCGTCCGCGTGCACCCGGTCACCGGCAGGCGCGCGCTGTACCTGGGGCGGCGGAGAACGTGGCCGTCGAACTACATCGTCGGCATCCCGAACGACGAGAGCGAACGGCTCCTCGACCGGCTGTGGGCGCACGCCTCGCAGGCCCGCTACGCCTGGACCCACAAGTGGAAAGTGGGCGACATCGTGCTGTGGGACAACCGCTGCTGCATGCACTACCGGACCGAAATTGACGTCACCCAGCGGCGGGTGATGCGCCGCACGACGATCAAAGGCGAGCCGATTGTTGCACCCTGGGAGTGAGGGCGGCGCAGATACACCGGCCCAGATACGACGGCCTAAATACACCGGCCCAGATAGTGCGCAGTCGAACAGCTAGTCTGCAGCGCTTTACTTGAGCCGCTTCGTCTGAGCCGCTTTACCTGAGCCGCTTCATCCGCGTCGCAGTTAGAGCTTTAGCCCCGCCTTCTTCACCAGCCCGCGCCAGCTCTCGTACTCCCGCGCCACCTCCACCGCGAATTCCTGCGGCGTGTTGGCAACGGCGTCGACGCCGTCGGCCTCCAGCCGGCGCATGAACTCCGGACTCGATATCGCCTTCCTCGCCTCGGCCTGGAGCTTGTCGACGATATCCGCCGGCACGCGGGCAGGCGCAAAGAGCCCGAACCACGTCGTGACGTCGTAGCCAGGCACGCCGCTCTCCGCGATCGTCGGCAGCTCTGGCAGCGTCCTGCTGCGAGCCGTCCCGGTGACCGCGATGCCCTTGAACCGGCCCGCCCGTATGAGCGGCATCGCGGAGATCGGGGTCCCGAAGACCCAGTTCACCGTCCCGGAGACGACCGCCGGATAGGCTTCCGACAGTCCCTTGTAGGGTACGTGCGTCATCTGCACGCCGGCGAGAAAGCAGAACAATTCCGCGCTCAGGTGGGGGTTGCTGCCGATGCCCGATGAGCCGTAGGTCACTTGTGCGGGTTTGGCTTTGGCGAGCGCGATCAGGTCCCGCACCGAAGTCACGGGAAAAGTCGGCGTCGTCACGAGGATGTACGGATTGGCCGTAAGCTTGCTGATCGCGCGAAAATCGCGCACCGGATCGTAACCCGTCTCGCGCACCGCGGCATTCGTCAGTATGCCGTTGGCGCTTACCAGCAACGTGTAGCCGTCGGGCTGCGCGCGGGCGACGGTTTCGTAGCCGATATTGCCGCCCGCGCCCGGCCGGTTGTCCACGATGAACGGCTGACCCCACTGGGCGTTGTAGTGCTGGGCAACGATACGCGCGAGCAGGTCGACGGCGCCGCCCGCCGTCAATGGCACGATGACGCGCACCGGCCTGCCGGGGTACGGGCCGCTCGCCTTTGCGCCGGTCTGCGCCAGCGCCGGCAGCGCCGGCAGGAGAAGCATGAAGCACAGCGTTCCAGCGACGGTCCAATGACGGGACATGAGCGATTCTGCCACACACGTTCTGAAATGCGGTGCAGATACTTCGGTGCAGGTACTTCGGTGCAGATACGGCGGTGCGAATACTGCAGTCCGGATGCGGCAGCCGCCTTACCTGAACCGCTTCACCTGAACCGCTTCCTCTGGACCGGTTCATCTGAACCGCAGTCAGAGCTTGATTCCCGCCTTCTTCACCAACCCGCGCCATTTCTCGTACTCGCGCGCCACTTCCACGGCGAATTCCTGCGGGGTATTGGCAACCGGGTCCGCTCCTTCGGCCTCGAGGCGGCGTGAGACCTCTGCACTCAACACCACCTTCCTCGCCTCGGCTTGGAGCCTCGCGACGATGTCTGCCGGCACACGGGTGGGCGCGAAGAGCCCGAACCATGTAGTCACGTCGTAGCCGGGCACGCCGCTCTCCGCGACCGTCGGCAGCTCGGGCAGCACCTTGATACGTACCGGCCCGCTAATCGCGATGCCCTTCAACCGGCCGGCCCGCAGAAGCGGCAGCGCGGAAATCGGGCTGCCGAACACCCAGTTCACCGTCCCGGACGCGACCCCGGGGTACGCTTCGGCCACTCCTTTGTAGGGGACATGCGTCATCTGCACGCCGGCGAGGGAGCAGAACAGCTCCGAGGCAAGGTGCAGGACGCCACCATTACCTGACGAGCCATAGGTCACCTGCCCCGGCTTGGCCTTGGCGAGCGCAAGCAGATCGCGCACCGATGTGATGGGCAGCGACGGCGTTGCCACCAGCACGTACGGGTTGGCCGTGAGCTTGCTGATCGCACGAAAATCGCGCACCGGGTCGTAGCCCGTCTCGCGCACGGCCGCGTTCGTCACGATGCCGCTGGCGCTCACGAGCAGCGTGTAGCCATCGGGCTGCGCCTTCGCGACGGTTTCGTACCCGATGTTGCCGCCCGCGCCCGGCCGGTTGTCTACGATGAAAGGCTGTCCCCACACCGCCTGGTAGTGCTGCCCGATAATGCGCGCGAGGATGTCGACGCCGCCGCCCGGCGACAGCGGCACGATGAGGCGCACCGGCCTGACCGGATACGCGCCCGTCGCCTTGGCGCCGGCCTGCGCGAACGCCTCCTGGCCTGGAGCGAGAAGCAGGAAACAAATGAGCGCTGCAGCAGAAAGCGCTGGCATGCGGGAAAAGCAACCATTGCGAATCATGACCGGGACGCTTTATCTGGGACGGGTTATCTGAGGCGCGTTATCTGGGACGCGCGGCCTCTGAATCAATATTGCGAATATTACAGTCATCATGTCAGCCGCAGCGCGCCACCGGGGTGCCGCTGCGACTCGGTGTGCGCAGCAGGGTGCGGGAGCAGCGAGCAGGCCCGGCAAGTGGAAGCATATGCGACGCAGCGGCTCCGCGTCCCGTCCCGCACCACCGTTC
>Ga0075418_10008277_pt1 | contig 11665 bp, 10 predicted proteins | sample SoiMetdeltSBSDD2_FD_81776 | JGI IMG/M metagenome (GOLD analysis project Ga0075418, IMG submission 81776) | Bulk soil microbial communities from a Populus tree surrounding site in Tennessee, USA - Soil MetaG P. deltoides SBSDD2 | ecosystem: Environmental > Terrestrial > Soil > Tree plantation...
CGACGAGCGTTACGGACCCTACGCGGCGCAGGTGAGCATCTTCACCGCCGCCATGCTGACCGTTGTCCTCTCCGGCGACCTGATCATGCTGCTGATCGGCTGGGAGGTGATGGGCGCCTGTTCGTACCTGCTGATCGCGCACGATCGGAGGCTTCCCGAGGCACCCGCCGCGGCGGTGAAGGCGTTCCTGGTAACCCGCGTCGGCGACGTCGGGTTTCTTCTTGGGGTCATCATCCTCGGGGTCAAGTTGGGCACCTTCAGGATCCCCGAGGTGCTGGACAGGGTGTCCGACTTGGACGCCGGCACGGTGACACTGGTGTGCCTGCTGCTGCTCGCCGGGGTCGCCGGCAAGAGCGCGCAGTTCCCGTTCCACACCTGGTTGCCCGATGCCATGGCCGGCCCCACCCCGATCTCGGCCCTGATTCACGCCGCCACGATGGTCGCCGCCGGTGTCTATGTGGTGGCGCGGCTCTTCCCGCTGTTCGCGGCGAGTGAGACCGCGCTGACCGTGCTGGGCGTCATGGCCGGGATCACCCTGCTGCTCGGCGCCTTCGCCGCCACCGCCGCCGACGACATCAAGCGGGTGCTCGCCTGGTCGACCGTGTCGCAGCTGGGCTACATGATGGCGGCGCTGTCGGTGAGCGCGGTCGACCCGGCCATCTTCCACCTGCTGACCCATGCGGCCTTCAAGGCGCTGCTGTTCCTTTGCGCGGGTTCGGTGATCCACGCGGTGGGCAGCAACCTCATGTCGCGGATGGGCGGGCTGCGCAACAGCATGCCGCTCACCTTCGTCACGATGGCGATCGGGTTGGGGGCGCTGGTCGGGGTACCACCGCTTGCCGGTTTTTGGTCCAAGGAATCGATCATCTCCGCGCTTGAGGTCAAGCCGTGGCTGATGTGGGCGGCGCTGATCGGCGTGGCGGTCACCGCGTGGTACTCGACCCGCTTGCTGCTGCTGACGTTCTTCGGGCACCAGCGCATGTATGGGCACGAGCCGAGGTTCGCGATGACGATGCCGCTGGCGCTGCTGGCGGTCCCGTCGTTCGGCCTGGGCATGGCGGTGTACGCGTTCCGGGATGACCTGGTGCACCTGGGCACCGGCCTGGTGCTGCCGTTGCTCATGGCCACGCTGGGCATCCTGCTGGGCTGGCTGATGTGCCGCCGGCGGGATCCGATCGCGGCGCTCGGCCCGGTCGGTCCGTGGATCGGCAACGGTTTCGGGCTGGACACGGTGCAGCGGTGGATCGTCGTGGAGCCGGTGCTCGCGCTGGCGCGGGCGGTCCGCGTGGGCGACGAGTCCGGAGTGGACGGTGTGGTGATGGGTGTGGGCCGCCTGACCGAGGCGACGGGCGCGGGGCTGAACCGGTGGCACCGGGCCGCCCTGCCGCGCGCCTTCGCCGGTGTGCTGGCCGGCGCGATGCTTCTGGTCATTGCCGGAGTGACGGTGGGGTTGTGGTGAACAAGTGAACATCAATACCGATGTGATTCTGCTTTGGACGATCGCCGTCCCGCTGATCGGAGCGGTCCTCTCGTTCGTCGTCTCGGACGCGACCGGCCGGCGCCTGGCGGCGGTGACCGCCTTCCTCACGCTTGTCTTCGCCGCGATGCTCGGCATGGGGCAGAAGCAGGGCATGTGGCACGAGCTCGACTGGGAGTGGGTGCCCGCGCTGGGGCTGCGCCTGCATCTCGGCGTCGACGGCATCTCGTACCCGCTGGTGTTGCTGACCGCGCTGCTGACGCTGCTTTGCTGCGGCTACTCCATCTGGCACACGCCCACCCCGGGTCTGGGCAATCACCTGGGCGCGCTGCTGCTGGTGATCGAGGCGGGCATCATCGGGACCTTCCTCGCACAGGACCTGGTGCTGTTCTTCATCGCCTTCGAGGTGGTGCTGCTGCCGATGGCCGCGGTGATCGCCGTCTGGGGCGGCGAGGGCCGGCGGCGGGCCGCGCTCAAGTTCGCCCTCTATACCCTGGCCGGCTCGGTGCTGCTGCTGGTCGGCGTGGTCTCGGTGGTGATCAAGACTGGCTCCGGCGACATGACTCAGCCGGCGTCGCTGCCGCCCAACACCCAGCTGTGGATATTCATCCTGTTCGCTATCGCCTTCGCCATCAAGAGCCCGCTGTGGCCGCTGCACACCTGGCTTCCCGACGCGCATACCGAGGCGCCCACGGTCGGCAGCGTGATCCTCGCCGGGGTGCTGCTGAAGATGGGCACCTACGGCCTGATCCGGGTGGGGCTGGGCGTGACGCCCGACGGCTTCGCCGAGGCCGCGCCGGTGCTGGGGGTGCTCGCGGTCGCGGCGATCATCGTGGGGTCGCTGGTGTGCCTGGCGCAGAACGAACTCAAGCGCCTCATCGCCTACTCCTCCGTGGGGCACATGGGTTTCGTGCTTCTGGGCATCGCCACCGGAAGCGCGATCGGTCTGCAAGCGGCTCTGATCGGAAATATTGCTCATGGGGTACTCACGGGCCTGCTCTTCTTCCTGGCCGGTGCGATCAAGGACAGGTCGCACACCGGTCAGCTGGCCGAGCTGGGTGGCCTGCGCGAGCGTGCGCCATGGATGGCCGGGATCCTGGGCCTGGCGGCCTTGGGCAGCCTCGGCCTGCCCGGCCTGGCTGGATTCTGGGGTGAGGCGTTCGCCGTGTTCGCCTCCTACCAGCGCGGCGGTCCACTGTGGACAACCCTGGCGGTGGTCGCCGCCGTCGGTGGCGCGCTGACCGCCGCGTACCTGCTGCGCATGCTGCGCAAGGTGAGCCACGGGCCGCTGGCACCATCGCTGGCGACCGCGTCCGAGGCGCACTGGCCCGAGGTGGTCGCCTGGGCCCCGTTGGTCTTTCTCGCTTTCCTGCTGGGGGTTGTGCCTGTGCTCGTGGTTGACCTCGCCGCCGGTGCGTCCCTGATCTCGGGGGCGGCTGGCAGATGATCTGGCCGATGATTCTCGCCGCCGGCACGGCTGTCGCGGTGATGCTGGTGGACCTCGTCTTCCCCCGCTGGTACGTGCCTTTCGGGGTGGCGCTGCTGGGATCGCTTGCCACGGCTGTGTCGCCGTACATTGTCCAAAAAGGACAGCTGGCACTGCTCTGCGCTGACCCCGGTCGGTGCTCGTACGTGCTCGACGACACCGCCCGCCTGATCGCCGCGCTGATCGCGGTGCTGACCGCGTTGGCTTTGATGCTCTACGCGCCGGGGTTACGCGCGGGCGACGCACCCGCCGGAGAAGTGGGGTTCCTGCTGGCGTCGGCGATGACCGGCGGTGTGGTGCTGGGCGGTGCCGGCGACCTGATCACGCTGATCGTGGCGCTGGAGACGCTGACCCTGCCGCTGTACGCCTTGGTGGCGCTGCATCGCCGCCGTGACGGTGCCGCCGCCGCGGTCACCTTCTTCACCACCAGCATCGTGGCCACCGCCATCTCACTGCTGGGCGCGGCCCTGCTACAGATGAGCTCCGGGTTCGTGCACCTGCCCTTCACGATGCGCCACGACCTGCCGGGCGGGCAGCCGATCGCGATCGCGGGCCTGATCCTGCTGCTGACCGGGTTCGGGTTCAAGGTGGCCGCCGTGCCGCTGCACGCTTGGGCGCCAACGACTTACGACGGTGCCCCGGTGCCGGTCGCGGCATACCTGTCCACCGCCTCCAAACTCGGCGGCGTGATCGCGATCCTCTTCGTGGCCGATGAAGCGGCGGACACCGACCTGCGCGTGACGGCGGGCGGGACGCTTGCCGTGCTCGCGACGCTGTCGCTTGTGATCGGGACGCTGGTCGCGTTGCGGCAACAGCGCACTGTGCGGCTGCTGGCATGGTCGTCGGTGGCGCAGGCCGGGTTCATCCTGGCTCCGCTGGGCGGGCTGCTCGTGTCTTCATCGGCCGACCTTTTCGCCGCGTCCCTGGCGTACACGCTCTTCTTCCTGGCGCTGGAGTTCGGCGCGTTCAGCGGGGTCGTCGCCCTGCGCCCGCGCGAGGACGGCGGCGTGCTCGAGGATCTGCGCGGCTTCGGCCGGGCGGCGCCGTGGCGCTCGGCCATGCTCGCGTTCGGGCTCATCGGCCTGGCCGGCCTACCGCCCGTGCTCTCCGGTCTCTTCGCGAAGATCATCGTGATCAAAGCGCTGCTCGTCGTGGATTCCCTGTGGCTGGCGCTGGTCGTGGCGCTGATCTCGGTGGTGGGCCTGGCGCTGTACTGGCGGCCGCTAGCGGCGCTCTACCGCGGCAGCGTCGACGATCGGCCGGCGATCTCGTTCTGGCCGTTCCTGCCGCTGGCCGCCGCGACGATCGTGACCGTCGTGCTCAGCGTCGACCCGCAGCTGACCATGTCCCTTTGGCAGTGATCGGGCTCGCAACCTTCGGGAGAGCTGTGGCGTGAACTAGGGCGTGATTGACCCGCGCGAGTTCGACACCTTCTACCTCGGGGCGCGGCAACGCGTGCTGCGGTGCGTCTTCCTGCTCAGCGGTGACCTCGGTGAGGCGCAGGACGCGACGCAGGAGGCGTTCGTGCGCGCGTGGCAGCGGTGGGACAGGATCCGCTCCTATGCGGATCCCGAGTCATGGGTGCGGACGGTCGCCTGCCGGATAGCGGTCGGTCGATGGCGTGGCCTGATGCGCCGCGCCGCCGCGCTGCGCCTGCTGAAGGCGGGCTCGGCGCGGGTCGCGCACGGGCCCTCAGAGGAGCGACTGGACATCGTCACCGCGTTGCGGGCGCTGCCCGCGGGGCAACGGGTCGCCATCGTCCTGCATTACTTCGCCGGGATGCCGATCGCCGAGATAGCGCTGCAGACCGATGTGGCCGAGGGGACGGTCAAGGCACGGCTTTCCCGGGGGCGCAAGGCTTTGGCCGAGCTCCTGGATTCGGACGCTCATCGGGAGGAGACCAGCAATGTCTGAGAAGCTCGGGCGCCTGATGCGCGAGGCCACCGCGCCCCTGCATGTGGTGTGGGAGGAGCCGGCCGCGCTGCGTCGTCGCGCGGCCCGGCGGCGGGTGAGGCAGGGCACGGCCTTGGCGCTGGTCTCGATTGCGGCGCTGGGTGTGGGCGGCCCGGCTGTTCTCGGACCCGCCGGCCCGCCGCCGTGCCTCGGGCCCGCGCCGTTGCCAAGTCTGCCTGAGCTGGATTCAAACGTGGTCGCGGCGGTGAGCCCGCCGCGAGTGCGTGTCTATCACGGGGCCATCGGCGTGGCCGAGAACGTGGCGAACGAGCTGCGCGACCGTGGATTCGCCGTGGTGGAGGTCGCCAGGACGGATGAGTCGATGTCTTACCACAGCGCGGTGATTCGGTACGGGCCGGACGCGGTGGGGGAGGCCCGGCTGGTCGAGGCTCAATTCGTCCCGTACGAGATCTACATGGAGTTCGATCCGGCCAGGACAGGCCCGGTCGATCTGCTCCTCGGGAATCGCTTCCAGCTTCGCGAGGCATGCGGATCCCCGCGATAGGGCTCTCAGGAGTAGGACGGCCGGTGCAGCATCTGGTCGGCGTCCTCCAGCGAGACGCCGGTCGCGATCAGCAGGTCGAGCACGGCGGCATCGGCGCTGGCGGCGACGGCCGCCGCCGAGATGGACAAACGCTGGGCGCGCATGATGTCGCGGACCGCGTACCCGATCTCCGTCGCCGTGGAGCGGTAGATCTTGATGCTCTTGGCCGACATCCGGGTCAGCACCGCCGAGCGGCGTACCTGAAGCAGCACTTCCTTGAGCCTTTCGAGCTCCTCCTCGGAGTCGTTGAGGGAGTTGACCGCCAAGGCGGCCGCCCCGGTGTCCCCGGCCCGCAGCGCGGACGCTATCCCGCGCACGTTGTGCGCCAGTCGTGTCAGCATGGGTTCGATCGCGTCGTTCACGAGCTTTCCCGGGTCGCGCGGTGTGGTGGCATAGGCGACCCCGATCGCCACAACGACCCCGATGAGCGCATTGAGCGCGGCGTGGCCGGTCGGGAAATTGGGGATGAAGACGCTGGAGGCAAGCGCACCGTTCACTCCACCGAAGAGAAACAACCACGACCCGCGCCGGTGCGGGGCGCACAGCACCTGGATCAGGGTGATAGCGGTGAGCGGGGCGAACAGCGGGAAACGAGGCCTGATCGCCAGCCCGATCGCCGTCGCCAGGATCGCCGCGGAACCGATCTGAACGAGCGTCAGTCTCCATTCACGTGGCGACAGCATTGTCGCCATCGACCAAGTGTGAAGCGGGGTTCAGGAGGTTCACAGCGTTTTCGTGGAAGCTCGACGGGGCAGACAGGTGTTGCAACCGGTAGCCCCCATAGAAGGAGTGAGAGTGCACAGTCACAACGGCCTCAAGACAGCGGCCCTGCTTGGGCTGCTCACCGCGTTGATCCTGGCGGTCGGCTACTGGATCGGAGGCAGCTCCGGTCTGGTCATCGCTGTGATCATTTCTCTGGTGATGAATGGGGTGAGCTACTTCTTCTCCGACAAGCTGGCGCTGCGGTCGATGCACGCCCAGCAGGTCAGCGAGGCCGAGTTCCCCCAGCTCTACCAGATGGTCCGGGAGTTGAGCCAGCAGGCCGGGCAGCCGATGCCAAGGCTCTATGTCAGCCCGACCATGCAGCCCAACGCCTTCGCCACCGGCCGCAATCCGCAGCACGCGGCGGTGTGCGTCACCGAGGGCATCATCCGCATCCTTGACTATCGCGAGCTGCGTGGCGTGATCGGGCACGAGCTGTCCCATGTCTACAACCGCGACATCCTCATCTCCAGCGTCGCCGGGGCGCTCGCCAGCATAATCACGTTCCTGGCCTATTTCGCGTGGTTCATCCCGATCGGCGGCGGCGACGATGACGAGGGCGGCAACCCCCTGGCCGCGCTCCTGCTGATCATCCTGGGCCCGCTGGCGGCGTCCATCATCCAGCTCGCGATCAGTCGCAACCGGGAGTACCAGGCCGATTCCTCGGGTGCTTCGCTCACCAACGACCCGCTGGCGCTGGCGAACGCGCTCAGGAAGATCCACATGGGGACGCGGCAGATGCCACTTCCCGCGGAGGGCCGCCTGGCCTCCTCCGCCCACCTGATGATCGACAACCCACTCAAGGGTGGCGGCCTCGCCAACCTGTTCTCGACCCACCCGCCCATGGAGGAGCGCGTCCGGCGGCTGGAGCAGATGGCCGGCGCGGCCGGTCCGATCCAGTACCGGCGTTAATAGCGCACCGGCGGATAGTGCGTCACATGGCGCATGGCCGATAGGCTGCGCGCCATGTCGCATCCGCGAGTAAAACTCTCCATCGGTTCCTCCGCGCCGGTGAAGCTGCTCACCGTGATCGTCGGCGTGATCATGGTGCTGATCGGCACCGCTGTCGCCCTGATCGCCTACGGCTTCACCCAGGAGGGGCGGGAGGCGATCACCTCCACGGTCCCCGACGACATCACCCGCAACACCCTTCCGAGCACCACCGCCGAGACCGGGGCCGGGATCGCCGGCGCGGCCTGTGCCTTGCTGGTGATCGGTGTGGCCGCCTACCTGATGCTGCGGGTGCTGCGGACGGGCGCCTGGCTCGAGGGCTCCGTCCTACATGTACGGGGAGCCATGGGAACGAAGCGGCGCGATCTCTCCAAAGCGGGGATTTCCGGGGGTACCCAACGGAAATCGACCGAGGGAAAGGCCGGCGAGCGAGTCCAAGTGATCATCGTCGCCGACCCCGCCACCGGAAAGACCCTGACGCTGCCGCTCAGAGGGCCGGGGAGATCGATGCTGCCGGCTGAACAGCTGCGGATGCTGGCCAATGCCATCACCAACCAGCGTTCCCGGCGCGGGGACGACGACCCGGCTTTCATCGTGGCCGAGCGGCTGCGCGGTTTCGCCCGTGACCCGTTCTCCTGACCTGTGTTAGGATCTTAGGCGAGTTCGCTCCTTACAGCGCCCGTTTCCGCGGGCGCTGTTTTTCGCGCGTATGTCCGAATGTGGTGAGTGCCGGGCGCACCCGTGTTGCTCGTGGCGGGTACGGCCGCCCGCGTAGGCATCGGCATGATCTCGCTGAGCCTGCTGCTGTCGGTCCACGGCATGACCGGCGACTGAAGCCATGCCGCGCTCGCGGTGATTCGCGGGCATGGACCGGCCTGACTCGCGGGAAGGCGGATGTACGCAAGGCGGCGGTTGCCCCCGCCGGCGCCTAGCGATAGTTCGTAAACTGAAGGGCGACGCCCATGTCGGCGCCCTTCAACAGCGCGATCACCGCCTGCAGATCGTCCTTCTTTTTCCCGGTTACCCGCAGCTGGTCGCCCTGGATTTGAGCCTGGACACCTTTGGGGCCCTCATCCCGGATCTTCTTGGAGATCGCCTTCGCCTTCTCCTGGTCGATCCCCTGGATGATCTTACAATCGATCTTGTACACCTTGCCCGAGGCGCGCGGCTCGCCCGCGTCCAGGGACTTGAGCGAGATCTGGCGCTTGACGAGCTTGTCCTTGAAGACGTCGAGCGCGGCCTTGGCCCTGTCCTCGGTGCTGGCCTGGATCGTCACCGCCTCCTCGCCCGCCCACGAGATCTCGGCTCCCGTGTCCCGGAAGTCGAACCTCGTCGCCAGCTCCTTTTGGGCTTGGCGGAGCGCATTGTCCGCCTCCTGGCGATCCACCTTGCTCACGATGTCGAAGGACGGGTTACCTGCCATGCGTACCGTTTTAGCAGACTCGACGTGACCATGCTCCAACCCGGTTGCACATTGGCGGGGTGATCCAGCTATCCTTACTGGGCGCTACCAAGGCGGGTTGCCCGAGTGGTCAATGGGAACGGTCTGTAAAACCGTCGCGAGAGCTACGAAGGTTCGAACCCTTCACCCGCCACCATCAGCACAGAAAGGCCCTGGCCTGCATAAGTAGGTTGGGGCCTCTTCGTACGCCCGTTCCACCGGAGTCCCGCTCGATCTCGTTGGATCCGGCTGCTTCTCACTGATCGCGGCGTATTCGCGGCGCGGAGATCAACATTGTGGGCGACCCCGCACATGGATCGACCGATGTCGGCACTCGTGTCCCTTCTCGCGCGAACTGGCGGTTGCTCATTCGACTTGGCTCGATTCGCTTCGCCCAGAGAAGTCTGAGTGAGACGACGAAGATCGACCTCAACATTCCGGTCGAGTCGGCGCTGGTGACGGGCATCCGTGGCAGAGGCCGCAGAACTCGCTTGTCGGACCAGGTTCGATGAGACGCGGCTGACGAAATGGGCACGGTGGGCCAATATTACTGAGAAACTAGACTCCCGATCATCTCAAGATACTTGTCGCACCTCCGCTCTCCGGCTTGATCAACTGCCAACCTCAATGATAATTACATCAATGTCATTATGATGGGACACGGTTGCGACACGCCGCTCACGCTCCACCCGCCGGTAACGCAGCGTCACCTCGAAGCAGAAGTTGCCCACTGCGTTGGAGGGGTGGCAAACCTCCTTCTGGCCTTATCAGACCATGATCGAAAGTCTCCGAAAAATCGGGGGAAGCTCACCTTCAGTCGTGTCGCACAAAGTTGCGGCCGACCGCCTGGGGTCCAGAGCGGCGAATTTCGGCAGCAGCGAACGCTGCCCTCGGATCAATGGTAGCTGGTGCCAACTTCCTACGTGTCGTGGCGGAGTGGTCAGAACAAGTGGCTCAACCCACCGGACGTGGCCGCTGCCCGCTGGGCGAGCTGCCGTTCACCTTCTTGTTCCAGGACTGGTGAACCGGTTGTCTTCGGCAGCGCTTCCGGACCGCCCTGCGGGTTGCAGTGTGCCTCTGGATGATCCGGTACCGGATCATCCAGAGGCCGGGACGGCAGCCGGGTGGGCTTTGCGGACATGTCGGTGACCGTACCTGTGGTACTGGTGGCAGTCAGGGCACACGCGAAAAGGATCAGCTGGTTGAGCAGGTTGAGGAATACCAGTAGGCCCACCGCGGCCGCCACGGCCTGATAGACAGGTCGGACGGCGACAGCGTTGACGTAGATCCGCCCGATGCTGGTGAGTACCTGGACGCCCGCGGCGATAAGCAGTGCCGGACCCCATACCCGGCGCAGGGGCATCCGCAGTCGGGGCAGGCCGGTCAGCACCGCCATCGACAGCCCGGTGTTGACGGCCAGCCCGATGACGAACCCGGCAGCAGCGGTCAGTACACTCGTGGGCAACCCGGCGCCCATCACCTCATTGCTGAGCAAGCCGAGCAGGTCTTGGGCCGCGACCTCGATTGCCAGCGACACCACGAGCAGCAGGCCGAGCCCGGCCAGCACCAGCAGGTCGATGAGCTGGCGGGCAAAGAAGTTGCCGGGGTACTGCGGCAGGCCCCAGATGGCCCGCATCGCCGAACGCAGCGAGTCGACCCAGAACACGCCAGAGACCGGCAGCACGATCAAACCGACGATCCAGGCCAACCCACGGGCATCACGCAACGCCGCGAGATCGACGCGGGGCACAATCTGCGGCAGCCGCTCCTGCATAGCCGCCAGCAGACCCGGGTTGTCAACCATCGAGCCGAGGATGGCAAAGCCAAGCAGGGCAAGGGAAAACACGGCGAAGAACGCATAGTAGGTGACCGCTGCGGCGAGCCGGCCGCCATCGGCGTGGTCATAACGCGCCACCGCCAGAGCCCCATGGTCCAGCCAGCCGATCCTGCGGCGTAAGTTGGCCAGGTAGCCGCTTAGCCGTCGCCAAACCCTGAGCTCGCTCATCTGCCTGCCTTACCCTTTGGCGGCAGATCCACACCGTCCACAACCGACACTCGATGGGCCGGTTAGAGGTTGATGGCTGCGGTGACAACGAATCCAGGCCCAGAACCGAGGTGGATCCGGTCGCAGAACTGTCGCGCGATCCACAGCCCGCGGCCGTGCGTGGCGCGCAGGGTGGTATGAAAGCTGCCGACCGGGTATTGGCTGCGGCATGAGACCAGTGCGCAGCGGCGCCCGCCTGTTGCTTAGCGGCGTATTCCTGGCCGGCGGCGCCCGTGCGCTGGCCTTCCCCGGCCAGCTGGAGCCGCAGGCCAGGCAGCTCACCGATCTGCTCCAACCGGATCAGGCCGACCCGCGGTGGCCGCTTGAGGCACGCACCCTGGTGCGCCTCTACGGAGCTACACAACTGGGCGCCGGTGTCCTTTTCGCCACCGGATACCAACGCCGCCCAGCCGCCGTAGTGCTGGCCGCATCGCTGATCCCGGCCACGATCGCCGGGCATGCCTCCGGGACCTGCGACGAGCCCGGTGAGCGACGCCGCCAGCAGGTGCACTTCCTGAAAAACCTCGGCCTGCTCGGCAGGTTACTCCTTGCGGCGGCCGATACCGAGGGTCGGCCCAGCATTGGCTGGCGGGCCGGGCACCTCGTGCACGGACGCCGCCGGGTACGCGAAACGACCCACCCCACGCGAACCGAACAGCGCCGGCCGTAACCGGGCCGCCGCGCCAGGTAGAACACCAGCTATATAGGCGCACATTCATTTCGGTGAAGGAGGTCCGGTGGCCGAGTCAGACACTGAACGGAGCCGGCTGCGCCGAGCGGCGCAAGCCGCACGCGAGAGGATCCGCGCCGCCCGCCAAGCCGCCCAAGACGCAGCCGAAGACGCCAGCGCGGATTCTGCCATGGACGCAGGCTCCGCAGACGATTCCGGGCGCGACGCCGACGCGCAGGTCCCGTACGGGTTGCGGGTCACCGTAGCGTGGACGTGGCGGCTGCTGGTGCTCGCCGCCGGCGGATACGTGCTGCTGTGGCTGGTCAGCCGGCTATCG
>Ga0075418_10008278_pt1 | contig 11665 bp, 7 predicted proteins | sample SoiMetdeltSBSDD2_FD_81776 | JGI IMG/M metagenome (GOLD analysis project Ga0075418, IMG submission 81776) | Bulk soil microbial communities from a Populus tree surrounding site in Tennessee, USA - Soil MetaG P. deltoides SBSDD2 | ecosystem: Environmental > Terrestrial > Soil > Tree plantation...
ACAATCGACAAGATGAGGATTGAAACGGTCTTTGTTTTCATAAGAGGCCTCGTTTTATGATCCAAACACAAGATCAGGATTCTACCTCATTGACTGTATGGCTTTGCAAACCATTGATCTATAAATCCTAAATCCAGGAGCTGTGTGTGCTGTCAGTCTTTAGCTGAGCTGGCGGGAAGTGGGGGCGGCGCAGTGGATTGCTTCGTTCCTCGTTAAGATTTGTATGCTCGAAAGAAACGAATAACTTCGTTACTACGTGAAGAAGGTCGGCTCAGGTGCAAAGTCGATTTTTGCGAGTTCTCAAATACGCTAGCAAACGAAGAATGGAAAGGGGCGGCCAGAAAGCCGCCCCCTTCACCCTATTGAACGTCCTTTCGACTGGATTATTCGAATCTGAATGTAACGCCGACTCCGATCTTGAGATTGTGGCGCCATTCGTTGTCCAGCGTGAACGGGTTCCGTTCCTTGAAAGGCACGTAGTCAAGCTGGAACAACCTCACACCAAAGTTGTTGCTGACCTTTATGTCAACACCCCCACCCAGACCCCAAGCGAACGCCGTATCCGAATCGAAGTCCTCGACCTTCCGCTTCACTCCGCCTACCAGCGCGTGGGCGAATCCCTCCACCCGGTCTCCTCGCGCGGTGAATCGCGGACCGAACAGGAAAGTAGTTGTGCTGAAGTCGATATCAGGTCCGAACACTTCAAACTCTTTTTTGTGATAACCGATGTCCGCGACCACGCCAAAATTCTTTGAGAAATTTGCAGCGCCGCCGAAGGCGAATCCATGTATGCCCTCACGCTGCTGAAAGAACGGGAGTCCATCATTATCGAACGGGTTGTCGAGGTTTATGTCGGCGCTGAAGTGCGAGTAACCTCCAAAGATCTCAGCTTTGGGGTAATCGCGTTGTGCGCTTGCGGAAATGGTTGTCAGTACGAAAACGGTAAACAGAAAGACTACTCTTCTCATCGCAATCGAGCCTCCTGGTTCTGATATTGGGGCCGTCCGGCCCGCTGTGTGAGTTGAACCTCGGCAAGATGAATTCCACTTACTTGCACCAAACCTGCGCAGTTCGCGCCCCATCGTTATTAATACTAAATATTTGACTTATCGTGGCGAGGAAGAGTTAGACCTGAATAAATGAAGAGGTAGGGAGTGCGATTTACAATCGTACAGCAGTCCGAGAGCAGGACAAATCGTGATGGAAAACGGGGCGGCAGAAACCCACCGCCCCAAAGTTTTGACAGCTACTCAAACCTGTACGTAACGCCAACGCCGACCTTGTAATTGTTGCGCCACGATGAGCATCCGCAAATCGTTTCCGGGTCTATACCACGGAAAGGCGTGTAGTCGAATTGGATCATTCGGATTGCGAAGTTTCTGCCAACCTTGACGTCAAGGCCTCCGCCTATCCCCAAAGTAAAGTCAGTTTTGGAACCGAATTCCTCCAGGCTTCTTCTTGTCCCGCCAATCAAAAAGTGCCCGAACCCTTCTACTTTGTCGCCTCGAGCGGTAAACCGCGGACCGAACAAGAAGGTCAACGCGCTGGCGTCTATATCCGGTGCGTCGTCGAACTTAATTACATCTTCGTGGTGATGGGCGAACTCGACTGCAAGTCCCAGATTTCTTGAGAAATTCACCGCGCCGCCTATTGAGTATCCGTTAAGGCCTTGACGGTCAGTGATGAACTCCGGAGGAATTGGAGCCCCGACAATGAGCGGATTCACTACGAACGGATTAAGAAAGTTAACGCTTGCGCTGTAGAACGAATAGCCACCGGAGATTTCGCCTTTTGGGTACTCGCTTGGTGCGCTTTGTGCGCGAGCGGAAATCGCTGTTAGTAGGAACACAGAAAACAAAAAAACTACTCTTCTCATGGCAATTGAGCCTCCTGCTTTTTTTTTCATCTTGGGCCGCGTCCTTTGATTAGGACGCTTGGGGGGTCACTTACTGCTGCAAAATGAATTCCACGAGGCCGTCCCTACAGTGGCGGGCTTCGGTCAACGCACTATCAGCGATAACTATTAGACTTATCGGTGATTGTTCGGATGAAAGAGGAAACAGCAGGGTGCAAGAACGATAGGCGGGAGGTTGATCTTTGAGCGCAGATCAGTCGGCTACGGGACAATCGTGACCCATGTGACGAGCCACGATTGCAACCGAGACCGACTGTAACTAAATCCTACGAAGCTCGAATCGATAGGGGTTTCGACGTCTTTTCACAGCCGTGTGCCAAGCCGAAGTCCGACTCGCTTGTCTGCGAAATTCCAGAACGGCTCAACATAAATTGGCAGGTTCAGCTTGTCGATTCGGGTGTGGAACTCGACTCCCAAACGGCAATGTTCGTTACTGCTGCCCTCGGTCTTCCAATCAAGACGAAGGAACAGCTTCTCGTCTTTCTTGAGATCCACCATCAAACGATGCCGCATCCCGTTGACATCCGTCGAGTCGGTGGCGATTTTACCGTACCCGAGATAAGCAACGGTGTGTTGGCGGACCTTTGTTATGAAGTCTGCCCCGGCGATAATTCGTTTCTTCGAATCGAACCCGCCAAGCGGTCCGACCAGCGTGCCGCCAGCTCGAAAGAAACGTCCGACTGCGGCTTCTACGGTCAGTGGATTGTTATTTCTGAATGGCCCGATCGGCGTGTCGTTGTCCGGTTCGTTGATGAACAATCGACCCAAGGCGAAGATCTTGTATTTCGAGTTGTAGTAGCGCCCGTCGACGTTGATTGAAACGCCCTGTCGCTCGGTGCTTAGGCCTACGTCGGCCCTTATTTGCTGCGCGTTCGCGGTTGAAGCTAACGCGAGCAGAATGGCTGACGTTGCCCATGTTGCAAAATACTTCCTCATGGGAACAGTCCTTCCTATATTAGCTATTTGATTCAAGAGTGAGAGGACTACTCCGGAAGAGCCTCTCTGCCTTCTAAGCGGTGCGAGGATAATACTAGGTAAGAAAGATTTGTCAACTGTTGGTGTGCGCGTTGTTGGTTTGCGCGTCTGCGCCGTTCAACCCGCCAGCTTCACTTTCGCCGCAGCCTGGGCAGCATCTGTGCAATCGACATTGCCGCTGCATAGGCGTACCCGCACAAATAGATCATCAGAAACGGCAGCGTGCCGAAGATTCCGCTGTCTATCGCAAACCAGATCGTAAACACAAAGTAGGCCGCGAACAGCAGCTCCAGCCACGGCAACGAGATCCGCCTGGGTACATAGCGCTTCTTTACCCAGGTCGTGTCGTGCGTGTCTTCGATTCTGTACTTGGGCGTGCGAACAAACGGCGTCTTTACGCCTAAGAGCGCCTCGATTACGGCTCGCGCGTTTGAAAACGTCAACGCGATCCCCATGCTCATCACAAACGGAATGTACTTGATCGATTGTTTCCAGGTATCGGGGTGAAGATACCGCTGAGTCACAAGATAATAAACGATCACCGACACGGTGGAGAACGTTAGAATCGGCACGTCCAGCGCAAACAAATGAAACAGTCCCTGGTTGTACCGAACGATCAGAATCGGAAGATTGATAAGCGCGAGCACGATCACCAGCGGCGCGGCAAGATTGCCGGTCAGGCGAAAGAACTGTTCCAGCTTGACTCGAGTCGATAGCCGAGGATCGTGCCACATGCGGCGAAACAGCTTAATCCCGACCTGGACGACACCTTTGGCCCAGCGCCGCTGTTGCGATTTGAAGGCGTTTATCTCGACTGGCAACTCGGCAGGAACGTCGTCATCCGCCAGATAGATAAAGCGCCAGCCCATCAATTGCGCACGATAGGAAAGATCCGTGTCTTCGGCCAGGGTGTCGTGTTGCCAGCCACCCGACCACTCTATTGCCTCTCGCCGCCACATCCCGGCCGTGCCGTTGAAATTGAAAAATCCGCCACAACGATTGCGTGCCACCTGTTCGATAACGAAATGGCCATCGAGCATGATTCCCTGAACCCTGGTGAGCAATGAGTAATCGGCGTTGATGTGGCTCCATCGCATCTGCACCATACCAACTCGCTCATCGGTAAAGTAGTCAATCATACGGCGAATGCAATCCGGGCGGGGTACGAAATCGGCATCAAAGATCAGCACAAACTCTCCAGACGATTTCTTTAGCCCCGCTTCAAGGGCTCCGGCTTTGAAGCCGACTCGATCATCGCGATGATGATAGACAATATCGACCCCTTGCTCGAAGTATTTGTTCACTGCCGCCGAAGCTATTTGCCGAGTATCATCGGTCGAATCATCGAGCACCTGAATCTCGAGCAGTTCTCGCGGATATTCCAAATTGGCAACTGCCTCAATCAGCCGTTCAGCTACATACATCTCGTTAAACAGCGGTAACTGGACAGTAATCCGCGGCAGCCGGGCGGGCGCGAATCTGGACTTGGGCTCAGGGCGATGACTCTTATACCTGAGGAATAAATAGACCAACCGGTAACGATACACGCCGTAAACGGACAACAGGGCCAGGATACCGAAGTAGACGATCATGAAATAAATATCCAGGGCATCGTTGACGTTTAGATAACTGATGTTTCCCGCGGGATAGCTTCCGCCATGAAGGGTGGATGAGGCTATGAACTTGTCTACTGCGATGTTGCCGGTCTCGGCAAGAGGAAGCGCCAGCAGCGAGATCTGGGCGGTCTTGCCGGGCTCGACCACCACCGCGCCAATAATGTGATCGACTCCCTCACACTCCGAGGCAATCAGATAGCGTCCCGGTTCGAGGTTCTCGAACGAGAAATCGGCATTCGCGTCGGTCACCAGCCCAATGTGGCGCAGAGCGTCGAACCCGTCACGTCGCTCGGCGGATGGGCCCGCCCCCGCTCGGGAAGTCGTCTGATATTCAGCGCCGGTGACGATGTTGCGCGCGATCACCGGCAAGCCCGCCATAACATAGCCGCGCTTCTCGATTATCGTTCCCTGGATCGAGCCTTGAGTGGGGACTGGGACCTTGGTTTCGGCAAGGGCCGAGGCCGCCAGAATGATCAACAGAAATCCGGGCAGAATCGGTCTTATCAGCTTGGTCATTTAATCCTTATGATTGCGAAGCCGTTACTACTAAACCCTTTGTTACCTAATCAAGCGCAAAGTATAGGGATGCGACGTCTTCATTTCAAGACGCCTCAGAGACCGAAATTCGAAAGTGAGGCGCAGGATCGATCCTTATCAAGGTCTGTTCAAGGTTACGTCAACCTATCGATGTCAACCTGCTGCCAACTTCAGTGTATCGTTAAGGAGAATCGGGCATGAAAGCTCCCCTTCGCGTCCCCGGATTTGCAATCGTAACAGCGCTGTTAGTGGCATCTTCTGCTACATTTACGCTCCCCCGAAGTCCCTTGCTCGCCTACACGGCAAACGCTACCGTTTTCGGCCCGGAGATTTTTCGCCGCGAACAAGGAAAACCTCAGACCTACACCCGCCGCATCTCGGTCAACAATGGCGCAGCCAGGTACAGCCTCGAAGTGGTTAACGGCAATCCCGATGACAACGACGACTTCAATGACAAAAAGAAAGGACGCATCGCCAGCGCTCTCATCATGCTGAATGATATTCAGGTAGCGGGACCTGCCGAAATTAAGAAAGAGACACGCCAGTTTAGGACACCGGTAAGTCTAAATCAGGGCGAAAATACACTAAAGGTTACGCTCAACGGTGATCCTGTTTCGTTGCTCTCGGTCGCCCTCGTAAGAATCGATTCGCCGCCGGCAATTGATCTGACTCCTCCCAGCATCATCGCGGTCGATCCGATCAACGGCGCAACAGGCGTCGATGTTACCAGTGCGCGGGTCCGGGTGACGTTCGATGAGCCTATTCTTCTGGATACTCTAACACCATCGGCGTTTTCCTTAACCGCAAGAGGTCAACGCGTCGCTGGCCAGCTCGCGCCGTCTCACGACCGCACAGGACTGGTTTTTACCCCGGCTTCACCTCTTGAGTACTCGACCACATTTACGTTGACCGTTACCCGTGAGATTACGGACCTCGCCGGCAATCAACTCGCGAATGTATTCTCGTCCATATTTACGACACAGGACGCGCCACCCCCGCCCCCGCCGGATCTCACTCCGCCACGAGTGGTCAGCCTGGCGCCGCAGTCCGGATCCAGCAACAACCAGATCAGTGCGCCTGTGGTAATAAGGTTCAGCGAAGCAGTCGACACCGATACACTTCGCGACAACTTGCTGGTGTTTGCAGACACCGCGCAGGGTACGGTTGTAGTTCAGGACGGCGGGACTTTCCTGGCGGTGCCAAGCGCTGAGCGGGTAACGGGCATGTTCACTTCGGCGCCGGACAAAATGAGTGCGGTGTTTACGCCGACAACGACTCTTCCAGACCGCTCGACGACAGCTTGCAACCTGCCGGCAGACGCGACGATCACGGTCGTCGCTCTGACTCGTGTTAAGGATCTCGAGGGAAACAACCTCGATCAGGACTCCGCGACAACAGGGCGACAATTCTTTGCAGCGAGCTTTACTACTTCGCAGTTCAACCTGACCGGGGCGACAACGGTGGCCAGGTTCAACCCGCAGGCTTCGCCGTTGGACAGCGCGCTGCTCCCCGGCGATGCGGTGATAATCACCGGCGGTTACGATCAGTTCGATCACGTGAATTCAACTGCTGACATTTACGATCGAGTCACGGGTTCATTCCATTCAGTGCCCATGATGGAAGCTCGAGCCGAGCACACGACCACCGTGCTTGACGGGGGCAAGGTGCTCATTGTCGGCGGTATAGGAGAAAACGGTCAGGTCCTCTCCAGCGCGGAGTTGTACGATCCGGTCAGCGGGTCATTCACCAGCGTAGGAGCTATGAACACGCCCAGGTTTGGCCACACGGCAACTCTGCTCTCAGATGGGACGGTACTGATAGCCGGAGGCTACAACGCGGCGGCACTAGACTCCAGCGAGGTATTTATACCGGCGGGACATACTCTTCCGTTCACCAATATGTTTCTATCAGTGCCCACTCGCATGAGCACCGCTCGCGCTTTTCACACTGCTACGTCGCTCCCCGGGGGATATGTTCTGATCGCCGGTGGGGCATCAAACGGTCGGGTATTGAACACTGCCGAAGTGTTCGTGCCGACTCCGTTTGTCCCGACTCTTGGTCAGTTTGTTTCGGGCAGCAGTCCTCTGACACCGTGGAAGATGAGTTCCGCTTGCCACCATCACACCGCGACAGCGCTGGGTAATGGCACGGTGTTGATTACCGGCGGAAGGAATGATCTGGGCGTTGCATTGAGAACTGCGGATGTTTTTACGCCGTCAACGCCGATCACGCTCTCGACATTTTCATCGACAGGGCTTATGACCGCAGCTCGAGCGAGTCACTCGGCAACCGCTTTATCGGACGGTTCAGTATTGATAGCCGGGGGAATTGTAGCAGGCACGACGACGGCGTCTACTGCGGAGACCTTCTATAATGGGCAGTTCACCCGAACATCGAGTTCTCTTTCAAATGCACGTTCATCGCACGCAGCGGTTCTCTTGTCCGATGGTACCGTGCTTCTTTCAAATGGATTAAACGGCAACTCGAAACTCAGTTCGGCGGAGACTTTCTCTAAGAGGCGGTAGAGAAACGTTGAGGTAGTTATTTAGTGCAGTCGTAGAGAATTTGTCTCTTGACTCAATGTAGCATTGACAACCTCGCCTGCTAAACTGTACAAGTCCACCTGAACCCCCAATTATTTCTGCCTGCTAGAGGATTGCGTGATGGACAGAATAAGTAACCGTCGCATGCCGCGCAAGCGGCAGGAGGAATTACTGTTACACGAGCTAGCAGACGATTTGTTGGTATACGACCTAAAGCGTCATAAGGCTCATTCTCTCAACAAGACCGCGGCACTTGTCTGGAGTCGCTGTGACGGCGAGAGCAAGATTTCGGACACAGTCGCATCCCTTGAACAAGAAGTAGGAGCCTCCGTCGACCAATCCGTCGTCTATTTCGCCCTGCAGCAACTGGACCGGGCGCACTTGCTCGTAAGGGAGCGTGGGGCTAACACGGAAATCGAATCTCGGATCTCACGCCGGCAACTAGTCGGCAAACTCGGATTGGCCGCCGCTGCCTCATTACCGCTCATAGTCTCCCTTGTTTCCCCCGCTACAGCGCAAGCGAGCTGCCGGCCGAGGGATGCTGCTTGTACCCTTGATTCCGAGTGCTGCAGTGGAAACTGCAGAGGTAACAATCTCTGCGCTTAAGTCCGAGCTGGTTGTGTCTCGATCTTCCAGAAGGGCGCTCAATCCTTTAAAAGTCGCGCGTCGCGGATGAGGTTGAGTTCAATTTGGCGGGAGATTGAGCAATGTCAGGCCACACTCCTGCCTACGCTGACCATTAGGCTAATATGATCACGTAAGGCTACTTGAAGTTCGAAGTACATCATCCCTTTTTTAGAGTGTTGAACGCTTCTGCCATTCGGAGCTGGGTTTGAAGTGACGTGTAAGCGAAAACCGGCGAATACGACTGGGTCTCGGTATCTCGGCTGTTGGAAAGAGAGGCAGTCCAATAGTGAGTCTTGTCGGTCATATTCAACACGAACTCGACGTTGCCCTTCGTTCGCTTGAATGGCTTTATTTGATAGATCACCGGCGCCCAGTTACTGGTTTCCAGAGTTGATAATTTCAACCCCTTTGCCAAACGCATCTCCGCCCAGACGGCAAAACAATTGATACGAGTAAGATCAATGTTGTTCCAGCGAGCAGTCAGGCTCGCAAGATCAGGCATAGCGTCCACTCGAAGCAGGTCAATACTTAACAAATCTTTAGGAGTGGAAATAACTCTAATCTTTGATTTCTGGGTCATTGTTACCGGGATATTCAAACTGAGCAATTCAAAGTACTCGCATTTTACTGAGGCACCTGCGGCGACGTTCGGCGGGCGTCTCCGCATATGAGCAGTAGCAACTACCAGCGAGACGAAACTGGGAATCAAAACACCGCCAGGTTTGAGAAATCTCTTCCTGGCATCGGTCATTGTAGAAACAATCTGTTCTTCAAATGCCTGGTTTCCGATGGTCTCGCTTACGATGCAGTCAAATCGCTCATCAAGGTTGATGCGTTGTGACTCGCCGTGGATCACCTCAACCCTGTCGCTAACGCCGTTTTCCTTAATCAAATTTCTGATTATGGGTATCAGAAGCTCGTCGCGTTCGATTGCGACTACCCGACGCGCTCCTAACAGGGCTGCTGTTATGGCCCATATACCCGTGCCCGAGCCGATGTCCAGGACCGTTGAACCCGGCTTAACATGTCTGGTCAGGGCCGATACAAACGAGCGGTTTCTGGCAACATCACTCAAGTACGCTTCGTGCGAATGGACGATATGATAGGTATGTAGGTAACTGTCACTCTTCTTGTTCGCAGTTTTTTCTTTCACCGGGCTACGCCTCGTCTTTCTCTTCAACAACCAAAAACGAACGTAGCCGTTATAGCACGTTATTTGTTTTGGGCTAAAGTCATAACCGAACCGCGCACAACCTTGAAATAGAGGGTTCATCGGCCTCAAGCAAAAGACCTGACGGTCTATCCGTCATCCCGAATAAGCCTCCAGATGGTCCGCTCGCACAAACCAACACTCACGAAAACTTTTTTCTTGATTTTACGATTCCCCTTGCGTAATATATGCATCCAGATTCTGAGTATTTTAGTCAGCGACTTCCTGGGTAAATTAAGTCGGCTATGGAAGAGGGCTTTGAGCCCTTTCAAGGCACCGCTGCGGCGTCGCCGTGAGCGGAGGCTGACCCAGGAGCGATTCGTATGTTCTCACCCAGGCGGTCTTTTGATGAACCCAACGAGACTCGGTTCGCGGGCGGTATAAGAACAGCAGGTTTCTTACTGGCAGCAATCCTTTGCACGCTGTTGCTCGTCCCCACAACAAACGGACAAGTGCCAATCCTCTATTACGACTTCGAGAACAACGCCTCCAGAACGAGCTTCGAGAATCTGGTTGAGCAAGCCGTAAACAGCGGCAGCGCGGCCATAACCAGAGCTGGCAACACCACTACTATCAATTCAGTCGCCGGCGCCGGAACATTCAACGGCGGGGCGGCCGCGGGTCAAGCCGCAACGGGAAGCAATTGGGATAGTTCAACTTCGGATCCCGGATCGGCGGCAACTAATTACTATCAGTTCGTTGTCAACACTTCCGGGTTCACGCAGATTTCTATCGCCGTCGATCAACAAGCATCGGCCAGCGGGCCCGCCCGCCTAGGCGTCCTATTCAGTATCAACGGAAGCAGTTTCACCTCTGCTACGACGACTCTTACCGGAAACGCGGTGTTCTCCGCGGGGACCTTCGATCTCGGCGCCGTCTCGGCGATCGACGACCAGGCCGCTGTCACCATCAGACTATATGGGTTCGCCGGGTCTGTGGCCGATCGAGCCGGACGAAGCGCATTCGCATCAGGCGGTACGTTCCGGATTGACAATGTAGTAGTCCTGGCCAAATCCATAATCGCGTCCAAAATCTTGCTGGATTATCCCGCAATCGGTTTAAGCATGAAGTCCGGGACCGCATTTACTCCTGCATATTCAGATTTCACCGTGAACGGAGCTGGTATAACCGTTTCCCTGGCGAGCGAGTTGAGGATCAACGGAACGCTTGGTCTGATTAACGGTGACCTGGCGACCGGATCGTTCACGCTTTTCATGGGCAACGGCTCGACGTCGTTAGGAACCGGCGACGTCGTTGGAAATGTGAATCGCGCGGATCTCAGCGGAGCCTCGACTCGGAGCTTCGGGAATCCTAACGTTCAGATCACGATCACTGCCGGGACCGTTTCGTCGATGACCGTGAGTCTCCTAAAGGCATCGCCTGCGGATTTTGGAAACTCGGCGAGGCGTACGTATACCCTCAAAGATGTTGTGGGAACCCTGGGCACGGCGACTGTGCGCCTGCATTACCTTGATAGTGAATTGAACGGCAACTTGGAAGGGTCACTCGAGCTCTGGCGAAAGGACGGGACTTCGTGGGTCTCTCAAGGCGCTACCACCCGAGACTCGACCGACAACTGGGTAGAGAAGACGCTGATTACCAGCTTCTCACCCTGGACGATTTCGGGACCGGCGGGACCGACCTATGTTGCGATGATCGGATTCAATGCCGTTCAGGAAAGAGACGGTAAGGTTGTGTTGCGGTGGGAAACCGGAGAGGAGGTGAACAACCTCGGCTTCAACATCTATCGCCAAAAGGACGGACAGCGAATGCGAATCAACGAGTCGCTGATTCCAGGCTCGGGGTTGGCGGCCAAACCAGGGACGGTGATGACCGCCGGGAGGTCATATGTATGGCAGGCCGGTACAAAGGAGGACGATGACTCATCATATTGGATTGAGTCAATCGATCTGAACGGCAGCACTGTATGTCACGGGCCGATTTTTAAGCGCACTTCTACGGAAGAACTGGCTGTCTTGTCGGCCAGAGAACAAGCGATCTCGGCCCAGACCCTGACTCTAAAAGAGCTGGCAACCGAAAGCGCGCTAGCCGGGACCACCCTCCCTGTGTCGACAACTACTCGTCCCGTCGAAGTAATCGCGGATCAAACGAACGTTCAATTCGGTCTCGCCTCGCAGGACGCGGTTAAGATCTCGGTAAAACACGAAGGATGGTATCGAATTGGCAAGCCGGAGTTGGTGGCCGCGGGTCTCAGTTCAAAGGCGGATCCGCGCTCATTGCA
>Ga0075418_10008280_pt1 | contig 11664 bp, 6 predicted proteins | sample SoiMetdeltSBSDD2_FD_81776 | JGI IMG/M metagenome (GOLD analysis project Ga0075418, IMG submission 81776) | Bulk soil microbial communities from a Populus tree surrounding site in Tennessee, USA - Soil MetaG P. deltoides SBSDD2 | ecosystem: Environmental > Terrestrial > Soil > Tree plantation...
AGGTGCGGCCCCGTCACGCGTCCTGTTGCGCCCACTTTTCCGACGACATCACCCGCCGCCACCGTGTCGCCGGCTTTCACGTCAATTTCCGACAGGTGCGCGAACAGCGAGAACAATGTGAGCCCGTGATCGATCACCACCGTGTTGCCGGTGAAGTAGCGATCACCGGCGAGCACGACGCGACCACCGTTCGGCGCTTTGATTGGCGTGCCGGTGGCGCTGTTGAAATCGGCCCCGCTATGTGGACTGCGTGCCGCACCATTGAGGATCGACCGGGTGCCGAATGCGCTGTTCGCTTCGTCGGGCACCGGTCGCACGAACGTGCCATTCCAGAGCCTGGTCGCCTCGGAATGTGACCACAGCTCGTTCAACTCCGCGGCCTCCCGATTGATTCGCTCGACTGCGTCCGGCGGCGGGTTGACGAACGCGGGATCCACCGTGAGCTTGCGCGTGCGGAATTGGCGAGCCGTCACGATCAGCCGGTGGGTTGCCCTCAACTCCGATCCGTCCGCGAGTCCGACGATCTCAACCACGTAGGTGCGCGGCGCAACATCCAGATCGATTCCGACGAGAACTCGCCATCGCCGCGCGTCGACCGCGAACGCCGGCAGATCGCGATCGAACGCTCGCGCGCGAACGTCGGAAACATCTTTGCGCGCGGAAACGGTGAGGACGACGAGTTCACCGGGCCGGACGCTGCGCGCTCGAGCGGTCACGGCTAACGGCGATGCGGACGCCTGCTGTGACAGCGCGTGCGAGCGAGTGTCGGGAATCATGACCAGCGCAAGCAGCACGCAAGAGATTCGAACCGGTCCGAGTCGACGCCCCATGCGACCGAGGCTACTGCGAGATGCGATCGAGATCCATCCGAATCTCTAGAAGTGGTTTCAAGACCAGATCGACGAACTGCTGAACGCGGATCTCACGCAAAGAGCGCAAAGAGCGCAGGGAAGACTGGCGGTGTTTGCCGCAGCGACCGGTCAGCACCGACGTCTGTTGCTTCGCCGTCCGGCTGGGCCATCATTGACCGACGCACGATTCGAAACAAATTCGGTGATCGATTCCATGCTGGCCGGCGTGAGAAGTCTTCTCGGCGCCCTTTGCGCGCTCTGCGCGAATCCTTCGGGTCTCGGCAATGACTAGAGACAGGAAAAGAGAAGGGAGAAGGGAGAAGAGAGGAACAGCTTTTCTTTTTCGTTGGATCGCAGAAATTGCAACAAGGCGTGCGCTCCCGCACGGCTGCTGATGAGAACCGAATAATCTCCGTTCTCCTTTCTCCCTTCTCCTTTTCCGTCTCTAAGACAGAATCGCAGCGTGACAGTGGATGATGTCCGGCTGAGAAGGCGCGAACGATCTGGCTTGCTCTGCTCGTCGATCTGGTTTTGAAACCACTTCTAATCACTCATCACTGATCGCGAATCGTTGAATCCCTGGACCACTGAGTCACTGAATCGTGCTGCGGCCGCGACCAGATGCAACCGGCGTTCGCTCGCGGTAGACTGCCGCCACGGAGGACTGCCGGATGTTCAACAATCGATGGCGTGTGCGGCGACTGGTGACGATCGCGCTGACGATCGTGCTCGCCGCAGCATGGGGTGGGTGGTCACGCGTCGGTGCAAAAGCGCCGATGAACCCCAGCCTGTTCTCCGGGCTGACATGGCGCATGCTCGGGCCGTTCCGTGGCGGGCGCGTGGATGCGGTCAGCGGTGTTCGTGGCCGGCCGCACGAGTTCTACTTCGGCGCAGTCAACGGTGGCGTGTGGAAGACGATCGACGCCGGCCGGATCTGGACTCCAATCTTCGATTCACAAACGGTGGCGTCTATCGGTGCTCTCGCCGTCTCAGATTCCGAACCCAACACCATCTACGTCGGCACCGGCGAATCGACGCTGCGCGATTCTGTGGGCTATGGCGGCGGCATGTACAAGTCGGTCGATGCCGGGAAAACGTGGACCCATATCGGCCTCGAGAACACGCAGCACATCGGGCGGGTAGCCATCGATCCCAAGAACGCCAACGTCGTCTTTGTCGCGGCGATCGGTCATCTCTACCAGGCACACTCCGATCGGGGCATTTTTCGCACACGAGATGGCGGCAAGACCTGGCAAAAAGTGCTTTTCAAGAACAACGACGTCGGTGCTGTCGATGTCGTGATCGATCCGGCGAACCCTCAGGTGATCTACGCGTCGCTGTGGAACACGCGGCGCCCGCCTTGGTACACGTATCAGCCGAGCAACGGCCCAGGCGGTGGCATTTTCAAATCGACGGATGGCGGCGCGACGTGGAAGCAATTGGCTGGCGGATTACCGACCGCATGTGTCGGCCGCGCGGGAATAGCCGTAGCACCCACGAACCCGCGGCGGGTGTATGCGGTCGTCGATAATTTTCTGCCCGAGGGCGCGCCGGCTGACGCGAAATGTCCGGGAACGCCGCCGGGTAGGGGAGGCGGGGCAGGTACGGCCGCGGCCGTCGACGCGGGCAGGGGAGGCGCTGGCGCCCCGCCGGTGCAACTGCAGGGCGGTTTCTATCGATCGGACGATGCGGGCGCGACGTGGACGAAGCTTTCGGGCGATACCGCGCTGTGGGGACGTGGCTGGTACTTTGAACACGTCACGGTCGATCCTCGCAATGCCGACATTGTGTATGTCTCGAATGTCTCGCTGTCGCGATCGAAAGACGGAGGCAAGACGTGGGAGCCCCTGAGGGGTTCCCCTGGCGGCGACGACTATCAGGGCACCTGGGTATCGCCGGATGACTCCAACACGATGATCGTGGCGAGCGACCAGGGCACGATCATCACACACAATGCCACCGCTGAAGACCCGCGCGACGTGACGTGGAGTTCCTGGCTCAATCAACCGACCGCGCAGATTTATCACCTCTCGGTCGACTACCGCACGCCGTACTGGGTGACGGGTGCGCAACAGGACAGCGGCGCCGTTGCGGTGCGCTCGCGCGGGAAGTTCGCGGCCATCACGATGCGCGACTGGGAGCCGATCGGTCCGGGAGGCGAGAGCGGAATGACCGCCGGTGATCCAGCGCATCCAGGAATGGTCTTCGGCGGACTCGGTACCCGTTACGATCTCGAGCAGAATATCCCACTGCCAACCGCAGTGCCGACCAGCCCGGAGCCGGCGCGGACGGACTGGACGCAACCGCTGGTCTTCTCGAAAGCCGATCGGCGGGCGCTGTACTACGCAAATCAGTTTCTCTTCCGCACGACCGACGGAGCGCAGACCTGGACGCAAATCAGTCCGGATCTGACGCGTCCTGATCCGGGAGTGCCGGCAAGCCTCGATCCCGTTTCCGCGGAAGACACGGATCGAAACGGTAAGCGTGGCGTCATCTACGCGGTTGGGCCATCTCCAGTGAATGCACACATGATCTGGGTTGGTACCGACGACGGTCTTATTCACTTGTCGATCGATGATGGGAAGAGTTGGCAGAACGTGACCCCGCCTGCGATTAACGCCTGGAGCCGAATCACCGGGATCGAAGGCTCCCACACACAGGAGGACACGGCGTACGCAGCCGTCGATCGTCACCAGTTGTCGGACTTCGGTCCACACATCTATCGCACCCGCGATCGGGGGAAAACCTGGCAGGAGATCTCGCGCGGACTCCCAGCCAACGGCTACGTCCACGTGGTGAAGGAAGATCCGGTGCGACGAGGCTTGTTGTTTGCCGGCACCGAGCGCGGCGCGTTCGTATCGTTCGACGATGGGGACAACTGGCAGGCACTCCAACTGAATCTCCCGGTGACCTCGGTTCGGGATTTCGAGGTGTATCAGAACGATCTGATCGTCGCCACGCACGGACGAGGGTTCTGGGTGATCGACGACATCAGTCCGCTGCGGCAGGCGAGTGACGAGATCGCAAGTCGGGATGCGTACTTGTTCAAGCCGGCGGACGCGGTGGTGTTCAGTCAGGCAAGCGACAACGGCACGCCGACGCAGAAGGACGAACCGCAGGCGCAAAACGCGCCCAACGGCGCAACGATCGATTACTACTTGAAGTCGGCCGTGACGGGTCCGGCCTCGATCGAGATCCTCGATGCGGGTGGCGCGTGCCTCGCGATTTTCACCAATGCGCCGCAGCCGGAGTCGACGTGCGCAGCGGGAGGCGCCGGGCGAGGTGCTCGAGGCGCCGGCGCGCGAGGCGGCGGCGGTGGCATTCCAAATACATCTATCTTGTGGCGCCCGGCGCCCGCGCCGTTCTCAACCGCGGCGGGCATGCATCGCGTCGTCTGGAGTCCGGGCGGAGGCGGTCGTGGCTTCGGCGGACGCGGTGCGGCAACACCGGTGCCCACAGGTACATTCACGGCGAGGCTTACGGTGAACGGGCAGACGCAAACGCAGACGTTCGGGCTGAGAGCGGACCCTCGGATCCCTAATCGCTGATAGCTAACCGCTGACCGCTAACCGCTGATCGTGAATCGGTGAATCGCTAATCTCCGGCCCAATTTGACTTCATTGAACTAATATACTAGTACAATAACTCAACGCAGATGCGCGGCGACTTTCGCTCCGCTATTCGGCTGATTAAATCAACACCGACGATATCCGCAGTCGCCGTGTTATCGCTCGCCTTGGGAATCGGCGCGAACGCGGCGATCTTCACGCTCGTCAACAGCCTTCTGATTCGAAAAATGCCGGTCGTCGAGCCGGAGCGGCTCGTAACCGTGACATCCGAGTTCGCCATGAGTCGCGGATACCCTGCGGGCGCAGGATGGAACTACGCGATGTGGGAGAAGCTGCAGGCGCGATCCGAAATGTTTGAGGGATCGCTCGCGTGGCACGCCAAGCCGGTCGCGTTGGGCCAAGGCGCCCAGTCGCAGGTCGTCAATGGGACGTTTGTCAGCGGCGGCTTTTTCCAGACCTTGGGTGTGCCGGCGCGCTACGGTCGAGTGTTCACTCCTGCAGACGATGTCCGTGGTGGTGGGGCCAGTGGGCCGGTCGTGATCGTCAGTCATGCATTCTGGCAACGCCGGCTCGCGGGCGACCCACACGTCATCGGCACATCGCTGATCGTGGAAGGAGTGTCTTTCACGATCGTTGGCGTCACACCGCGCGAGTTCCTCGGCCTCGAGGTTGGTCAATCATTCGACGTGGCCTTGCCGCTTGCGTCTGAACCGCTGATCCGCGCAACCGACAGCGCACTTCTTCAGCCGAGCAGCTATCTCCTGTTGATCATGCTTCGATTGAAGCGATCGCAGAGCGTGCAGTCGGCGACGGGGTTGATCCGCGGCCTTGAACCTGAAATCGTTCCCGCCAACGCGCCCTCGTTCGTTCGGCCATTTGCGCTGGCGCCGGCGGCGGAAGGGACATCGAGTCCCTCTGGCGGCGCAGGCGGACTTCGTCAACGGTTCCGGCAGCCGCTCTTCATCATCATGTCGGTCGTCGCATTCGTGCTGCTGATCGCCTGCTTGAACCTTGCGCACTTGTCGATGACGCGAGCTGCGAGCCGGCGACGGGAGTTCGCCGTCAGACTTGCGCTCGGCGCATCTCGTTGGCAGGTTGCGCGACAGCTGCTCGTCGAGAATCTCGTGCTCGCTGCAGCGGGCAGCGTCCTTGGTGTGCTGTTCGCGGCATGGGCGAGCCGCCTACTGGTTGCCACGATGTCGACGCCAGTGCGGGAGATCGTTCTCGACCTCTCCATTGACTGGCGTGTGATTGTCTTTGCCGTTGTTCTCACCTTTGCCACGACGCTCATCTGCGGCAGCGTGCCAGCGCTTCGTGCGTCACGCGCCGACGTCATGGGCCCGTTGAAGGACGACAGCCGTCAGACATCGGGCGCTACGAGTCGGTTTTCAAACGGGTTGGTTGCGACACAGATTGCGGTGTCCCTGATCCTCGTCGTGGCAGCTGGACTTCTTGTACGGACGTTTGGTGCCGTCGCGGCTCGGCCACTTGGTTTCGACGGCGACCGTGTGCTCATCGTGAGAGTGGATGCGATACGCTCGCATCTCAGCCCAGAAGCGAGAGCGACGCTGTTCGACACGCTGGTGAATACGGCATCGCGTCTTCCGGGCGTCGAGCATACGGCAGCCTCGTCATGGACACCACTGACCGGAGGAGGCGCGATGCTCGGCGTCATCGTGGCGGGAGCTTCTCCGGATGCGGAACGCGGAGTCATCGCGAATTTCGTCAGTCCGGGTTGGTTTGCGACTTACGGCACTCCGATTGTCCAGGGCAGGGACCTCAGCGAAAGCGACATGGCGGCGGCATCGCCAGTGCTGGTCGTCAACGAGACGTTCGTCCGGCGTTTCATTGGTGACACGAATCCTATCGGCACTCCTGTCAGGCTTTCCTCCCGGGTCGCGGACGGGGCGCCCCGGACGATCGTCGGTGTGACTCGCGATGCCGTATTCCGCTCCGGGCGAATGATGCCAGGTTTGGCGTCGCTCACATTACGCGACGAGATCCCGCCGATGATCTACATCCCGATCGCGCAGTCGACCGGCATGCGACCGCCGGGTGTGACAGGGATCGAGATCAGCCTCCGTTCGGCGGGAGGACCGCCGGCCGCGCTCGCTTCGGCTGTGGGAACGGCTTTCGCCGGTGTGGACCCCAATTTGTCACTCATGATGCGCCCCCTCGCCGATTACGTAAACGCCGCCCTCGCTGAAGATCGCATCGTCGCCATGCTGTCCGGGTTCTTCGGGTTCATTGGTCTGTTGCTCGCGGGACTGGGGGTGTACGGGATTACCTCTTACTCGGTACACCTGCGACGCGTTGAACTGGGAATACGGCTGGCGCTCGGTGCCGATCCCTCGGGCATTCTGCGGTTCGTGCTGATGCGCGTCGGCATTCTGGTCGCCGCCGGCGTCATTGTCGGGACTCTTGCAAGCTTGTGGATGACGCGTGCGGTTGAAGCGCTTCTCTATGGACTGCACGCTCACGACACGACGACCTTTACAGGCGCGGTTCTCGTCCTCGCGCTGGTCGGGGGCTTCGGCGGCCTCCTGCCGGCGCTTCGTGCGTCACGCACGGATCCCGCGATTGTGCTGCGCAACAACTGAATGGCTCATCACTGATCACTTAAGCGATTCAGTTGGCTCGGCGGTTGCACTCGCCTCCTTTCATCAATCAACTCTTTCAGTCGCGCACGACAAAGGCCCATGTTTTCGCGCGCGGCGCGTAACTGGCGTTTCGGAAGGAGGAAACCATGGTTCAACGGCTCGTCACGACGATTGCCGCTTGCATGATCTCGAGCGCCGTGTCTCTCGCCACACAGGCGCCGCCGCAACAACCTTCTCCGAAGAACCCCTTCGTCATCGTTCCGCCATCGGAGCGACTCGAGATCGACGGCAGCAAGAACCCTGAGTTGATTCCCGAGTGGTACATCTGGGAGACGTTCTTCAGGCAGCTGCGCACCGCCGGTACCGTTCCGACAGCTCTCAGCTTGACAGCCAATGAGGAGCGGTTTCTCCAGATGGAACTGGATCAGTACGGCAAGAGCAGCCAGCAGTGTCAGAAAGACATCGAGCGCCTGCGACCGATGATCGGTGTCGCGCCAGTGAAAGACATCAATGAGAAACAGCGAGCGATCCAGCTGGACTGCCGGCGTCGCTCGCTCGACATTCGCGATCGGCTTCTGGCGGGAGTGCGGCCGGAAGCAAGCGTCGCGATTGCTGCGTGGGTCGAGAATCTGAAGACCGCAGTCGAAATCAGCGTCCCGAAACGTGAGCTCGCCCACTTCCGCCAACCCAGGTAACAGCCGTTCACGAAGGAGGAGTACGACATGACTCGAGTTCGTCGTGTGGTGTTGCTATCGGTGTGGCTGCTGGCAGCCGGAGTGCCGGGCGTGGCCCGAGCGGAGTCGGGGAGCGACTCGATTCCATTTCTCAACTGCGGAGAGATTGCGCGTTCGAACACCAGCTGGCAGTTCGGACCGAACGCGTGGCTTCAGTACATCGTGGAGACCAGTCGCTCGGTCAATCTCTGTCCGATCGAAGTGGTGGCCGAGGCGTGGGTCAGCGGCGTCCCCAATTCCGGCAGCTCGAACCGCGGGTTCTACACGGCATCTGTGATCAGGCAAGTGCCGGTGCCGTATTGGGGGAACTGGACCACGAACGGAAAACACTGGTTCATCTGGACGTTCGTGAGCTGGTACCAATCCGGATCGACGGCGAGCACCGCGGGCGTCTGGCCGGTGCAGCAATCAGCGGCGGATCAGTGCGCGGCGCAAGGAGCGGATTACTACTGGAATGGTTCCGACTGCGTCTGGACACCGGGCAGCCCGATCATCGTTGACACCGCCCGCGATGGCTATCACCTGACGAGCGCAAACGATGGCGTGACGTTCGATCTCAATGGAGACGGAATACCCGACCGGGTAGCGTGGACCCAACCTGATTCGGATGACGCATTTCTCGCAATTGACAGGAACAACAACGGCCGGATCGATGATGGCTCGGAATTGTTTGGGAACCACACACCCGTCTACGCCGATCGCGCGGACGTCACGACGACCAATGGGTTCGAGGTGTTGAAGTTCGCGGAAGGTCCTAGCTGGGGCGCGAGTTATGCAGAGGGCCGAATAGATTCACAGGACGCGATTTTTTCTCGGTTACTCTTATGGCGCGATCGCAATCACAACGGGATCTCCGAGGCAGATGAATTGACCGCGCTGGCGAGCGCAGGGGTTCAATGGATCGGAACCGATTACAGTACGAAGAAGCGTGTCGACAGGTTCGGCAACGAGTTCCGTCAAAAGGGGCAGCTTGGCTGGATCGACGGCATGATTGAGCCGGTCTACGACATCTGGCTTGCGTGGAAGCGATGAAGAATTGCTGATTGGGGATTGGTGATTGCGGATTGTGTCGATTGTCGATTGCGGATTGACATTGCCGATTGCGGATTGACATTGCCGATTGCGGATTGACATTGCCGATTGCGGATTGACATTGCCGATTGCGGATTGACATTGCCGGGCGGGCGCTAAGAAGTCCGCCCGGCACGTGCGGACCCGACCGGAGATCACGAGATGGAGACGGTGAAGTTCATTTTCATGCAGATCACGGCGATGCTGTTCACCGTCGTCGCCGTCTTCGTGCTTGGCGTGGTGTTCGGAGCCGGCGTGTGGGTCGCGTGGCGCGGACTCGATCGGCGCGCCGCGCGCCTCAAGAACTCAGGAGAGCCCCCGGGCGGCCAGCCTCAACGACAACCGACCCCCCTGTCCTGATCGGCTGATCGGGGATCGTCACGCGATCGAGGATCTTGAAATCGGCGCGCATCGTTGCCGGTGTCGCCGTGCATGCGATGTAGCCGCGCCGGGCACTGTGATATTTGACGTGCGGATTGGCGCCGCGGATCTGATCCCAGATCGTCGCGACATCGGTTCCATCGCTGCCGGAAGTGATCGACGTGTTCGTGAACTCGACGCCGATCGTTTCTGAATGCGGATTGCGGAAATCCATCTTCAAGTCCGACCCGTAGTGCATATGCACATCGCCGGACAGGACGATTGGATTGGGTGCCTTGGTCTCTTTGAGCCGCGCGAACACGCGATCGCGGTCCGCTGTGTAACCGTCCCACTTGTCCATGGAGTACTGCGCCTGGGGATTTGCCCCTGCCGCATCGCGCGCAAACATCGGCACCTGTTGGGCGATGACGGTCCACTTCGCGCGCACCGTCGGAAGTTGCTCGAACAGCCATCGCTCCTGCTCGGCACCCAACATCGTCCTCGCCGCATCGTTGGCTGCGGCGCACCCGGTAACGACGCCGCCACCACAGGCCTGGTCGCTCCGGTACTGGCGAGTGTCGAGCACGTTCATGTCGATCAAGCTGCCGAATTTCAGCCGTCGGTACATGCGCATGTCGGGCCCGGTCGGAAATGCGGCGCGGCGGACGGGCATGTTTTCGTAGTACGCCTGGTAGGCCGCGGCGCGGCGAAGCAGGAATACTTCCGGCGGAGCGTCGTGCTCCTCGGCGCTCCCGGCGTAATCGTTATCGACCTCGTGATCGTCCCAGGCCATGACAAACGGGGCCGACGCGTGCGCGGCAATGAGATGGCGATCCGATTTGTACAACGCGTAGCGGTTACGGTAGTCGACGACGGTGAAGATCTCCTGGCTATTGTGCTGTCGGACGAGTGCAGGGTTGCGGCCACCGTCGGCGCGATCCTCGTAGATGTAGTCGCCGGTGTGGAACACGAAATCGAAACGCTCGTCGGCGATTCCGCGAAACGCCGTGAAGTAGCCGGCCTCGTAGTGATTGCAGCCGCACACCGCGAAACGAAGGCGATCGACCAGCGCATCAGCGGCCGGCGCCGTCTTCGTTCGGCCGACCTGACTGACTTCGCTCCCGGCGCGAAAGCGATACCAGTATTCGCGTCCTGGTTGAAGGCCCGTCACTTCGACGTGGACGCTGTGACCGAGCTCGGGCCGTGCGATCTCGACACCTTTCTGCGCAATCGTGCGGAACCCCTGATCGCTCGCGATTTCCCAACCGACTTCGACTTTCGCGGCCGGCATGCCGCCGCCATTGAGCGGATCGGGAGCGAGCCTCGTCCACAGCACGACGCCGTCCGGCCACGGGTCGCCTGATGCCACGCCGAGCGTGAACGGGTAGCTGCCAAACACGGCCTGCGCGAAGACATTGACCGTTGAAATTGGTTGCAGGACGGCAGCAGCGCCAAGTTTCCATGCAGCATTCAAGAGCTGGCGGCGCGAAAGACGATTGAGCGTGTCGATGTAGAAGTCGAATTTCGTCATGTGTGTGAGCTTTAATCGGTTCCCGTATGTCGGTCTTTGCGGATCCCGGATCCCGGACACCGGATCCCGGCCCCTGGCCCGTTGATCTACTTCCCGCGTAACTTCGCCGCCGGTCCGTCGACGCCATTCGGCAGCTGCTCGTTGGCGAACTGGTCGTCGTCTTTCATCGCTTTCTTGAGTTTGGACAGTTCCGCCTTCAGCGAGGCGGTGATGGTCTCCTGTCCTGGCGCCCCGTACAGGTTATGCATCTCATGCGGATCGTTGACGAGATCGAAAAGCTCCCACTGGTCCTTCTTCCAGAAGTAGATCAGCTTATGCGTGCGCGTGCGCACGCCGTAATGCGATCGCGTGTTGTGGTCTCCCGGATCGTGGTAATAGCGGTAATACATCGACGTCCGCCAGTCGGGCGGCGTCCGCCCGCGAAATACAGGGGCGAGACTGCGGCCCTGCATGTCCGGGGGAACGGGAAGGCGTGCAAGGTCGAGAAACGTCGGCGCGAAGTCGATGTTGAGCGCCATTGCCTCGCCGGTCGTGCCCGGCTTGATCGTGGCGGGCCACCTGACAAGAAACGGCATGCGCAGTGATTCTTCGTACATGAACCGCTTGTCGAACATGCCGTGATCGCCGAGAAAGAACCCTTGATCGCTGGTGTAGATGACAACAGTGTTTTTCGATAGGCCGTTGCTGTCCAGAAAATTCAGCACTCGACCGACGTTGTCGTCGACCGATTGAATGGTGGCGAGATAGTCCTGCATGTAGCGCTGGTATTTCCAGCGGCCGAGCGCTTCACCGGTCAGCGTTACGTCCTTGCCGTCGCGAACGATCGTGACCGAGTCGGGCTTTTCTCCAAGCCATGCCGTCAGTTCCGCGCCGGCGAGTCCGGCGGGCGGCTGCAGCTTCAAGTCGCGGCGGGTCATGTCGCCAACGACGCGCTGCAGGTTTTCGTGA
>Ga0075418_10008281_pt1 | contig 11664 bp, 10 predicted proteins | sample SoiMetdeltSBSDD2_FD_81776 | JGI IMG/M metagenome (GOLD analysis project Ga0075418, IMG submission 81776) | Bulk soil microbial communities from a Populus tree surrounding site in Tennessee, USA - Soil MetaG P. deltoides SBSDD2 | ecosystem: Environmental > Terrestrial > Soil > Tree plantation...
TGGCGGCAGCTGGCAGTCGATCGCCGACGGCCTGCCGTCCGACTTCGGCTTCCCGGTCGTCAGCCACCCGACCGAGCCGGACACGCTGTACGTGTTCCCGCTGGTTGCCGACGGCAACCGGATCCCGGTCGACGCCCGGTTCCGGGTGTACCGCTCGACCGACGCCGGCAAGAGCTGGGACGCACTGTCCGCGGGTCTGCCGTCCGGGCCGGTCTACGCGCCGGTGCTGCGGGACGCGATGTGTGCCGACAACATGCCGGGCGCGGCCGCCGGAGTGTACGTCGGGACCCGCGACGGCTGCGTGTACGCCAGCACCGACTCCGGCGAGTCCTGGAACGAGGTCGCCCGGCATCTGCCCGACGTACTGTCCCTGCGCGCGGCGGTGGTCTAGCGGTGCCGGTCGTCGTACGGCTGCCCACGGTGCTGCGGTCCTTCGCCGGCGGGGCGGAACAGGTCGAGGTCGCCGATGCCGGCACGGTCGGAGCCGTCTTCGCGGCGCTGGAGCAGCAGTACCCGGCGCTGCACCATCGCATCACCGACGACCAGGGCGGCCTGCGCCGGCACGTGAACGTCTACCTCGGCGACGACAACGTCCGCGACCTCGACGACCTGGCCACCCCCGTCTCGCACGGCGACGAGCTCCTCGTCCTCCCCGCCGTCTCCGGCGGCTAACCCAGAGCCCGCATCAGCCAACCCCGTTCATCCACCCGATCATCGGTCACTTTTTGGAGCGGCTGTGGACAAGTCCGGGCGTGCGGCGCGGCTTCGCGACATGCCGAACCTCGGTCCGGCGAGTGAGGCGATGCTGGTCGCGGCCGGGATCGAGACACCGGACGACCTGGACCGCCTCGGCGCGGTGGCGTCGTACCGGATGGCCGTCCAGGCGGGGTGGCGGCAGCCGACGCTGAACCTGCTGTGGGCGATCGAGGGTGCGCTGCTCGGGATCGACTGGCGCGAGCTGCCGCCAGGACGCAGGGCCGAGCTGCTCGCCGAGCTGGACGAGTAGGTCCGCGATCCGGGAGCGGGGTGGCGAAACCTGGACAGGCTGGTCATAGAGTGAGATCCATGGCGACACCCGATGGCACTCCGAACAGTCCTGACATCAAGCCCCGCAGCCGTGCCGTCACCGACGGGCTGGAAGCGACCGGTTCCCGCGGCATGCTCCGCGCGGTCGGAATGGATGATGCGGACTGGGAGAAGCCGCAGATCGGGGTGGCGTCCAGCTGGAACGAGATCACGCCCTGCAACCTGTCGCTGGACCGGCTGGCCAAGGCGGTCAAGGATGGCGTGCACGCGGCCGGCGGGTATCCGCTGGAGTTCGGCACGATCAGCGTGTCCGACGGGATCTCGATGGGTCACGTCGGCATGCACTACTCGCTGGTGAGCCGGGAGATCATCGCGGACTCGGTGGAGACCGTGATGGAGGCCGAGCGGCTGGACGGCTCGGTGCTGCTGGCCGGCTGCGACAAGTCGCTGCCCGGGATGCTGATGGCCGCCGCCCGGCTCGATCTGTCGTCGGTCTTTCTGTACGCCGGAACGATCCTGCCGGGCAGGCTCGGCGACCGGGACGTCAACATCGTCGACGCGTTCGAGGCCGTCGGCGCGTGCGCCCGGGGCCTGATCAGCCGCGAAGAGGTGGACGCGATCGAGCGTGCGATCTGTCCGGGCGAGGGTGCCTGCGGCGGCATGTTCACCGCGAACACGATGGCCTCGGCCGCCGAGGCACTCGGCATGGCGCTGCCGGGCAGCTCGGCCCCGCCGGCGGTCGACCGGCGCCGCGACGGCTACGCGCGCAGGTCCGGTGAGGCGGTCGTCGAGCTGCTGCGTCGCGGGATCACCGCCCGGCAGATCCTCACCCGGGAGGCGTTCGAGAACGCGATCGCCGTGGTGATGGCACTAGGCGGCTCGACCAACGCCGTCCTGCACCTGCTGGCGATCGCCGCCGAGGCCGACGTCGAACTGTCGCTGGACGACTTCAACCGGATCGGCGACAAGGTCCCGCACCTCGGCGACCTCAAGCCGTTCGGCAGCTACGTCATGGCCGACCTCGACCGGGTCGGCGGCATCCCGGTGGTGATGCGGGCGCTGCTGGACGCCGGCCTGCTGCACGGCGACTGCCTGACCGTGACCGGCCGGACCATCGCCGAGAACCTCACCGACATCACGCCGCCGGACCTGGACGGCACCATCATCCGGGCGCTCGACAACCCGATCCACGCCACTGGCGGGCTGACCATCCTGCACGGCACGCTCGCGCCGGAGGGCGCGGTGGTGAAGTCGGCCGGGTTCGACTCCGAGGTGTTCGAGGGCACCGCCCGGGTGTTCGACGGCGAGCGTGGCGCGATGGACGCGGTCGAGAACGGCGACCTGAAGCCCGGCGACGTCGTGGTGATCCGGTACGAGGGCCCGAAGGGCGGCCCGGGCATGCGCGAGATGCTCGCCGTCACCGGCGCGATCAAGGGCGCCGGTCTCGGCAAGGACGTGCTGCTGCTGACCGACGGACGGTTCTCCGGCGGTACGACGGGGCTGTGTGTCGGGCATGTCGCACCGGAGGCCGTGGACGGCGGGCCGATCGCGTTCGTGCGCGATGGTGACCGGATCACGCTCGACGTCAAGAACCGCACCCTCGAGCTGCAGGTCGACCCCGACGAGCTGGACAAGCGCAAGGACGGCTGGACCCCGAAGGAGCCGGCGATCACCGGTGGCGTGCTCGGCAAGTACCGCCGCCTGGTCCGCTCCGCCTCAGTAGGCGCCGTCTGTATTTGACCGACCATCCACTAATCGTTCGTCAGTCCCGCCCGAGGTCTCAGCGAGTGAGACTGGCGTCCACGTGGGTGGACAAACGCTGGATGGTCCGCGAAGGTTGGGCCATGCGGTCCATTCTCCTCGTACTTGTGCGGCGCGCCGACTGACGCGAAGCAGGAGTCGAGCGCGCCCCCTCACCAGCCCTGGTGGAGGGGGTTTTTCGCATCCAGGCTCAGAACAACGCGTAACCAGGAAACAGGAAGGCAGTCATGAGTGAGCAGCTGACCGGGGCACAGGCTCTGATCCGCGCACTGGAACATGCCGGCGTCGACACCGTCTTCGGCATCCCGGGCGGGGCCATCCTTCCGGCGTACGACCCGATGCTCGACTCGACCCAGATCCGCCACATCCTGGTACGGCACGAGCAGGGCGCCGGCCACGCGGCCCAGGGGTACGCGGCGGCGAGCGGCAAGACCGGCGTCTGCATGGCGACCTCCGGGCCGGGTGCGACGAACCTGGTGACACCGATCGCGGACGCGTACATGGACAGCGTCCCGATCGTCGCGATCACCGGTCAGGTGCCGAGCGCGGCGATCGGCACCGACGCGTTCCAGGAGGCTGACATCCGCGGCATCACGATGCCGATCACCAAGCACAACTTCCTCGTCAACAACCCGAACGAGATCGCCGAGGTCGTCGCCGAGGCGTTCCACATCGCCGGCACCGGCCGGCCCGGTCCGGTGCTCGTCGACGTCACCAAGGACGCGATGCAGGCCAAGGTGGACTTCCGCTGGCCGACCGAGCTGACGCTGCCCGGGTACCGCCCGGTGACCCGGCCGCACCCCAAGCAGGTCCGCGAAGCGGCCAAGCTGATCGTGGCCGCGAGCAGGCCGGTGCTGTACGTCGGCGGTGGCGTGATCAGGGCCGGTGCGCACGCCGAGCTGAGGCAGCTCGCGGAGCTGCTGCGGATCCCGGTGGTGACCACCCTGATGGCGCGCGGGGCGTTCCCGGACACGCACGAGCTGCACTTCGGGATGCCCGGCATGCACGGGTCGGTGTCCGCGGTCGGTGCCCTGCAGCGGTCCGACCTGCTGGTGTCGCTCGGCGCCCGGTTCGACGACCGGGTGACCGGCAAGCTGGACTCGTTCGCGCCCGAGGCGAAGATCATCCACGCCGACATCGACCCTGCCGAGATCGGCAAGAACCGCGCGGCCGACGTGCCGATCGTGGGGGACTGCCGGGAGGTGATCGCCGACCTGATCCAGGCCCTGCAGCAGGAGATCGGTGCCGGCCCGAAGCCGGAGTACGACGCGTGGCGCAACCAGCTCGAGTCGGTTCGGGCCAAGTACCCGCTCGGGTACGACGAGCCCGACGACGGCAGCCTGTCCCCGCAGTACGTGATCCAGCGGATCGGCCAGACGGCGGGGCCGGACGCGATCTACACCGCCGGTGTCGGCCAGCACCAGATGTGGGCCGCGCACTTCCTCCCGTTCGAGAAGCCCGGGCACTGGATCAACTCGGGCGGCCTCGGGACGATGGGGTACGGACTGCCGGCCGCGATGGGCGCCAAGGTGGCCAAGCCCGAGGCGACGGTCTGGGCGATCGACGGTGACGGCTGCTTCCAGATGACCAACCAGGAGCTCGTCACCTGCGCACTGGAGGGCATCCCGATCAAGGTTGCCGTGATCAACAACCAGTCGCTCGGCATGGTCCGGCAGTGGCAGACGCTGTTCTACGACCAGCGCTACTCCAACACCGACCTGCACTCCGCGCAGATCCCCGACTTCGCCAAGCTGGCCGAGGCGATGGGTGGCGTCGGGCTGCGCTGCTCCGACCGTGACAGCGTGGACGCGACCATCGAGAAGGCGATGGCGGTCACCGACGCACCCGTGGTGGTCGACTTCGTCGTGCACCGGGACGCGATGGTCTGGCCGATGGTTGCCGCGGGCACCAGTAACGACGACATCCAGATCGCGCGCGACATGGCGCCCGAGTGGGACAACGAGGTTCTGTGATGAGTAAGCACACACTGTCGGTTCTGGTCGAGAACAAGCACGGTGTGCTTGCGCGTGTGGCCGCTCTGGTCGCCCGGCGCGGGTTCAACATCGACTCGCTCGCGGTCGGCCCGACCGAGCACCCGGACGTGTCCCGGATGACGATCGTGGTGAACGTCGACGAGCACCCGCTGGAACAGGTCACCAAGCAGCTGAACAAGCTGGTCAACGTGATCAAGATCGTCGAGCTGGAGCCGAGTGCCACGGTGCAGCGCGAGCTGCTGCTGGTCAAGGTGAAGGCGGACTCGACGACCCGCGGCCAGGTGCTCGAAACGGTCCAGCTGTTCCGCGCCAAGGTCGTCGACGTGACGCCGGACGCGGTGACGATCGAGGCCACCGGCAGCCCGGAGAAGCTGGAGGCGATGCTGCGGGTGCTGGAGCCGTTCGGCGTCCGCGAGCTGGTCCAGTCCGGGATGGTCGCGATCGGCCGCGGCAGCCGGTCCATCACCGACCGCACCCTGCGCCCGGTACCCGTGCCGGTCCCGTCCCCGAACCAGCAGGCGGCACCCCCGCGTACTGCTGTGCCGAGCCCGCCGCACCACCCCGTGCCGGCACCCCCGCCCGGACACCGTGCCGCCGCACCGGCCCGGCGCGCCTGATCTCTCACCTCGCCAACTCGACACAAGGAGACGAACTCCCAGTGGCAGCAGAAATGTTCTACGACGACAACGCCGACCTGTCGGTGATCCAGGGTCGCAACGTGGCCGTACTCGGCTTCGGCAGCCAGGGCCACGCGCACGCGTTGTCGCTGCGCGACTCCGGCGTCGACGTCCGGGTCGGTCTGCCCGAGGGCTCCAAGAGCCGGGCGAAGGCGGAGGCCCAGGGCCTGCGCGTCGTGACGCCGTACGAAGCCTGTGAAGAGGCAGACGTCATTGTCGTACTGGCGCCGGACCCGGCCCAGCGGGGGCTGTACACCGAGGCGATCGAGCCGAACCTGGTGGACGGCGACGCGCTGGTGTTCGGGCACGGCTTCAACATCCGGTTCGGCTACATCAAGCCGCCGGCCGGCGTGGACGTGTTCATGGTCGCGCCGAAGGGCCCGGGGCACCTGGTCCGGCGCGAGTTCACCGAGGGCCGGGGCGTACCGGTGCTGGTGGCCGTCGAGCAGGACGCGTCCGGCAAGGCGTGGGACCTGGCCCTGTCGTACGCCAAGGGCATCGGCGGGCTGCGCGCCGGCGGTATCAAGACCACCTTCACCGAGGAGACCGAGACCGACCTGTTCGGTGAGCAGGCGGTGCTCTGCGGTGGTGTGTCGGCGCTGGTGCAGGCCGGGTTCGAGACCCTCACCGACGCCGGGTACCAGCCGGAGGTGGCGTACTTCGAGTGCCTGCACGAGCTCAAGCTGATCGTCGACCTGATGTACGAGGGCGGCATCGCGAAGCAGCGCTGGTCGGTGTCCGACACCGCCGAGTACGGCGACTACGTGTCCGGCCCGCGGATCATCGACGACTCGGTGAAGGCGCGGATGCGCGACGTACTGGCCGAGATCAAGGACGGCACGTTCGCCGCCCGGTTCATCGCGGACCAGGACGCCGGAGCGCCGGAGTTCGCCGAGTTCCGCAAGAAGAGCGAGGAGCACCCGATCGAGGCGGTCGGCAAGGAGCTGCGCGGCCTGATGGCGTGGGTCAAGTCGCACGACGACGACTACATCGAGGGCAGCGCCGCCCGCTGACCCCGCGGCCCATTGCGTCCGAAGGAGTGACGGCACCGTCCGCCACTTCTTCGGACGCAGTTGTTCTGGGGCCTGGCAGAATCACCGTGCGTGAGTGACGATGCCGGGCGGGGAGGGGCGATGGGCGACGACGGGCTGCGGGAGCTGCCGCGTCCGCCGCGCCGCGTGCCACCCGGCGCGGAGTCCGGTACGACGCGCACGCGGACCGCGATCGAGGCCCGGCCGGGTCGGCCGCAGCAGTCCCGCCCGCCCGCGCGGCCGCCCCGCGCGTGGTACCTGCTGCCGCTGCTGCTCGCCGTGCTTCTCGCCGGCGCCGGAACCGGCTGGCTGGTCCGTGAACGCGCCGACCGCTTCGACCTGGGGGAGATCCGCGACGAGGCCGGTCCGGCGGTGGTCCGGGTCCGGGCCTCGTCCTGTTCCGGTACCGGCCTGGCCACGGGCCTACTGATCGACGACACTCGCGTACTGACCATGGGCTCCGTGCTCACCGGCCCGGTGTCGGTCGCGATCGAGACCGCGGACGGGCGGGTCCGGCCGGTCCGGGTGGACGGCATCGACAAGGCCGGCGTGGCCAAGCTGGAGGTGCTCGGCGACCCGCTCGGGATCCGGCCGGTGCCGCTCGCCGAGACCACTCCCGCCGACGGGCTCGACGTACCGGTGCTGGGCTACGTCGACGGCCGCCAGGACATCGATCTGTACGGGATCACGCCGGGCGGCGGGGCGGATCTGGCCGGCATCACCAGCCGGCTGCCGCCCGATGCGGCGGGCTCGCCCGTGCTCGACCGCCAGGGCCGCGCGATCGGCCTGCTCACGCAACCCTCGGCGACCGGGACCCGAGCGGTCGGCCTCGATGTACTCCGCGAGTTCAAGAGTGGCTCCCGGCGGGTGGACTTCGCGCCCCGGCCGGAGGACTGTACCGAGGCGAAAGGCCCGCAGGCACCCGTCGTACCCGTGCTGGATGGTCCGAACGGTGAGCAGGCCGAGGAGGCGCAGCGGCTGCTCGGCGACTACCTGACGGCGCTGAACCGGCACGACGAGGAGCGCGTGCATGACCTGTTCACGGGCTACCTGGAGGAGGACGACGGCCAGTCGATCGCCAACCTGACCAAGCGCTACCGGATGCAGTACACGTTCGGCGCGGTGATCCGGAACGTGCAGGAGGAGGAGAACGGTGCGCGGGTCCAGATGACGCACACGTCGCTCAAGCAGCCGACGCCGGACACCGGCAACCTGTACTGCCTGCGCTACGACATCGCCTACGACCTCGACCGAGTCGACGGCGAGCTGCGGATCGCCAATGTCGCGCCGGCCCGGACCAACGAGCGGTCGTGGCGCCCATGCACCACCGACTGAGCCCGTCCGTACCGCGACCCGGTCCGCGGATCGTGCCCACCGACCCGGTAGCATCGAGTGCGCGGGCACAGCGCGGTGCTCTGAATCTGCCGAGCCCAACCGCCCTGACTGCTGAGGACTTCACATGACATCCCCTGCAACACCCGGTGCCCGTCCTGTCGTGCTGATCGCCGAGGAGCTGTCCCCGGCGACGGTCGACGCGCTCGGACCCGACTTCGAGGTCCGGAAGGCCAACGGCGCCGACCGCGCCGAGCTGCTGACCGCGATCGCCGACGTGGACGCGATCCTGGTGCGCTCCGCGACCAAGGTCGACGCCGAGGCGCTGGCCGCGGCGCGCAGGCTGAAGGTCGTCGCCCGGGCCGGAGTCGGCCTGGACAACGTGGACGTCAAGGCAGCAACCCAGGCCGGCGTGATGGTCGTCAACGCGCCGACCTCGAACATCGTCAGCGCCGCCGAGCTCGCCGTGGCGTTGCTGCTGGCCGCCGCACGAAGGGTGCCGGCCGCGGACAAGTCGCTCAAGGGCGGCGAGTGGAAGCGCAGCAAGTACACCGGCGTCGAGCTGTACGAGAAGACCGTCGGCATCGTCGGCCTCGGCCGGATCGGCATTCTGGTCGCCCAGCGGCTGGCCGCGTTCGGGATGAACGTGATCGCGTTCGACCCGTACGTGCAGGCCGGCCGGGCAGCGCAGATGGGTGTCCGGCTCGCCACCCTGGACGAGCTGCTCCGGGTCAGCGACTTCATCTCCGTGCACCTGCCGAAGACGCCGGAGACGATCGGGCTGATCGGTGACGAGGAGCTGCACAAGGTCAAGCCCGAGGTGATCGTCGTCAACGCGGCCCGTGGCGGCATCGTCGACGAGCACGCGCTCTACACCGCGCTGAAGGACGGCCGGGTGGCCGGCGCGGGAGTCGACGTTTTCGCGTCCGAGCCGTGCACCGACTCACCGCTGTTCGAGTTCGACAACGTGGTGGCCACCCCGCACCTCGGAGCGTCCACCGACGAGGCGCAGGAGAAGGCCGGTATCGCGGTCGCCAAGTCCGTCCGGCTCGCACTGGCGGGCGAGCTGGTGCCGGACGCTGTGAACGTCCAGGGCGGCGTGATCGCCGAGGACGTCCGGCCGGGGATCGCGCTGACCGAGAAGCTCGGCCGGATCTTCACCGCGCTGGCCGGCGGCGTCGCGCAGCAGCTCGACGTCGAGGTCCGCGGCGAGATCACCCAGTACGACGTGAAGGTGCTGGAGCTGGCCGCGCTCAAGGGCGTGTTCGCGGATGTCGTCGAGGAGAACGTGTCCTACGTGAACGCGCCGCTGCTCGCCGCCGAGCGCGGGGTCGAGGTCCGGCTGGTGACCGACCACGACAGCCCCGAGTACCGCAACCTGATCACGCTGCGCGGCACCCTCGCCGACGGTGAGCAGGTCTCGGTGTCCGGCACGCTGGTCGGCGTACGCCAGTCCCAGCGGCTGGTCGAAGTGGACGGCTTCGACGTCGAGGTCGAGCTGACCGAGCACCTGGCGTTCTTCAGCTACGAGGACCGCCCGGGCATCGTCGGCCAGGTCGGCCGGATCCTCGGCGAGGCCGACGTGAATATCGCCGGCATGCAGGTCAGCCGGGACCGCAAGGGCGGCAAGGCCCTGGTCGCGCTCAGCATCGACTCCACGATCCCGCCCGCCGTGCTGCAGGAGATCTCCACCGCCGTCGAAGCCGACACCGCCCGCACCGTCGACCTCGAGGACTGACCCGCGCCGCCGTCCCATCGCGCGTCGTCCCCGCTCGACCCACCCCTGATATTCGCGTGGTTCACCACGCGAACCGTGGGTTCGCCCCGGTCATAACCCGGGCGAACCCACAGTTCGCGTGGTAAACCACGCGAATTGTTGGGCGAGGGCTGGGTGTCGCGGCCTGGCCGCCGGGTGGGCTGGCGGCCGGTTGGGCTGGGGCGGCGTGGACTAGCGGCGGGTGGCGAGGAGGACGGAGGCGTCGGCGGCGACCATCACCTCGACGGTGGTGAAGCGGGAGTCGGTGAGCCAGTCCTGGCGCAGGGTGTCGACCCGGCCCTCGTACATCGGCGGCCAGCCGACCGACGGGGTGAAGTCGTCCAGTACGACGAACCCGCCCGGCTCGACCGCCTCCGAGACCACGTCCCGGCCGGACAGCTTGGCCTCGCGGGCGTCGACGAACAGCAGCGCGAACGGTCCCCGCTCCAGCAGCGCGGTCCAGTCGGCCTCCAGCACCTCGATCGCGTCGTCGTCGGCGAACAGGTCCGCGACCGCCTTGGCCAGGCCCGGGTCGCGCTCGGCGGTGACGACGTGGCTGCCTTCGGTGGCGCCACTGCGCAGCCAGGCGGAGCCGACCCCGCAGCCGGTACCGAGCTCGCCGAGGGTTCCGTGCCGGGACGCGGCCAGCGTGGCCAGCAGCCGGCCGGTCTCGCTGCGGGTGGAGCTGACGAATCCGCGTCGGCCGGACAGGCTCAGGGCCGCGGACACCAGCGGCGGCAGTTCAGGGGGCGCGCTCACGGGGCGACACTCTCACAGAGCGAGCCGTTGACGAGTGCACCCATGCCCGCATTCCGAGACGTCCTGCCCGAATACTGGTGATCACGCAGCGTCTGGGGGTACCGTCGGCCCATCATGCTGTTCCGGGTACGCATTCTTCGCTGCCGCGCCGGGGTCCGCTGAGGCCGACTCCCCGGTGCGGGTTTCGGCGTTCTCGCCAGTTGCGTCGGCCGGACGAGTTCCACAGCAGCGAAGAACACCTGGGGAGAACAGCATGTACGACATGTATCCGGCATCCTGGCGCGTCGTCGACGACACAGGAAATCCTGGGCGCAAAGCGCACCGGCAGCGCCGTACCGACCGTGAACAGGACCGCGAGGCCGTCCAAGAGGCGATGAACCGCCGCGACAACGGGGGAGAACCCACCCAGTGAGCACCCAGTCCTACACCGTGGCCGTCGTCGGCGGCGACGGCATCGGTCCCGAGGTCACCAGCGAGGCGCTCAAGGTGCTCGACGCGGTCGCCGCGTCCGCGGGCGTCGCCTTCGAGCGGACCGAGTACGACCTCGGCGCGCGCCGCTGGCACTCGACCGGCGAGACGCTGCCTGACAGCGTGCTCGAGGAAGTGCGCCAGCACGACGCGATCCTGCTCGGCGCGGTCGGCGACCCGACGGTCCCGTCCGGGGTGCTGGAGCGGGGGCTGCTGCTCAAGCTGCGGTTCGCGCTCGACCACTACGTGAACCTGCGCCCGTCGAGGATCTACCCGTCGATCGGCTCGCCGCTGGCGAACCCCGGTGAGGTCGACTTCGTCGTGGTCCGCGAGGGCACCGAGGGACCGTACGTCGGCAACGGTGGCGCGCTCCGGGTCGGCACGCCGGCCGAGATCGCGACCGAGGTCAGCGTGAACACGGCGTACGGCGTCCAGCGCGTCGTGCGGGACGCCTTCGCCCGTGCGCAGGCCCGGTCGCGCAGGAAGCTCACGCTGGTGCACAAGAACAACGTGCTGGTGCACGCCGGTCACCTGTGGAGCCGCACGGTCGACGCGGTCGCCAAGGAGTTCCCGGAGATCACCGTGGACTACTTGCACGTGGACGCCGCGACGATCTTCCTGGTCACCGACCCGGGCCGGTTCGACGTGATCGTCACCGACAACCTGTTCGGTGACATCATCACCGACCTCGCGGCCGCGGTCACCGGCGGCATCGGGCTCGCCGCGAGCGGCAACATCAACCCGGAGAAGACCGCTCCCAGCATGTTCGAGCCGGTGCACGGCTCCGCGCCCGACATCGCCGGTCAGCAGAAGGCCGACCCGACGGCGGCGATCCTGTCCGCCGGGCTGCTGCTCGACCA
>Ga0075418_10008282_pt1 | contig 11662 bp, 10 predicted proteins | sample SoiMetdeltSBSDD2_FD_81776 | JGI IMG/M metagenome (GOLD analysis project Ga0075418, IMG submission 81776) | Bulk soil microbial communities from a Populus tree surrounding site in Tennessee, USA - Soil MetaG P. deltoides SBSDD2 | ecosystem: Environmental > Terrestrial > Soil > Tree plantation...
CCCCGCGGGCGGTGCTCGCCGACGCGCAGCTCGAGCTTGCCGTCCGCCTCTTTCACCACGACGACCGTGAACTCCGGCACGGCGGACGCGGCACCCGGGCTTCCGGGGGCGGGGGTCGCGGGCACGTGGCGGAACGACACGAGGCTCTCCCCTCGCCGGACGAGCCCCCGCACGTCGGGCCCGCCGAGCGCCGGGCCCAGGCCCTGGCAGGCGGCGAGGGGCGCCAGGAGCGCGAGCAGCGCCAGGAGCGCGGCCGGAGTCCTGAAAGCCGGCGGGCGCACAAGAGGGGGCGGAGCGCGCATCGCTCAGGCCTTGATGAGGCCGGCCAGGATGGCCCGGCACAGATCGAGCGACGACACGAGCCCCGTCACCCGCCCGCCGCGGACGATCGGCACGCGATGGATCTTGAGGTTCCACATCACGTTGCAGAGCTCCGAGACTGGCGTCTGCTCCTTCGCCGAGATGGCGGGGCTGGTCATGATGGCTCTCACCGGCATGCGGAGGGGGTCGGCCGCCCGGCGATCCTCGGCCCAGAACGGGGCTTCCCCCGGCCGCGGGGGCAGGTCCGGCAGTGCCTTGAGGTTGCGATCGCGGAGCATCGCCACCACGTTCCTGCGCCGTCGGTGGGCGTGGCTGTCCGAGCCTTCGGCTTGACTCCGGTCCGCCTCCGCCGCCGCGGCGCCTCCCGGCCCGGCCGCGGCCCCGACCCCGGGGGCGTCCGCCGCCGGCCGGCCGTTCGCGATGGTATCGGGGTTCCCCATGGCGCCATAGATGATGTCGTCCTGCGCCACCACCCCGACCAGGCGTCCGGCGCCGTCGACGACCGGGGCGCCGTTGATGTTCTTCTCCTGGAACAGGTCGCACAGCTCCGCGATGGTCATGGAATCCGGCACGGTCACCGGGTCCCTGGTCATCAGGTCGATGGCGCGCAGCACGCCGCCGCGCGGCGCTCCATTTCTCTTCTTCCGGGGGTTGCCGCCTTTCCTGGTGGTCACCGATCTTCCTCCGGCCCGAGCAGGCGCTCGACGGCCCGCGCGTCGGCTTCGATCTCCACGATCCGGTTCGCCCGGGCCGGATCGACGCCCTCGATGCGGCCCGTATGGTAGTCGATCGTCGTCCTGCTGAACTTGCACCCGTGCGCCGTCGCGACGATGACGACGCGCTCGTGGGGGCCGATGAGCCCGCCCGCCCGGGCCTTCAGGAAGCCCGCGACCGCGGTCGCCGAGTTGGGGCAAATGTACACCCCCGAGGCATCGACGAGCGCCTTGGCGTCGAGGATCTCCTGCTCCGTCGCAGAGGCGAACGCGCCGCGCGCACGGCGGACCTCGCGCACCGCCCGGTCGTACGACGCCGGATCGCCGATCCGGATTGCCGACGCCACCGTCGCCCCCGCCTCGACCAGAACCCGCTCACGGTACCCCTCGCGGCAGGCGCGCGCCAGTGGCGCCGCCGCCTCCGCCTGCACGCCGAGCAGCCTCGGCAGGCGGTCGATGAGGCCGATCTCGCGCATCTCGAAGAGCCCCTTGCCGATGGCGGAGATGTTCCCGGCGTTGCCGACCGGCACCACGATCCAATCGGGCGGCTCCCAGCCGAGATCCTGCACGATCTCGTAGCCGATCGACTTCTGCCCTTCGAGCCGCACCGGATTGATCGAGTTCAGGAGGTAGATCGGCCGTGTGCGACAGACCTCGCGCAGGATCCGCAGGCAGCCGTCGAAGTCGGTCGGGAGCGACACCGTGAGCGCCCCCGAAGCGAGGGGCTGGGAGAGCTGCTCCGGGCTCACCTTGTCGCGTGGCAGCAGGACCAGGCACCGGAGACCCGGGACCTCTGACGCGTAGGCGGCCAGCGCCGCGGACGTGTCCCCCGTCGAGGCGCAGGCCACGACCGCGACGCCGAGATGCCGGGCGAACGAGACCCCGGTCGTCATCCCGCGATCCTTGAACGACAGAGTCGGGTTCTCCCCTTCGTGCTTGATGCGGACTTCTTGGGTCCGCGAGGCCGCCTCGAGCGCCGGCGATCGGTACAGGTTCGTGTTCCCCTCCGGCTTGCTGACGATGTCCTCGACCGGCAGGTCGGGGAGGACCAGCTCCCTGTAGCGCCAGACGCCGCTGCGCTCCGGCCCGTCGCGGGCGCCGAGACGATCGTCGAACAGCCGGCGCCAGGCCCGGGGCGGCCGGGCGGCGCGCAGGCGGCCGAGATCGTGGACGACATCGAGGAGATCGCCGCAGGCCTCGCAGGCCTGTTGGACACCGTGGAGCGGCGCCTCGCGGGAGCAGGCGATGCAGCGAAGGCGCGACAGCGGCGCGTCGGCGCTCCCGGTCGTCGCCCCCGCGAGCGTGCCGCGGCGGCCGCGGACGGCCCTCACGCGTCCACCCGGCGCGCGCCGCGGTTGTCGGGCGCGCAGACGAAATGGCGCGAGGCGAGGCCGTGCCGGGCGAAGGCGGCGTGCATGGCGAGCGCCACCCGCTCGCCGGTCTCCGGGCTCGCGACCGCGAACATGGCCGGTCCCGCGCCGCTGATCGAGCAGCCGAAAGCTCCCGCCTGGAGGGCGGACTGCCGCACCTCGTCGAACCCCGGGATGAGATGCCGCCGGGCCGGCTCCGCCACCTTGTCGACGACGGCGCGCCCCAGGTCGGCCGCGCTGCCGCGGGCCACCGCCGCCACCATGGCGGCCACGTTCGCCCAGTTGGCGATCGCGTCCTTAAGCGGCACCGACTCGGGCAGGATGGAGCGCGCGTAGCGCGTCTCGATCTCCATCTGCGGCAGGACGACGACGAAGCGGACGCTCGGCGGAGCCTCGAGGCGGGTCACCTCCAGAGGCGCGTGGCTCTTGACGATGGTGAAGCCGCCCAGGAGCGACGCCGCGAGGTTGTCGGCGTGCCTCCCGCCGCTCGCCAGCATCTCCCCCTCGAGCGCCGCCTCGAGGAGGGCGTTGCTTCCGAGCGGCGACTCGAGCAGCAGGTGGGCCGCGACCGCGCCGGCGACGGCGCTGGCGGCGCTCGATCCCAGCCCGCTGCCGCGCGGCAGCCCCTTGACGAGCCGCAGCTCCAGAGCGGCCTCCCGCGCCGCCTTGCCCGGCATCTGCCGCAGCACCGCCAGGGCGGCCCGGCCGGCGCAGTTGCGATCCGTCTCGAGCGGGATGCCCAGGGCGTCGCCGCTGATCTCCGTGATCACGACGCCCGGCGGCCCACCCTCGACCCGCCGCGCCGCCACCGTGTCGCCGGGCCCCGCGATGGCGACCCCGAGACAGTCGAAGCCGGGGCCGAGGTTGGCGATCGAGGCGGGCGCGAAGACGCGCACCCAGCCTCCGGCCTCCGCCGGCACGGGCGACGCGGGCGCGGCCACTAGAGGAGCCCCCGGGCCTTCATCAGTTCGGCGTTCAGGATCGCCACTCCCGCGGCGCCCCGGATCGTGTTGTGCACCAGCGCCACCAACCTTACGTCTAACACCGGGCAGGCGCGGACCCTCCCGACGGTGACGCTCATCCCCTGCCCCGCCATCCGATCGAAGCGCGGCTGCGGCCGGTCCTGTTCGTCGCGCACGACGATCGGGCGCTCCGGCAGGCTCGGGAGACCGAGGTCCTCGAGACCCGACCGGTAGTGCCGCAGCGCCTCTTTGGCCTGCTCTGGCCTCGCGGGCCGCCCCGTTCCGACCGACAGGGCCACCGTGTGGCCGTCCGAGACCTGCACGCGGTGGCAGTGGGCGCTCACCGTGAACTCGGCCGGGCGGCCGGGCTCCCCCAGGATCTTCCGGCTCTCGGATTCGATCTTCTCCTCTTCACCACGGATGTGCGGGATGACGTTGTCGAGGATGTCGAGCGAAGGGACGCCGGGATAGCCCGCTCCCGACACCGCCTGCAGCGTGGCTGCGATCACCTGGCGGACGCCGAACGCCTGCTGGATCGGGGCCAACGCCAGCGCCATGCCGACGGTGGAGCAGTTGGGGTTGGTGACGATGCAGCCCCCCCGGGGGAAGCGCGCCCGCTGCGCCTGGACCAGATCCAGGTGCGCGTGGTTGACCTCCGCCACCAGGAGCGGCACGTCGGGGTCCATCCGGTGGTTCCTGGAATTGCTGACGACGGCGCAGCCGGCGGCGGCGAACTCCTCCTCGATCGGCCCGGCGACCTCGGCGTCGAGGCCGGAGAAGGCGACCCGGGCGTCGAGTCCCGCGCGGCAGGAGAGGACCGTCTGGTCCCGGGCCCAGTCGGGGATCGGCCGGTCGAGGAACCAGCGGGCCACGTCTCCGTAGGGGCGCCCCGAGGATCGGTCCGAGGCGCAGAGCGCCGCGACGCGGAACCACGGATGCCCGTCGAGCAGGGAGACGAAGCGCTGACCCACGGCGCCGGTGGCGCCGAGCACCGCCACGGGCAGCCTGCGGTCGGAACTCCGGGTCGCGGCTCGCTTCCCCATGCTGCTCCGCTACCCGGCCGCCCGCAGCCCGGCCGGCCGGCGCCCCGTGTGGCGCGGCACGTTCAGCCGATCGTGGATGGCGCGGACCGCCCGGAGTGCACTGCGCTCCTTGACCAGGACCGTGATGTTGTACTCGGAGGATCCCTGGGCGATGGCGACCACGTTGACGCCGCGATCCCCGAGGGCGCTGAAGATCCGGCCCGCGATCCCGCGCTGCCCCTTCATGCCAGCGCCGACGACCGCCACCGCGGCCATGCCCCGCTCCACCAGGATGCGGGCCACCTGATCCTCGAGGAGGCCGCGCTCCCTGAAGTCCCGTTGCAGGGCCCGCAGAGTCCGCTCCAGATCCGCCTGCAGGATCGCGAAGGAGATGTTGTACTCCGACGACGACATCGAGATCATGTAGATGTTCGTCCCCGCGGCCGCGACCGGCGCCAGGAGGCGCATCACCATCCCGGGCTGGCCGATGATCCCGGCCCCTTCGATCGTCACGAGCGCCATCCCGCCCATGCTGCTGACCATGAGGGGGCCGCCGCGGCCCGCGGGCCGGGCGGTGATCAGGGTCCCGGGCGCGTCGGGCCGGAAGGTGTTCTTGATCCGGATCGGGATGCCTCGGCGCCGCGCCGGCTGCATCGTCTTGGGATGGAGGACCTCCGCGCCGAAGTGCGCCATCTCCGCCGCTTCCTGGTAGGAGATGCGCGGCACGACCAGGGCCCCCGGCACGACGCCGGGATCGGCCGTGCAGACGCCGTCCACCTCCTTCCAGATCCAGATCTCCCGCGCCCCGAGGGCCTCGCCCAGAAGCGCCGCGGTGTAGTCCGAGCCGCTGCGGCCGAGGGTCGTCGTGGCGCCCTGGCGCGTGCGGCCGATGAAGCCGGTCACGACCGGCACTCCGCCGCTGTCCCGCAGGCTCCCGAGCCGCCGCCGGACGCGGCGGAAGGTCGCCGTGAGATCGACCGCCGCCGCTCCGTGCGCGTCGTCGGTGAGGACGAGGTCCCTGGCGTCGGCGTAGTGCGCCTCGAGTCCCAGGGATCGGAGGTGGGCCGCCAGGAGGCGCGCCGACAGGCGCTCCCCGAACGACGCGACCAGATCGAGAGAGCGCCGGCTCGGCTCGCGCAGGAGCAGGATCCCGTGCAGGATCTCCCGCAGCTCCGCGATCTCGGCGGCGATCGCCCCCTGCAGGGAGCGGGAGTCTTTCCCCTGGAGCGCGAGGCCGCGAGTCGCCGCGAGATGGCGCTCCGCCAGCCGGGACAGGCGCCGGGAGACCTCCCGGCGGCGCCCGGCCGCAGCCAGGGCGGCGAGCGCCAGGAGATCGTCCGTGACGCCCGCGAGGGCCGACACGACGACGACGGGGCGGCGAGAGGCGAAGCGCCTGACGATCCGGCCGACCTTCCGGATGGCGCCGGCGCGCGCCAGCGACGTCCCGCCGAACTTCATGACGATCATCAGGGCCTCGCGAAACTGGAAGCGGGATGCCAGGTCCTGCCGGGCCCAGCTATTGCTTGGGCTGCGGGGCGGGCTGTCCCTTGAACCTGGGTCCCGGCCTGGGCCCCCCGCCGCCGAGACCACCGATCCCCTTTCCACCATAGCCCGGCCCAATCGAGGTCGGCCCGCCCCTCGGGAGCGTCCCGGCGGGACCCTGCTGTTGATCGATGCCGCGATCGAAGACGTGGAACTGCCACTCGTTGACCTCTTCATGCCCCTTGTAGATCTTGAAGGTCTTCGCGGCCAGCGGGTCCGGCGTCCGGCTGATCACCCCGACGATCGGCCAGCCGATCGGAGGCTCGCTCGGCTCCTCCTCGCTGAACTCCCCGCTGGCCTCCCGGGGCGGCGGGGCCCCGACCGATGTCCCCACGCCGCCTCCCGACAGGCCGCCAATCGGCGGGCGTCCGAGCTGGCCGGGCACCAAGGGCCCGCCGCCGGCCCCCCCCGGCGACGATCCCGTGCGGCCGCGCCCGAGCAGGGGATCTCTGCCGATTCCTGCTCCGGGCTGGACCCTGGGTCCACCTCCTTGACCAGCCCCGGGGAGCCCCGCGGGGCTCACGCCCGCCATGCCCGCCGGATTGACTGTGATCGGCGTCACGCCCGGCATTCCGCTGAACGTTTCGCCTTCCTTCCTGTCCGCATCGTTCTGCTGCTTCTGGGCCAGGACCGCGTCGTAGATCCCCTGGCCGCCGGGCATCAGGTAGAGGAGACCCCACTGGCCCGTCGGGTTGACCGGATCGCGGTACAGCTTCCGGATGTAGCGCAGCTGCCGCGGCCCCGGTTTCATGAGCTCGGTCAGGTCCGTGGGGAACTGGTTGCCGTGCTCCTTCCTGTAGAGGAGCAGGGCATCGACGTACTGCCCTCCCCGGAACATCAGCTCCTCCTCGTTCTCCCGCCGCCAGGTCGAGGACCAGGCCTGCGCCGCCACCCCGACCCCGATCGACATGACCGCCACGCCGACCATCAGGATCAACAGGAGCGCGCCGGATTCCTCGCCGCTTCGTCCCCTGGCGGCGCCATCAGCCTTGAATCGCATGCGTCGCGGCCTCGCTCATGGAATCTGATCCAGGATCTCGATCTCGTTGCTGATGATCACGGCTCCCTGGTCGGTCGCTCGAATCCGGTTTCTGCAGTCCTTGCCGCTCTCGCACAGGGTGCTGCACGTGCCATCGTTGATGTCCAGCGTGCGCACCACCTCACCCGTCGTGGCATCGGTCTGGCCGCTCGTGCTGGGCGTGAAGGTGCCGGTGAAGCCCGTCATGCTGGTCAGGATTTCGAAGAAGATCGTCACGCCGCCCACTGGATCCCCGTCAGGATCGATCGCCTTGGCCGTCACGTCGATCATGTCAGAACAGGTGAGCAGGTCGGTGGAGGCCGCCGACAAGGTGATCTGGGAAACCAGCCCCGTCGCCGCGGTGAGCGTCAGGTTGGCAGTCGCCTTGCCAGAGGTGGCGGTGATCTGCGGCCCCACGCGGGCATTCGACAGGATGGTTGAAGCGTTCCCCAGATCGTCCGTCGCAACGGGTGTTCCTCCGAGGGGGCTGAGATCTCCGGCGGTGGTCGTGAATCGCACGTCCTGCCCCGGCAAAGGGACCCCGATGCTGTTGCGCACCGTCGCCAGGACGGTCACAGGCGCCGCCTGGATGCCCCCGACGAGCACGATCTGGGCCGGGTTCGCCGTCAGGGTGATGGTGCTCCCGTCCGGAGCGACGGTCTCCGAGTCGTCGCAGGCCACGGCCAGGACGAGGAGCCCCCCCGCGAGAATCGCCGCCAGCCGAGTCGTCTGTGCCTTCATGCCGAGCTCCTTCCTCGTGAATATACCGCCAGTTCCAGGACGCCTCAATCGGAACATCGTGTCTCACCAGTCCTTGTAGTTGGAGCCGTCGAGGGCCGTGCCGTCGGCGCCGCTGTGGACGTCGGCCACGCCGCCCACGGCGCTCGGGTCCACCGAGTCGTCGCCTTCGCCCGTATCGGCCTGATCCTCCACCCAGGTGGAGTCGGACTGGGTGATCGGGTCGACCGGGATCCTGCGCATGTACCCGTCCTCCACCAGGACCTGGAGGGAGTCGGGGTACTTCCCCTTGTCCGTGAAGTACTGATCGATGCAGTTGCGGAGCACGTACAGGTTCTCCTTCAGCGCGGCCTCCTTGGCGCGCTGCGGGGTCTGCCGCAGCTGCACCACCGCCATCGACGAGAGGATGCCGATGATCGCCACGACGATCAGCAGCTCGATGAGGGTGAAGCCCCTCTCACCATTCGCTGTATTTCGTGCCATCGAGAGCCGTTCCTTGATAGGTCGTGTAGACGTCGTAGACGTTCTCCTGCCCCCAGGAGGTCGAGTCCCAGTCGTCCTGGTACGACCGCTTCCCCCACTCCTGCGAATGCGTGAACGGGTCGAACGGGATGCGCCGCAGGAACTTCAGCTTCTGCCCCACGGTGCCGTTCTTCTCGACGCCTTCCACCAGCACCTCCAGCTCGGTGGGATAGCACTCCGAATCGACCCCCTCCTTCGGGATCGCCCCCACGTCGCAGTACTTCTTGTACTCGTCGATCGCCACCCGCATGTCGCGCAGGGAGCGCCGGAGCTGGAGCTCCTTCTGGCGCTTCACCGCGAAGCGCGCCGAAGGCACGGCGACGCTCGTCAGGATCAGCAGAACGGCGATGGCCACGAGCATCTCCAGGATCGTGACCCCCGCCTGCCGTCCCGTTGCACAGCACCGCGTGCAGAGCACCGTGTCGTGCCTCCTCCTACTGGATGACCACCGTCATCCCGATCTTCTCGAACGGCAGCGGTTGCGCCTGCGGGTCGAGGACCGAGATGTCGGTGAAGTCGATGGTCGTGCTCGCGCCTGCCGTGGGCTTGAGGGCCGTGAAGGTCATCTCGATGAGGACCCCCTGACCGCTGGCGCCCGGGCGGCTGCCCTGGCGGGACAGGCCGACGATCACCTCGCGCTTCTGCGCGGTGAGGGTCGTCAGGACGAAGACCGGCGTCTCGCCCTGGCTCAGGAACGGCGAGTTGTTGGGCGCGCCGTCGAACCGGACGAACGTCGGGTCGAAGCTGATGTGGAACGGCACGCTGCCGACGTTGACAGCACCGCTGATCGCCACGCTGACGGTGAACTGCGGCGAATTAATGTTCACGGTCTTGTACGAGGGGTTCATCGTTACGATCGCGGGCCCAGTCGGCTGCGACGGCTCGCCCGCGGCCGGCGGCTCCGGCGCGGGGGATCCTGGAGGCGGCGGCGCCACGCCGGTCGACCCGCCGGAGGGCGGCGGCGTCTGTCCCTGCTGCTGACCCTGCGGCTGGCCCGCGCCGTTCTCGGTCGGCTGACCATTCGACGGCGCCGGCGGCACCACGAACGAGGGGGGCGGGGCCTGCGGCTCGGTCTCCTCGGCCGGGGACACCTCCTCCTTCGGCTTGGCGCCCATGAACTCGTCCTCGGGGACGTCCGCGATGCCGGGGTACTTGCGCTCCCCCTCGCCGCCTTCGAACGGCGAGGCGAAAGCACTCTGCCGGCTCGCACCCCGGAGGGCCACGTTCCCTTCGGTGCCCACCCAGAGCGGCTGCATGTCCTCCTCGGAGATGTCCGGGATCCGAATGATGTGCGGCGTCATCATCAGGACGATGTCGGTCTGCTCGATTTCCGTCTGCGTGCTGCCGAACAGCCGCTTGAGGAGCGGGATGTCGGAGAGGCCGGCCACGCCGGACAGCGACTTGCGCTCGGTCTCGCGCAAGAGTCCCGCGAGGATGTTGGTCTCGTTGTCCCGGAGACGGATGGTCGATTCGATCTCGCGCGTGCCGATGATCGGCTGGGTGAGCCCGCCGCCGGCCGAGACCGTTCCCGCGAGCGCCGAGATCTCGACCTTGCCCTTGAGCGTGATCTCCCGGTTGTGGTGCACGCGCGGCTCGAGGTCGATGTTGATGCCGACGTTCTGGTAGGTGAACGACGTGATCGGCACCCCGACGGTCCCGCCCACGGTCGGGGCGGCGTTGAAGGTCGTGTTCGGGATCGGGATCCGATCGCCGATCCGCACCGTCGCCTTGGATCCCTCGCTGACCCGGAGCTGCGGCTTGGCGATGATCTGCGCGTCGGCGTCGGTCTTGAGGAAGTTGATCACGACGCCGGGGATCGGCCCGACCAGCCACGAGCCCGCCTGCTTCAGGAGATCGAGGTTGTTGAGCGACACCGACGAGCCGCCGCCGAACGACAGGTTGATCGTCTTCCCGGTGCCGCCGCTGGTGCCGCCGCCGAACAGGTCGATGCCGAGGTTGCGCAGGAGGTTCCGGTTCACCTCGAGCAGCTCGACGTCGATGATCATCTCCGACTTGGCCTTGTCGTTCGACTGGATGATCTTCTGGGCCACCGCCACGCGCTCGGGCGTGTCGCGGATGGTGATGGCGTTGAGCCGGTCGTTCTGGGCGATCTGGCGCGCGTCGAGGAGCGTCCGCAGCAGCACCTGGACGTCCTTGACGTCGGCGTTGCTGAGGTAGAACGTCTGGATCACGAGGTCGTCCAGCTCCTTGTGCTTCTGCGGCGTGTCCTCGGCGAGGAAGATCGAGCCCTCGTCCAGGACCTTGTAGAAGTGCTTGTTCATGGTCATGAGCTGGTCCATGGCCCTCTCAAAGGTGACGTCCGCCATGTCGACCGTGATCTTCTTGTCGAGGGGGAGCCGCTCGTCGTAGACGAAGTTGATGCCGGAGGCCTTGGAGAGGGCGTCGTAGATCTTCTTCACGCTCTCGTCCTTGAAGCGCAGCACGATCGGGATGTTCGAGGAGGCACTGAGACGCGGCGCCTCGCGGCCCGGGGACGCCCTCTTCTTCATCTCCTCCAGCGGCCACTGGTCCCGGGCCTCGCGCTTCTGCCAGTCGCCGAGGGCCTTCGCCAGCTCGTTGGCGGCGAACTGGTGCGACTGGTCGAGGTAGACGGCCTGCTGGAACTCGGCGATCGCCTCGTCGAGTTTGCCCGCCTTGCGGTACTCCTCCCCCTTGGAGAAGTGGACCTGGGCGGCGCGGACGCGCGCGCGCAGGAGCGCCACCTTGTAGCGCGTCTCGTCGGGCTTGGAGGACAACGCCTTGGAGAAGCTGACGACGGCCTTGTCGTAGTTGAGCGCCTTCATCTCCTTCTCGCCCTGCCGGTAGGCGGTCCCCGTGGCGCAGGCCCCGAGCAGCAGGGCCACGATCAGAAGCGCGAGGATCCTCCCGGGACCCGCCGTCGTTCCGCCTCCACGCACCGTCTCACCCCCTCCCTGGATGGATCGCAAGATGGCCTCCTCCTCAGTACGAGCTGCTCATCGGCAACGTGCGCGACTCGTCTTTGAACTGCGGATCGGAGAAACCGAACTTGATCGACTCGTAGCCGATCTCGAGGACTCGTATTCCCTTGGGCAGGACATCCCCCTTCTTGACGAACACCAGGTCGGTGCCGTCGTGCAGCACGGCGATCTTGCTGTTGGCCGGGCCGATGTAGCCGATGAACTTGAAGTTGACCGGCGGCGGCTGCGGCTTCGGCGGAGGGGGCGGCGGAGGCGGCGGCATGTTCTTGATGCGCTCCGCCTCCTCCTCGGCCTTCCGGCGCGCCTCCTCCTGCTGCTGCGCGATGAGGGCCTCCTGCTTCTCGCGCTCCTTCGCCGCCAGCTCCTGCGCCTTGCGGATCGCCTCCTTCTCGGCGGCCGTCAGCACCGGCGGCGGGGGGGGCGGAATGACGCCGAACTGGAAGATGTTGCGGCCGTTCGGGTCGTAGGACGGCCGCTGCTGCTCGAGGGCCGCC
>Ga0075418_10008284_pt1 | contig 11660 bp, 11 predicted proteins | sample SoiMetdeltSBSDD2_FD_81776 | JGI IMG/M metagenome (GOLD analysis project Ga0075418, IMG submission 81776) | Bulk soil microbial communities from a Populus tree surrounding site in Tennessee, USA - Soil MetaG P. deltoides SBSDD2 | ecosystem: Environmental > Terrestrial > Soil > Tree plantation...
CAATGGCAGAAGGCGGTCGTCAAATCACTCCGAACGGGGCGGCGACTATTGCTGCCGCCCTCGTGATCTCGGAACACCTTGGGTGCTGGAGGATGGTGCTCGACACAAGATCTGTGAGAGTTGGGCTCTGCCGCAATTGCGCCCCGGTGCATCGCAACGATGAGCTGATTCCCTAACGAGCGCGCACCGGCTGTTTGCCGGGGGCGGACTAAGTTTCAGTCGGCTCTGCTCTTGCCCGCCACCGTCGCGCATCCTCAAAAGCAGACGAGAGGTACGAACGCACGATGGGCAGCCCCATGAGGGGAGGCAAGAAGTTTCGCGTCGACATCAGCACCCCCATGGCCGCCGCTGACTCCGGCGTCATGTAGCTCGCCAGCAGCACAACGAGCACCAGGTCACGAGCGCCGAGACCCGCAAACGTGAATGGGATTTGGCCCGCCATCAGTGCCACCGCTGACAGGCTGGCAGCGACGGTGAACGGGACGCGCGTCGAAAGCGCCAGTGTGAAGAACCAGATCTGTATCAGATGCGTCAGCCACAACGCGAGCGAGAACGACACGACGACACGGCGGCGCCCTCGGAGCAGGCGGATGAGCCGCGGCCACCCGTCAGCAAGGTCGTGGAGTTTCCGCAGTTTTTCGTGGGGCAGCGCACGAATTGCGGCGGTTCGGACGATATCGGCCGCCCGTTCCGAGGAAATGAGAGTCAGGCACACGGCGCCGATGGCTCCGAGGACGAGCCAGAACGTGCCGAGGACGCCGGCAACCTGCGGCCTGCCCACGAGCCATCCGACGAGACACCATGCAATGAGCCCGAAGAGATCACACAGTCGCTCGTAGACGACGATCGCGAGCGCCACACCGGCCGGTGTCGTGCTGCGCGATGCTACGAAGTAGCCCTTGACAAGATCACCAGCCTTCGCCGGAACGAACACATTGAGCGCGGAGGCGACCAGCGTCAGGCGGAAGGCTTCCCCTACGCTTGGCAATGCACCGGCTGGTGCGACCCAATAGAAGCGCACCGCCCGCAAGTACGTGATCGGCAAGATCATCCCGACCGATATCACGAGCCAGGTCCGGTCGGCCCGCAGCAGTGCCTGGGCAACGAGGCGGAGATCAAGGCTGCGGTACAAGGCGACGAGCAGCGTGCCGCTTACGATCAAACTGACGAGCGTGGCGATTGGGCGCGTCCAGTCCTTTCGCATGAGTGTCACACTGCCGCGGCGGGTGCGCCTGCGTCGAGCTTTGCGGCAGCGTCGTTTTCCTGCGTCGCGTCGATCAGCCGCCAGATAGCCCGTCGAACCTCGGCACCGATCTCGGCCTGCGGACGCAGATACGATGCGTCGTACTGCCGGAAACGATCAGCCCAACCGTCTTCGAAGAACGCCTTGAACGCGGATGCCCGGACGTCCCCGATGGAGCTCACCGGAGGGAACACCACGCCCGCAGCGGCGAATCCGTACAGGTCCGATCGAGTGTCGGGATATAACCCCAACCCCTTGACCACAACCGTCGGGATGCCCAGCTTGAGCACAGGTAGGTGGACGTTGCTGTTCTCATCGGCAATCACCCAGTCGCATCGACGTGCGACATCCGATAGCGTCGCGCTCATCGGCGATTCTTCGATTCCCGACAGGTCGCCAACCGCACGAATGTGCCGAGCCTGATCGAGCCGGCTCGGGTGCCAGCGAATCACAATCCGCTGAGGGCCGAACACCCGGCGACAGTCGTTGATGACCCCGATTAGCGTCGGCCATGAGACCGCTTTTGGCGCAAAGATGCCAATCGCCGGCTCCGTTCGCTCGAAGCGTCCGACGTCGAGCGGGGCGGAATCTCCCTCAACACCCGCCAGTACGATCTCGCCTTTGACGGGACCTTTTCGCATGCGGCAGCGTACGGCCGCGTCGCCCTCGAGAATCGAAAGACTGAAATCCAGTACCGGCGCGAAAGGTGTCGGATACGCGTGAGACACGAAAACTCGGGGTACGCCCAGTGCCGCTGCCGCTGCCGTGAAACCCACCTCCTCGGGATTCGAATCGCTGGAGACAAGTACCGCACCAGGTCGATGCGTGACGAGTATGACCTTGGCGCGTGCATACCACGCGATCGCAGCAGCCGATCGACAGGCGACGAGAAAGCCGTGCTTCCGATCGAGCACCCGGATTAGGCGAAGCGAGCGGGACACACCACTATGTGACGCGGGGGATGCGAGCCTCAAGATTCCCGTAACCACGGTCCCGAACGCGGTCCTCGTCAGGACGCGACTGCAGTGCCCCGGCCCCACCCAGCTGCACACACGATCGATCTGGCGGCGGGCGTTAGCGTGCTTGGCCACGGCGACGATCGTGGCATCGCGGAGCGCAGGAGGAGAGATCCGCAAGTAGTAAAGCAGACCATAACCCGAGACGAGAACAGCCGACGCCCACGTGCCCGCCATTCGAGCGTGCGCACGAAATGCCAGCCTCACGGATCGCCGCGCCTGCATCAAGTTCGCAAAGAGCACCTGCCGTACGGGATCCGAGTCCGCGTTAATCACGATCCTCAGGGCCCGAAGAAGAGAGGGATTCACTGATGAAACGGGTCCGGCATCGAATGATAACCCGAAGCGGGCGCTGGTCTTGCTCGAGGTCAGCCAGCTGAAGGTATCGCTGAGGAATCTCGTCGGCCCAACCTCGATCCATCGGCGCCTCGCGCGGTGGCAGTGTCGTAGCGCATGGTGTAATATCGCGCGAGAGCCGAAGCAGTTCTCATCGCTGTCGACCAAATCGCAAGAAAGACCCCGTACGTATGTCGTTCGAACGCGAGGTCGCAAAGCCTGCCAAGCAAAAGGCACCGGATCACAAATTCCGCAAGGGGACTGAGGTCGTTCGCCTGGAGGGACGCGCTCGTCGTGCGACTCGCCTGACCGCACAACTCGAAGAAAGGCGGGACGCTGCACGAACGATTGTCGGTGGCGTCCGGTTCTCCGTCGGTCGTGATACAGGCTTCTCCGTGCATCCGCCCGGCACGTTCGACACGGCGGATGTAGTGAGCTACGCACTGCAGACCGTGGAAGACTCGGACTTAGTGCGCAAGAAGCTCAAGGCGAACAAGCCTTTCATGATGCAACTGCTGGATCAGGGCTTGTACACGATCGAGTCACCGCTGCTGCGCTTCGGGCTTCAGTCCGAGATCGTGGCGATCGCGGCCGCGTATCTTGGGCTCGTCCCCATTCTTCAGTTCGCAAGTGTCTACTATTCGAGCGCGACAGGCGCGGAGCTCGCCAAGAGCCAGCTTTATCATTGCGACAGTGATGACGTCGAACAGTTGAAAGTGTTCGTGTTGTGCGAAGCCGTCACGCCAGCGATGGGACCGCTCACGCTGCTGCGCGCGGACGACTCGGAGGTCATCCGGGCGCGTTCCGCATATCGTTTCAATACCAGGCTTGCTGACACCGACGTTGAGGAATTGCTGGGCGGCAGACCTGCGGCCACGGAGCTCGTCGGTCCCGCCGGAACCACGGCTTTCGTCGATACGAGTCGCTGCTTCCATTACGGGAGCCGGATCGAGGACCCCACGCTCCGGCGCGTCATCGTCCTGTTGCAGTATGTGACGCCATTAGCGTTCGTGCTGCCCGAAGACGACTTTCGGCTTGGCGCGCGATTTCGCGCGCTTGACGCTCCCAGTCTCGATCCGGTGACCCGTCTGGTACTGGGAGCGGCGTAGCGATCGGTAATGGGTCTGACCCCACGCCGAATGGGTTTCGTTATCGAGGCATTCCTTGAACTGCAAGGGTGGAAGCCGCTGGCGATCGACGCGACGGTTCCTCTGGTCCAAGTTTCAACATGTCCGGCCGACCACACGCCGCTTCGAACGCTGTGCACCCTCGTTGATGGCAGCGGTCACCGGCGCGTTCGAATCGGGTGCTGCCCGCGCTGCGGGCATGTAACGTACATCGACAGGCCGACCAAAGTCTGGGTTGACCAGTACTATCGCTCCAGCTGGGACGCCGACAACCTCGAATCGCGGCTCAATCGGCTCGAGCAGCATCTGCCAACAAAACTTCCGCATGAGAAAACCGGCGTACGCATTGCGCTCGGACTCGACATCGACAGGTCGCGGCCAATCTGTGAGATTGGGTGTGGCTACGGTGCCAACATGAAACACCTGGCCAATGCCGGCTTCACTCACGTCGTCGGCACCGAGGCATCCGAACATCGCGCCGCACTGGTTAGCCGGGTGTTCGGGTTCGATGTGTTCACCGCGCCGTTTGAGTCCGAAGACGCACAGCGGCAGCTCGCACGACACGCTCCCTTTACCCTTATCTACTCGCATCACGTCCTCGAGCATACCTATCATCCGGACAAGGTGCTGGAGGCGGCGAGCCGACTGCAGAGCGCGGGCGATTACCTGATCGTTTCCGTGCCGAACCACGAGCAGGAGCCATCAATGGGCGTGCTGCTGTTCATGCCGCACCTCCACTCGTTCACGCGGATGTCGATGGAAACACTCGGCGCGCGGTTCGGCTACGAACTGGTCGATGACTCGCACATGCATCCAAAGAATGTGAACCTCGCGTTCCGGAAGACCGACCGCTCGGTCGAACCCGCGCCGGCGGAGCAGCCACTGGCAAACGCGGTGGCGAAATATGTGCGCGCGCTGCAGTTGAATTCACAGTACCTTGGAAGACGGCGCCTCTGGTGGAGCCGCAGGGCCGACAAGGCAGGACAGCTCTGGATGCTCTGGAACGCGCGGTTGGATGCGCGTCATTGGAATGCCGTGGTCCGCCGCCACGGTTATGACCTGCACCGGTCCGCCATGATCTCCAACCTGCGTCGGCGGTGGACCACCGCCGAGGAATCCCCGCTCGAAATTCAATTCGGCAACGAACTCACACTCCTCTACAAATGAGCGCCTCGTGACCGGGGTACGACGACGTCAACCTGGCATCCAGAGCCTCTCCACGTTATGTTGTAGCGCCGACCCGTGGCGCCCCAGCGTGTGCTTGGCTTCGCAGCAATGCAGGTCATCCCGACAGCCGGTCGATTAGCGGCTCTGTTCGTCGCGGTCTTCTCGACCGCGCTCGTGGCGCTCTGGGCGTCTTATGAACCGCCGCGGGTGAACGTCCGGTGGCGTGAGGGAGTGACCGCCTCGGTGCGGGCCTCGGTTGAAGCAGAGCATCGACTGACCCAGGCGCGCAACCTAGGTGATCGGACATGGTCCTACGCGCTCGGCGATACGAGCACCGACAGCATTCGGCGTCTGGTACAGGACCTGCGCGTGGAAGACACGCACCACATCGACCGGAGCAGGTTCGCGCTCACCGGCGACGCGACGCCCACACCCTTCTTTGGCCCTCGCTGGTTCGTGGCCTGGTCGGCGCTGATTGGCGCCGCCGCCGTCGGAACTGTGGCATGGGTGCGCCGTCGCCGCTGGGTCCGCTTCCAGGCCATGCTGAAGCGCGCCGGGGCAGCATCAGCCCAGGCGCTGGCTGCCGTGTGGAACGAGGTACAGGCTCGCGACGCATCGAACGCCCTTTCGTCAGAGACAGCCGTTCTGCCGGCCAACGACGGGCGCTTCTGGACGATGGCGGCGACGGTCGTCTCAGCTCCTCTCGTCATCGTGCTGTGCGTCACGTTGTGGGGAACGCCATTCCCCATCACTGAAATCGTTGCGCTCCTCGAAGATGTGACGAACGAACCAACTGCCGCTTTGCTGAGTCCGGATACCACCTATTACCGCCCGCTGTACGATCTCGCTCTCTCGACGGTGTGGCACAGCGGCACAACGTTGGAGACGAGGCTGGCCGCCATCAAGCTGCTCACGATCGTTCCCGTCGTCGTCCTGCTTCTCGGTCTCATCTGGCACGTCCGGCCGCGAACCGCCGCCGAATCGGCCGCCGCGGTCTTTGCGGTTGGGGTACTGGCGGGCAGCGGAGGCTTTCGCGACAACCTGGAAATCGGCTTGAACTACACGATTGTCGGTATGCCCCTGGCCTTGATGGTGTGGATTCTCCTGAACCGTGAACGCCGTGTCTGGCACACGCCACTGGTCATCGCGCTCACGCTGGTCGCCATCGGCTTCAAGGAACAAGGGCTGGTGCTCCTACCCATTGTCATCATCGGATGGTGGACCGGGGCGCCGGGTGCGAGCCGCGGCATGGCCGCCGCGGCCGCGCTGATCGGAGTCGCCTATGTCGCGTTTCGACTCAGCGCCACCGGCACATGGGAGGTATTCGAGCAGGATGTGGGCCTCGGCTTCAGTGAACTGGACCGCTTTACCGCCGCGGCTCGGTTTGGTGCCTTTCCGTATTGGATGTACGCGTACAACGGAGCCAGCACCATCGCCAACATCCTCTTTGCCGAACCCACGCGCGGGGTGTTCCGCATCGTCCACGCTGCTGTTGACGACAGCCTGGAGCTCTGGCACGTGCTGCACCTGTTCTCGTCAGTGGTGCTGACTGCCGTCATTGCCTGGTGGGGCGTCCACAGTCTCAAGATCGCGATTCGGAGCCAGTGGTCACTCGAATCTCGGCTTTTTGTCGTGATGGTAGTCGTCCTGCTCGCCTCGGGCGTCTTGAGCTTCAACTATTCCCGCGACCGGCTCGGAGGTATGGCCGCCGTTTTCTATGCCCTCGCCGCGTTCTTTGCCGTGCGAGCAGCCGCGGCCCGCATCTTGAGAGGGCCGGGCTTCCAATTCGCCGCGGTCGCTCTCCTCCTGACGCTGGTCGCCGCGGCATGGCAGACGCGGGCAATCGCGACGGTCGAGTGGGCGCGCGCCCACTCCAACGGCCAAAACCAGCGCGAATGGTTCGTCCTGCTGCCGGAACGCCGCGTCACCTTCGCCCGGCGGACGACGTACATACGGATCATGGAGTCGATGGTTGCGCAGGGAACGGACCCGGCCGCGCCTCGCCCGACGCGATTTCCCGGCTGGGTGAACGGGATTCTCGGCCAATGACGCAAGTCCGCAGTAGATCCCCGCGCGATCGGAGAGAGTCTCTCCTGGCTCTGCTGATAGGTGGGCCTGCGATCATCGTCGCACTCGGCATTGTTGCGACGGAGGCATGGCGACTGATCGAACCAGACTCGTCGCTCTTTGCCGCGCCCGCGGCCGTCTCGTTGGCCGACGCGATCGCGAGCGACGATGTACTCGGGGCGTACGAATTCATTCGCAACGGCCAGGATCCGAACGCGCTCATTTCCGTCCGCCACACGGTTCTGACCGGTGGGCGCCCCGTCGAGGTGCTCCCGCTTCTCTGGGCCGTGGCGACGCAAAGTGAAGGTGCGGTCGCGATGCTGCTGGGATTCGGGGCACGTCTCGATGCGGTTACGACGCGCAAGGCGGTTTGTCTGGCCGAGCAGCTCGAGCGTGCCGACATCGTCCGGTTGCTTCGCCTCGGAGACCCTGATACCGCCACCGAACCCTGCCCTGCTCGCCACGACAGCAAAGTGCCGCTGTTGACGACCCACTGATGCGACGTGCTAGGAACAGTACACCCCACAACGGCCTGACGAGTACGTCCACGGGCGCTCTTGTCGATCGCAAGTGTGTGCTAACGGAGAGCGTCATTGAGCAAGGGCGCCGCGTCGAGCACCGGCCGCCGACCGCTCTCGTCCAGTCGCCGGTATCCGAGCGCTGCCATCTCCTCGGCCAGGTCGTCCTCGATGTAAGTCCTTACCGAGGGGTCAATGCGCTCCACCCAATCATCGGCTGCTTGGACGTGGATCCCACTGCCCTGTCGAACGAACGACGAGTTCGGTGAATGAACAACGCCAAGCTCAGTTGGCGACAGGAGCGACTCGTCCCAACGAATCGTGAGCTGTGAGGCAAGTCTCCTCATGATGGCTTCCGGTGACGTCACCAGGTCTTCGAACCGGATCCGAATTACGTCGGAGCAAGTGGCGTATCGCTCGACCATGGTCCGGTAGTCCTGACAGAATTCCCGCAGGTATCCAGACGCCGAGTCGACCGTCTCCAGCTTTTCGATGTGTCGCTCGAGCGCTGCGGGCGGCACTTTCCCTTTCGTCACTCGCTTGATCGCGAACTTCCGGTCCAAGAGCCCCTGCATCGAGGTGAAGACGGCACGAGGATCGCGGATCGTGAGCAGGTGCCTCCCCTTCCCGAACACGGCGTCGAGCTGCTCGCGCCTAAAGCGGCAGAGACTCCCACAGTGGTTCACCACAACGGCGTCGCCGGGTCTTCCAAGGGCAGTGAAGTACGCGCGAGCCAGGCTTTCGTACGTAGCCGCCAGCGTTCCGGCCCTGGCGGCGTCGACCCGCCACGTCTGCATCACTTCCGCCAGCAGCGCCGGAGGGTGTAAACGCATCAGCTTTCGCTCGGCGTGCGCGGCTCCCGCCGTCGCCAGCTTCTCTTCGACCGACAGACGGCCAAACGCCTCCATTCGCCGCGTCGGAATCTCGTTTTTGGACTTCCGGTTCCAATGCTCGAACGGGAACACGTTCAGCTCCGGATGTCCGTCCAGGAGCATTCGGAGCAGCTTTCCGCCGCTCCGTGACAACGACACGATGAGAACGTGATTCATTTGACGCACAACTCCGTTGAGGTGAAGCCGTCGCTGGTGAGTCGGCGGCGGCAGTATCGGCCGTTCCGACAGGCACCGAGACGAACCGATCGTACTTCGACGTCTGTGTTTCGGCGATCCTGCAGGACAGTCGGGAAAAAGGGAAGTCAGCCGAAGCACACGGTGCTAATATCGCGCGTGGAGAAGGTGCCTCGAGCCGCCATCAGCACCCTTCCTGACATGCCCATGCAGCACGTGGATCAAGCCAGCCGGCAGACTCTGGAATCAATCGCCACCCACCTTCGCGAAGCAGTTACGCATTCGACGCTGGTGACAGACCCGGGGCCACACATGGTCATCACCGATCTGCTCCCGGCTGACATCTACACGGAACTCCTGGACACGATGCCGCCGCCCGAGGCGTTCGAGGTTGCGGACAAGACAAAGGCGAACTTCGACCCGTCCCCAACCGGGAGCGCGCCAGAACACTTACTCGAACCATGGTCAAGGTTTCACACAGAGATCGTCGCCGGACTACTGACGCCGATATTGGTCGACGTGTTCCGGCCGTGCCTCGCCGCAGCGTATCAGGCGCATTTCGGCCCTCCGCTCGCGGACGCCACGCTCCGCTTGACGCATCACGCGTTTCAAGGCCGGTTGATGCTGCGACGACCGGGGTATCGGCTCAAGCCACATCGGGACAAAAAGCAAGCCTCGGTTACCGGCCTCATCTACTTTGCCCGTCCGGGCGACAGTCGCGAGTACGGAACGGAACTCTATCGCGTTACTGACGATCAACAGGCGCCGTTCAGGAAGACGTACTATCCGGAAGCGCATGGCGGTCATGCGGAACTCGTGCGAACGGTTCCGTTCGTCGGAAATACGGCCCTGATTTTTATGAACGTACCGGGCATGGCGCATGGAGCGAGCATTCCACGGGATGCGCCTCAACCGGAACGATATGCGTACCAGTTCTACATCGGGCCACCGAAATCCGACTTCTTGCCGCTCGTTCGCCACCTTGCACCAGAGCAGGCTGCGGCGTGGAACGTCAAAATGTCGGACGACGAGTACTGATTTCTGATCGGACCGTCTCAGACGCTTCAGTAATCAGCTGCTTTTCCCGCCCAGAGCGCACGCCGATCGTCGGGCAAGGTCGCCTTCAGCACTCCAATCGATTCCACGGTTGGTGCGACTCGAAACTGGAAGATGTAGCGTTCCAGCTCCGGAGGTTCCGCGTCATCCGGGATGTACGCACCATGGGCGCCGACCGAGTTCAGGAATACCAGGATTCGATTGGATCGAAACGCAATTTCACCGACCTGCCGGCATCGGGCGGAATCGATCCAGTGCGGCGCGGCGCCTCGAGCTTCCTCATCTCCGTCGACGCGATAGATCTGCGTTCCCCAGCTCTCGCTGTCGTCTCGGCGCGCGAGGTAGAGGATGCAGGTAAGGAATCCCCATTTGGGATCGCGGTGGGGAGGAATCCGATACCCGCGACGTCGAAGGAGAATGCGGCCGTTGGAACTCTGGAACTCTACCGATTCCGGCGGCACCGCCGGCCAATTCAGCTTGAGCCATTCGTCCAGCGGCTCGCGAAACTTCGCGATCACCGCCGGCACGAACCAATTGGGCACGACGACCGAGGTGAGGTGGTGCCACACGCGCCGCGAGTACGCGGGTGCGAATCGAAAGGGTACTTGCAACTGCTGTTTGTTTATCGGCCGATCTGCGAAGAGCTCGAGCGGAGGCAGGCCTCGCAACAGAGAATTGTAGAGGTCATCGGGGAAAACGTCGTCGATCACGGCGTACGGAAACGGATCGCGGTGAAGCACCGCTTTGCGCATGCTCACCTCGATGTGCGACTGGACACCCGGCCTGGCCAGCGTGTCGTCCAGCTTCGTCTGATATCTCTCGAGCTCCGCATCCCGGTCGAGGACTGCGCGCAATTGCGATTCGCGACGCATCAGGCGCGACAGATGATCGTTCATCGTTTTGAGCTCGGCGACCATTTCCGAGCACTGACGCTCGAGGGCAGCGATGCGGCGCGTGGCTGTCTCGGTTATCCTCAGGAAGGGCAGCATGTCCAATCAGTAATCTAACACTGCCCGTAATGACGCGAAAGCCTCGTATCGCCATGACCATGGGCGACCCGGCAGGGATTGGCCCCGAGATCGTCCGAAAAGCCGCGGACGATGCGCGTGTGCGCGACGCGTGTGAGCCTGTGCTCTACGGGCCGGGCCGCGACACATCGTTCTTCGAGCCGGGTGTGCTATCAGGAGACGCCGGACGCGCTGCATATCAGGCGATCTGCGATGCTGCGCGCGACGCGTTGGCGGGTACGGTCGACGGCATCGCGACGGCGCCCGTCAACAAAGCGGCGTTTGCACGTGCCGGACTGCCGTGGAAGGGTCACACGGATCTGCTTGCGAGTCTCACGGGCGCCGGCCAAGTCGCGATGATGTTCTGGTCCGAGCCCCTCAAGGTCGTGCTGGCGTCAGTCCACGTTCCCCTCAGAGATGTCTCGTCGGTAATCACCCGAACGCTGATTGATAACGTCATCGAACTTGCGTATCGCGAGTTATCCAGGTTCGAGATCCCGAACCCGCGACTCGCGATGGCAGGCCTGAATCCGCACGCGGGGGAAGATGGGCTCATGGGAGACGAAGAGCAGCGGGTGCTCCGCCCCGCCGTTGAAGCGGCGAAGGCCCGCGGGATCGTGATTGACGGGCCATTTCCCGCTGATACCGTGTTCGTACGTGCCGTACGCGGCGAATTCGATGCGGTCATTGCCAGCTACCACGACCAGGGCTTGATACCGGTGAAGCTCCTTGCATTCGGTCGCGCTGTCAACGTCACGCTGGGACTGCCGATCATCCGGACCTCTGTGGATCACGGGACGGCATTCGACATTGCGGGCAGGGGAATCGCCGATCCGTCGAGCATGATTGAAGCCGTGCTGCTGGCGGCGCGCCTCGCCGCACTTCGGGCCGATTGAAGCGCCGTGAGCGCTACCGGTAGCACCCCAAGTGGGTCTCGGGATCCATGCGGCTGGAGATGCGATTGCGGTACGCCAGGATGCGGATACTGTTGGTGCCTTCCACCGGCACTTCAGCCACTTCCTGGTATGCGGCGCTCACGAATGCATCGACTTGTCC
>Ga0075418_10008286_pt1 | contig 11659 bp, 11 predicted proteins | sample SoiMetdeltSBSDD2_FD_81776 | JGI IMG/M metagenome (GOLD analysis project Ga0075418, IMG submission 81776) | Bulk soil microbial communities from a Populus tree surrounding site in Tennessee, USA - Soil MetaG P. deltoides SBSDD2 | ecosystem: Environmental > Terrestrial > Soil > Tree plantation...
CGAAGCCCCATTCGACGACGCGCAACCGCGTACCGTTCTCGGTCGGCTCCAGCGTGAACTCGACGAGCGTCGGCGGCTCCTTGGAATAATCCTCGTTCGGATCGATGGCGTAGGGATGCCAGGTGAACGAGAACAAACGCTCCGGTTGCATTTTCTGCACCATCGCCTCCCAGCGCACGTGCTCAAAGCCTGGATGCGTGATCTGCCCGCGCGATACCTGTCCGACCACGAATGGCCCATCGATGCGCACCCGGAACCACGTGCCGAACTCGCGGTAGTCGGTCAGCGCCCGCCACACGCGCGCGAGCGGGGCCTTGAGTTCAATGGTCTTTTCGATGCGATCGCTCATGCGCAACCTCCTGGTTGCCTGTTTCCTAGCCTGGCACGAGCTGAAATGCCACCAAATGGTTGCCTTTGGGCTGAACGGCTTAAAGGTTACACCCTGCCGCTGTTCTTGTGGATGAACACTGCCAGGCTGGAACCGGCACGGCGTTGAGCAGTTGCTCTCGCGCTCACCAAACGTGAGCGCCACTTTGGGGATCGCGGCGGCTTTCGCGCGCCGCCTGTTTCACAAGAAAGGACGCTTCATGCACATGATCAGTCTTCTGATCCTGGCCGGCACGATGTTTGTCGGTGCTGTGTCCGCTCCCGCACAGGCCGCCGAGCGCGAGCAGGTGCGCATGGTCATCAACCTGGTAGCCGGCGTGAAAATGCCCTTTCCGCGCAACCTCCAAAACAATCAGTCACGCACCGAGCTTGTAAAGCTGGACACCAACGGCGCCACCGTTGCCTGCCTGCGCCTCGATGACAAGGTTAGGTGGTGCTACGAGCACATTGCACCTGTGGGGGCCCGCGCCGAGATGTTGCGCATCACCAACGAGCCGGTCGCTGGCATGCTGGTCGGCCAGCTGTTCAACTACGTCGACGACTTCGACCTGGACGGCTCGGTCGACATCGGCAGCACGACCAGGCTCGACGGTCAACCGCACGCCCCGATCGGAAGCGTCACGCAGTTCTTCTTCCGCGGCATCAATCGTGGCGAGCAATTCCGCGGCGACTACCAGAAGCTCTATGACGAGGGCATACAGATCGCACTCAAGTACTTGGGAGAGTGAGACAATACCGGACGGCGGTCGCCGGTGTCCGCACGTGTGGAACGGCAACGCTGCAACTCGACGCCAAACATTTTTCGTCGCCGCGGCGAACCTTAACGGCCGTCCCGAGTTGAACCGTGGGCTGTGCCTGACCAGGCGCGGCCCCAAGTCGCCAGCGTTTCCTGCGGCTCTTTGCGAGGGGTTTGCCAATGCTTCAGACAGCTAAGCCTTTCTTGTTCGCGAGCTTTCTGCTGTGCGTTCCGTTTACGTCCGCCATCGCCGCCGAGCGCGAGGACGTGCGCAAGGTCATCAATCTCGTGACCTCGGTGAAAATGCCATACCCGGAAAGCCTGTCGCGCAATCGATCGCGCACGGAGCGCGTGTGGTTGGAACGGGATGGGCTGACCGTCGGCTGCATCCGGATGGAGGAGCGTCGCTGGTGCTACGAGCACATCGCGCCGAACGGCAATCGGGCTGAGATGCTGCGCATTCGCAACGAGCCCTCGCGCGGCGTCTACATTGACGCCTTGTTCCACTACATGGTCGATTTCGACCTCGACGGCCTGATCGATGTTGGATCGACGACCGAGATCGAAGCCGTCGGCCGTCAGGAGCGCACCCCGATCGGCCACGTCACCCAGTTCTTCCACCGCAGCACAAAGCGAGGAGACCAGTTCCAGGGCGACTTCCAAAAGATGTACGATGAGGGCATCCAGATCGCCTTGAAGTACTTTGGCGAGTAGGTCCGTTATCCCGGCCTGAGCACAGCTCAGAGCCGGGACCAGAACCCTAGCGTCCTGGCCATTAAGATCTGGGTTGCCGCGCCTACGCCGGCTCGACCGCGCGCAGGAAGGTGCGCTCCTCGGCCAGGATGAAACGGCCCGCCTCGGCGGTCATGAAGTTGGCCGCACCGTCCTTGTCGCTCTTGATTCGTGCCCGATAGGTTTCGTAGGCCGCAAGGCTAGCGAACGAGATCAGCGCGAACGCGATGTTGTTGGTACCCTCGTGCGGCATCCAGTAGCCGAGCAGGTTACCCCCGCAGTTGGGTATGATAGTCAGCCAGCGCCGAGCGTAGGCCTCGAACGCCTCGCGCTTGAACGGGTCGATCTGGTATCGAATGAAAACGGTGATGGTCATTGCACCCTCCATGCGGTTCATGCCTGGAGCGTGCACGAGACCAGCTGGCGAAGCTTCGAGCTTCGCCGAAGCGACGAATGAGGAAGCCGGTGAAAGCGGTGCGCACCGATCGGGAACTCGAGTGCCCGGCCGTCGATGCGGGCCTGCGAGCGCGCGGCGTCGATTTGGTGACCTTGCCCGATGGCGTCTCGGAGACCGAACTCGCACGCGAGGTGGCCGACGCCGACCTGCTTTTGATGTGCTACACGCCCGTCACGGCACGCGTGATCGACGCGGCTGCGCGGCTCAAGGGCATCGTCAAGTACGGTGTCGGCATCGACGCCATCGACATCGCGGCTGCCATGCGGCGCGGCATCCCGGTGGTCAATGTGCCGGAGTATGCCGAGGCAACGGTTGCCGAGGGTGCCTTCGCGCTGATGATCGCACTGGCCAAGCGACTGCCCGCGATTGCCGGCGCCGTCGCACGCGATGGCTGGATCTGGCCCGAACGGCGCTGGCTGGCCAGCGACCTTGCCGAAAAGACCGTCGGCCTGGTGGGGCTCGGCCGCATAGGGCTGAGCATGGCGCGCATGGCCGGCCAAGGGTTCCGCGCGCGCGTGCTGGCCTTCGACCCTCATGTCGACTCCGCCACCATGCGAGCAGCCGGCGTGGAGAAAGTCGACCATCTGCCGAAGCTGCTGGCCGCCTCGGATTTCGTCTCGGTGCACTGCGTTCTGAACGAACAGACCCGGCACTTGATTGGCCGCGCAGAGCTGGCCTGCCTCAAGCCCTCGGCGATCGTCGTCAACGTCTCGCGCGGCGCCCTTGTCGATGAGACCGCGCTGGTTGAGGCCATCATCGAGGGGCGCATCGCCGGCGCCGGCCTCGACGTCTATTCGGTCGAGCCGCTGGCGCAGGCGGGCCACCCGATGAGCCCGCTGTTCGGCCGCGACAACGTCATCCTCTTTCCGCACCTCACCTTCTACACCGTCGAGGCGATGCAGCGCCTGGAAGAGGACACGCTCGCGCGTTGCGCCGAGGTTCTCGAAGGCCGGCCGGTGACCGTGCGATCGAATGACCCGCGGCTGCGTGCGCAGGCAACGGGCGTCACCTACCTCTGAGCGCCGCCGCTGGCTGCCATGTGGTCAACCTCCCGCCGGCAGCGGGTTGCGCTCCGTGAAGCCCGTACGCTGGTGCCAATAGGGATAGATCGGCGTCGTCTCGCTCGCCGCATCGAGCTTGGCCACCTGAGCGGGCGTCAGATTCCAGCCGACCGCACCGAGGTTCTGCCGCAACTGCTCCTCGTTGCGCGCGCCGATGACGATGGAGGAGACGGTCGGCCGTTGCAGCAGCCAGTTGAGGGCAATCTGCGGAATGGTCTTGCCGGTTTCCCTGGCAACCTCATCCAACGCATCCACCACGCGGAACAGGTGCTCGTCGGCAACCTGCGGTCCATACTCCGCCGAGCCGTGCAGACGGCTGTCCTTGGGCAGCGGCAGGCCGCGCCGGATCTTGCCGGTCAGGCGTCCCCAGCCGAGCGGGCTCCATACCAGCGCACCGATGCCCTGGTCGAGACCGAGCGGCATCAGCTCCCACTCGTATTCGCGCCCGATCAACGAGTAGTAGGTCTGGTTGGCCACATAGCGCGGGTAGCCGTAGCGGTCGGCCACGCCGAGCGACTTCATCAGGTGCCAGCCGGAAAAGTTGGAAACGCCGACGTAGCGGATCTTGCCGGCGCGCACCAACGTATCGAGGGTCGACAGCACTTCCTCGGGCGGCGTCAGCGCGTCGAAGCCGTGCAGCTGGAACAGGTCGACATGGTCGCTGCCGAGCCGCTTCAGCTGCGCATCCACGGTCTTGAGCAAATGAAAGCGCGAGGAGCCGACATCGTTGGGCGCCTCGCTGAAGCGGAAGGTCGCCTTGGTGGATATCAATACGCGATCGCGCCGCCCCTTGATGGCCTCGCCGAGGATGCGCTCCGACTCGCCGGCCGAATACACGTCTGCGGTGTCGAACAGGCTGACACCCGCTTCCAAGCAGATGTCGATCAGGCGCCGCGCCTGAGCTACATCGGTGTTGCCCCAGGCACTGAACAGGGGACCTTTGCCGCCGAAGGTACCGGTGCCGAAACTCAGCACGGGGACCGTCATGCCGGATGCGCCGAGACGTCGGTATTCCATGGATGTGCTCCTGAGGATGCTCGTGGCGTGACACGTGGCGCCTCGCCTGGCCGTTTGCCACGGCAGCGCCATCACAATTCGCTGATGGCCCGGGCTGGTGTGCGTCGGCAACCAAGCCGGCCGGTGGGCAGGCACCGGGAGCGCCAGGCGCAAGCGCTATGGGCTAATCCTTCTTGTCCTCGCCAAACAGGCTGTCGGTCAGCGTTTCCTTGTCGGAACGCGCTACCAGCACCGTGCGCACGGTTTCGAGCAGCAGTTGCTTGGCGCGTGGATTGATCCTCGCGTACTCGGCCCAGGCCGTCTTCTGCGCCAGGGCCAGCCAGGCCAAATAGTCGTCGTGGCTCATGCGCCAGATCGCCACCCCGCGGCGGCGCAGTGTTCTTTCCATGCGACGCGTAAGATCACGCTCGGCCGCGTCGAAGTAGGCGTCCGATATGGCGGCCGCCTCCTCGAATGCCTTTCGCTGCTCGGGCGTCAGCTTCTTCCAAGCCGTGAGCGACATCACCAGCGGGCAGAAATCCATGAACAGCGAGCTGCCGATGGTGGCGAACTTGGCCTGCTCGGCCAACCCCAGCGACATGAACGACTCGTAGGTGGTGATGATCGCGTCGAGCTTGTCAAGCCGCATGGCGGCCGCAAGCTCGCTCGGCGGCAGGTCGATCACGGATGCGCCAGCTGCGCTCAACATGCGCTCAATCAGGGGATTGGTTGCCTGCATCGTGACGCCGCGCACCGAGGAGGGACCAAAGATCTGCAGGTCCTTCGTGAAGAAGCCGCCCGGCACCCACCACCACGTCAGAATGTGGACACCCTGCGCTTGCGCGATCGTCTGCAGCGCGGCGTGCATGGACGAGCCCTTCAGCTCGCCCGCAGCATCGAGGTCTGGCACCAGCCCCGGCAAGCCCGCGAGCGCGAACTCCGGCACCTTCGCGCTCGCTTGGCTGAGGGGAAGAACCGCCATGTCGAGTTTGCCCGACTGCAGCGCTGCCAGCACCTCGGCCGGCTTGAGGGGCTGGTCAGGCGTGATGCGCACCTTCTGCGCCGGGAGTCGCACCTGCACCTCCTGCGCGAATATCTTGGCGGCGCGGTCGCGTCCGTCGATGTTATCGGCCCACTGGTGCGCGATGTGAATGTCCTGGCCCAGCGCCGCGTCCGACGCAGGTGCCAGGATCAGCATGAAGACGAGGCAAGCGATTTTGACAGCGTGCACGATGCCCTCCAGCCCGGTGTCGCAGACCCGCGCGAGCGATTGGCATCCCCTGGTGGCCGACTCGTGACGTACACGCGCTTGTGAAAGTCCGCGAGCGGAATTGAGCTGTCTGCTATCGTGCAGAGAACGGCGGCGCGATCATCGGATCGCGGAGCATTGCACGTTGCCCATGGACTGTATCGGGAAATACGCTGTGCTGGGAGCATTCCCAACCAGCGGGACTGGGCGCACACGGCGCCTTGGCCGTCAGCGCATCACCACTTCGACCTGCCCGAAATCACCGGCCTTGACCGTGAATTCGCGCTGATAAACTTGGCCGGCGTGCCTGGCACTGACGACATAGGTGCCAGGTGCCAGGATGTGCGTGGGCAGCGCCCCCACGCTCTCCTTGACGGCCTCACCCGACGCCGTGGCGATGCTCCACTGCGTGTCGGCGATGGCATCGCCGCCGCTGCGCGTCACGAGCTTGAGCGTCACGCTGGCTGCCGGATGGTTAAGCCTGGCCTCGGTGAGCTTGCCTGCCTCCACCGTCACGTCCGAGCGAGCCACGGCGTTGGCATCGCCGTAGGTGCTGACGATGCTGTAGATGCCTGCATTGAGACGCACCACGGAGCCCGGCCGCAGCGCGCTCATGATGCGCACACGCTGGCCGTACTGGTCGCGCTCGTCGGAGAAAATATCGTAGCTGACCGCTCGGTCGTTGGCGATCTCGCCCTTGCCCAGCACGGCGATGAGGCGCAGGCCGCCGGCGTTGAGCACAAAGCGCTCCTGCGAGGCACGTTCGCCTCCTACCGTGATCTTGCGAGTCAGGTTGGCACGGCCGAGCGCCACATTGATGAAGTAGTCGCCGGCATCGAGCTTGAACGTCGGGCTGGACTCGCGGCTGGTCGACACCAGTCTTGCCTTGCCATCCGGGCCGGCGATGTCGCGAAAGACCCGCCACACGAGCCCCTGCTCGATGCTCTGCCCGTCCTCGGTCAGGGTCGCAACGAGCGAGACCTGACCGACACCGCCGCCCTTAGGATCGGTACGCGTGCGCGGCACCACCGTGGTGTTGGGCGGCAGCTCAGGCCGCGTCTGCGCGGGCGTCCCGCCGAGCCCTTGCGTGCCATCCTGCGCGCCCTGCTGGCCGCCTGACTGCCCGTCCATCAGCAATCCGGGCAGGATGAGCTGGCTTGGCCCGCGCGTCTCGGCCTGCCAGCCGCCCGGCTGCTGCTGCGCTGTTGCCGGCAGTACCGCAAGGTCGGCAGCACAGACCGCCAGGATCGCTAGCACGGCTCGTCCGCACATCATGCGGGGCATGTCCTCCGTCGCAAGATCGGTCGGCTCCTGAGGCACGGCAATTTGTCCAGCATAATCATGGCCGCGCTCAATCCGCGGTCAGCTCTAGCTGGCGGGTCTCGCCCGCGCGCAAGTCGACCTGCCGATCATAGCGCTTGTCGCGCGTTTCCGCTCTAACCACATAGCGCCCCGCCTGCAAGATCACCGACGGCTCAGACTGACCGGTTGTCCACACGTTGCGGCCGCTCTCGTCGCGAATGTCCCAGAACACATCGCCGAGCGCCGTGCCGGCACCAGCGAGGCGCAATTTCAGCACGACCGGCTGGTGCTCCAGGGGCAGCTGCTGCACCTGTCCGGGGCGCACCTCGACTTCGCGCACGACACGTGCGTTGACGCCGCCGTAGCGGCCTTCGACACGGTAGCGCCCTGCTGCCAGTTGCAAGGTCGGCGTCGGCCGGCTGGTGGTCACCACGTCGCGATCAGGCCCATCGAGCCGCTCGACGCGATAGGAGACGGTGTCGCTCGCCGACGGCGCCACTCCGCCCGTCAGCCGAGTCGACAGCGTCAGTCGGCCCGATGCCAGGGTCAGCGTGCGTCGCACGGTGTCGCCCGGCGCCAGTGCCAGCAACTCGCGCGACTCAACCCCTGCGAGCCGAGCTACCACGTAGTAGGTGCCGGGCGGCAAAGTGAACTCGGCCTGGCGTGCCGCCGAGCGCGCTACCTCGCGCCGACCTTTCGGCGCATCAGGATCATCCTCGGAGACGCTGAAGACCGGCAACTCGAGCGGACCTGCGCCCTCCCGTGCCACTGCCGTCAGCACCACGCGCGCGCCGTTGAGCGGCACCTCAATGCGACCCTGGCTGCCAGCCGGCACCACCACGAAGCGCTCGGCACGCACCAGACCCTGCTCGACGCGCACCACGTAGCGGCCGGCGGTCAGTGTCGCCAAGCCTTCCCCGCCCTTGAAGACCGCGACCGGCGCACCGAGCACGGGCTTGCCGTCCGGCCCTTGCCCGGCCTCGCTGATGCTGATCAGCGCATCGCCAAGCGGCGTCCCGGTCCGCTGCGCGATCGCCTTGACCAGCAGCGCACCGGCGTTGAGCGGCACGGCCGCCAGCGTCGGCGCGGCGTCGCCGACATTCACCGTTTGCGTGCCCGCCGCCTGTCCATCGCGCGCCTCCACGACGTACCGGCCGGCCGCCAGCGGCAGCATCGGATTGATGCTGCGCGTGTCGTACAGCAAGCGGCCAGGCTCGCTCTCTTTGTAGACGGTCCAGCGCACGGGCCAGTTGACCGGCTCGGTCTTGGGCGCGAGCAGCGCGCGCATGTAGAGCCCCGGCGGACCCTCGATGGACAAGGGCGCGGTCGGACGCTGCACCGAAACTTGCGTCGCCACCGGTGAACGCGGCGGTTCCGGCGATACCGCATCGCCGCCGGCAAGACGCATCGCCTCCTCGAGCATCGGCCCCACCAGATCGGCGGTGGCGGCATTCAGCATGCGCCCACCGGTGATCTGCGGGACGCAAGCCATCTTGGCGAGGTCGGGCGGCTTCAGGCTCATGCCCACCACGTGCACAACGACGCCTGCGGCCTTGAGTTCGGTGGCCGCGGCGCAGGCGTCGGCCTGGCAATTGTCGGCATCGTCGTGGATCAGCACCAGGCTGCGCCGGCCCGCTATCCCAGTAAGCGACTTCCCCGCCTCACGCAGCGCGAGCGCCAGGGGACCGCGCCCCTTCGGGTTGTAGGGGCCGAGCGGCGCCATGATGCGCTCGACGTCGAGCTTCTCAGCCGGCAGCATCACCTCGACATCGTTGCAGTCGCCGCGCCGCTGCCCGAAACCGACCAGGCCGACGCGCGTCTCCGGCCCAAGTTTGCCGAGTGCGCGGCGCATGTTGTCGCGCACCAGTGTCAGCTTGTTCTGCCGCGCCCCGTCGATCAGCCCCCACATCGAGCCCGAACCGTCCAGAACGATCATGACGGAAGACGGCTCGGCCGCCCTGCCCGCTGCTGTCCAGGCAGCCGCCATCAGCATAGCCAGCAGCATCGTCAGGACCGGTCCTCGCCCGCTGCTCACGTTTGCCTCCACCGCCCCTGGTGATTGCACCGACGCTCGGTATTCTGCCTCAACTATGGTCACTAAGTCATACCGGGACTTGCCGCCGGTATCCAGCGACCAACACACCATGGCCGCAACCAATATTTGCAGCATCTGGCTTGCGGGGGCAGTGGGCTACACCGCATACCTGCGTCCGTGGCTCTTAGCAGGCGCGATGACTGGTACCCGCAAACCATGATTTGGCTGATGTGCCTCAGCCTGTGCATTGGCGAGGCATGCGTGCGGCACACGCTCGGCAATTCGGGAACGGGACACGAGTTGCCACATTGTCCTCGTCGCAAAGTTGGTTTAGCGAAGGCACTGGTAGATTTCGACCTCCGAGCATCCCATGGGCCAGGGCACCCTCGACCTGCTGCTGAAGCGCCGTTCGTCCAAGCCGGCCATGATGGCCGAGCCTGGCCCGACGGGCGAGCAGCTCACTGCCATACTGACCGCCGCCGCCCGCGTACCCGACCACAAGAAGCTGGAGCCCTGGCGCTTCATTGTCTTCGAAGGCGAGGCCCGCGCCAGCTTCGGCCGCATCCTGCTCAGGGCCTGCCTCGCCGAAGAAAGGGATACCCCTTCGGCCGCGCGCCTCGAGATGGAGCGCACGCGCCTCCTGCGCGCTCCCACCGTGATCGCCGTGATCTCGCGCGTGACGCCCAACCCGGCGGCACCCGAATGGGAGCAGATCCTGTCGTGCGGCGCCGCCTGCTTCAATCTGTGCCTCGCCGCCAACGCCATGGGCTTCGCCACCAGCTGGATCACCGAGTGGTATTCCTACAGCCGGGGCGTGCGCGAAGGGCTCCAGCTCGCCGCCAACGAGCGCATCGCCGGCTTCATCTACATCGGCACCGCCAAGGAGCAGCAGGCCGACCGCGACCGCCCGCAGCTAGCCAAGATCGTCACCCGCTGGGTTGGCTGATCCAACTGGGCGCCACCTGACAACCTGGCCAAGCTTGCCTCCTGCCTGCGACGTTTGATGCGGCAGCGACGCACCCGCCGCCAAGTCGCTATGCTTTCCAGCAGTTCGCATAGGCATCGTGACGCTTCTGCGCAGCATGTCAGGACCCAGTCGGTGGCCGCGCGATCATCAGCCGGAAGATCGCGAACGGCGCGCAGGCCGCGAGCAAAGCCGAACCACCATCGCAAGAGCCGACAAGCAAAGGACCGTCTTCAAGAAGCTATCGTCCTGCCTGGCATAGAGGCACGTGCCACCGCGCACCATCGATCGCCGGACCAGATCGCTGTCGCGCCGATTTCGAAACAGCAAGCAGGATACGGCGCGGCCGTGTTGGCGGCGTTCGAGGATGCCGGGATCCGGGCCGTTGCCTACGACAGCACCGACACTCTTTCGCGGCGCATCGTGTCGGCGCATGAAATGGCGGTGCCGGTGCTGGCCGTCGTGGGCGCGCGCGAGATGCGAGACGGCCGCGTGACCCTGCGCGAGCGCGACGGCTCACAGCTCAACGTTACGCTGGCCGATGCTGTGTCCCGCCTGCGGGCGCGGACCGAGCCGTCCTAGCCGGGATCAAGAGCGATACTCATCCGCGGCCCTGCCCAGATCAACCCGCGCCGACTAGGCGGCTGAACCTGCCGATGGTGTGTGTGCACAATTACGACCGGTGCGCTTGGCTTCGTAGAGCGGCGCGGGCCGATTTCTGCCGGGGTGCAACGCTCAATCGCCACACCACCGGCGCTGCCCGACCCGCCGCTGCTCGCCAGGATCATTAGCCCCCCGTCGGATGGTCCAGCTGAGCCGTGACGCCCCGACGTCTTCAGCCGGCCGCCGACCGTTACTCTGGTTGACACGGCGCGCAGATGTGCGCGAAGCTCAAGGGCATGGGCTGATACACCCGCTGCCTGCGCCCTAAGGGGAATGGTGAACGTATCGATCTCCCTTCGCACGCCCTCGCCATTGGCGAACGGGTCGGCAACGCAGGATCCGGCCTCTACCGTTCGTCGATGAAGGAGGTGCTCTCATGCGCGATTTTCGCGATGCGAAGACGATGGCGCGTGCTCTGCGCGATGCCCTGAAGGCCAAGTCCGTCGAGACCACCCATAGCGAATCCCTCGAGTACATCGCCCAGGCATTCGGTTGCGACAGTTGGAATGTTCTGTCGGCCAAGATCGACACAGCCGTTCGGCGTGAACGCGCCGACAGCAAAGGTTCCTCGTCCGACGCACCCAGCCAAATGCCAGCAAAGACCCTCTACTGCTCCTTCTGCGGCAAGAGCCAGCACGACGTGCGCAAGCTGGTTGCCGGGCCGGCGGTCTTCATCTGCGACGAATGCATCGAGTTGTGCACAGACTTCGTCGACGATCCCTTCCGCGACGAGGAACTTTCGCTTCTGAAGGAAGCGCACGCACAAAGCGCACGCACCATGTCCACCGAAGACCTGGCGCACGTTGTGGAACGCGGTCGCAAGGGCGTCCGGCGCAGTCGGCTCACCCTGCAGGGTATCGGACACAAGCTTGCAATGCGCGACGACGAAATACCTGCCAAGGACGATATCCTGTCGCTGCCGCGCTTCCACTACTTGAAGGCCAAGACCCGAGATGAGCTGGTGGGGATGCAGCTAACCGCGCAACTCGAATTGAGGCGCTATGAGGAGGCGTTGCAGTTGGCAACGGCCGCGCTCGGTGAACGCAGGCTAGCATAGGCATACGGCGGATAAGACGA
>Ga0075418_10008287_pt1 | contig 11657 bp, 7 predicted proteins | sample SoiMetdeltSBSDD2_FD_81776 | JGI IMG/M metagenome (GOLD analysis project Ga0075418, IMG submission 81776) | Bulk soil microbial communities from a Populus tree surrounding site in Tennessee, USA - Soil MetaG P. deltoides SBSDD2 | ecosystem: Environmental > Terrestrial > Soil > Tree plantation...
ATTCGAAGGCGCTGCCATGAAGCTGGTTGGTACCAGACTTGATCGTCGTGCTGACAATTCCTCCCTGAAAATTTCCAAAGTCGGCAGGTGCGTTGTTGGTGATCATGTTGAATTCTTGGATCGCATCAGGGCTTGGCGCATAACCGACGAGGTTATCCGAGACCTGATTGTTGTCCAAGCCATCCAGCAAGAAATTGTTGGCCTGCTCGCGATTGCCGTTGACGTAAGGTCTGCCGCCGTTTGCCGTGGTCTGCCCATTCGTCAAAGTCTGCGGATCCGGATTTACACTACCCGGAGCAAGCAAAGTCAATTGAATGTAATTTCGGGTGGCCAGCGGCAGATCTTCGTTGGTCTTGCTATTGATCACACTGCCCAACTGCATGGTATCCGTCTGAAGTAGAGGCGGTGCACCTGTGACTTCGACGGTTTGAGTGACCTCTCCAAGCTGCATCACAAAGTCCACACGAGCCGTTTGATTGAGTTCCAGGTGAACCGGTGGATGGATCGCAGTCTGGAAGCCGGTAACTTCGACTCTGATTTCATAGGACCCGATGGGAACACGCGGTAGATTGTAAAAACCTGAGGCGTTGGTTTCCGTGGTCAAAAGCGTCCCACGGTCCAGATCCTTGGCTGTCACCTTTGCACCTACAATGATGCCACTGCTGGGATCAATCACCTTTCCGGTAATCGAGGCAGTGACTTCCTGACCCCAGATGTTTGCTGGAAATGACAGGACTGTGCCGACCAAGACGACAATCAGCCAAACACTACAATCGGCAAAGAGTTGTTCAGGATGGCGTCTGCGTCTCATTCCGTCTCCTTTCGTATTGAGGTTTTGTTCTTGGGCTTCACCACCTCAGGAGCCTCCGGCCATGAAGGCAAGTCGCTTGTTGACTGGCAGGGTGCGAGCTGGTCTGCCAGTTTTGTGATTTCGTTTTGAACGTTAGAGGTGCTTCGCAAATCTGCTGCATGGAATGCAAGGTCGAGCGCTTGCCACACCAGAACTAGGCGCGAGTCCCGCATGACAAGGGCCAAGGTCGAGATAAAATTCTCAAGACGGGGAGAAGTATTTGGTGAGAATGGATTTCGGTCGACCGAGCAGAAGTTGCTGATGAACTTGTGAATTTTTCCGACTGGGGCAATCCTGCAGTGTTATTTTTCAATTTAGCTGACACTGCAAGGACTTCCGTCAGTGTGGACATTTTGCGGTATGGGGCAGATTTGCTGCTCTCACGAGGCGCTGCATCAACCCACCTCTCATTTCTGGAAGCGACGCAACAACGCTCGTTGCAAACCGAGGGGATTCGATACCATTCGAACAATGTTCGGAGTAGTCACGCACGATCCCTTTGCGTTAGGAGGGCTGTACATTGCGTTACCGCGCTCGTTTTCCTGGAGTCTTCTTGAGGTGGGGACGAGCACCCGAACCTTGCGTCGTTGGTCTCTCGGTGTCGTGCGTTCCAGCCGTGGCGCGCCAGCGGGCGATGGCTCAGTTCTTACAAAGCCCGGCAGAAAGCCATCGCCCGCTCGGGAGCGTACTCTTTCCTGCGGCACAGAATGTTACAACAGCGAATCCAGAATCTTGCCTTCGGCAAATCCTGGCTTTCACGATTTCGCAACAAGCATCATTTTGCCGGTGAGTTCTCCAATCTTCCGGTCGATGGATTCAATACTTTTGTTTACAGCGGCAGAGATCGCCTCGTCTCCTTCCATGAGTCTTCTGGTAAGCACCTGCACGCTTCTCGCGTCTTGAGCACAGCTTTCCTCTGCCCCATGATCGACCCAGGCGGCTCCCCTTTCGAGATGGATTGCCGCTGCTTGAAGCTCGTAGGCAGTCGTCGTGTACTCGTGCGCCGCCCAGCTCTGGGAAGCGCGTAGTTCGTGGGCTTTGGCCAGAGCAGTGTGCGCCGCGGCAAAGGCAGTCGACGGGCGGTGGGGCTCGATAACAGATCTTTTCTCCAACTCCACAGCGAGTTCATTGAGTGCTTCCCACTGCGCTATAGAATCTTTCTGTCCGGCAGGCGTCAAATACCGGGCTTCGAGCTTCATCAATTCGACAGCCGTGCGTATCTCAGCTGCGGCCGCGCTGAGGTCATTGTTTTGGAGGCTCTGTTGCGCCAGGCGGAAGTGGGGCTCGGGCTCTCCTTGAAACAGAAGACGCCTGTCCTCATCAACTACAATGCCGCCACGCTCAAGTACGGTCTGGTGAGATCGCGTCAGAACCGCATCCATTTGGTCGAGAGAAGTAACTCTGTTCTGGTCCAAATCGTCGGCCAATACGTCCAGTTCCTTGACAGCCGAACTAAGCTCCGCCATGTCTCGGCTGGAAACGTCGCCCAGTTCTTCCCTGACAAATCTTGCGCCTTGTCGAACTGCGAGTGTCGCCGTTTTGAAATCCATCTTCAGGAATGCTTGGCGGGCTATTTGAAAGTATTGTCCCAATTCATCGGCGACATCATTCCACTGCTCCCCCGAGAGTGACGAGGTTGTTGTAGGGTCTGGCCGGAAGCCGTCAATCGAGGAAGTCATCTTCCGTCCACACCCGGCCAATACGAGACTGGTTGAAAGCACCGCCACCCACTTGATTAACACTTTGTTGGCCATCTGACGCCTCCATTCAGAACGCTTTGACTCCGGGCACGAACAGTTGCCGGAATCACTTTGTAGTTGTTGCAAGAGCACTGCCAGTTCTCGCTCGGTCCGTCGATCGTTCTAATCATGCTGGTAGGCCTTCTCTTCGGCAACACGGAGACCTGAGGAACTTTCATTGTGTCGCTCAATCCTGCAAGTAGCGGCCCCTATCCTGCGAGGTGCAATCAGCATTCTCGGGCAGTGCTGAACTGTTGAAAGAATTCATAGCGCCATCATGAAGTTCTCCTTTTCAAAGTAGGACGCGAGTCACCATCCGCGTCAGATCCGTCTTCATCGTCTGCCGGATGAGTCTTTCTCCGCAGAGTCGGACGCTTGGTAGTGTCTTCACCCTGTCCCTTTCTGCGATTTTCCAGAGCCTGCAGTCGGGCTCTCACCACATCAAACTCTGCGGTGTTGACGACGTATTCGGGACGATTGGGTAGGATGCTTTCAATTTCCTTTTGGGACTTCTGAATTCGATCCGCGGTCGGCGGATGCGTAGAAAACGTCTTGGACAAGAACCCTGGTTTGCGCTTTTCCTGAGCCTGCAGCTTTTCGAAGAAGTCAATGAAAGCGACAGGATCGTACCCAGCCTTGTAGGCATACTGAACACCCAGATAGTCCGCCTCGCTTTCGGCTGCCCTGCTGAACTGCAGAAACTGAAGAGGGACCAACAGCCCGGCGGCCTGGCGCACCCCGTAGCCCACGGGTCCGCCGACGAATATCAGTGGGATCGAGGCATAGTTGAACAGTTCTGCCTTTGAATATTGCTCCGTACCATGCCGGGCGGCGACATGCGCAATTTCGTGGGCCATCACTCCAGCCAGTTCTGCTTCTTCATCCGCTTCCAGAATCAACCCTGAATTGACATAGAAGAAACCGCCAGGAAGTGCGAAGGCATTGACCTCCTCAGAATCAATCACCTTGATCGTAAAGGGAACCTTGGCATCCGAACTTCGCACGAGGTTTTGACCGATGCGGTTCACATACTCTGTAATGATAGGATCTGTGATCAGCTTTGAAGTCCTCTCAACCTCGGCCGCAAGCTGCTTTCCCATTGCAATCTCTTTGTCCAACGAGATGAAGTTGATTTGGTGCTTGTTGATGTCGCGCTTGCCGATCGCGTCGACATCTGAGTCCTTATCGTTTGCGAGAACGCGGTGGCTCAGGAAACTTGCTGCGGATAGAAGCAGCGTTGTGACGAGAACAGATCTCACACGTTTCATTGTCATTCTCCCCGGAGATTAGCTTCGCAGCAGCATCTCTCCTACTGGCTGCGAGGATGCCGAGGTTTCACGATTGGTTTCCCCTGCTTGCGATGAAAAGGTGCAACACTCCTGCTCTTGAGGAGGACTCCCTGCTTTCATAAGCATTTGCCCGACCCACACTGAAGAGTGAGGCAGACTTGCCTCCTGCTCGCAGGAATGCCTCAGAGGACCCGCTTCGGTTCTGGGCTCTCGCCATCCAACGCTTGAGCGTCCCAGGCTGGGGAGTCGCCTGGAGGAGCGCGATCGTTTGATCGCGCGGAAACTAATTGTTTGTGCTTTGAGGCCAGGAGAACTATTTGCTTTGCGCTGGCGAAATGTCCACAAGGGAAGACTCAAGATCGAAGAAGCTGTGTATCACTGTGGGCTTGGGCCCGCGCAGACCGAGGGAAGCGCGGCATTCATTGCAATTGTGGGATCCCTGCAAGAGGAACTGGAATTCTGGCGAGAGAAATGTCGCTTCCAGGGCGATGATGAGTTGGTGTTTCCGTCGCGGAAAGGAACAATTGGATACGAATTTGAAATGCAGAGGACTGTGAGTTATTTGGAATAAGGTAGGCCTAGAAGCCCTGCCGAAAAACCTGAATTTTTACAGGTACCTTCTCGACCACACCAGGGCAAAGACAAATGTAGGAGACACATTCTCTGGGTCAAAGGTAAGATTCGGTTTGAGACCGACGCCTGTATGAGTCCGGGCATCTTCGTGTTAGCCTGCAACAGCTTCACCGACGCATGCAGCGTAGTAGTGGGGCTCTCTGTCCAAAGTTAAGGAGGGAGCGTTGAAAAGGCGTGTTTTGGCCAGCCTAGCCTTTACTGTACTACTTGGCGTGACGTCTCTTGCGGCGACGTTTCGCCCGCTGCCACTGTCGGAGCGTGAACAGAAGGCCCTGCGCGAGAACTTCGCACTTTGCCTTTCCAGACTCAAGGGTCCCTACACGGAGAACTTCTGCGTCTGTGCCGATGGCCAGAAAATCCCGGTTCGGGGAGCTAACGGACAGATTGGAGCCGGATGCAAGAATTCAGTTTTCTGTTCTGCCTTCCGGGCGCCTTGGGCGGAGGCGCTGGCAAAGCAACACGTATACCTCGGCAATATCTTCTCGCGCGACCTCTACTTTTGGGGCAGCTTTCCTGATCACAACGATCTCGTTCGGGGCTACATCCTTGAGAAATACTTCACTGAAACCCATCCGAACAACAAGCTGAGTCGGCTTCGATCGTTCGGCGGCCTCTCTGGAGTCGAATACGAGACTCCCGCGTCAGCGCGCTTCTTCGAGCGTTATCTGAGCGCTCCGGAGTTCAAAGACAACCGCCACTTCCTGCTTGCGTACGAGCTGCAGAGACGGTACCGGGTACGTGAGGATCTTGGCCAGATCGACAGGGTGCGAGCCATGTCAGTGCGCATTCAAGCGGTCGACCCGAAGTTCAAACCACTCCGCGACGCAGTCCACAACCAACTTTCACCTGGACTCGTCCCACAGCTCGCGGTGTTTCGGGATCAGCTTCCTCCAGGATCGACACGCTCCCAGGTGGAGGCGCTTATTGCGGAAATCGGGAAGCTGACCTCACTTGATGAAAGCGCTCTTAAAGGCCAGGTCACGCCCCTCGAAGACAGTGCATTGCGATCGCAGCTCGCGGCGTTACTTCCCCCTCCGAACGCGAGTCTGGTCGATGCTATTTCCTCTTTGGCTCAGTTGATGGTGTCAGCACGACAGACTGTGGCAGCACGTAAGGTGTCACCCGGAGATGCACGCCGCTTGGTCGACCTCAACATCACAGCGGCAGGAGTCATCCAACAGCGCGGCAACGCATTACTGGAGGGTGCCTCCAAGCTTTCGGTGAAACAGGGTCTGCAAGTTCTCAAGGCACTCACTGACGCAACCTTCGGTGTCGGTTTACTCGGCGCACGGGAGCACGAAGCTGCTGGTGGAGCGCTGCGCGATCTCGTCTCTGCCTCGCAACAGTCGCGCCCGTACTTGACTGTGAAGCTAGCCTATGCCGGGCGCGCGGTCGAGTGGGCTCAAGCCAACGCAGTCTTAGCTTTCGCAGAAGTGTGGGCAGCTTGGACCCTTCTGCTACCGGAAACAGCCTCCATCGGAGACGACATTTTGCGCAGTTCTCCTCTTTTGCTCTATGCCCGGCTGGCGCGCCGTCTCGAGGAGCATGCGTCTGGCTCTCAGCTAGCTCGACACGACTTCTTCGGCAGCGAACTCCACACAGACGTTCGCGCCCTCAATCCCGGGCTCGCCCTGGGGCGGCTGCTGGTAGCGCCGAAGGAGGGCGCCTACAGCCGGGACGAGATCGTCGCACTCCCTGATACACCCGCCGATCTCGACCCAGCTGCCGGCATACTCACACAGGGCGAGGGCAATGTTCTTTCGCACGTGCAGCTCCTTGCCCGTGCACTCGGGATTCCTAACGTCGTCCTTAGCCCCAGCGCCTACCAGCGGATCGTCCCACACGATCGGCGCGAGGTGTTTTTCATTGTCACGCCCCGCGGCCGCGTCATCATTAAGGAAGCATCCTCGATGACGCCGCAAGACAAGGCGGTGCACGAAGAATACACTCGCAACCAGACGCGGGTTGCTGACGGCGGCTTGGGAAACCGAGGGGCCAGGCTCCATATCGATCGCTCCAAGACCGATTTAAGCAAGAACATGCCGATCTCCGTGAATGCGGTTCGGCGTTCGGATTCCGGCCGTTTCTGTGGTCCTAAAGCTGCCTACCTCGGGGAGCTGAAGCATCTGTTTCCCGAACATGTGGCACGTGGCATCGTGGTGCCGTTCGGCGCCTTCTACGACCACTACCGGAACGTCAAAGTCGTTGTGCCTGATAAGTTGCGCCCGCTTGGTATTGCGACGGCAGAGGACCGCCTGCAGGATTTCGCCGAACGCACGTACCGAGAGTTCTTCGCTGTAATGGTCCCGGCCAAAAAGAGCGAGAAGGAACTGTCGACGTGGATTACCCCTCGCCTCGACATCATTCGCTACTCCATTCGTCAGGGGCCCCTGAGCCCGGCGCTCAAGCAGGCTATTCGCGATGGCCTGGATCGAGAGGGGCTCCTCAGCGGCGACAAGTCGCAAAGCGTCGGCTGCTTTATTCGGAGCGACACGAACGTAGAAGACCTTGATAACTTTAACGGAGCAGGACTCAACCTGACCGTGTTCAACCGCAAGTCCCTCGATGAGATTTACGAGGGATTGAAGGAGGTGTGGTCCTCTCCGTTCGAGTTCCGCTCCTTCTCCTGGCGCCAGACGCTCATCGATGATCCGACTTGGGTCCTATCGTCCGTGGTCATTCTCGAGTCCGTGCCTAACGATAAGTCCGGGGTCCTGATCACGGCGGACGTTAACACCGGCGATCAAGGAAAAATGACGGTCGCTACGTCCGAGGGAGTGGGTGGCGCCGTAGATGGGACATCGGCCGAAACCCTTCTGTGGTCGCCACAAGGCGTTGAGCTGCTGACCCTCTTCAAGTCGCCTTGGAAGAACCAGTTGCTACCAACCGGAGGCAGTGGAATCGTGCCATCTACGGGCAAGGACACGGTTCTCGAACCGGACGAGCTGAAGCAGATCGTAGCCGCGGCCCGGAAGATTTCAGCGACCTTCCAACCAGCCCGCGATCCCGCCGGTAAGGCGCGACCTTGGGACATCGAGTTCGGGTTCAAGAGCGGTAAGCTGTGGCTTTTCCAATGCCGGCCATTCCTGGGTAACGATGCGCTCAAAAACATTCCGGCGCTGGCGTCCCTGGAGATCGCGACTCGAGGCAATGCGGACAACACGATAGTGCCTTTAGAGGAGGTCTTGCGATGAAGGTTAATCAAGTCGGGCGATTCCCTGGGACAACCTTGCAGCCGCTGGCCCTCCTAATTTCAATAACTATGGCCCTGGCGTGGCCCGCCTGGGCGGCCCCGGACGCCGGCGATACCACCTGGGATGGGAGTGAACCGCCACAGGGGATCTACTTTTATTGGTACGAACCGTCCTTCTATACGGGATTTGCGCCACGGACGCAGGACCCGCAGCGATTGCATATTCGGCTTTCGCGTGGCAATCAAGTTCGAGTGACGGTTGTACTTGGAGAGAAGGAGTTGGATGCCTATTTGGATGATCTGGCGCAGCGCCGAAAAACCTATCAAGAACTCATCGATGCCAAGGTCATCGAGCTGACGACCAACAGGGAATATGAACGCTTCGTTGAAAGATTGGACCAGTCTGGCGTGGCAGATGCAGTCAAGAATCGCACCGTCCTCGGGCCGAAGGGCTACCGCCAGAGGAGTCTTGAGATCATGACCGCCCTCAATCCCGAGCGCGTTTTTCAAATCACCATGCGCGTGGACAGTGTGCTTGCACGGTGGCACGCCCAGCTCGCCAGCATGGGCTCCGACGACATCGCGTCTTCCACGAAGCAGCTCGATGCCGCCAACGCCATTCTTCCCGGGCGTGTAAACCTGTACGCGTTGAGTCCCGAGTTAGCCTCCACCCTCAGCCGAGCCGTCGAGCTTGCACATAAGGAGAAAGCGGACTCCCGAGCTTTCCGTGAGCAGGCATTGAGTTTCCTGGAGCGAGCCACTGCAGGGCACTACCGCGCCCATGACGCTGTTATCGACGCAGTCGAGTTCACGAGCATCTACCCGGCTGGAACGATGGACGCGACAACTACGTACAAGGGGGAAAAGATCCCTACCTTCGGAGTCACCGGCGTCTGGCCGTTGATTCGCCGCGTAGAGGGTCGCGGAATTACGGGAATGGTGGACTATCTGTCATCCAACCCTGGCTATGGGTTCATCACCATGTTGCCGTACGAACACGCCAGCGGCATCGAGTACAACGCCTTTCACAATGCTGGAGTGCGCTGTGGCCTCGGAGAGACCTCGTTCCTCCCCAATGCGTGGCGCAAGGTAATGGGCGAGCGAGACACCAAGAAGCCATACCAGAATCTTTGGATCATCAGCCGCGGCCCTACTTCTCATGGCTGCACTCGGCTGGCCTCAGGACATATGAGCGAGCTGCGCCAGATCGTTCCGAGTGAGTCGAACATTCTGGAAGGCGTGGACACGTTTCGTAATTTGCCGCAGTGTTACGACGTCTTCGACATCCAGGGTGACGGGTCTCTTGAAGTGATGGGCGTGCAGTACTACCTCGCCTACAAGAATCGTGATCACACTCCGATTCGGTCCTACGCGACCAACCGGCGTGAGCCCTTTTACCGTTGGCTCTACGGTGACAACTTCAATCCAGGCGAGGTTGGGCGAGCAAGCATCAAGCAGGTACCGGTGTGTCGTTTCGTGGGAAGGAAAGCCGGAGAAGGCCAGACACTGACGAACGTACCCCTCTATGAGGCAAAGTATATTCCGGAACATATCCAGTTCTATCGCATTAAATCGGCGCCGTTCGACAGTACGCCTGGGTATGAGCTAAACCGTGAGGTGCGGAAAGTGGGTGCTGGCCATACGCTAAATCGCGCAAGATTGCTGCTCAAATAGCTCATACAGCGGAACGGAGGAGCTTACGTTGATGCGCTCGACTGTTATCGCGCTAGTAGCCGTGGCGTGGCTAGCGCCTCTGCAGAACCACGCTGCCAACTTCCTCTTGCTCGAAGAACAGCCGCGGTTTGGCGTTTACTATCAACGCTACGAGCCGGCCTTCTACACCGGCTTCGCCCCGCGTACGAACGATCCACGACGAATTCACCTGCATCTGGGGCGAGGCAATCAATTGCGGATGACGCTGGTGCTGGCGGATGACGTTCTCCGCGAGTATGCGCAGGACTTGTCAAACCGTTACCGAACATACCGGGCGCTCATCGAGGACGGCCGCTTGGCGCTGACACAAAACCGGGGGTTCGAAGAGTTTGAACGGGTCTTGAAAGATGCGCACGTGGAGCAGCTGGCGTCCACACAAGCGACCGTTTCTGACGACGCGGTGCGCGATCGCAACCTGCGGTTGATGGAACAGCTCAACCCCGGACGCGTCTTCCATATCCAAATGCCCCTGGAGGAAGTGGTGCGGCGCTGGGTGGCACAGCTACGGCCAGCGGACCGAGCCGGCATGGATCGCGGTCGACAGCTTGAACTGGTAAACCTCATGCTGCCGACGCGATTGTTTGTTAGCGAGCTGGATCACGACACGACAGCGCAGCTTGTTGCTCTCGTCAAGTTGTCTCCCCAAGGGCTGAGTGACACAGGACCGCTCGACGCTGTGACCAAGCAGTTCGCCAGCCTATTTGCTCGGGTCACTCACGGCATGTACCCAATGCAAAACGGCGTTCTGCGGTTCAATGAATTCACCGCGATTTATCCTGTAGGAACCCTCAACGCATACACGACCTACCACGGCCGGGAAATTCCCGAATATCCGACTCCGGGGCGGCGTGCGCTGACAACACATCAGCGGACGCTGACGATCGACCACGTTCCAACAGACATTTGCTACAGCTATTCGCCGTGGATCCCTTATATGCATGTGGGCTCGCGACTGCACAATGCAATCCACACGCTCTTCTGGCAAATGAAGCCCGCAGAAACTTCTTTTCTTCCACCCGCCTGGCGATCCGTCAGCCGGGGCAGTCGCGACGGACAGCCATTTGATTACCTGTTTCTGCTGTCCCGCGGCCCTATGTCTCATGGTTGCACACACCTGAACATCGGACACATCTCGGAACTACGTCAAGTCTTGCCGACGGACGCCGAGCAGCTGGCTCGAGTCGACTTGTTCCTCAACAAATCCACTCTCTATGACGTCTTTGACATCGACGGCGACTTTCAACCCGAAGTGATCGGCGTGCGCTACTTCATTGCCTATGCGCTTAAGAATGACAAACCCGATCGCCTGCGCGTGCGGGACGACCGCCGTGCCTATTACGAGTGGCTCTATGGCGGAGAACTCTCATACGACCCGGCAGACCGTGGGATCTTCCAGCACATCAAAGATGGCCGCTTCATTGATAGGACTGCTGTCGACGGTGCCGAATACGAGCGTATGGAGCTCCATGAAGCAGACTACGAAACTGAGAAGATTCAGTTCTATCGCCTGGTCGACATTCCCTTTGCCCGGGAACTGCGGAGAATCAGCGTGCATCACCCTTTTCCTGGGGCGTCCCTGCGTCGCCCCTAACAGACCCGCGGAACGGGAGCTGGGAAAAATCATTGAGCGAGAGAGTCGAGAGCACGGTCAAGCCAAACCCGGTCCGTCGGTCGTTCCCATCATGCTGCGTGACCGACTATCACGGTGGGCTTGGGTCCGCGCAGACCGAGGGAAGCGCGGCATTAGTTGCAATTGTAGGATCCCTGCAAAAGGAATTGGAATTCTGGCGAGAGAGATGACGCTTCCAGGCGGCAACTCCTCGGGAATGAAAAGTCCTCCTACAATCCACGGCGGGCGATGTTAGAGAGTCGCCGCCGAGAGCGGCTTCGCAAAGTCATGGTCGAACGCAGCACGAGCTTGATAGCTGGCAAAGGCAACATAGGCTGCGACCGCCCAGAGATTTCGAAGACATCCAACCGTGAGTACGATAACGCCACCACGTCGCCATCCTTCGATGGCGATTTCTGTTTCAGAAAGGCGCTCCAAGAGTGTGCCACTTCTGTGTGGACATTGCGGAATTTGAAAGACGATGGGACGAAGGCAGGTTATTGATACTTTGGTACGCCCGGAAGGACTCGAACCTTCGACCCCCTGCTTAGAAGGCAGGTGCTCTATCCACCTGAGCTACGGGCGCGTGAGGAGTTACACGGAATGCCTTTTCGGTCTTTGACAGATACCG
>Ga0075418_10008290_pt1 | contig 11656 bp, 14 predicted proteins | sample SoiMetdeltSBSDD2_FD_81776 | JGI IMG/M metagenome (GOLD analysis project Ga0075418, IMG submission 81776) | Bulk soil microbial communities from a Populus tree surrounding site in Tennessee, USA - Soil MetaG P. deltoides SBSDD2 | ecosystem: Environmental > Terrestrial > Soil > Tree plantation...
CCTTCATGTCGGCGACTTGGCGAGAGCCGACGCGTTCTACCACCGCGCGTTGGGCTTCGACAAGACGGTGTGGAGTTATCCGGGCGCGCTCTTCTTCTCCGCCGGCGGGTATCACCATCATCTCGGGACCAACATCTGGTCACCGGGCCCTTCCGCAGGCGCGGACGAGGCCAGGCTCCTCGAGTGGGAACTCGTGATTCCGGAACGTAGCCAGACCAACGACGTCGCGGAAAGGCTGGGCGCCGGTGGTTACGTTGTGGACGATGCACCAGAGGGCGTGCGCACGTCCGACCCGTGGGGAACGCAGGTGTATATCAGATCGGAGGAGAGTCGATGACCCGGCTTGAAATCGACGTCTATTCCGATTTCGTGTGCCCCTGGTGCTTCATCGGCTGGCGACGCCTGCAGGCGGCACTGGAGTCATTCGGTCGTACGGACGTCGTGACGCGTCATCTCCCATACCTGCTCTCTCCGAACGTGTCAGATGACGGCATCGACCTTAGGGCGTCCCTGGCGCAGCGATACCGAAAGAGTCCCGAGCGGCTGTTCGAGCCGTTCGAGCTGAAGTATCCGAGTGCGTTTAGTGATACGCACCTCGGACGAATCGGACAAGCTGCGTCCGCTCACGTCGAGGCGCCCCGTCATCCGATGAGAATTCCTTTGGGGATCGTGTTCGGCCCTTCGTAGTGGGAGGCGTTGCTATGATGGGCCGACATCCGAGCGCTTTGATCAGTGCAAGGGTGTGCGTGCAACCCAAGGCCATTCGCGATGTTCGAGGTCACGCGCCTTTCGCCACACGTAGTCGCAGGCAACTGGTGCGTTGTTGTTGTTGTGGATGAATTTCGTCAGCCGCCTCCGGACCGTCTCGAGATATTCCGTTCCCAACACGTCATCGGCGTTGGTGATGCCCCGGTTGTACGCCTGGACGGCCAATTGAAGATCACCCCGTGCTTCGTCGAGCAGAAGCGCGGCGCCGGGCCCGCGGCCCCATCATGGTGGGGGGCACGATCAGCTCGCGGTTCTCGCGGCTTGTCGGAAGCGCGCTGACCGTCACTACATGCCCTCCCCTCGTCACGGCCTACCTATCTGTTACGACGGTGATTCGAAGGACACGGTCGTATCCGAGCGTTTGTCGTCCGGCGCTGATCCCAATCGCAAGCTCGGTGCCTGTTGGAGGACTCCTCTTAGCAACGAGCACGACTGCGCGGGCGACACCGAGCGAGTTGCAAAACGTTACAAAACGAAACCTCTCGCTCAAAGTGAAACGCCCGCGCGGTGCGAACAGGCTGTTTAGCGGGCGATCCAGCGGATCGCAAATTGCTCTATAGAAGGGCGAGCGCGGCAATCGCTTTCCGGTAGGTCATGCCACCGGCTCGCGCGAGATGGTTATGTGGCTTTCCTCAACTCCCTCGTTTAGCGCCTGCCTTCGTCACGGCGGTGTCGGAGGCGCGAACCGCGGCGATTGTCCCTTGGGACTGTCAACGTGGTTCGCGCCGATGCCTAAGGGCACCGATACCGCCCGTTCCGCCGATCGCCTCTAAGCGACGGCATCCAGTCCCACTGATCTGACCGCTCGCATCCGCGAGAGCGCACGAACCTCCACTGGAACGGGCGCATGCGATCGGAATTCGGAAGCACGCTTGGGACAAGCCTCGCTCTGGCAATCCGGGCGGGCAGGGCATTGTTCGATGGAAACGTGTGGCGCGTCTGTTGCCACGAGAAAGGATGGGTCTGAGATGAGTCCTTACGCAATCCTGGGTTCGAGTGTTGGGACGGCCGAGGCGGCCGCGCTGTGCGTGCGCTTAACAGCATGGCACGACGCGATGGTCGCGCACGAGCGGCGACTCAGGACAGGCCGAACGACCGACGCATGCGACGACGAATGCCCGCATGAAGAAGCACGAACGCTGTGGACTGAGGCGCTGGCAACGCTTGGCTCTCGGGCCGGCGAGCTGACATTTCTGCGGTCACGCGCTAACGGTGTTTCACCGTCGTCGCAGAAAGGCGTGGCGCCAGCGACGGTCGTGTCGATGGCTGCTGATGGCGCATCACGCACGAGTCGCAAGAGGTCTGTGGAACGGCCCAGGCCAGTAGTGAACTCTTCGGCGAGCTCGCAGGTTGACGGGGAGGTCTACTCATGACCCTTCGGAATGCACGCGGTGGAGATGTTCAGGATGTCTTTAAGGAGGTCGACGGTCTGCTCGATAGCGACGACGCGCTCATCGTACTCTTCGATGGCCGTCGCATGGTGAGCTACACCCACGGCTTCGCTGCGTCGCCGAGCCAACTAGAGCTGCTCAGCGTCGAGATTGAACGCTGGGTGCGAAACGCCGTCGGTACGCAGTCAACAACCAAACGGGAGAACAGGAGGAACCGTGAAGAAGGCAACGAAATCAGAGAGCGTGGCGATCGTGCTCGCCTTCATCAGCCTCTTCGTCATCATGATCGCGGGCAGCACAGCGGTGTGGCTGACGTCGGAGGTCAGGGTGTTCGGCCTGGTCGTGCTGCCGACGGCAATCGTCGCGGGGCTGCTGGTCGTTTACTTCGACTGGCGGGAGAAACTGCGTGACCGAATCATGGCTGACCGTGACGACCACAAGAAGTTGCTGCTTAAGGAATAATCATGCTTCACACAAGAACTGGAATCGAATTTCGAGACAACACCATCGCGGCGGTGGTGCCCGCCGTCGTAGGAGTCGGCAGCATCGTTGATGAGATCAGCGATCGCCACGCGCGCCTTGCGGCCGAACAGGCGTTGGACGAGGTCCTCGCAGAGTCGTTTCCTGCGAGCGACCCTCCATCGTGGAATCCCGGCATCGTCCGCCCAGGCCCCGCTGGTCACCTCACTCGAGGGGCGACACCTGCCGAGGATGTTGAGAGGGCTCTGCCCATAGCAGATGTCGTCGCCGTTTCTCGACCCGCTCATGCGGATCGAACATTTCTTCAGGCACTGGCGTCGCTGTTTGGAGCGGCGGGGCTGGCCCTGCTTATGGGCCTCGCGATCCTGCTGATCGGACTGCCAATCGCGCTCGTCGTTCGTGGGCTGCTCGAAGCAATTAGCTGGCTCTTTGGTGTCGCCCTTCACTAGCGCCGCCGGTAGCGGCACGGCGCCACGGCGAACGCTGCAGGTGGTTTGCATCGAGATCTCGTCTGCGAACCTGCTGCCGGTCATGACCGCGGGAATCAGCCTGTCGCACCGCCTGGATAGTGGAGGGATGACAGGCAACCTCGACGACTGAACCACTCCGATGACGCGCGGCGTGGAGCATCCCAGCGCCCTCGAACATTGCCGCGCGATGCGGCCCTCGTGTACGCGCAAGGTTGCCCACGGAAGTTGTCATTGCCATCGCACACATTCAAGCGAGCGGCCGCACGCTCCAGCGCCACCTTGGAATAATCTGAAAAGTCGACCGGGCATACGATCGTGGAGAAAGCGAGCATGACTAGATCTTGACGACGCAGGCGGATCCGCGGTCGCGACCTCTAGGCATGCTCGGACAACTCCAGCCGAGACAGCCCGCGAAGCCCTGAGAGCTTGGCGACCGGCTGTGGCGGCCGCGACGGCTTGAGCCTGGTGAGCTTCCAGCCTAGGGTCTCGCGCCAGCAGTGATCGCACCGCAGCCTGAGCCGCTCCGGCGATCGAACCAACCAGTCGTCGTGCCCCAGCAAAAGACATCGCATCGAAAATCGCATCTCGACTCCAGAACCCTGCTGTCCTAGACCCCGCTGTCCTACGGTCAACGGGTTTCATGGATAGGAGAGCAAGGTATGGGCCAGTAGCCCCAGCGGACTCGCGACACTGCGCCCATCCGAGTCACGCCGCGGACGGCCCTACGCGAAGTGGCGACGAAGGCGGCGACCGATGCGGGAATCACGGCGCCTTTCCATTTGCATCAGGTCTTTCGTTTTGCAATGGGACACACGCGTCCTCCAACCGGTCTAGTCGCCGAACACGCCGGGCCAGCGGCGACTTGCGAATATCGAAGCAACGAGCAGAATGGAGGCTGCGCAAGAGAGGATCCAATGCCATACGCTTTCTTGACCGACACCTACGACACGGAGCGCATCAAAGTGGTCAGCGTCTGGAGTGAGTTCACCGACGAGGACCTGCCCGTGCGCCCTTACCAGGGCGATCCCCGGGGGCGCAGCGTACACGAGCAGATGGTGCACCAATGTGTGAGCGAGGATCTCTGGTTTCGCAACATGCTGGGCATCGATGTAGGCGCGCCCCCCTTGCCGCAACTGGAGACCCGTTTGGCGTTCATCAATCGCTATGCCGAGGACAGCGGAAAGCGTCTCGCTGCCTTGCGAGAGAAGCGTGACCCCTGGTGGGAGGAAGACACGAAGTTCTTCGAGGTCCGCCGCTCACGAGCTTGGGTGATGACGCGGCGGATCGCCCACACGTCGCATCACCGAGGGCAGCTGATGGCGATGCTTCGAATGCTCGGGCACGGCGTCCACAGCAACTACGGACCCACGGCCGACACAGGCGGCCTGATGCAGAACCACGCCCCCACCATCTATGCCTACGCCAGCCTGAATGCGCTCCTCGACGGTGAAGCGGCAGGGGGCGCAAAGGCGGCATTGCCCGGAGCATACGGAAATGCTGTGACGGAGCGGCCGGCCGCAGAGAACACCTGATCGGTCGAACTTCTCTGACGCGCTGAGCGCGGTTCGCTGATTCGATTTGACCGCAATGGATCCCAGGTGTCACTGGCCTGTGACGCCGAAGCATTCCAGATTGAGCTGCTAACTTTCACTTTGAAACGGTGAGTGATGCCGCGAGCCTTCGCGTCCTGGTTGTGTGAGGGTCTAGGTTACGACAACACAAGCGGTTCTCGCCGATCAGGGAACGGAACGACGATGGACCCTCACTTGCCTCTCCCCATCTCGAGCGGGCGGTGCGGGGACAACGGCGACGCAATCTCAGACCCCGTTGGAATCTCTCCGATCGGCGATGGCAGGTGGAGAGACTGGACGGACAAGGGCCGCATCGGGCGGCATGCTCGAGGACGCCGCGTGCTCCGCGTCGCTCCGCTCGCCATTCCGGAATCTTCGAGTCGCCCGCAACAAGAGGAGTGGCAGACATCATGGTGACGCCGACAAAAACGAACGTAGTGGTGAGCAGAGGTCGCTATAACGAGCTCAAAACGATGCTCGAGGATCGCCGCCGCCAGCTGGTGCACGAAGTTCAGGCCAAAATTCGTGATGCGAGGACCGACAGCACTCTCGAGCGAGACGTGTTCGATCAGGGCGAGAGCTCCGAGGTAAACATCCAGGACGAGATCGGATTTGCGTTGATCCAAATGAAGGCGGAGACGCTGGACAAGATCGACGCCGCGCTCGGCCGACTCGGAGAAGGCACGTACGGCGACTGTTTCGAGTGCGGCGAAGAGATCGCCGAGGCACGTCTCTGGGCCCTTCCATTTGCTCTGCGGTGTAGGGATTGCGAAGAAGCTCATGAGACGGTCGAGCAACGACAGCACATCTTGGCGCAGCGGCGCGGCTCCTCAGCGGTCTTCCTCGACCTGCGCAACTAAACGCTGACACACGCCGGCGTGAAATCAGCGTCGTTCGTTGTGAGCTTCACTCACGTCGACGCAGAGAACCATGTTGCCGGGGCCAGTTGGTGCGTCGATCGATCGTCAACGCAATCAGCACGCGGCACGAAATCCAGGATTCGGCGAGTCTCACTGTAGACGCGGAGGACAGCTCATGGCCAAGGTCGCCATTAATGGACTGGGACGGATCGGTCGGGCGACCCTCAAGATCGTGATGAACACGCCTGGCTTGGACCTGGTCGCCGCCAACGATCTCGGAGCTACGGACAATCTCGAGTACCTGCTGAAATACGACACCATCTATGGGCGATATGAGAAGACGGTCGAAGCAACTGATGACGATCGCCTCACTATTGGCGAGCACACGCTGGCGCTGCTGCGCGAGAGGGATCCGGCGCGCCTGCCGTGGAAGGCGTTGAGCGTGGATATCGTGTTCGAATGCACGGGCGCTCTCACAAGACGAGAAGACCTCGATGCTCACATCCGTGCCGGAGCCCGGTACGTCATCCTGTCGGCCCCCTCGAAGAGTGACGATGTGGAAACGATCGTCCACGGAGTGAATACGCCGCAAGGGGCCACTGCCATCATCTCCTGCGCGAGTTGCACCACGAACTGCATCACACCCGTGATGGAGATTCTCGGGCGGCGGATCGGCGTCAGGAAGGCCATCATGACTACGGTTCACGGCTACACCGCCAGTCAGGCCATCGTTGACGCTCCCCACACGAACGCCCGAAGAGGACGGGCTGGCGCCGCGAATCTCGTTCCCACGTCCACGGGTGCGGCGGCAGCGACCACCAGAGCACTACCCGAGTTTCGCGGTCGATTCGATGGCGTTGCCGTCCGAGCGCCTGTCCCAGTCGGGTCGCTCGCTGACATCGTCACGCTCACGGCCAGACCAACGACTGTGGACGAGGTAAACCGCGTGTTTACTGAAGAGGCCGAGAGCGAACGCTATCGCGGGGTTCTTGGCGTGACGATGGACCCGGTCGTCTCGTCAGACATTATCAAAGATCCTCGCGCGTCGGTTGTGGATCTCGGAATGACGCAGGTTGTCGATGGCGATCTGATCAAAGTGTTGAGTTGGTACGACAACGAGTGGGGGTATTCGAGTCAGTTGGTCCGTGAGGCTCGTCGGATCGCGAGGGAGATGGATCGTCCGATTGCCACGAGTGAGCGGTGATCCACGTGCGGCAACGTCTGCAGCTCCCACGGAGCAGTTGCTACGGCACACGAAGAGACAAAACGTTTAGGAGATTCGAAATGACAACCAGGCGCCTCGGACGAGAAGAAGGGATCGGACAGGATGTTGCTCATCGGGCATCGCTGCCCGGCTGGGTTCCGAGGCCCATGAAACGAGCGAGCGGACGCACGGAGACGTCGCAGACACCGGCGCACGTGCGTGTGATCGGGGTCGACCTCGATGACGACGACCACGCTCTGATCCGGCGGAAATTGGGCATGAAGCTCGGGAAGTTCGCGACGTCGATCGAGCGCGTGAGCGTACGCGTGACGGATACGAATGGGCCGCGCGGCGGAGTCGACCAGGTGTGCAACGTGAAGGTGGTCCTCAGTGGCCTCCCGAGCGTGGTGGTTGAGCGCCGGCACGCCGACGTGCATGCAGCCATTGACGTTGCGCTGCGCGCGACGGAGCAGGCGGTTCGGCGAAGTGTTCGTCGCAGGCGCATGAAGCCGCTTCGCGGGAGGGATTCAGCTACAAAGGGCGTCTCACCATGGTGAACATCAAGCGCATTCTCTGCCCCGTTGATCTGTCGCAGTTCTCACGTGATGCCCTTCATCAGGCGCTCGCGCTCGCAAGATGGTATGAGGCGCAAGGCACCGTTTCGAAGACCTCTTCGGTTGGCGGCATAGATTGCACAGGTAGGCGACAATGATCGGATTGAAACGTGCGTACGAATCGACCTCACGGACGGATGGCACGCGGTTCCTGGTGGAACGGCTTTGGCCCCGCGGCGTCTCGAAAGCGAAGCTACGTGTCGCCGCCTGGCTGAAGGAGGTCGGACCCAGCACTGAGCTGCGAAGGTGGTTCGGTCACGATCCGGAGAAATGGGGCGAGTTCCGTCGGCGCTACTTTCGTGAGCTTGCCTCACGGCCGGACGCCTGGCAGCCGATTGTGGCAGCGGCTCGGCGTGGGACGGTCACGCTTGTCTACAGCTCGCACGACACCCAGCACAACAACGCGGTCGCCTTGCATGAGTACTTGCGAAAAAAGATGCGGCGTCCAGCGAAGTCCACGCAGGCGCGCGCTCCGAGCCGGCCGCGCCGATTGCGGCGATGAAGCACATGGGTCACCGCAAACCGTCAGGCGAGTTCACGCTACGTCCGGTTCCTCCGTTCCGCCTCGATCTTACGGCGTGGGCGCTCAGACGCCGTTCCCGCAACCTGATCGATCGCTGGGATGGCACGACGTACCGACGCGTGATCGCGTTGGGAGGACGGCCGACCGAACTGGCGGTGCGGCAGGCAGGCTCGTCTGCCGCGCCGACGCTCCGTGTGACGGCGACGCCACCGCCGCAGACGCTGCTGGAGCGACGACGGGCGCGATCGATCGTTGATCGGCTGCTCGGCCTTCGGATCGATCTGAGTGATTGGTACCGCATGGCCGCGGGTGACCCACGGCTGCGGCCGCTGGCCGACACATTTCGAGGGATGAAACCGCCCCGGTTTCCGACGATGTTCGAAGCTGTGGTCAATGCGTTTGCGTGCCAGCAATTGTCGCTGGAAGTGGGCCTCGAACTACTCAATCGTCTTGCGACAATCAGCAGCGCGAGGGTAGGACGACGAGGCGACCTCCATTACGCCTTCCCCACGGCGCAGGACATAGCGCGATTGCCGCCCGAGAAGTACCGAGCGATAGGGTTCAGCCGTCAGAAAGTCCGCGCGCTTCTCGATCTTGCGAGGCCGATCACACGACAGGAGCTGGAGCTGGAGTCCATCAGGAGCGAGGACGACGCAGTAGTCCGACAGCGCCTACTCGAATTGCGCGGCGTCGGCAGGTGGACGGCCGAGTACGTGCTGCTTCGAGGCGTCGGACGCCTGCACGTATTCCCTGGCGATGATGTAGGCGCTCAGAAGCGATTGGCTCGATGGCTGGGCCGCTCGCGGCCACTGGACTATGCTGGCGTCCATCGAGCGGTCGAACGATGGCAGCCCTACGCCGGCCTGGTGTATTTTCACCTTCTGCTCGACGGGCTATCGCGGGCCGGCGCTCTGGAATCGAGAGCGGAACCTGCCTCGAGGGTGTTCTCAACAGAAACCAGCCGTCCGAGCTTCAGCTCGAGGTGAACGGAGGTCCACGATGTCACCCGCCCCGCATGACGACAACCAGCACAGGAGGCCGCATACGCCGCCACTGGCAGCTTCCTTTCTCGAATTCGATCTGACCAGGGAACTGGAGCAACTTCACCGCGAACCCGACTGGAACCGCGGCCAGAACGCGAAGACCCTCGTCAAGTATGACGACTTTCGCGTCGTCCTTATCGCACTGAAGGCACGCGCGCGACTTCCAGGGCACCAGACCAAAGGCAGGATCTCGATCCAGACTGTCGCCGGTCATGTGACAGTGCGAGCAGAAGGTCGTACATTCGATCTGCCTGTCGGAACTTTGCTCGCGTTGGATCACGACTTGCCCCATGACGTTGAGGCTCTCGAAGAAAGCGCGATTCTCCTCACGATCGCGTGGCCTGCTGGAGACAGGGATAGTGTGCAGCAGCTTGAGCGCCAACCCTGACGGACATACGCAGAGGGATACGCCCTTCTCGCCATAACGCGTCTCGACACCCCTCGGCGGACTCATGCCGGCACCTTATGACCGCCGGCGTCTCCGAGCTTCAGGGACGCACCGCGGATCGAATTCACTGGAGATGCAGACGTCTCTCTACGTTCAGCCAGCAACATCTGTGCGCGGGCACAGACGTTGTCGACTGTGAAGCCGTAATGCTGCAGTATTTCGTTGCCTGGTGCCGACGCACCGAAGCGATCCACGCTGAGCACGTCGCCCGTGTCGCCGACGTAGCGATGCCATCCCTGCGCCGCGCCCGCTTCGACTGCCAGACGCGCTTTCACCGATGGTGGCAACACGGCGTCGCGGTCTGCTTGGGGTCGATCATCGAATAGCTCCCAACTCGGCATCGACACACAGCGGACGGCGACGCCCTGCGCATGCAGTCGTTCCGACGCGGATACGATCAGGCTGACCTCGGAGCCGCTGGCCATCAGGATAAGTTCGGGCCTGCCGTCGGGCGCATCGGCTAGTACGTAGCCGCCGCGGCGCAGGCCGTCCGCCGGCGCATAGCGGCTGCGATCGAGCGTGGGCAGCGCCTGTCGTGTGAGCACCAGCGCCACAGGACGATCTCGCGTCTCGAGCGCAACGCGCCAGGCGACCGCGGTTTCGTTGGCATCGCCCGGCCGGATCACGGTCAGGTTCGGAATGGCGCGCAGAGCGGCCAGCTGCTCCACCGGTTGGTGGGTGGGGCCGTCCTCGCCCAGCGCGATGCTGTCGTGGGTGAACACGTACACGACATGCAGTCCCATCAGGGCAGCCAGGCGGATCGGCGGACGCATGTAGTCGGAGAAAATCAGGAACGTCGAGCCGTACGGAATGGTCGCACCATGCGCTGCTAGGCCGTTGACGATCGCGCCCATCGCATGCTCGCGCACGCCGAAATGCAGGTTACGTCCGCCATGACTCCAGCCGCCGCCGGCCGATCCTTGAGTGTCATCGTCGTTGTCGTCTGGCGGATTGAAATCGCCGAATCCCTTGAGCGCCGTATAGGTCGACGGATCCAGGTCCGCCGATCCGCCGGTAAGCGCCGGCAGACGTCTCGCGAGCGCATTCATTACCCTGCCGGAAGCCACCCGCGTGGCAATGCCTTTGACGTCGGCGGGAAAGATCGGAATGTCCGCGTCCCAGTCTGGCGGCAACTCACCACGCAAGCTGCGTCGCAACTCCTGGCCCAGATCGGGAAAGGCGTCCGCGTACGCAGCCACGCGATCGTTCCACGCGGCTTCCGCGCGCGCGCCGCGCGCCAACGCCTGACGAAAATGCACGAGCGCCGGTTCGGGAATCAGGAACGGCGGTTCCGTTGGCCACCCGAGGTTCTGCTTGGTCAGGCGAACTTCGTCGGCGCCGAGCGGTGAGCCGTGCGCCCCGAAGCTGTCTTGCTTATTCGGTGAGCCGTAACCAATGTGCGTGCGCACAAGAATCAGTGAGGGCCGCGTCGTTTCCGCGCGCGCAGCCTGCAGCGCGGCGTCGATCGCGGCGAGATCGTTGCCGTCGTCGACCGACACAGTGTGCCAGCCGTACGCGTCGAAACGGCCGGCACGATCCTCCGAGAGCGTGATATCCGTGCCCGCGGCAAGCGACACGTAGTTGTTGTCGTACAGGCAGGTCAGCTTGCCGAGCCGTAGATGCCCGGCCAGCGAGGCGGCCTCCGCGGCGACGCCCTCCATGAGATCGCCGTCGCTCACGATTGCGTACGTGGCGTGGTCGATGACTTCGAAGCCGGGGCGGTTGTAGCGCGAGGCGAGCTGCGCTTCAGCGATCGCCATGCCCACGGCATTGGCGAAGCCCTGCCCCAGCGGACCGGTCGTGACCTCCACGCCAGGCGTATGCCCGCGCTCGGGATGTCCAGGTGCCTTGCTCCCCCACTGCCGGAAGTGCTTGATGTCGTCGAGCGAAAGGTCGTAACCGGTCAGGTGCAGCAGGCTGTAAAGCAACATCGAACCGTGCCCGGCCGAGAGTACGAACCTGTCGCGGTCGAACCAGTCCGGATTGCGGGGATTGTGCTTGAGCAGGCGCGTCCAGAGCGCATAAGCCATGGGGGCGGCCCCGAGCGGCATGCCCGGATGGCCGCTGTTCGCTTTCTGCACGGCATCTACCGACAGGAAGCGCACAGTGTTGATGCACAACTGATCCAGTTCGGCTTCGTGGCGAACGGGTGTGCGCATGTCCGTCACCCGGTAGGCTGTCCAGTGCCTGCGAGCACCGCACTCTTGTCGTCGATGCGCTGCAGCAGCTCCTGCCACGACTTCACGAACGTCTTTGCGCCGTCGCGCTGGAGCTGGTTCGCGAG
>Ga0075418_10008291_pt1 | contig 11653 bp, 8 predicted proteins | sample SoiMetdeltSBSDD2_FD_81776 | JGI IMG/M metagenome (GOLD analysis project Ga0075418, IMG submission 81776) | Bulk soil microbial communities from a Populus tree surrounding site in Tennessee, USA - Soil MetaG P. deltoides SBSDD2 | ecosystem: Environmental > Terrestrial > Soil > Tree plantation...
CGTCGTCAAGTCCTACACGGCGGAAAAGCGCGAAGAGATCGTCTTTACCAAGGGCGCCCACAAGCTGTTCCGCAACATCGCGAAGTCGATGACCGGTGTGTCGGCAACGACCGCGGGCAGCACGGCCATCGTCGGCATCATCGGCGTGCTCATGATCTGGCTCGGCGGCCGGGCGATTCTCGCCGGAGAGATGACCCTCGGCGATCTCATCATGTACATCTTCTTCATTGGTCTGGTCGCCGCGCCGCTGGTGTCGATCGCCTCGATCGGGACGCAGATCACTGAAGCCTTCGCCGGTCTCGATCGGATTCGCGAAATTCTCGACATGCGGACCGAGCTGGACGAGGATGCGGACCGCGCACCGGTGCAGCAGCTCACCGGTGATGTGGCGTTCGATGACGTCTGGTTCGAATACAACGAAGGACAACCCGTGCTGCGCGGCGTGTCGTTTCAGGCCGCGGCCGGGACGACGACCGCACTCGTCGGATCGAGCGGTTCGGGAAAGAGCACGCTGATCAGTATCGTCATGGCGTTCAATCGTCCGACCAAGGGCCGGGTGCTCGTGGACGGCAAGGACCTCGCCGATCTGCGGCTCATGGACTACCGCGAGCAATTAGCGTCGGTGCTGCAGGAAAACTTCCTGTTCGACGGCACGATTGCGGCAAACGTCGGCTACGCGAAGCCGGGCGCCAAGCTCGACGAGATCAAGGAAGCCTGCCGCATCGCGCACTGCGATGAGTTCATCAGCCAGTTCCCCCAGGGCTACGACACCATCGTCGGCGAACGCGGGATCAAGTTGTCAGGCGGACAGCGCCAGCGCGTGTCGATTGCGCGCGCGATTCTGGCCGACCCGCGCATCCTGATTCTCGATGAGGCGACCTCGAGCCTCGATAGCGAGAGCGAGCAGATGATCCAGGACGGCCTGCGTCGTCTGCGATCGGGCCGCACATCGTTTGTGATCGCGCACCGGCTGTCCACGATTCGCAGCGCCGATCAGATTCTGGTGCTCGAGGCCGGCGAGATCGTCGAGCGGGGGACGCACGCCGAGCTGCTGGAGCTCGGCGGACGCTACCGGCAGCTGTACGACAAGCAATACAACTTCGAGACGGATCGCTTCATCAACCCGGGAGAGGACTTCACGCCTGAACCCGAAAAGCCGTCGGCGCCGATTCCGGTTGGGAGAAATCTGTAGATGGATGAATCCATGCTTCTCAACGGCGTGTTGCGCGCGGTGCTCGGTGGACGAGGCCGGCGGCGACGGTCACGTCGTGCGATGAACTACCTGACTGGTGGTGGCAGAGGCTCGTTCTGGACGAACCCGTCCACGTTGCTGACCGCAGCAGGCATGGCGTGGGGCATCTTCGAAACGATGCAGCAGTCGGGAACTGTTGGTTCAGTGGGTTCCGGGGGTTCCGTGGGTTCCGGGGGTTTGAGTTCGGTAGGTTCGCAAGGTTCCGGGGCGACAGTTCCCCCGAGTACGGTATCGCCTGAGGCGTTGCGCATCGTGCGGCTGGCAATTTCCGCGGCGTACGCCGATGGCAGCCTCAGCGACACCGAGCGGGCTGCGATCATGGATCACGCGAAGACGGCCGGCGTCGGCGAGATCGTCGAGGCCGAGATGCAGCAGCCGCGTCCGCTGGCCGAGATCGTCTCGGGTATCAGCGACGCGGCACAGCGCGCGACGATGTACGTGCTGGCATACAGCATGGTGCGCGGCGATGAACAGCCGACGGGTGCAGAGCGCATCTACCTGGCGCAGCTCGCCAACTTGCTCGGTCTCGACGTGGCAACGGTTCAGCAGCTCGAAGACAAGGCGGCACACCGCATCGACGCGGAGCCTCTGGCTGGCTAGTGGTTGGTGGTTGGTGGTTAGTGGTGCGATGCAGAGAGCACGCCTGAGCGTGCGCGGAGAAGATCGCGAATGTCACAACAACAGTGGTACATGGCCATTGGCGGGCATCAGGTCGGGCCCGTCTCTCAGGACGATGTCATCACCAATTTGCGAAACGGGACGATCGACGGGAACACGCTGGTGTTCACCGAAGGGCTGAAGAACTGGACGCCGCTCAAGGACGTGCCGCAGCTCGCTTCGTTCCTCCCCGGGGCTGCGGCGAGCAGGCCCGCGGCGGCGCCACCGCCGATTGTTCCCGGAAAGCGGGCGCACGATATCGATTTCCGCATCGTCGGCAGCGAGATGCAGTTCGTCGAGGTGGAGCTGGATCCGGGTGAGAGCGCCGTCGCCGAAGCGGGCTCGATGATGTACATGACGCCGGGCATCACGATGGAGACCGTCTTTGGCGACGGCGGCCAGTCGTCTGGTGGCGGCGTGATGAACGCGATCCTCGGTGCCGGCAAGCGGCTGCTGACCGGTGAGAGCCTCTTCATGACGACGTTCACCAATCAGGGCAGCGGTAAGCAGCAGGTGTCGTTCGCGGCGCCGTACCCCGGAAAGATCCTCGCGATGGATCTGAAGCAGCTCGGCGGCACGCTGATTTGTCAGAAGGACTCGTTCCTGTGCGCCGCGCGCGGTATCTCCATCGGTATCGCGTTTCAACGGCGGATCGGCGTCGGGTTGTTCGGCGGCGAAGGGTTCATCATGCAGAAGCTCGAAGGCGACGGCCTCTGCTTCGTGCACGCCGGTGGCACGGTGCACCCGCTCGAGCTCGGTGCCGGGCAGACGCTGCGCGTGGACACCGGGTGTCTCGTCGCGCTACAGCCGACGGTGAACTATGAGATTCAGTACGTCGGCAAGATCAAGACGGCGCTGTTCGGCGGCGAAGGTCTGTTCTACGCCGTCCTGACCGGACCCGGACGGGTGTGGCTCCAGTCGCTGCCGTTCAGCCGCATGGCCGATCGGATCTACAAGGCCGCACCGGCGGCTGGCGGTTCGCGGCGTGAAGGCGGTTCCATTCTCGGCGGGCTGGGTGATTTGCTCGATGGAGATCCGAACTGACCGCACAGGAACGCCAGGAATTCCGGAAAATCCTCGAAGCGCACGCGCAGACGGTCGCCATTTGCGAGGCGTGTGCGACGACGACTCGCGATCTGGCGACCGAGGTCGCGCGCGGTGGCGTGCCGCGCGCGGACGATCTGAAGACCACGATCGGCGAGGCGGAGCGGACGCTCGCTGACCTGGCGCGCGTGCGTGAAGAGATCGAACGTCTGATGGCGGCAGTAGGTCTCCGTTAGTGCGCACACCTGTCACGCTCGTGACCGGGGCCGGCGGCGAGATCGGCCATGGCCTGATCACGCGGCTCGCCGGTAGCGCGCGGCCAATCGTCACGATCGATCTCGCCCCGCTCGATGCCGGACTCCACAAGCTGGTGCATCGCGAGTTCACGGGCTCGATTACCGATGCCAACCTGCTCGAGCGGGTGCTGGCGGAGTTCGAGGTCGATCTCATTTTCCATCTCGCAGCGCTGCTGTCAACGCGCTCCGAGTTCACGCCGATTACCGCCCACCACGTCAACGTCGAGGGCACGCTGACGCTGCTCGAGTTCGCGCAGCGTGAAGGCGAGTCGCACGGCCGCGACGTGCGCTTTCTCTATCCCTCGTCGGTCGCTGCCTACGGCCTGCCCGATTTGGCGACGAAGACCCGTGTCGGATCGATCCGTGAAGACGAGTGGAATACGCCGCGGACCATGTATGGCTGCAACAAGCTGTACTGCGAACATCTCGGCCGCTACTATGCGCGCTTCTACAAGCAGCTGGCCGCCCACGCCAGCGGCCGGGTGGACTTTCGTTGCGCGCGCTTTCCGGGGTTGATCTCGGCGATGACGCTGCCTTCGGGCGGCACCTCCGATTACGCGCCGGAGATGTTGCACGCCGCCGCCCGCGGCGAGCGCTACGCCTGCTTCGTGCGTCCCGACACCCGCATCCCGTTCATGACGATGCCTGATGCCGTGACGGCGTTGCTGGCCCTGGCCGACGCGCCGCGGGAGCGGTTGACGCGGACGGCCTATAACGTCAGGGCGTTCAGTCCGCGCGCCCAGGATTTTCGCGACGTGGTCGCCGCGGCGTTTCCTGCCGCGTCGATTACGTGGGAGACAGACCTCAAGCGTCAGGCGATTGTCGACTCGTGGCCCGAGGATGTCGACGACCAGGCGGCTCGTCGCGACTGGGGCTTTGCACCGGTGTACGATTTTCAACGTGCGTTCGACGAGTATCTGATTCCGAACATCCGGGAGCGCTACCGATGAAATTAGGCCTAATCGCCGCCTGCCTGGCTGCAATCGCAATCGTGCACGCCGCGGAGGGCGACTCGATGAGCCAGTTGGCAGAACGCTACGTGAAGCTCGTGCTGGCCATGGGTCAGCACGATGCCGACTACGTGGACGCGTACTACGGTCCGCCTGAATGGCGTAAAGAGGCCGAGGCGGGGAAGCGTCCGCTCGATCAGATCGACAAAGAGGCGGCGGCGCTGCAGCAGTCTCTGGGAGCCGCGGCTCCCGCTTCTGCAACGGCGGAAATGGTTCGCCTTCGCCACACGTACCTGACCAAGCAGGTGAGCGCGCTGCGGGCTCGCATCGCGATGTTGAGTGGACGCACGCTCACCTTCGATGAGGAATCGAAGGCGCTGTACGACGCGGTCGCACCGACCAACGATCCCGTGACGTTCGAGCGCACCGTCGAGGAACTTGGGAAGCGGCTGCCCGGCTCGGGATCGGTGCTCGAGCGCTACGACGCGTTCCGCAACCGGTTCGTCATTCCTCGCGAGCGGCTGGACGCGACATTCAAAGCGGCCATTGAAGGCTGCCGCAGCCGGACGCTCCAGCACGTGACGCTTCCACCTGGCGAGACCTTCACCGTCGAGTACGTCACGAACAAGAGCTGGAGCGGTTACAACTGGTATCAAGGCCACTACAAGAGCCTGATCCAGGTGAACACGGATCTGCCGATCTACGTGGACCGTGCGATCGACCTCGCCTGTCACGAGGGCTATCCCGGTCACCACGTCTACAACGTGTTGCTCGAGAAGAACCTCGTTCGCGATCGGGGTTGGGTCGAGTTCTCGGCGTATCCGCTCTTTTCACCGCAGTCGCTCATCGCGGAGGGCACCGCGAATTTCGGAATCGACGTCGCGTTTCCCAGCCAGGAACGGCTGGCGTTCGAGCGCAGCACGATTTTCCCGGCGGCTGGATTGGATCCCGCTCGCGCGGCGGAGTACTACGAAGTGCTCGCGCTGGTCGATCGGCTCTCCTATGCGGGCAACGAAGCGGCGCGCCGCTACATCAACGGGCAGCTCGACGCGAAGGGCACGGCGAGCTGGCTGGAACGCTACGCGCTGTACACGCCGCCGCGTGCGGCGCAGCGCGTGCGCTTCATGGATCAGTACCGCAGCTACGTGATCAACTACAACCTGGGGAAGGACATGGTGAAGCGCTACGTGGAATCGAAGGGCGGCACCGCGTCGAACGCCCCGAAGCGCTGGGATGTGTTCGAGCAGCTGATTTCGTCCCCACGTTTGCCATCGGGGTTGCAGTAGACGTAGTGTCCGGCTTGAGCCGGACCACACACAATGATCTGCATCGAAATCTCACAGCCGGGTGAGCCGGAGGTTCTCAAGCCGGCTGAACGTCCTGATCCGGTGCCCGGACCAGGCGAGGTGCTTATCCGCGTCGCCGCCGCCGGCGTGAATCGTCCTGACGTCCTGCAACGTCGCGGCGCCTATCCGCCGCCACCAGGCGCGAGCGATATTCCCGGTCTCGAAGTCGCGGGAACAGTTGCCGCCGTCGGCGCAGGCGTCGAGGGGTGGCGCGCCGGCGACGCCGTCTGCGCTCTGGTCTCGGGCGGCGGCTATGCGACGATGTGCGTCGCGCCCGCTCCGCAATGCCTGCGTGTGCCAGCGACACTCGATCTCGTCGCGGCTGCGGCGATTCCAGAAACATTCTTCACGGTCTGGACGAACGTCTTCGATCGCGGGCGACTCCAGGCGGGGGAGACGGCGCTCTTTCACGGCGGCACGAGCGGCATCGGCACCACCGCGATTCAACTGGCCACCGTCCGCGGCGCCACTGTCTTTGCCACCGCCGGATCCGACGAGAAGGTACGCGCCTGCGAAGCGCTCGGCGCACGACGCGCGATCAACTATCGCACGCAGGACTTCGTGAACGTCATCCGCGAGATGACCGGCGGCGCTGGTGTCGATCTCATTCTCGACATCATGGGCGGCAGCTATCTGAATCGCAATCTTGCCGCGCTCGCCGTTGATGGGCGGCTCGTGCAGATTGGACTGATGGGCGGGGAGAGCGCCAGCGTCGATCTCCGCCGTGTGCTCGGGCGGCGGCTGACGATCACGGGTTCAACGCTGAGGCCGCGGCCGGTGGCAGAGAAGGGCGAGATCGCTGCCGCACTCGCTCGCGAGGTCTGGCCGCTGCTCGAAGCCGGCACCATCAAGCCGATCGTCTTCAAGACCTTCCCGCTGGCCGAGGCGGCCGCTGCGCATAGTCTGATGGAATCGAGCGAGCATGTCGGCAAGATCGTGCTGACAACGTAGTGTCCGGCTGTAGCCGGACGTATCATGAGGGCTCTGAACGATCCTTTCGTCGGACGTACCATTGCCCAATACGACATCCTGGCCCGCGTTGGTGGCGGCGCCATGGGCGTGGTCTATCAAGCCCGCGACACCAAGCTCGGCCGCCTGGTTGCGCTGAAGTTCCTCCCGCAGCAGTGGAGTCACGACGAGTCCGCCAAGCAGCGCTTCGTGCGCGAAGCGCAGGCGGCCTCGGCCACACAGCATCCCAACATCTGCACGATCCACGACATCGAGACCGCCGACGACGGGCAGTTGTTCATCGTGATGGCGTTCTACGAAGGTCCGACGCTGAAGCAGCGGCTCGAGAACGGACCGATTCCGCTCGAGGAGGCGTTGGAGATCGCGACACAAATCGCGGACGGGCTCGCCAAGGCGCACGCGCAAGGCGTCATCCACCGCGACATCAAGCCGGGCAACGTGATCCTGACCGAGGATGGCGTGCGCATCCTCGATTTCGGCCTGGCCACGTTCGCTGATGCGCTGAAGCTGACGGCGGAGAATGCGTCCTTCGGCACCCCAGCCTACATGTCGCCGGAACAGGTGCGCGGGCAGGCAGCCGACGCGCGCTCCGATGTCTGGGCAGTCGGCGTCGTGCTGTACGAAATGCTCGCCGGGCATGTGCCGTTCCAGGGATCGCATGCGGAAGCGATCGCTCATGCGATCCGGCACGAAGCGCCTGAGCCGCTGCGAACAAGGCCGGAGATTTCAGAAGAGATCGAGCAGCTGGTGTTCCGTTCGCTGCACAAAGAGCCCAGCGTCCGGTATCAGAATGGCCGCGCGCTGGCGCGCGCGCTGCGTCACATGCGTGGGCTGACGCTGCCGGTCACAGAACAGGTGCCAGCCCCGTCAACAGTCAAGCTCGCGAAGTCTCGGCGGCGATTGCTGATCGGCGTGGGGGCGTTGTCGATAGCCCTGCTCACGGTGTTCGCGTTCGGTGGCCTCTGGTCGAACAACAGCGCAACCCCACAAGCACCAGTGGTCCTTACAGATCGGACGTCCATTGTTGTGGCGCCGGTGGCGAACGAGACAGGTTTCTCAGAGCTGAACTCGTACCGGTTGCCTTTGAGCTATGCGCTCATGCTGGAGCTCGGCGACTCGCCGAACGTAAGACTTCTACCGCATGGCCGCGTCATGCAGGCGCTCCGTCGATTCATCGACAGCAACGAGGACGTGTCGAGCCGCGAAGCGCTGGATGCGCTATCGCGGTCGAGTGGTGTGCGGTACGTCGTCGTGCCGACGCTCGTGTACGAGGACCGCTCCTGGCGTGCACGGGTGGAGGTGAGGAATGCGGATACGGCGGCCACCAAGGTCTACGAGACCGATCCGATGGTGTCCATTCAACCCCAGGAGACCGCGTTCACCCTGATGCGAGCGGCGGCGAAGGTCGTGCAGGATCATTTCAAGGCGCTCGAACCCGGTCGTCCCTATCTGGAGAGGCCGATTGCGGCGCGCTTGCGAACGCTGGACGCGGTCAAGGGCCTGCAGGAAGGCGTCGCGTGGCTCGATGCGTGGGAGTACGGACGAGCATTCACCGCGCTCGAGCACGCTGTCAAAGAGGATGCATTCAGTCCGCTGGCCTTCGCGTGGCTCAGTCGTGCCGCACAACTCTCGGGGCACCCTGATCGCGCCCGAGATGCTGCCGAGAAGGCGGCCGGACTTCTCAACGACCAGACACCCTTTCCCGACTCCTTGTTCATCAACGCCACCGTCGCCGAGGTCAGGCGTGACTTCACCGCTGCCGAAGCGCGGTATCGCGATCTCATCGCGCGCTACGCCGACGACCCGCAGTGGCTGATGGAGCTTGGTGGGTTTCTTGAACGCCGAGGCCGGTTCGGTGACGCCGTCGATTCGTACCACACGGCGTTGAAGTTGGACCAACGGCTTATCAGAGCTCACTTGGAGCTCTGTCGATTGTATGCGCCCAGTCGCATGAACGAGTCGACCCGTGCGAAGGAGCATGGTGCAAGCGCGCTGTCTGCTTTTCAAGCGATCGGTGACGGGGGGAGCGAGGCACTTGCCCGTTTCTGCCTCGTGGACACTCTGCGCGGCGGCGGTGATACGGAACGGGAACAAGCGAGCCAGCACGCCGATCGGGCGCTCGAGATCCTCAAGGGTCTTCAGTATCCGTTCAACGTGCCACGCGCGTATTACTACACGGGGCTGATTGCCGGCGAACGGGGTCGATACACCGAAGCGGTTCGAGCGTGGGAGCAGGCCGCTTCGCAGGCGGCAGACGGCAGGAATGCTGTTCTCGAACCCCTGTTGCTGATGAACATCGGTGTGGCCTACGAGCGGCTCGCGAATGCGTCGCGCGCGGCAGAGTTCTACGGGCGAAGCGCCGATGCATACCGCCGCATCGGCGACGATTTGCGCGCTGCCCAGTTGCTGGCAAACAGTGCAGCGTTGCGCTTGGAGTACGGCGACATGCCTGAGCAGGCTCTTCGCGACCTCCAGAACGCTGAGGCGGTATTTCAGCAGGCGGGTGACGAGGACTTTGAAGTCTATTGTCTACAGAATGTTGGTGCTTACTACCGGGACACAGGAAAGTACGCAGATGGCGAGCGAGAGCTGAAGCGGGCCCTGGCAATCGCGCAACGGGAGAAGTTGGACCAGAAGATTGCCTCGGTGAGCATTGATCTCGCCCGGCTTCACCTCGAGAGAGGCGAGTACCTGCTCGCGCGCGATCTCCTGACTGCGGCCCTCCGTGACGGTACTGGACGCTACGGCACTCAGGCGCACATTCATCTTGGACAGGTACACACCAGACTGGCTGATTTCAAGGTGGCGCGACGCGAGCTGGCCGCTGCAGCCGCGGAACTCGAGAAGAGCGACGATAGCGGTCTGCGGGTGCTGCTGAATTTTGCGCTCGGCGAAGTTGCATACATCTCAGGTCAACACGACGAGGCGCGGTCTCGGTTCGAGCTCGCCTCCAAAGCGTGGGGCGATCGTTTTCCGGAAACCCCCAGCGTAGAGGCTCGCGCGTACGTGGCGCTGTTGGACGCACGACAAACCGGTTCCCGACAGGCCCTCGACACGATTCGCATGGTCCTCGACCAGGCGCGAAGGATGGGACGGGTCTCGATCGAAACACGCGCGCGAGTGTTTCTGGCTCGCCTCTCGTTGCAGTTGGGTCGGTCCGGCGAGGCCCTCGACGTGATGAAAGACGTTCCCTCAGTGCAGTTGGGCCCAGAGCTTAGCGCGCAAATGCAGTACTGGCGCGGGCAAGTGCTGCTGGCTCGAGGTGAACGAAGCGCTGGCGAAGCCCTGGTCGCGGAAGCCCGAAGAACGCTGGACCTTCTGCGCCTGTCGCTGCCCGAAGAATACCGTGCGGCGTTTGCCTCCCGAGAGGACCTCCGCGAACTGCTCCCGTGAGCTCCTGTTCGGTTGAGCGTCGTTCGTCGTTATTGTGGTAGCTCGGCACGTGTGTCCGGGGTGAGTAAGCGTCGAGCAGGAGGTGGGGTGATGGGTGACGGTAACTTCGGGGGCGGGGGCAGCGTGAGATGGAAGATCAACAATAAAGAGGACAGCGGCCCCGGGGGTGGACCAAGGACGCACACGGGCAAGGACAAGGGGACGCTTACAGAGGTTGGCGACAGGTTATTAGTGACCTTCAAGAACGGGCGCGTATTGCAGGGGGGCCCCGGCACCGTCATCGTGGAGGTCACGCTGGCCGATGACGAAAAGCAGGTCGTCCTGAAGTGGGGTGACGATATCGCCGCCGATCCCATTCTCAGGAATCTCACGCAACAGTCTTGATAACGCTGAAGGGGCCGTCGTCTTCACGCTCTTGCGGGCGGCGTCGGATTAGGAGCGCCGCAACAGGCGGCGGAATCGTTCCCCGAGCGTTGGGGGCGGTGTGGCCAATGGCTCGAGTGCAGTGGTCAGATCGGCCGCCGAACGATAGCGCTCGCTCACACGCTTTGCGAGTAGCCGGTGCACGACGGGCTCAAGCGGCTTGTGCTGGGGCGCGAGTGTCGACAGCGGGTCCGGATCCTTGTCCAGCACGTTCGATACGGTCTCAGAGGGGGAGGCTCCGGCAAACGGCAGCCTTCCCGTCGCCATCTCGTACATGACCACACCCAGCGAGAACAGATCGCTGCGTGGGTCGAGCGGGAGTTGAAGGATTCGCTCCGGCGCCATGTAGTTCGCCGTCCCCATCGGCCGTCCTGGCATGGTCGACCCCTGGAGACCTAGTTCGTCTGTGTCGGCGGTCTTGAAACGCCGCGCCAGTCCGAAGTCCAGCACCTTCACGGTCCCGGTTTCCGACACGATCAGATTGCCCGGTTTGATATCGCGGTGGACGATGTTCTTGGCGTGCGCCGCGCCGAGTGCGCTGGTGATCTGCAAGCCCAGGTCGGCGATCCGAGCTGTCGTCAACGTGTTCCGCACCATGTAGGTCTTGAGGTTGACGCCATCCAGGCACTCCATGGCGATGAAGATCCGGCCGTCGTGTTCGTCGATGTCGTAGATGGTGCAGATGTGGCCGTGGCTGAGGGTGGCGATCGTTTCCGCTTCGCGCCGGAAGCGCCGCACCGCGTCGGGGTCGTCGGCGAGTTCGTCGGGCAGGAACTTCAGCGCCACTTTCCTGGGCAGCCGCGCGTCTTCGGCCTCGTAGACGACGCCCATCCCGCCGGTGCCGAGCTTGCCGGTGATCCGATAATGGCTGATAGTGCGGCCAAGCATGTCGGGTCCGTGGGCCAGAATACACGGCCCTGACGGCTCGCTTTTCACAGTTTGTTCAGTCGCGGCCGCTAACAGTGAGAAGAACGGACGAGGTTTCCCCGCTATCATTGCAGGCGTCTTGCATGCCATGAGTTCTCCACCCGAGGATGAACGACAGTCCGATCTGCTCAGCGACGAGCCCACGATCGAACTGGTGGTTCGCGCCAGGACCGGCGACCGTCAGGCGGTGGAGGCGCTTCTGCAGCGCAGCATTCCACAACTGAAACGCTGGGCGCATGGCAAGCTTCCATCCGCGGCACGGAACAACCTCGATACGGGGGATCTCGTTCAGGAGACCGTGCTTCACGTTCTGCGGCGACTCGATACGTTCCAGCCCCATCATGTGGGGGCCATGCAAGCCTATCTGCGACAGTCAGTGATCAATCGCATTCGGGA
>Ga0075418_10008298_pt1 | contig 11649 bp, 9 predicted proteins | sample SoiMetdeltSBSDD2_FD_81776 | JGI IMG/M metagenome (GOLD analysis project Ga0075418, IMG submission 81776) | Bulk soil microbial communities from a Populus tree surrounding site in Tennessee, USA - Soil MetaG P. deltoides SBSDD2 | ecosystem: Environmental > Terrestrial > Soil > Tree plantation...
AAAGATCAGTATTGATTTATTTGAATCCATTGCAATCTTTTCACTAAATTAAAATACTCAAGTTTGTGATAATAAGATACCAATATTGATATCATTATACAGTTATATTCAAAATTGTGGTTTTTGGATAACCCCTTTGAGTAAAATTTTTGATAAGTGTATCCCTTATTATTAAAGATCATTATTATTCTAAACCTTATAATAGAAGAGATCTCTTGGAATTTTTCGCCTATTTCTATTTATCTATCCTCCAAGAATGTCACAGGAAGAAATCTGTTAATAGTAAATAAATAATTACACTTGTATATCAATTTCTAATGAAATAAAAAGAAAATAATCTAACCCGTCTTGCTTGTCGGTTGCTATTTATAATTTAGCTGCTAATGGTTAGGCTGGACTTGTTACTCCTGGTGATCTTCAGGAAAAGCTTCTTCGGCTATTGTCTCGATTGGTTCACCTGTTGGTAATGGAGCATTTCGATCTACCTTATATTTCCCCAGTTCAGGAAAATTTTTTCCAATTATTACATTCATTCCTACTGCAATTATCTCAGATTTGGGAATATCATATCTATCATTAGAATATCCAAACACTACGATCGTGTCATTTGTTTCTTTGGCTACAAAACCCAGATCATCTTCATTTTCTGCCCTCACCCCCTTGTTGAAGAGAGATTTAGGATATTTTCCTTCATAGTACGCCAAATCAACTTGTTTTTTTTCATCTTTCCAGGGATCTTGCCTACTGGTTGGGAGTGGATCGTTACGATTTACTTTGTATTTTTTTTCTACTTCTGAAAAAGGAAGACCTATAAGAACATTTGCCCCTACTTGTTGAATTTCACTCAATGGAATATCATATCGATTTCCTTTTCCACCAAATACTATTATCTTATCCGGAGTTTCCCGTACAACATATCCTATATCTGGATTATCTAATGTTTTAACTCCTCTATTGAAAAACCTTCCCGATACCATAAATACCATTTATTATCGTTCTATAAAAAAGATTCCTCAAAACATATTTCAAAAGTGTATATGTAGGAAATTATCCTATAGAAGTCCGACTTTTAATTCAAAATCCATTATAATAAAACTTACATGTAGCATTAATTCCAGCTATATTAATTAGAGAAAAGTAATTATTAATAACATTTTTCGGTAAAATAACTGAAAATTAATTTAATGAAACAATGTAATCATAAATTTTACTATTGAAGTAAGCGTTGAGTCACTTTTTGTAAAGAGAAGGACTAATATTATTATGGTCTATTTATGTTCTTCATGTAATTACAACTATGATTCTATATTAGATATATTTAAATAAGCATGATTAAAATATAATTTTCTATATGTTCTATTAAATTATATTATTGTATTGGTCACATAATTAATATAAAATGAAACTTTTTTTATTTGCCAATAGAATTTTGTATAAAAAAAATAAAATTTTTTTAATATAAAAGATAAATAGATAGATTGAATGACCTAATTTAAGGATAGTCGTTTAATAAGTAGATAGATTACTGTATTCTAAGATACTTGTCCAATATAATACTACCTTTTAATATAATCCCTTATTAGCAGCATACTTATAAGTAATAATTAAAGAGATTTTTAATTATTAGTTATTTTTCCAAATGATGGAGCTAATTGATCAATGTGTGAGGGAACAGATATTGAGGCGAATTCTAATAATGGGGCATGCCATATACCAAAGCCTACCATAAAGATTATTGCAAATACTAATACACATATAATCGCCTTGGGTTCTTTTACCCTAGACATGTCACCACTTTCATCTAAGTACATTTTTTTGATAATCCATAAATAATATCCTAGAGATAAGGCACTATTTAATAATCCAGCGATTGCTAAATAAGGACCCCATGAGATTACGGTTCCACTATCAATAGCAGATTGAAAAAGTACCAACTTACTCCAAAAACCATTCAATGGCGGAACACCGGCAAGTGCCAGTAACGATATTGATAATGCGATGGCGGTTATAGGCATTTTTCTACCAAGTCCAGTATATTTTTCTAAACTGTAACTGGCTAATGCTATTGCAACAGCAGCAATAGCCAAAAATGATGCTGATTTCATTACAGCATGGTTAAGAATGTGAAAAAGTGAACCATCCAAGGCAGAACTTGCGTATGGGGCCAATGCCAGTCCAATCATCATATAACCGGCTTGAGCTACACTGGAATAGGCCATCATTCTGGGAACACTTTTTTGTATAAGGGCACCGAAATTTCCTACTGTCATGGTAATAACTGCTAAAATTGCAAGCACTATACTCCAATCCAGACCAATGGCAAACATCCCTAATACTATAACTCTTATGGCCGCTGCAAACCCTGCTTTTTTTGTTCCTGCAGCCAACAAGGCACCTATTGTTGTCGGAGCACCTTCATATGCATCAGGAAGCCACATATGAAATGGAACCAATCCCATTTTGAATCCAAAGCCAGCAACAAACAGACCAATTGCTAGATAAGAAATAGGAATAACACCTCCGAGATTATGGTCTGGTGTTTGGCTTGGAGCTGAAAGTTCAGCAAGAATGGTTATGGAATCACCTATATTTGTTGTACCTGTAACTGCATAGACAAACCCGATAGCAAGCACTAGAATAGATGACGAGAAGGCTCCAAACATAAAATATTTTATCGCAGCTTCATTTGAAATAGGATCTTTTTTGGAAAATGCTGCTAGAGCATAAGTAGGTATTGACATAAGTTCCCATGCGATAAATAACATCACAAAATCGGTCGAATACGCTATCAATATCATTCCGATCGTTGAAAGTAAAATTAAGGAATAATAAGATGCAGAATTGGAAATTCCTTTCATGTAGTTCCATGATGATGCTGATACCATTATGGATACGATTAGTAGAGACACAGCAAAGAAAGAACCGAACATATCATCTGCAATCACATCCTTTCCAAAACTCATAGCAGGAAGAGGTTCTCCACCTATTACTCGAGAGATTACTATAAGTAATGCGAGAATTAACGTACCAAAAGTTATCGCACTAAAAAGTTTATTTTTACTTTTTCCTTTCTCTTTTTTGTAAGCATCTATTATAGGTATTGCAAGACCTACTGAGCCAAGAAGTATAATTATTATAATTGGCGTAGACGAAATATCAATCATTTTTTGTTCCTCCCATTCCTCCTATAAATATAACATAATTAATACGACAATAATTCCAGCCGCAAAGACAAAAAGATATGTTTGGGTAACCCCAGTCTGAGTATATTTTACCCATTTTGACATAAAGCTCATAGAGTGCTGTAAAGCAGGATTAATTCCCTGCGCGATAATATTCTCAAAATATAACCAAATGAGTTGGTATAGACGTAGCGGTATTTTAACAAAACCCCAGTACAAGAAACTATTAAGATACCATCTGTTATACAAGAAAAGCCATGTCTGCTTTAAAACGGCGTATTTTGAAATAATTTCCGGATCCTTTTTTCTAATAATATAGAATAATATTCCTAATCCTGATCCAATACCAAAGGCTACAAATGATGATAACAAGGCAATAGGGTTTAATCCTTCGGTTGTTGGGACTGTATTCTGCTGAATGTTGTTTGCTGAATTATGGGTGCTAATTGTTTCTCCAATACCAAACGAGCTGGAAAGATAGGAAGCCATGATAGAATGAATCTCTTCTTCAAAGACAAATCCGACTAATCCTATAAGAATAGTAGAAACTGCCAAAATGGCAAATGGAACCCACATGACTGCTTTGACCTCATGAATTGGATGTTTTGAATCATGTTTCATGCTATTTTCATGATCTGGGCTCAATCTCTGTTCATCTGTAGGATCGGAAGAGATAGAGGACACATATTGAGACTTGTTATAGGAGTTTTGTTCGATAGTTTGTATATGTTTACTCTTAGTACCGAAAAAGACCATTCCTACCATCCTAAATGTATAGAATGCGGTCATTATTGCAACTACGAATGCAATGAAGAAAAGTGATACCCCAGTGGCTGTTCCTGATTCTAAAAGTGCAGCAAAAATCGCATCCTTACTCCAAAACCCAGAAGTTATTAAAGGAGCACCTGCCAGTGAGAGGCCCGAAAGTAGCATAAAAATAAATGTTTTATTCATATTTTTTCTTAATCCTCCCATATCAGTCATAAATCTTGAACCTACTACATGTAATATCGCACCAGCTGCCATAAACAACGATGCTTTAAACATTGCATGACTCATTAGATGAAAGAATCCAGCAGTATAACCATCTACGAATTGTGTAGAGAGTCCTGCAATTCCAAGTGCCATCATCATATAACCAATTTGTGACCCAGTAGAGTATGCCAATACTTTTTTGATTTCAGGATTTACAATGGCTTGAGTAGCAAGCAGGAACGCAGTTATGGCGCCTATCCATGCAACTACCTCAAAGAATGCTGCGGCATCAAATGCTGCCAAGGCAAAAAATAGAGGCCCAATCCTTGCAACAAGAAAGACACCAGCTTTAACCATTGTAGCAGCATGTATCAATGCAGAGACAGGCGTAGGCCCAGTCATAGCTTCTAATAACCATTCATTCAATGGAAATTGAGCAGATTTGCCTATTGCTCCTCCAAAAAGAAGAATTGCTGCCGGTACCAAAAGATTTTGTTCCATCATATTATGAGCCCAAGTTTGATCAGCTAAAAGTTCCTTAAAACCAAAAGTTCCAGCATGCATAAAAATCAAAAACATACCTGAAAGCATCATAACATCGCCTGCTCGTGTCATCAAGAATGCCTTTATTCCTGCATGTGTAGGTGATGCCCACATTGCTATTCCTCTAACAATATGGCCTTCCCTGCCGACATAATCTTTCTTTCTATCAGCATACCAAAATCCTATCAATGCATAAGATGCAAAACCTACACCTTCCCATCCAAAGAATACCATTAAGAGGTTATCTGATAAAACGATTAATTGCATTGACCCTATAAAAAATAACATAAAGAACCAATATCTTGTAAGATCTCTATCTCCATGCATGTAACCAACAGAGTAAATAATAATTAATGAAGAAATCCAGGCTACCAGATTTGTCATGATAACACTTAGTGGGTCTGCAAGTATCCCTGCTTTGATATTTAATGTAGGAATCCATGGAATCTGACTATGTATCTCACTTCCAGAAACAACTATTGGAATGAGAGTAGCGGCAAGTAGCGCGCTGATAATTGCAAATCCAACAGCACTCATATTTGAAAATCTAATACTTTTTTTAGCCAAAGCTGGAATTAATGCTGCACCTACAAAGGGCAATATCCACACAAGCCACGCATTTATGGCAATTCCTTCAAACCCTATTGATTCAACCATTTTTATCTTTTCACCTATTCTCCTTATTCTTTATACTTTTGAATTCCTCTGAGTGATCAAAATTTGCATCATTTCCATCTAGAAAACTTGCATATTCGTTTTGAACAATAATTGCAGAGGCTACAATTTTCGTATTTAAATTAGTAATAGTTGGAAGAGAAACAATTTCTGGAAAATCTGAAAAAATTGTTTCTGAATATGTTATTATAGGATTAATAACAGGAGCAGGATAAACACCCAAAAATAATGCCAAACTCGCTACAAATGCCATAGGAATTATTGCATACCTGTTGACATCTCGTAATTTTTCGAACCGAGGTGAAATTTTTCCAAAGAATATTTTTTTATACATTACTAATAGATATGAAGATGTTAAGATAGTAGTAAGAATCGCAATAGAAAACAAAACAACTCTAAAAGAATCCATATTTTCCGTGCCAGTTTGTAAGGCACCAGTAAACATTATCCATTCAGCCATAAAACCAGTGGTGGGAGGAACTCCTATCATTGTTAATACAGCGATCATAGCGATGGTAGCGGTATAAGGCATTTTTCTTGCAATACCGCCCAAGTTTGACATACTTCTTGTATTGGTTCGTAGAATCAAAGAACCAGCCATCAAAAAAAGAATTGTCTCACCTAGTGCGTGAGGAATCCACATTAATGCGCTACCTGTTACACCTAACATGCTTTGACTGCCTAATCCAAAAATTATATAACCCATGTGGCTGATACTCGAATAAGCCAATAACTTTTTAATATCATCCTGCATCAAAGCCATTGCACCTCCGTAAACCATAGTTACTACTCCCCAAAGGTTTATGTAAATACTATAATCCGAATATGAAATTGCAAGAAGATCTATCCAAATTCTTAATAGTGCATAAACGCCTATAGCGCTCATAGGTCCAGCAATTAAAGCAGAAATAGGAGTAGGTGATTCCGCGTAAGTATGAGGTATCCATATGTGAAGGAGAAAAGCCCCTAATTTTACTGCGATTCCAATAACAACAGCAAATACAATAAGTGTCATCCATTGTGATGGAATTTTTGATACATTTGATTTGATAGTTTCAAAATCAAAGCCGCCTGCAAATAAACCCATTGCAAGCATACCTAATAATAATAAAACTGCATGTACATGTGTCCAAAAAAAGAACATAAGAGAGACTCTTTTTCTAGTAGAATAACCATAGAGAGCAATTAAAAAGAATGCAGGAACAAGCATTAATTCAAAAAATACATAAAATTCTATCAGATTAGTTGATAATACTGTACCTACCATTCCCATAGCGAATGTGAGAAAAAGGGCAAAATACAGTCCCATTTGAGTATCTATATGTTGTTTATACGATGGCTCAATACTGTAAAGGCTCTCAACTTGTCCAGTTCCACTCCTATTAGTTAAATTATTTTTATTCATTTCTCCACCAGAATTATTATCACTGGAGTGAGAGTTGGGCCTTTCCAGATTATCAAAATGTCCAGCAATTTTTCTGATCATATATTCTCTTGAAAATATCGCTATTACAGCGGATAAGATATAGATAGTTACAGCAAATGTAATACTGAAGCCATCAAGTTTCAATCCAAAATTGCCAAATTGGCTCCAAACATAGGATTCTTCATATACAGGATTTTCTTCTGATAGAGTAAGGATAGGAATAATCAATAAAATTGTACATATGACTAATGTACCAAAGGAAAACCACGTAACAACACCTGCTCCTCTTTTTTTTCCTAAAAAATAAGCCAATGGAGAGAGTAATAAAGGTAGAAAAATCGATGCCATCAATATTCCAGATTCAGAAGTCATCTAATTCTTTTCTCCATTTTCATGTATAGAAACAATAAAAATTGTCATATTGTTAACCTCGCAAAAATTTGTAGGCTGCAACATCAATATCTTTGTAGAGCCTATAAGCAATAATTATTATGGCCAAGCCAACAGCTACTTCAGCTGCAGCTATTGCGATTGCAAAGAGTGCGAATATCTGTCCTTGTATATCACCCAAATATCTTGAAAATGCAATTAAGTTCAGATTTGCAGCATTTGCAATGATTTCTATTGCAAAGATCATCCTTATTGCGTTACGCTTTACGACAAGGCCGTAAACTCCTATGCCAACGAGAATTAAAGAAACTGTAACAAAGTTGATTAATTCAGTCATTGTTTAGATCTGCTCCTTTTCATCGGTATTTTTATCTATTTGGATTTTTTTGTATTGTGGACTTGCAGTGGTAAACTGATCACTATCTTCTCTTCGTGCAAGTGTTAATGCTCCTATAATCGCTCCAGCTAAAGTTAGGGCCAATAATATAAAGACAGGGGAATAATAAGTCAGCATCTCGTTACCGATTTTAGTAACTATTTTTTCCATCAAAGGACTAAACTCAGCTGTAGAAAATAGAGAGCTAAAGAGAAGTACTCCAATTCCCACCATCATCAATAATGAAAATATTAAACCGGCTATTCTCCTTCCCTTATCCTCAGTAGCAGAAAATAATGCTTCAGTCCTGACCAACATCACAATAAATATAACCAAAACGGCAACTGCGCCAACGTAAACCGCAATCTGAAACATAGCAACAAATGGAGAATCGAGTAAGATAAAAAATCCAGCTATCCCAAGCATAGATACCGCTAAACCAATTGCACCATAAATTATTTCTCTACTTTCCAATGCAAATATTGCTGATCCTACTGTTAAAACAGATAAACCTATGAAAGCAGCATCAGCCATGAGAAGCTCCCCTTTCATCAATCTTTACCTCCACTGTTCCGTCATACTTTGGCTTGACTGCTAATTGTGCTGGTGTATATATCAAATGTTCTTTAGTAAATGAAGATAGTTCGAAATCATCAGTCATGTACAAGGCATAAAATGGGCAAGCATCTACACATAATCCACAAAAAACACACTTTCCATAATCAATTTGTGGCATTATACTCTTTTTATTTTGTTTCCATTTTTCGTTAACCTTTACCATTTCGATGGCTTCCGCAATACCTTCACAGGTTATTGCACATAGTTGACAACCAGTACATTTTTCATGGAATAGAATATGACGTCCCCTGCTTCCTGCGATTCCTACTCCTCTTTTAGGATCAAACTGATATCCATCTCCAACAAACTTCAATTTTTGCTCTGGAAAGCGTAACGTAAATCTTTTCATAATAAGATGTTTTGAACCTGATTCTATAGCTTTAATGAATCCAGTTGCTGTTGACGTTTTTTTAATGATTGATGATGACATTTATTACTGTAAACCTCCAGGTGTAATTACTCCACCATATATCATTGCCAAGACAATAAACATATTGATGAAAGAAAGGACTATTAATTTGTACCATCCTGTATGTAGAAGAATATCTATCCTTATTCTTGGGTTAATGCCCCTTGGAAGTAATATGAGCATTATCATACCAAAAGTTTTAAGTGTAAACCAAAATATTCCGTTTACTACAGTTGCGTTATAGATTTTCTCTCCTGTATATCCAGGTATTATTTCTTGTGGAAAGATTTGTGGACCCATCCAACCACCGAGGAAAAGAATCACAAACAACGCTGCTAAAACATATAGCTTGAGATAAGTTCCTAACTGTATCAATCCATAAATCATTCCTGAAGTTTCTGTAAGCCACCCAGCTACTATTTCACTTTCTGCCTCTGGTAAATCAAATGGAACTCTTTCTAATTCTGCTAAAGATGAAATATAAAAAACAAAAGCACTTAAAGGTGCAATAATGAAAAACCAAAAAGAATACTGTGATTCTACAATGTCTGTCAGATTTAATGACCCACTAAGTAGTACTATAGACAGTGCAGACAAAATAAAAGGAATCTCAAACGCAATCATTTGGTGCAATGCTCGGAGCCCTCCTATGAATGGATATTTACTATTACTAGACCAAGAAAAAAGTAGAGCGATTAATGGAAAAAAACCCAATATTGCAAAAATAGCAAGAAGGCCAACGTCTAGATCGGCACCAACCCAACCTGGAGCGACTGGGATAAGAACAGTCAAAGCTGCTGCAGTGGCTACAAAAATAACTGGAGTACTCCAAAATATAGGTTTATCCGCTCCAGATGGAGCAATAATCTCCTTTGAAATTAATTTTAACCCGTCAGCTATCAATTGTAATATTCCTTCAATTTTCCCTGCGTATAATGGCCCTGTTCTTAATTGCATTTTAGCTAAAAATTTTCTTTCAACAAAAATTGTTGTAGCTGCTATCATTGCAGCAAAGGCGAACCCAGGGAATACAGCAGCTCTAAAGAAATCGGTATGAATAATGAATTTGATAATTGGAACTGTACGAGTTGGATCGACAATCATTGATAAAAAGAGGTATGGTGTAATTACTTCTCCATTAGAATAAGGAAGCGGGATATAAAATAATATAATAAAAATTAAAGGAAGACCTACTAAGGAAACTATTACTATAATCCAAAAAATTAACCAAACAAGTGACCCCACAAAGTTACCAAATCGAAAATCTTTAGGAGCTGTTGCCATCTATCTGTCCGCCTCCACAGGCCAGTAGTTTAAAGCCCAATATATAGATGGCATATCACCGAGTCTTGAACCAACTAATAAATGAGGCAAAGCCAAAATATTTCTAAATGACCCAACAGAAATTTTAACTCGATATGGTCTCGAGGAGCCATCACTAACTATATAATAAGATAATGCTCCTCTTCCTGATTCGACTCTTTTATATGCTTCACCGGGAACACCCTTAGGATTGGATTGTAATTTCATTCTTACCTCTCCTGATTCGGGCATCTTATCAAGGAGTTGGCGAATAATGTGACAGGATTCTCGCATATCAAGAAAAGGGACATATGCTCTTGCAAAAGAATCGCATGTTTTCATATATTGCACTTTGAAGTCAATCTCATTGTAAACATCATATGGTTCGACTTTTCGAACATCGTAAGCAACTCCAGAAGCTCTTAATACTGATCCCGTAACTCCTAAATTTATTGCATCGTCTTTTGTTAGAATACCTACATTTTCTGTTCTTTGTCTAAACAAAGGATTATTATAAAAAATATTCTCATACTCTTTCAATCTTTTTTCAAAATAATTTACATATTCTAAACATTTTTCTTTAAAGCCATCTGGGATATCATTTCTAACACCTCCTGGAATATTGAAAGCATGAGTAACTCTTGCTCCTGTGAGAGCTGTAAGAAGATCGATAAATAATTCTCTGTCTCCAGCTGGCCACATAAACATTGTGGAATGTCCTAAAAATATCCCATAAATCGCAAGCCAATATAAAGTATAAACCTGACGATTAAGTTCTGATGCAATAGCCCTGATGAATTGTCCTCGCCTTGGTACGTCGATTCCGAGCAATTCTTCAACTGCAAGACTATAAGAATATGTAATATTTGTAGAATCATGAATTACAGGGCGTTCAAGGTGAGGAATATTTTGAATGAAGTTACGATATTCGCACATTTTTTCCTCTCCTCTGTGCACATATCCTGGATCTGGATCACAATAAACAATATAATCTCCATCCACTTTTATAGTAAATCTAAAATGTCCCGAGCCTGGATGTTGAGGACCTACACTTAATTTCATCAATCTATCCTCGGCAGCTTCCTTAACTACCTCTAATCCTAATTTAGTAGTTTCTTCTAATTTTTTTTCCAAAGACTCACTGAATTCATTAGTCAATCCAATCTACCTGCCTTTTATTCTAAAGTCCTTTTTTAGTGGAGGAATGTCTGCCCAATCTTCTGGTAGAAGAAATCTTTCATTTCTAGGATGTCCTTTGAAATAAACACCCAGCATTTCATAGGTTTCTCTTTCATGATATTCGACACTTTTAAAAACTGGAAGCAAAGAGGGTAAATATGATGAATTTCGATCTGTTTTGGTAGAAAGGGCAAAAATCATTTGAGACAATTCCTCTCTAGAATAGGAGTTTAAATGATAAATAACTTCAATAACATTTTCATTTGGATAATCCGTTCCACACACTGATTCAGCATGATCTAGACCAAAATGACTTTTGAGAAAAAATGCAACCTCAATAATATTTTCAGGTCTTACGTAAATTTTTATACGATTAGGTTTCGTATAGACTAATTGTACTTTGTCTGGGAATTGTGATGATAGTTCAGAATAAAAAGATTTTTCAATTTTCAAGTCGGATTCAACAATTTGAAGATTAGAAGACCCACTATTATTATTAGATTCGGTTTTAGTATTATTATTAGATTCGGTTTTAGTATTATTATTAGATTCGGTTTTAGTATTATTATTAGAT
>Ga0075418_10008299_pt1 | contig 11649 bp, 10 predicted proteins | sample SoiMetdeltSBSDD2_FD_81776 | JGI IMG/M metagenome (GOLD analysis project Ga0075418, IMG submission 81776) | Bulk soil microbial communities from a Populus tree surrounding site in Tennessee, USA - Soil MetaG P. deltoides SBSDD2 | ecosystem: Environmental > Terrestrial > Soil > Tree plantation...
AGCACGACCTCGCTACGGCGTCTACGTCAACAATCGCGCCGCCGTCTTCATGGGTGAGGCGTTCTCGCTCGACCGGCTCCTGGAGAACGCGGTCATGGCCGAACAGGCCGGCCTCGACTTCGTGTCGGTCGGCGACAGCATCACGGCGAAGCCGCGCTACACCGCCATTCCGGTCCTGACGGCCATCGCCGCTCAGACGAAGCGCGTCGGAATTGGCACTGGCATCCTTCAGCCGCACATGCGCAACCCGGTCCTGCTGGCCCAGGACTGGGCGACGCTGGACGTCATCTCGCACGGTCGAACCCTGCTCGGGGTCGGCCTCGGGACCGGCGATCCCGTCGCGATCGGCCGGGAGTACGAGATCGTCGGCATCCCGAAGCGGCGGCGTGGCAAGGCGTTCGACGAGTCCATTCAGATGCTCAAGCGGCTCTGGACCGAGGATTCGGTGACGTTTCACGGCGACGTCTACGACCTGGACGACGTGGCGATCGGCTACCGAGCCACGCAGCAGCCCCATCCGCCGATCCTGATCGCCTGCGGTGGCTACGTGCCGACGCGGGCTGGCTTCGGGCCGAACGACTTCTACACTGAGAGCAAAGCCGGCACCTTTACCGGCCCGTTTGAGCGCGTCGCACGGCTCGGCGATGGCTGGATCACCGGGATCGTGACGGCGGACGAATTTCGACAGGCGCTCAGCTTCATCCGCCGGACCGCTGCCGAGCAGTACGGTCGAAACCTCGGTCCAGAGTTCGTCGCCATGGTAAACCTCTGGCTGTGCGTTGGTCCGAACGCCGAAGCGGCCCGGCGAGAGGGTATCTCCGTCCTGGAGGCGTACCATCTGCGGCCGTTCGACGAGGAGACGATCGAACGCTGGCTGCTCCACGGCTCCCCGGAGGGGTGCGCGGCCCGCCTGACCGAGTACGTCCTGGCCGGCGCCAACGCGTTCCAGATCGTGATCGCCTCGTACGACCAGGAGCGCCAGATCCGAATCCTTGCCGAGCAGGTGCTGCCGATGGTCGATCAGATGGTCGCCGCGGGACCAGTTGCGGAGCCGATCCCTTGAACGAGGCACAGTACGACGTCGTCGTCGTGGGGTACGGCGGGGCCGGCGCCATCGCGGCGATCTCGGCAGCGGACGCCGGGGCGCGGGTTCTGCTGATCGAGAAGTCAGATCGCCTCGGCGGAACGACGATCCTGTCGAGCGGCTTCGCCCGTGTCGCCTCGGACGCGGCGGGAGCAGCGAGCTACCTCGACCGCACCTCCGGCGGCCGAATCGCCCGCCCACTCGTCGAGGCGCTCGCACAGGGCATGACCGAGGTTCCGTCGTTCCTTGAGGAGCTGGCACGGCCACTCGGCGCGGAGGTCCGCCTGCGCTTCGGGGCGGACCAGCGTCCGAACGAGGTGGCTGACCTGTACGACTGGCCAGGTCGGGAGGTGCTGGGCTGGTCCGGCATCGAGGAGATCCCCGGCTTCGACGGCTATCCCTGGGTCTTCGGCGGGCCGAAGGGCCAGCTACTGATCCGCGTTCTGGAAGAGAACGTCCGGCAGCGCCAGATCGACGTCTGGTTCGACGCCCCGGCCGAGCGGCTGCTTCGCGACGATCGGTCCGGCCGAGTCACTGGCGTCCTGGTATCACGCGGCGGCACGTCCATCTCCGTTGAGGCGGCCGGTGGTGTCGTGCTCGCAACTGGCGGTTTCGAGTTCAGCCGCGAGCTGATGCGCGACTACCTGGAGCTGCCGACCGTCTACCCGATGGGTCACGCTGGCAACACCGGCGACGGTATCCTGATGGCCTCTGAGGTCGGCGCCGCGCTCTGGCACATGTGGCACCTTCACGGCTCGTACGGGTTCAAGCTGCCGCATCTGCCGGTGGCGATCCGTTCCCCGCTGGGCGGTGCGCGCGATACCAGCCGGCCGCTCCACTGGATCATCCTCGACCAGGCCGGCCGGCGCTTCACCAACGAGCTGCCGCCGGCACCCCAGGACACCCTCTCGCGCCCGCTCGCGCACCTGAACCCTGAAACCGGCCAGCACGACCGCGTCCCGGCCTGGCTCATCTTCGACGAGCGGGGGCGCACCGCCGGACCGCTCGGACGGCCGGTCGGGGCGCAGCCGGAGCACCAGTACGGCTGGTCGCGAGACAACTCGGCCGAGATCGAGGCCGGCTGGATCCTGAAGGGGGCCAGCCTGGAGGAGCTCGCCGAGCTAACGGCGCTTCCCGCCGAGGCCGTCGTCGAGAGCGTGTCGCGGTGGAATGCGAGCGTCGAAGCCAGCCACGATCCAGACTTCGCGCGCCCGCCCGGCAGCATGGTCCGGATCGCCGAGCCGCCGTTCTACGCGATCCAGGTCTGGCCGGTCGTCAGCAACACCCAGGGCGGGCCGGTTCACGACGAGCGTCAGCGCGTCGTCGACGTGCGCGGCCAGCCGATTCCGGGCCTCTACGCCGTCGGCGAGCTCGGCTCGTTCTTCGGGCACATCTACCTGCTCGGCGGCAACATCACCGAGGGCATCGTCGGCGGACGCATCGCCGGCCGGGAGGCCGCCTGCGTGGCCCGGACGAGCGTCCTCGTCGGAACCTCACCATGAGCCAGGTCACCGTCGATACCCCCGAGAGCACCGCCATCGTGGACGCACCAGCCGCGTCGCCATCGTCAGCTGGCGGGACCGGCGGCGGTTCGCGGAGTCTCGTCTGGCTCGTGTTGCCGCGCTTGCTCTCCGTGCTGTTGATCTTCGGCCTCTGGGCGCTGGCCTCGGCGAGCGTCGGCACGGCGGTGATCCCCTCGCCGCTTCGCGTCTGGGCCGCCTTCCAGGACGCCCTTGGCGACGGCTACATCTGGCGCGACATGGCCGTCACGTCAGGCCGGCTGGTCGCGGCGTTCGCCCTGGCGATGGTACTCGCCACGACCATCGGTCTGGCGATCGGCACAATCGGCTGGGTCGGCAGAATGTTCGACTTCTGGGTCACCATCGCGGCGGCGGTCCCTTCGCTGCTCTACATCGTGATCGCCTACCTCTGGCTCGGACTCAACGACACCGCCGCGATCGTGGCGGCGGCGGTGGTCGTCGCGCCTTCGGCGACGTTCAACGTGATCCAGGGCGTCCGGTCGATTGACCCAGGCCTCTCGGAGATGGCGCGGGCGTTCGGCGTCTCGAAGCTCTCGGTCACCCGTCGAGTGCTCTTCCCGCAGACACTGCCATATCTGTTCGCGGCGGCCCGGTCGTGCCTGGCACTGACCTGGAAGATCGTGATCTTCGTCGAGCTCATGGGGCGTTCGTCGGGCGTCGGCTACCGGATCCAGTACTTCTACAGCCTATTCAACATGGAGCGCGTGCTGGCCTCGGCGCTGCCGTTCATGCTGGTGATGCTGCTGGTCGAGCTGGTCGTCATGCGCCGGCTCGAACAGCACCTCTTCCGCTGGCGGCGGGAGGAAGCCCGATGAGCGCCTCGCCCGCCTCGACACCCGTGCTCCCGGGCTCAGGCTCCGAAGCCCTGACGTTCGAGAACGTCGAGAAATGGTTCCCCACCCCCGAAGGCGGTCTCCAGGCGCTGGCTGGCGTCTCGCTAGCCGCGCCGAGCCGCACCTTCACCGCCATCGTCGGCCCCTCCGGCTGCGGAAAGTCGACGCTGCTTCATATCGCGGCGGGCCTGGACAGCCAGTACACCGGGCGGGTGATTCTCCCACCGGGCGTGACCTCGCGCGGTCTGGCCTACGTCTTCCAGGCACCGAGACTCCTGCCCTGGCTCACCGCCGAGCAGAATGTCAGCTTCGTGCTGGAGGAGCGGGGACAGTCTCGTCCACAGGCTCGCGCCGCTGCTCGCAGGTCGCTCGACATGGTCGGGCTGACCGGATTCGAGGACCGCTTCCCCGGCCAGCTCTCGGGCGGGATGCAGCAACGAGTCGCTCTGGCGCGCGCCCTTGCGACCGATCCGGATGTGCTCCTGATGGACGAGCCGTTCGGCTCGCTCGACGAGATCACCGCTCGCCGGCTGCGCGCCGAGCTGCTGCGCCTCCACGAGGCGAGCCCGCACACGGTCCTCTTCGTGACCCACAACGTGACCGAGGCCGCGTTCCTGGCCGACCGCGTCGTGGTGATGAGCGCCCGGCCCGGCCGAATCGTGGCCGAGCTCCCCGTCAACCTCGCGCACCCCCGCGATTATGACGACCCGGCCGTGACCCAGGCTGCCCGCGAGATCGTGCAATATCTGGAAGCGGATTGAGGCGCCATGGTTCGAGGAGTGACCGCCTGGTCCCACGCCGGGCGACGATTCTGGAGGGGAATCTGAACATGAAGTTCATGGTGCGAATGTGGGCGGTCCACCCCATCACGGTTAGCCCCCAGGAGCTCTCGTCGCTGGCACTCGAGCAGCTGGAGTACTGGGATCGTCTGATGACGGATGGGAAGGTCATCTTCACCGCCCCATACGTCGGTCAGCGCGCCCGCGTCGCGATCTACGAGGTCGAGTCGACCGACGAGTTGTTCGACCTGATCAACGCGGACCCGCTCTGGGCTGTATTGGACCGCGAGATCACCGCCCTGGGAAGCAACGAGAAGCTCCGCGCGCTCTACCAGCAGCGGCGCGACACACCGTCCTCATGAGGCCAGCCATGCAGATACTTAGCCGATCGATCGTGTCGCTCCTGCTCGTCCCGGTCATCATTCTGACGGCTTGCGGAACGTCGGCACCGGCTCCGGCAAAGCCGGCCGAGACGAAGCCGGCCGCTCCCGCTGCGTCGCCGCAGACTGCGCCGGCCGCCCCGGTCGCCGCACCGGCGGCATCCCCGGCGGCCGGGGCGTCGCCAGCCGCCTCGCCATCGCCGTCCCCCGCCGCGGCGGCAGTTGCGGCTCCATCGAAGCCCACCGGCCCTACTGTCCCGATCCGCTGGCACGTGCAGGAGAACGCCAGCCAGGCGTACATCCCGGCCCTGATGAAGGAGAAGGGGATCGACGCCAAGTACGGCATCGAGGTCCAGATGATCGGGTTCTCGCAGAACCTGGTCCAGTGGAACGCGATGCGGGCCGGCGAGAGTGACATCTCGAGCGGCAGCTTTCTGGACCTGCTGCGCCAGCGCAACAACGGCCTCAAGGCCCAGGCGATCGACACCTTCTCCACCTACGGTAACCCGATCGTGACCCAGGCCAGCAAGCCGTACACGAAGATCGCCGACCTCAAGGGCCAGAAGGTCGGCACCCCGAACGCCACGCTCCTGGACTGGATGATCATCCGCGCGGCCGGCAAGAAGGCTGAGGGGATCGACCTCGAAGCCGACACGCAGATGCAGGCCGCCGCGCCCGGCCTGATCAACGGGCTGCTGGACAAGGGCGACCTCGACGCCGCGCTTCAGTACTCCGACTTCACGCTGGCTCCGGTGAGCCAGGGGAAGTACAAGGAGTTGACCACCGTCCCGAAGCTGATGGCCGCGGGCGGCCTCGACCCCGAGGCGCTCTACCTGACCTTCAACCTCTCGGACGCCTGGCGCGAGAAAAACGCCGCGCTGGTCCCGGCGCTCGTGGCGGCCATCGAGGAGACCCGCGAGCTGATGATGACCGACGACTCGGTCTGGCCGGCCCTGGCGAAGCGTTCAGGGATGGAAGACCAGTCGCTGATGACGGCGTTCATCGCCAAGCAGCGGGCATCGTTCAAGGCGCCGTACAGCGAGGCGAAGCTGGCCCCGACTCAGACGCTGATCGCTTCGCTTCTCGAGACCGTCGGGCAGACGCCGATCGGCATCACAGCGGTGGATGCCGCCGCGTTCGACTTCAAGTCGATCGAAGCCGCGAAGGGACTACGACGCTGATGGCCGCTTCGAAGCCGCTCGCTGGCATCTACCCGTACCTCGTCTCGCCGGTCGACGGCAGCACGGGCGCCGTCCTGGAGAAGCCGCTCCGCGCGCTGGTCGAGCACCTCATCGAGCAAGGCGTCCAGGGCGTCAGTCCGCTCGGGAGCACCGGCGAGTTCGCCTACCTGGACCGCGAGCAGAAGGCGGAGATCATCCGAATCGTCGTCGATCAGGTGGCGGGGCGCGTACCGGTCGTACCCGGCGTCTCGTCGTTCTCGACGGTCGACGCGCTCAGGCAGGTCGAGCAGGCCGCCAGGCTCGGCGCCGACGCGATCGTGCTGATGCTCCAGGCGTTCTTCCCCGTCCCGCCGGCCGGCGTCGTCGGCTACTTCACGGCGGTCGCCGAGCGCTCGGAGCTGCCGATCTGCCTCTACGCCAACCCCGGCCTGACCGTCGATCTGCCGCCGCCGCTCGTCGACGAGCTGAGTTACCTGCCGACCGTGCAGTACTTCAAGGAGGCGTCCGGCAACACGGGCCGCATCCTGACCGTGATGAACATGGTGGGTGACAGGATGAAGATGTTCAGCGCCTCGGCCCATATCCCGCTGGTGGTATTCCAGTTGGGCGGGGTCGGTTGGATGGCCGGGCCCGCCTGCCTGATGCCGAAGGCGTGCGTGCATCTCTGGGAGCTTTGCCAGGCCGGCCGCTGGGACGAAGCGCTGGTGCTCCAGCGAAAGCTCTGGCGTCTGAACGAGGTGTTCCAGCGGTACTCGCTGGCCGCCTGCATTAAGACCGGCCTCCGGCTCCAGGGGTTCGAGGTCGGCGACGCGCTGCCACCGCAGAAGCCGCTCGCCCCCGACGCCGTCGCCGAGATCAAGGGCGCCATCGAGCCGCAGTCGCGCCTGGACGCCGAGCTGTGACCGGCCGCACCGCCCTGCTTGATGCCCTGACCGCCGCCCTCGGAGAGGCGGCCGTCGTGCGCGACCCTGCTACCGTTTCGAGATCGCTCAAGGACAACTCCTGGCTCTCGCCGATCCTCAGCGAGCACTTCGGTCAGCGACGCGAGGACGATGGGATCGTGGCCGATGCCGTCGTCACGCCCACCAGCGTCGACGATCTGCGCACGATCATCGCACTCGCCGTCCGCCACGACACCCCGATGACCCTGCGCGGCGGCGGCACCACCAACTTCGGGCAGTCGCTGCCGCTCCACGGCGGCATCGTGATCGACGTCAGGCGGCTGAACCGGATCGTCTCGTTGACGGACGCCAGTGCCACGGCTGAGGGCGGCGCGCTCCAGGGCGACGTGGACAAGGCGGCACGCGAGCGCGGGCGCGAGATGACGATCCTGCCCACCACCTACGCCAGCGCGACGCTGGCCGGCTGGGTCGCCGGCGGCCATCTCGGCCTGGGCGGCACCAGCTACGGGACGACCTGGGACGGCAACGTCCTCGGCGTCAAGCTGCTGACCGCCGAAGAGGAGCCGCGCGAGATCGTGCTGGAGGGCGACGCCGTCTACCCGGTCCTCCGGACCTACGGCACGACCGGCGTCATCACCGAGGTCACCGTGCCGCTCGTTCCGGCTCGGGCATGGCTCGAAGCCGTGGTCGTCTTCGACGAGTTCGAACCGGCCGCCCGCTTCGTGCAGTCGCTTGCAAGCCGATCTGACGTCGTTCAACGCTCGGTTGCTGCCCAGGAGGCGCCGCTGGCCGCCTCGTTCACGCCGATCAAGCATCTGTACCGTGACGGCCAGGCGGTCGTGCCGGCGATCTTCGACGCCGCGCGCGAGTCCGAGGTACGCCAGATCGCCGAGCAGTTCGGCGGCACGTTCCACACCTGGAAGATCACGGGCGACGGCGGCAGGTTCCCGCTCGGGTACATGTCGTACGGGCACCGGATGCTCTGGGTCAAGAAGGTCGCCCCGTCGGCGGCGTTCCTGAACTGCTACGGACTTCCGGACACCGTCTTCGAGCAGTTCCGCGCGCTGAAGGAGCGGTTCGGCGACGACGTCTGGCTGGAGCTGAAGTACAACCGCTCGCCCTGGCTGCGTGAGCTGCGCGGTCTGCCGCCCGGCGGCGGCCTGTTGCCGGCCCCGTTGTTGACCCTCGTCCCTGGCGACCGCGCCTTCGTCCAATCGGTCATGGCGTTCTGCGATACCATCGGCGTGACGTACCAGAACCCGCACACGTTCGCCATCGAAGAGAGCGGCGTCTTTCCAGATGTCGAGCGGATCGTCCGGTTCGCCCGCGAGGTCGATCCGAAAGGGCTGCTCAACCCGGGAAAGCTCGGCGGAACTTTTTTTGAGACAAGAACGGGCACGACTGGAGCAGGCGCACGATGACCGGTCCATCCAACTCTCCCGGTGTCACGAACGGCGGCGCCGCCATCGGCCAGCTGGACCACGTTGCCCTGGGCGTCCACGATCTGGACGAGCGAATCGCGTTCTATACGGTCACGCTCGGCATGAAGCTCGGCCGGATCGGCAAGCACGTCAAGACCGGTGGCCGGATCGCGATGATCGCCGACAGCAACGGCTTCAAACTGGAGCTCATCGAGCTGCCGAACGACGAGCCCGGCTTCCAGCACCTCGCCTACCGCGTCGAGGACGTCGAAGCGGCCCACGCCAGCCTGGTCGAGCAGGGATGCAAGACCATTCGCGGCCCGCACGAGATCGGCGCCGCGAAGGCGGTCACTGCGCTCGTGGAGGATCCGTCAGGCACCCAGATCCAGGTCATCAAGTACGCCCCGGATAGCCCGGACCTGTAGGGTCTTCAGCGGGCACTCCGGGCCGTCGGCGAACGTCGCCTTGACATCGACGTCACACGATCGTGACATCTGATCGGCAGACTTGACCTCACGGGCGGCGACAATGCTGCCCGCGCTGGAACGAGATCTGCTCGCGCTCCGACTTGTCCTGAACGTGACGACGGACGCGTTCCGAGCGGTTTCGCGACCTGGGGGAGGTCTGACATGGTCAGGTCAACAGCAGAGCATGAACAGCATCTACCGATTGTCAACGTCGATCAGGCAGCAGCCTGGGACGGCGACGACGGCATCGACTGGACCGAACATGAGGAGCAGTACAACCGAACGGTCGCTCGCCACACACAGCGCCTGTTCACAGCGGCAGGGATCGGCGCCCGCGACAACGTCCTCGATATCGGCTGCGGATGCGGCGACACGTCGCGGCAGGCGGCGCGGATCGCACGTCAGGGCAGCGTGCTCGGCATCGACCTCTCGACACGGATGCTCGAACGCGCTCGCGAGCGCAGCAGCGCCGAAGGGCTGACTAACACCAGGTTCACGCGGGGCGACGTTCAGGTGTACCCGTTCGATGAGCAGGCGTTCGATCTGGCGATCAGTCGGTTCGGCGTCATGTTCTTCGCCGATCCGGTCGCCGCGTTCCGAAACGTCCGTCGGGCGCTGAAGCCGGGCGGTCGCGTCGCCTTCCTCGCCTGGCAGGCGCTGGCCAGGAACGAGTGGGTACGCGAGCTGTTCGGCATTCTGGCAGCCGGCCGCGACCTCCCGAGACCTCAAGAGGGCGCCCCCGGTCCGTTCGGGCTGGCAGACCCCGACGCCGTGCGACGAATCTTCGGCGAGGCCGGATTCGATCAGATCGGCCTGGACGACATCTCCGACCCGGTCATGGTCGGCGCCGATGCGGATGACGCGTTCAACTTCGTCCGGTCGCTCGGCATCACACGTGGAATGCTGCGCGACCTGGACGCCGAGACGACGGCCCGGACGCTGGACAACCTGCGCGCACTGATCGCGTCACGTGACACCGGGCACGGCGTGTTCCTCAACTCATCCGCCTGGTTGATCACAGCCCGCCGTACGTAGCGCTGGCGTGACGACGCATTAACGCCCGCGAGGGCCCTTGCGGACCCTCGCGGGCGCCTGGTTTCGTGGTCGGATCAGGGCTGCTCGCCGAGGATGCCAGCCGGGATGCCGAGGCCGAGGCCCGCGGCTGCCGCGCCCGCCTCGGTACCGTTGACGCCGATCCCGAGGCCGGTCTCACCGGACACCGCCGCGCCGAGGCCCAGGCCGAACTCGGTCGCGCCGGCCGCCGTCTGGATCCCGCCGTTCACGGCCTCGAGCACCAGCGGCGCCGCGCTCGGATCGTAGTGCTCTTCGCCCTCGGTGGCGAATGCGAGGGACGGACCGGTCGTGGCGACCATCGCCAGGGCGAATGCGAACGTCGCGCCGTACCGAGCCAGCTTCTGAGCAGTAGTCATGTTCGTACTCCTGTGTTTGATCTGTTTCTGAGTTGGTGCGGAGCGATCGTCCGCTGCGAGATCAGCATACGGCCATCCGGGAGTACGGACTGTCGCGGTCAGGACGCAAGACGTGTCATCCGCACAACAGTCCGACACGGGTGCGCAGGCGAGGCTCGTTGATCCTGCGCGGAACTGACGGACTCTCTCCGTCGCCAGCAGGACAGGGTTCCGGAGATGCGGCTGGAGGATGAACGACATCAGCTCGATCCGACGGGTCCGGGCGGCGATCCCGCACAGCACCGGGACCGGCATGTAGCGCGGTTTCGCCAGGATGCTGTCGGCGACCGTCACGTAGTCGAAGCCGAGCTCCTCTGCCAGCACGGCGTTGTCCACGAGGTTCGCCAGTGTGTACCGCTCACCCAGGACGACCGCCGCTCGATTGTTGACGGCGATGCCCAGTGTCAGACCTGTCACCAGTGTGTCCCTTCGTCGGTATCGCGAGCGCTCACTGGGCCGTGTACCCGCCGTCGATCGCCACGATCTCGCCGTTGATCATCGCCGCCAGGTCGCGCGGCCGATCCCCTTGCCGGCGCCGGTCACGACGGCGGCGCGCCCGGAGAGATCGATCGCCAGCGTCATCCACCCTCCTCAGTTGCCGAAGGGCCGTACGATGGTCGACCGGCGGCGCCGACCTTGTACCACGCCCGCCTGACTAGCGTGCCAACCAGTGCAGGGGAAGTTCGAGGTCGTCAGCGCCCCCGGACGTTCGGATTGGCTGGAGCTTCGCGTGGAGCAGCGTCAGGCGGAGCGGACCCGCTCGGGCCGGGTCCGATGGGGCCGGCAAGCGAAGCTGCATCAGCAGCAGGTAGTCCTTCCGTCGAAGGCTAACCTCTGGAAAGCTTCCCCCCCGCCGCTCGTAGGCGGGTGCCTGGGCGAATCCGACGACGACCCCGTCCGGATCTGGGCGCCCGTTCACCGAGGAGTGCAGCTCCCAGTACAACGAGACGTCAAGAAACCGCTTGTCGCGGTACTCGGCATTGATCCCGAGCAGACGGGTGCCGTCGGCAAATTCGCCGTTGGTCACTGTGTGCGTCCGCGCGAGCCAGTCGGCGGCAGAGCGCGGCCGGAGGGTGAACAACTCCAGGCCCGTATCTGCGCCGGACACCGTAAGCACGCGGATGGATGAGGACGGGCGCCGAACCTCGATCGGGCGCTCGGCGTAACCCGGCATCTCGCCTTGGGAGGCCGCGAGGAACACAATCTCGCGTTCAAGCGGGAGCATGACGTTGTCGGCGAGCGCGGCGGTGGGCACGCCATCGAGCATCGCATCGTACGGAAACGGCGCCAGCCACTCCGGGAGGTAGCCTCTCAACAGGACAACCTCATTCACATCGGCACGGCCGGCCGCTTCCCGCATGGCGGTCGTCAGCGCCGCGGTTTCACGATAGCTCGGGGACCACACCAGCGAGCCGCCGGCCTCGGGTCGCCGCTGCCCCTCCCCATGCATCCCCGGCGGCCGATTGATGAACGCGGAATGTTGCCATTCGGTCTGGCTGTCTGCGTGCATCGTCCAGACCACCGTCGCCGCCGCGATGGTCGCGAGCACGCCGACGACGATGCGGGTGGCCCAGCGCAATTCGCGGACGCGC
>Ga0075418_10008300_pt1 | contig 11649 bp, 7 predicted proteins | sample SoiMetdeltSBSDD2_FD_81776 | JGI IMG/M metagenome (GOLD analysis project Ga0075418, IMG submission 81776) | Bulk soil microbial communities from a Populus tree surrounding site in Tennessee, USA - Soil MetaG P. deltoides SBSDD2 | ecosystem: Environmental > Terrestrial > Soil > Tree plantation...
CTCTCCCGGCGCAAGGACCTGGCGCGGGTGTCGCGCACGCCCGGAAAAACCCAGCTGCTGCATTTCTATCGCGTTGACGAGCGCTTCCACCTGGTCGACCTTCCGGGCTACGGTCATGCCGCCGTCCCGCAGGCGGTGCTGCGACGCTGGCGCGGGACGATGCAGGCCTACCTGCAAGAGCGGCGGCAGCTCGTCGGGGTCATCCAGCTCCTGGATTGCCGGCACGAGCCTTCGGCGCAGGATCGGGAGATGATCGCCTGGCTGCTCGAGGCGCGCCTGCACTTCTGCCTGGTGCCGACGAAGATCGACAAGCTCGGCCGCGGCGAGCGCCGCGGGGCGCTCTTGCGCCTGCTAGCGGCGTTGGAGCTCCCGGGTGATCTGCCCCTCGTTCCCTACTCGAGCCGGACCGGGCAGGGAAGGGAAGAGCTCCTGGGCTGGCTCGGGATGGCGCTCTCGCTGCCACCGGCAGGCCTCAGTGCGCCGCCGGTCGGAATGGGCCCGGTCGATGCTAGTCTGCAGCGGGGCACGCCGGGCCATGCCGGCGCCATGGATGGGAGTGCCGCGTCGTTCCCTGGACCACCCCGGCGACGGGGGCGCCATTGACCGGAGCGCGAGCCGCTACCTATACTTAGGTTCGCGATGGTCTGGGCAGGATGCTCCTGCAGCGCGAGGTGTTGCATGCAGCGATGGCTGACCGTGGCTCTCACGCTCCTCTCCTTCGCCGCCGTGGCGCAGGTTCAGGCCACGCCCACTCTCATGCAGGCGCTGCCGACCTCCAGCCGCTTCCGCTGTCTCAACTGCCACACCATCCAGGATCCGAGCACGGCACAAGCAGCCCTCAATCCTTTCGGCCGTGCCTTCAAGGACAACGCCTCGCACTGGGATGCGAAGCTGGCGCGCAGCGGCGCCGACGGCGACAACTGCACCAATGGCTTCGAGCTCAGCGACGAAGACGGTGACGGCAAGCTGGATGTGGGGCGCACGGAGGAGCGCGGCAATCCCGGCGAATCCGGCTGCGCTTTGCAGCTCAGCACCACGACCTGGCAGAGCTTGAAACTGCTGTTCCGCTGATTTCCGTGTGAATGTGCCTGTGCCGGCGCCGGGTGTCACCGGTGATGGCGGGAGTGCGTGCGAGGGGGAGACCATGCCGTGCCGCATCGTGCTGGGAGCACAGTGGGGCGACGAGGGCAAGGGTAAGATCGTCGATTACCTGAGCGCCGATGCGGACGCCGTGGTCCGCTGCCAGGGGGGCGCCAACGCCGGGCACACCGTGGTCGTCGGGGGCGCCAAGGTCGCCCTGCATCTGGTGCCCTCGGGGGCCCTGCGGCAGCACTGCGAGATCCTCCTCGGCAACGGCATGGTGGTGGACCCGCTGGCGCTCGGCGCCGAGATCAGCGCGCTCGAGAGCGCCGGGATCGAGATCCGTTCGCGCTTGCGCCTGAGCACGGCGGCGCACGCGGTGCTCCCGTACCACCGAGTGCAGGACCAGCTGGAGGAACGTCGGCGCGGCGCCGGCGGCATCGGCACCACCGGCCGCGGCATCGGGCCCGCCTACGCCGACAAAGCCGGGCGCTTCGGCCTGCAGCTCGGGCTCTTGCGCCAGCCGGCGGCGCGACTGCAGGAGACGTTGCGCCGCGCGGCGGAGCGCAAGCTCGAGTTGTTGCGGGCTCTCGATCCGGAGCTGGACTTTTCGGTGGACGAGATGGTGGAGCAAGTGGTCGCTGTCGCCGGCACGCTGGCGCCGCTCCTTTGCGACACCACCGCGCGCTTGCACGAGCTCCTCGACGACGGCAAGCAGGTGCTCCTCGAAGGCGCGCAAGGGGTGCTTCTCGATCTCGATCACGGCAGCTATCCCTACGTGACCTCGAGTGCCTGCACCGCGGCCGGCGTGCTCGCCGGCTGCGGCCTCGCGCCGCGCGACGTGGACGGCGTGATCGGGGTGGCCAAGGCCTACTCCACCCGTGTGGGCAGCGGCCCTTTCCCGACCGAGATCCCCGGCGACACCGGCGAGCGGCTGCGGCAGCTGGGGCAGGAGTTCGGTGTCACCACCGGACGGCCGCGCCGCTGCGGCTGGTTCGATGCCGTCGCCGTGCGGCATGCGGTGCGGCTCTCGGGCTGCACCGAGCTCGCGCTCACCAAATTGGACGTGCTGGACGGCTTCGAGCGCCTGCGCGTCTCCGCGGCCTACGAGTGTGGCGGCCGCGTGCTGCGCCACTTCCCCAACGAAACCGAGACGCTGGAGAGCTGCACGCCGCGCTACGTCGAGATCGAAGGCTGGCAGGAACCCACCGTCGCCTGCCGCCGGGAAGAGGAGTTGCCGCCGGCGGCGCGGCGTTACATCGCCCTCCTGGAAGAGCTCGTGGGTGTGACCGTGCGGCTCCTGTCGGTCGGTGCCGAGCGCGACAGCACGCTGCGTCTCGGCGCTGCCGCTCCGATACGGTAGCCAGAGCGCCACCGCGGACCCTTGCACCGGAGCGTCCTGCGCTCGTCCTCTCAAGGCGGCCTCGGCTGCTTCGATGGACAGACCCCTGCGTCAGTGATAAGATGCGAGGCCGCATAGAGTTACTCTTATGCGAGCCGCTAGCTCATCCGGTAGAGCATCTGCCTTTTAAGCAGACGGTGCCAGGTTCGAGTCCTGGGCGGCTCACCAAACCGCGACGACGCGAGCCTCCCCGCCGGGAGGCTCGCTGTCGTTCGCCGCTGTGGAGTCCTCTGTGGCGCTCCTGCCTCTGCCGCCGCGAGATCGGGTCCGCGGAACCTGCCGCTGGCTCGGCGCGCTCACCGTGCTCGCGCTCTGCCTGCGCCTGTTCCGCCTCGGCGCGCAAAGCATTTGGATCGACGAAGGGATGTCGCTCGGTTGGATCGGCGAGATCGAAGCGCGCGGCTGGCGGACGGTGTTGCACGACATCCACGGTCCGCTGCACGCGCTGGCGATCTACGCTGCGAGCCGCATTTCGAGCGCCGAATGGTGCCTGCGCTTGCCGTCCGCCCTCGCCGGCAGCCTCGCCGTGCCGGCGCTGGCGGCGCTGGTGCGACGGCTGTGGGGCGAACGCGTGGCGCTCCTGGCGGCGGTCCTGGCGACATTTTCGCCCTTCGGTTTGTATTACTCGCAGGAAGTGCGCAACTACGCCTTCACACTCCTCTTCGCCAGTCTGATGCTGCTGGCGGCGCTGGACTGCGCCCAGAGGCCGCGCCCTCTCGCGGCCGGCCGTCTCGTCCTCGTCGAGTTGCTCGGCATCCTGAGCAACCTCAACGGTCTGTTCCTCGCCGGCGGCGTGCAAGTGTGGTTGTTTCTCGTCTGGCGGCGGAGTCGCCGTGCGCTCGTGGTGTGGGCGGCGAGTCAGGTGCTGCTCGGCGTGCTGCTGCTGCCGTATTTCCTGCAAGTGCAGAAGCAGGTGCGGGCCGAGCGGCTCGTGGGGGTGGAAGCCGGGATCGGGGAGAGCGAGCCGCTCCGCGGCGACACCACCTTGCATCCCATGGGCTTGCCGTACACGGCGTACACCTTCGCTGCCGGCTACAGCTTGGGGCCGACGCTGGAAGAGTTGCGCCGTGATCCGGGCGCGGCGCTGGCGTGGCGGCACCTGCCCGCGCTCGCCCTCGTCCTCGCCGGCTTCGGTGTGCCTTTCGTGGTGGGCTTGCTGAAGCGAGCGAGCTGGCCCGCCGCCTGGCTGCTCGTGGTCCCGAGTTTGGCTGTGGCAGCATGTACGCTCTGGCTCGCCGCTCTGAACATCAAGCCTTTCAATCCACGTTATCTCTCGGTGCTGCAGCCCGCCTTCCTGGCTCTCGTGGCGCAAGGGATCTGGAGCTTGCCGCGGCGCGGGCGGATCGTGATCGCAACGATCGCGCTCGTCGGCAGCCTGTGGTCCTGCGGCAACTATCTCTTCGTGCCGCGCTATGGTCGAGACGACACGCGGGGCGTGGTGGAATACCTGCTGGCGCACGCGGGCGCCCAGGACCTCGTCCTGCACATCAATCTCGGCTTCTCGCTGCGCTACTACGATCGTCTGCCCCAGCAGATCCGTCTCGCCGAGCCAGGTAGCGGCGACAGCCCGGAGGCGGCACGGCGCTATCTCGACCGCATCGTCGGCGATGCTCCCGTGCTCTGGTACCTCGAGTGCAGGCCAGAGAAGCTCGATCCCGCCGGCCATCTGCGCCAGGCCTGCGGCGAGCGCGCCTACAGCTCCAGCACCCGTTCCTTCGTCGGCATCCAGGTACACCGTTTCCAGCTCGAACCGCCGCCACGACTCCATCCCCTGCGCCCTCCGGATCCGGGCCGGAGCGCTTCCGAGTCCCGTTCCTGATCGTTAAAAAGCATGATCACAATACCTTGAGAGAACTTTGGCGGGCCCGACAGAGAGCGGCTTGACTACTAAACGTTTGCATCCTACTATGCATCTGTCGCCGTGTTGGCGTCGATCAACCCGCGGGGCGAAACCTGCAGACCAGGCGATCGGCCATCCACCAACCCGGATGGCGCGCGGGTCCGGCGGGCCACGACCCGTGGAGCGGAGGAGCGCAGATGACGTACGTGCCCCTGACGGTTCGCACCGAATACAGCTTCTTCGACTCGCTCTGCCGTGTGCACGATCTCGTCGAGAGAGCCCGTGCCCTCGGCTTCGACGCTCTCGGTGTAGCCGACCTGCACGAGACCCTGGCGCTGCCGCGCTTCGCCCTGGCGGCGCGGGAGGCGGGCTTGCGCCCCCTCCTCGGTGCGCGTCTCCGTCTTCTCGAGGAGTTACCCCGCCGGGGCGACCGGAACGAACCTCCGCCGGAGCTGGTGCTCTTCGCCGCCGATACGGGCGGCTACCGCAACCTCCTCCACCTGGTCAGCCTGGCGCACCTGGAGCGCGGCCACGACGAGCCAGGCGTGACGCTGGCGGACCTGGAGAACGCAGGCAACGGTCTGGTTGCCCTCGACGGCGGCCGCGAGGGTCCGGTGTACCGCGCCTACGGTGAAGAGCTCCCGGCGCAAGCCGAGCGCCTGGCAGCGCAGTTGCGCGAGGTGTTCGGGGTGGAGAACTTCTTCCTGCAGTTGCAACGCCACGGCGAGAGCGCCGAAACGCTGTACGAACCCTTCGTGCTCCACCTGGCGCGACGTCTCGGGCTCCGGGTGGTGGCAGCCAACGACACGCGCTACCTCGATGCCGAGGAAGCGCGGCAATATGAAGTGCTGCACTGTTTCGCCGCCGGCCGCACCGTGGCGGATCCCGCCCGGCGGCCGCCGCGTCCGCGGCAGCACCTGCGCAGCCCGGTGGAGATGCAACATCTCTTCCGCGACTTGCCCGAGGTGCTGGAGCAAACGCGTCGGGTGGCCGAACGCTGTCAGCTGGAACTGCAGCCGGAGCCCCGGGGAACGGCCGTCCTCCCCACCACCTCCGGCCGTGACCCGGGCCTCGAGCTCCGGCTGCAGTGTGAACGCGCCGCCTGCGATCGCTATGGCACGGTGCGCTACCAGGACGTGCCCGTCGAGGCCCGCGACCGGATCGCCCACGAGCTGGAAAACATCGAAGAGAAGAAGCTGGCAAGCTGCTTTCTCCTTGTCCAGGACGTGGCGCGTCATGCCAAGGAGGAGGGCATCTCCTGTGGCCCCGGCCGCGGCAGCCTGGCGGGCAGCCTGGTAGCCCACCTGCTCGGCATCACGCCCCTCGATCCGCTCGCCCATGGCTTGCTCTTCGAGCGTTTCCTTTCTCGCTCCCGCCGCGGGCTCCCGGAATTCGAGCTCGAAGTGGAGCACCACCGGCGCGAAGAGCTGCTCGACTGGGTGCGGCGCCGTCTCGGTGGGCAGCGGGTCGCGGCCCTCGGCGTGGTGGAACGCCTGTCGACGCGGGGAGCCGTACGTTTGGCTGCCACCGCCCTCGGCAGCGACGCCGAAACCCGGACTGCCCTCGCTCGGGTTTTGCGCCTGCCCGAGGACGGGGCATGGTCCGAACCGGCGAAAGAGCGTGCACAGGCCTGGAACGATCCGCGCCTCAAGGTGCTCCTCGAGATCTCCACCCGCCTCGAAGGCCTGGCGCAGCGCCTCGTCGCCAGCCCGAGCGGGCTTCTGCTCGCGCCCGCGGGGCTGCATGGTCTGGTGGCGCTGGAACGGCAGACGAATGCACGGATCGTGGCGCAAGCCACGAGCGAGGACGCGGACCTGCTCGGCTGCTGGCGGCTGCACGTGCACGGCTCCCGGCACGCTAGCTTGCAGGCGGAGGCCGTGCAGCACCGGCAGCGCCGCACCGGGGCGTCCCTCGATCTGCAGGGGCTCAGCCTCGACGACGAATCCACCTACCGCTTGCTCGCTCGCGGCGCGACGCTGGGAATTCCGCAGCTCGAGAGCCCGCGGATGCAGGGATTGCTGCGTCAAGCGCAGCCGGCGCGTTTCTCCGCTCTCGTGGCCCTGCTGGCGGGCGAGCGCGGCGGAGTGCAAGAGCGTGCGAGTGCGGGGGCCTTGCCGGCGGCAACGCTGGCGCCAGCGCAAGACATTCTGCAGCGGACACGGGGAGAGCTGCTCTACGAGGAGCAATGGATGCAGCTGGCCGCGGCGTTCGGACACTACGACCTCGAGGAGGCCGACTCCCTGCGCGTCGCGCTCGTGCAACGTCAATGGGGCAACCTGGCGGCACAGCGGGCGCGCTTCCTCTGCGGTGCCGTGGAGGGAGGGATCACGCTGCCGGTGGCGGAGGAGCTCTTCACGCGGCTGGTCGCGGCCGCGGGCTCCCTGGCGTGCGAGGCGCATGTGGCCTCGCAGGCGTTGCTGGCCTATCGCTCCGCCTATCTCGCTGCGCATCATCCGTTGGAGTTCTTCACCGCGCTGCTCAACCACGAGGTGGGACAACCGGAGCGTCACGAAGCGATCCTGCGCGAGGCCGTGGAGCGCCAGGTGCGGCTCCTGGACGTGGACATCCAGCGGAGCGCGAGCCAGTGCCGCATCGAAGACGAAGGCATTCGTCTGGGCCTGACCTTGGTGCGTCACATCGGAGCTGGACTGGCGGAGCGCATCATCGAAGAGCGCGAGCAGCACGGGCCCTTCCGCTCGCTGCAGGAATTCCGCCGCCGGCTGCACGAGCTGCCGCAGCGCGCCCTCGAGAGCCTGATCGGCGCCGGTGCTTTTGCCTCCCTCGGGACGCCCCGCACGCCGGTAGAACGCGGCGCTGCCGCGTCCCCGCGGCCGGGCCCGGCAGCGGCGCAGATGGAGCTGCCCTTCGGCGAGGTAGAGACACCGGGAGGCAGAGGAACGGAGCAGTCGACCACGCCCGGTGGAGCGCGAGGTCGCGGCGGCGCGTCACGCCGAGCCGCGAGCCGGACCTCGCACCCTGGGGGGCGAGGAGTGGGTGGATCGCCCCGATTGTGGATCGTGGGCCGCATTCGTTCGCGTCACGGCGGCGAAGGCGAGACCCTGCGACCCTAGGGTCGCGCTGTCCGGGGGTGGGCAGGGGACCTGGTTCCAGTGTATCTTTACACGCACCTCACACCAGTGCCAGACAAGGAGAGCCGCGTGGCTCCGAAACCGCTCACGGAGCGCCAGAGTTCGATCCTGGCCTTCATTGTCGAGACGATTCAGACGAGGGGTTTTCCGCCCACCCTGCGCGAGATCGGTCTAGCCTTTGGAATTCGCTCTACCAAAGGGGTCAACGACCACCTGGCGGCGCTGGAGCGCAAAGGGAAGATCCGTCGTCACGCCGACCTGAGCCGCGGCATCGAGGTCGTGGATCTGCCCTCCGCTGCGGAAGGCGAACGGGTGCCGCTGCTCGGGCGCATCGCCGCAGGAGCGCCGTTGCTCGCCACGGAAAACGTGGAAGAGACGTTCGTGCTCGATCGCAGCCTCGTGCGCGGCACCGACTTCATGCTCACCGTGCAAGGGAACAGCATGGTGGAGGCGCACATTTGCGACGGCGATCTGATCCTGGTGCGGGCGCAGGAGAGCGCCGAGGACGGCGAGATCGTCGCCGTGCTCGTGGACGAGGAAGCCACGGTGAAGCGCTTCTTCCGGCAAGGCCGGCTCGTGCGTTTGGAGCCGGCGAACGCAACTCTGCGCCCGGTGGTCGTCGACCCGGCGTCGGTGTCGGTGCGCATTCTCGGCAAAGTCGTCGGTGTCTTCCGCCTCCTTTGAGCCACGTCAGGATCTCTGACCCAGCTTCGCTGGGTCCGTCGAGAATGCGGACTGCTTCGCTCCGACCTGCGGTTGACAGGGTTTAGGGGGCGGTGTTAGCGTGCCGGCCTCTGGCGACCCAGCCGCCCTCCTTTGGCGTCCCCATCGTCTAGGCTGGTCTAGGACTCCAGATTTTCGTTCTGGCAACACGGGTTCAAATCCCGTTGGGGACGCCATTTTGCCCGATCAGGTCGGGGCGTCGGCGCTTCCCCCCATCTGCTATGCTCTCTCCATCCGGTCAGCTCCGGGCTGGAAACGAGACGCCGACCGTCGCTGGTTGGGTCGGCGTCCTCGGCTCGGGTCGAGCGAATGTCGGAGCCGGTTCCTGGAGACGAATCACGTGAAGAAACTGTACGTCGGAAATTTGCCGTTCACCGCTACCGAGGCCGAGGTGCGCACCATGTTCGAGAAGCACGGGACGGTGCACTCCGTGGCCCTGATCAACGATCGGGAGACGGGACGGCCGAGAGGCTTTGGCTTCGTCGAGATGGACGAGGACGGGGCCCAGGCTGCGATGCGGGCGCTGAACGGTTACGAGTGGAACGGCCGGCCTCTCAACGTCAACGAGGCGCAGGAACGTAAGCGGGGTGGCGGTGGCGGCTTCGGTGGCGGTGGCGGTGGCGGCGGCGGCGGATACGGCGGCGGCGGCGGGCGCAGGGAACGCTGGTAGACCCGGCGCAGCGAACAGGGAGCCTCGTTCCGCGGCGGAACGAGGCTCTCGTTGTTTCTGCCCTTCCCGCTCGGGCGTGTGCCGCAGCGGCAGCGACCGCCGTCGAAGCGGATTCGGTCTCAACGCTGGGTGGATCGCTCCAAGGCGGCGAAGACGCCGAGGAGGAAATAGAAGGCGATCGTCACCTCCACGTCGCCGAAGTTCCATTCGAAGAGCCCCATGGTCTGGAAGGCCCAGAAGCTGCCCCAGCCCCCGAGAGCCAGAGCGCGGAGCTCCGGTGTGGCGGCGGCGTGGGCGGCGTGCACGATCCGGCCGCCCTGCAGCATGAGCCAGCCGAAGGCGAGGATTCCCAGCGTCCCCATGGTGGCCAACACGTGCACCCAGTTGTTGTGCAGATGCCCGTAGACGCGTTCGACACCGGGGGGAGCGTAGGTGCGATAGAGGGGCTGCAGGTCCCCGAGGCCGACCCCGGTCACAGGCCGGTCGCGCCACATGGCGAGGCCGGTCTGCCACATCTGCAATCGGTCGGAGTTGGAGGTGTAGGTGGGATCGAAGCTGGTGCGCAGGCGCTCCCGGTACGCCGGCGGCAGGAGGAAATAGCTCGCCAGCATGAGCCCGGGGACGAGGTAGAGCCAGCGCGGCCGGGTGCGAGCGAGCATGGCGACGACGGCGACCGGGAGTGACAGCCAAGCACCTCGGGTCAAGGTGAGCACCAGGGCCAGGGTGAGAGCCGCGGTGGCGAGAGCGTAGAGGCGGCGATGGGGCCCGCGAGCGGCAACGGCAACTGCCATGGGCCAGGCGAGAACGAGCAGGCCGGAGAGGGTCATGTAATGCGTCGTCGACCGCAGTCGATCCCCCATGGGGTGGTGTTGCAGGAGGAAGAGCGTCGAAGCCAGGGCAGCGGTGAGCGCCACCGCACCGACGTAGAGTCGCAGCGCGGTCCTTGCCCGCTGCGGCGGCACGAGGGTGCAGGCAACGAGGTGCACGATGGGGATGAGCAGGAGCTTCTTGAGCGGCACCGGGTCGGAGGTGGGCGGGAGAGCGAAGAGAGCCGCGAGGCAGGCGGCGACGGCGAAGGCGAGGAAAGCGTAGTCCGCCCGGGTACGCACCACAGGCCAGCGGCGCCAGCAACCGCCGAGGAGCAGGGCGAGGGCGGCGGCGAGACCGGCGGCGATGTGCGCCCCGGCCACGGTCCAGGAGACGGTCAAGGGAATGGCGTAGAGGCTGGCGGCGAGTCCCGCCTCCGTGCGCTCGCGCCAACGCGACACCGGGGCGGCGTTCATTCGAGGAGCAAGAGCTTCCGCGTCTGCACCGTCTCGTCGTCCACCAGCAAGCGGGCGAAGTAGACGCCCGAGCGGAGCCGGGTGCCGCTCGTCCCCGTCCCGTCCCAGGTGGCGCGGTGCTGGCCGGGAGGGAGCGAACTCTGCACCAGCGTCGCCACCCTCCGGCCCGCGGCGTCGAAGACAGCGAGCTCGACCCGCCGCTGTCCTTGGCCCGTGCCACCCACGGTGTAGAGCAACGTGGTGAAGGGATTGAACGGATTCGGAACGTTCTGCTGCAGTCTGGTCACGAAGGCCGGCGTCGAAACCACATCGCTCGGGTTCGTGACCTGGACGGCGAAGCTCAGGCTCCAGCGCGCGATGTCGCCGTCGGCGTCGGTGCCGCGGACGCGGTAGAGCCAGCTGCCGAGCGCCGCAGGCACGAAGGCATGGCTTGGTGACGAGATGCCGGTCGCCAGGGTGCTGTGGATGCCGAAGGCCGGTATCGGATTCAGGACGTCGGCGTAGACGCCTTGGCCGAGGACGCCGCCGTCGGTGTCGTAGCGCAGGCGGAGCATGATTTCCTGGCCGAAATAGGCGTTCAGCGGAAAGCTCGCCAACACCCAGCTGCCGCCGCTCGTACCGGTGATGCCGTTGCCGAGGTTGGCGACGTTCGGGTCGAGGGTCGTGGTGATGTTGCCCGGGATCGGGCGCCAGACGATGCCCTGGTCCTCGCTCACCTCCACATAGGCGTAGTCGTAGTCGAGCTCGACATCGTACCAGAGCCGGCAGGTGAACGCCGGTTGCGAAGGCGTCACCAGGAACGGTCCGGCGAGGGTGAGGGTGGAGGAAAGATTGTTGGTGTTGCCGGAAAAATAGCTCGCGCTCCCCGCGAAGGCGCGGGCGGTGCTCGTGGCGAAGCCGCCGGCGAGATCCACCCAAGGCGAAGCGCTCTCCGCCCCGAGCGTTTGGAAGCCTTGCATCTGGTAGCCCTCGAGCTCGTAGCCGGTGGCGGGATTGGGATCGCTCGGCGCGTTGCCCGTCCAGGTGAGCACGAGCTCGCCGGCGGCGGTGCCGTGCACGGTGGTGATCGCGACGGGAGCCGGTCCGAGCACCTTCTCCGGGTTCGCGGCGCGCTCGAGGAGACGCAGGTTCATCGGCAGGAGCAGGTTGAAGTAGGGGCCGATGAAGCTCTCCGCGGGCGCGAAGCCGCCCTCCTCGAAACTCCCCACCTCGGGGGTGAAGCCGTAGATCACCGGCTTCAGAGCCGTCTCGCCATAGGCCCAGTCGTCGCTGCCGCCGTTGGTGCGATAGATGGCCCCCATGGCGGGGTTGCCCACCACGTAGCCGGTGCCGGCACCGAGCTCCTCGCCGAGACGTAGGTAGATCTCGTGGTCCATGGTGTAGTCGAGCGCGTAGCCCCAGGGGTAGAGCAGGAGATCGCTGTAGCTGTGGTAGCTGAGCCAGACCTTGAAGTGGCGGCTGGCGCAGAAATCGCGCACCGCCCGGGTCTCGGGCTCGGAGAAGGGGGAAGGACCGCGGTAGATCGCGCTCGACGTCGTTGCCGACGAGCCGACGTTGTCATA
>Ga0075418_10008304_pt1 | contig 11647 bp, 11 predicted proteins | sample SoiMetdeltSBSDD2_FD_81776 | JGI IMG/M metagenome (GOLD analysis project Ga0075418, IMG submission 81776) | Bulk soil microbial communities from a Populus tree surrounding site in Tennessee, USA - Soil MetaG P. deltoides SBSDD2 | ecosystem: Environmental > Terrestrial > Soil > Tree plantation...
CCGCGTCTCGCCCCGGACCTGCCTTGCCGTCTATGATCGACGGCCATGAGCGCACCCTTGGAAGCCCTGCGGCAGGTTCCCTTATTCGACAATCTCGACGAGAAGGATCTCGACCAGCTCGCGCGTCAGATGCACGAGCGGCGGTTTCCCGAGGGTGCCGAGGTGACGACGGAAGGCGCCACCGGCGCCGGGTTCTTCATCATCGCGGAGGGCAACGCCGACGTCAGCGTCGGCGGCGAGCACCGCGCGACCCTCGGCCCTGGCGACCACTTCGGCGAGGTGGCCCTCATCGACGACGGCGTCCGCTCGGCGTCGATCACGGCCGCGACCGACCTCCTCTGCTACGGGCTCACGCCCTGGGAGTTCCGGCCCTTCGTCGAGGAGCACCCGCAGGTCGCGTGGGCGCTGCTCGAGACGCTCGCGCGCCGTGCGCGCCAGGGCGACTGAGACTGGCCTCCGCCGAGCTCAACGGCACGACGATCGGATACGACACCGCCGGCGAGGGCCCGCCGGTCGTGCTCGTGCACGCGGGCGTCGGCGACCGGCGGCTCTGGGACGGCCAGATGGACGCCTTCTCGGCCCGGCACCGCGTCGTCCGCCTCGACATGCGCAGCTTCGGCGAGTCGGCGATTCCCGGGGTGCCGTTCTCGTACGTGGACGACCTGCGCGCACTCCTCGACCACCTGGGGATCGAGCGCGCGGCGGTGGTCGGAAACTCGTTCGGCGGGCGCGTCTCCCTCGACTTCGCGCTGCTGCACCCCGAGCGCACGGCCGCGCTCGTGCTCGTCAACTCGGCGCTGAGCGGCTGGGAAGGCTCGGCCTTCTTCGATGAGTTCGACGACGCGGAGGAGACGCTGTTGGACACCGGGAGGCTCGACGAGGCGGTCGAGCTGAACCTCCGCACGTGGCTCGACGGGCCGGAGCGCGAGGCGGCCCCCGTCGCGCCGGACGTGCGCGCACGCGTGGCTGAGATGCAGCGTTCCTCGTTCGAGACGCTCGTCCGGGCCTACACGGGCTCGCCGGAGCCGGGTCCGGTCACCTGGGCCGACCCGCCCGCGGCAACCAGGCTCGCGGAGGTGTCCGTCCCCACGCTCGTCGTTGTCGGGATGCTCGACCAGCCGGACTTTCGGACGATCTCGGCACGCCTGGCCGCCGGGATCCCGGGCGCCGAGAGCGCCGAGCTCGAAGCCGCCCACCTCCCCGCCCTCGAGCGGCCCGACGAGTTCAACGAGATCGTCCTCGAGTTCCTGGGTCGCACGACCGCCTGATCGCCGACCCTGTCCTATGCTGCCCGCGAGGAGGTGGCCATGGGATTCTTTGACAAGCTGCTGGGCCGCCGCGACAAAGGCACTGCGCCGGACCCCTTCGTCGGCGACGATCGCCAGCCCGATCCGGGCGATTCCGAGCTAGACCAAGCGGAGGAGCGGGCGAGCGAAGCCCGCGACGAGCAGGTCGGGATCGAAAACCGGGTTCCGCCAGGCACGGGCTAGAGACCGAGCGTGCTCCCGACGGCCTCGCCCAGCGCGACGAGGTCGTCGGCCGCGCGTGCCGGGTCGCCGGAGAGCGCGCGCATCTCAGCGTCGGGAAGATCCTCCAGAACTCGACCGCCGAACACCACGCAGCGCACGCCTTCCTCGCGGCAGATCCTGACGGCCACACCCGGCGCCTTGCCCTCGGCGGACGTCCGGTCAACAACGCCTTCGCCGGTGACGACCACGGCGGCGCCGCGGATCCGCTCGCGGAAGGCGACCGTCTCGAGAACGAGCTCGGCACCCGGTACGAGCTCCGCGCCGAGCACGGCGAGGGCCGCCCCCAGCCCTCCGGCGGCACCGGCACCCGGAAGGTCGGCGGCCGAACGAAGCTCGCTCATCGCGGCCAGCCGCGCCTCCAGGACCTCGACCTGCGCGGGCGTCGCGCCCTTCTGCGGCCCGAAGGCGCGCGCCGCGCCGCGCTCGCCGAGGAGCGGGTTGGCGACGTCGCACGCGACGCGCGTCGGCACGGGTAGCTCGCGGACGACCTCGAGGAACCCGGCGCCTCCGTCCACGGTCGCGGTCCCGCCGAGCGCGACCAGGAGCTCGCGCGCGTGGGGGGCTGCCGCGAGGATGAGCTCGCCGAGGCCGCGGCTCGAGGCGGCCAGCGGATCGAGCTCGCCGCGAGCCAGCCGCGCGATGCCGATCGCGTCGGCAGCCTCGACGACGGCACGCCCGTCCGGGAGGAGCAGCAAGCGGGCAGAGACCGGCCGCCCGAGCGGGTCGGAGACCTCGGCCTCGAGCCACTCGCCGCCGAGCGCCGCATGGAGAACGTCGGCGGTTCCGTCACCGCCGTCCGCGAGCGGCAGCTCGTCCGCAGCGACGCCGGCGCGCGCGAAGCCCTGAGCGAGCGCCCGAGCCGCCTCTCGCGCCGAGAGCACGCCCTTGAGGGCATTCGGCGCCGCGAGCGCGCGCGGGGAGCTAGGCGATGCGCTCGACCCGGTCGTCCTCGTCCACGTCGACGTCGGTCATCTCGGGCATCCGCTTCAGCATGGCGAACGTGAAGCCCTCGCGCGCGAGGAAGAGGAAGCCGAGCCCGATGCCGACGGAAGCCTCGATCGCCTGGAGCCCGATCCCGAAGAGGATCCCGTGGGCGTAGCTCACGCCGTACGAGAGCAGCGCGGCAGCGACGGCGGCCTGCAGCAGGCCGACGTTCCCGGGCCAGAACGGGAAGATCATGACGAGGTTCATGATCACGAGCACCAGTGCGGCCTCCGGCAACGTGGCGTCGATCGAGAACGCGAGGAATGCCGTGTAGACGGCGAAGAGCTGGGCGACCCAGCCGACTGTCTGGAAGAAGAGCGCCTCGATGGCCGGCCGCGGGCGCCTGAGCACCGTGAGGCCTCGCCGGGCCATGTGCAGGACGCGCCGGACGGGCCCGAGCTCCTCGGTCAGCGGCCGGTTGTGCCGGCGCGCGACGGCGAAGCCGGCGAGCAGGAGCCCCAGGCCGACGCCGATCACGACCGCGAGGACGGGCGCGGCCCAGTCGGGGATCGGCGCGACGTAGAGCGTGAAGAGGACGAGAGCCACCGCGACGACGACGTCGAAGAGACGGTGCGCAAAGACGGTCCCGACGATGATCGCCCAGGTCCCGGGGCGGCGTCGTATGTGTCGCGTGACGACCGCGACGCGCGCGAGCTCGCCGACGCGGCCCGGCAGGGCAGCGTTGGCGAGGAGCCCCACGCAGAACGCGGAGAAGATCGACCGTCGCGGAGGCCAGGGCGGCGGAATCGACTGTTTGACGACGATGTACCAGGCGTGCGAGCGCACGACGACCGAGAAGAGGTTGATGAGCACCGCGGCGGCCACCCACTCCCACTCGACCGCCCGGAACGCTCGCTCGAGCGGTCCCGAGTCGGGGCCGCGCCAGATTGCGAGAAACACCAGCCCCGCGAGGGGAACGAGAACGACGAGGAGGCGGACGAGCCGGGATTCGGGGAGGTGGAAGCGTCTCAGGCCGCCGCCCTCACCTGCTCGGCCGAAGGCGCGAGCCGCCCGTAGATCTCGAGGAGGCTGCGGCCGATCCTGTCCCATGAGTAGGGCTCGGCAGCCTTGCGGGCGGCGGCGCCGTATTCGACGCGGCGGTCCTCGTCCTGGAGCAGATCCAGGATCGCGGTCGCGAGGGCGTCGGCGTCCCCCGGCTGGACGAGGATGCCCGTCTCGTCGTGGTCGGCTACCTGCGCGTAGCCCTCGATGTTGGACGCGACCACCGGCGTCCCGCAGGCGAACGCGCGCGTGAGAACCATCCCGAAGCTTTCGCCGCCCAGGGAGGGCGCCGCAAGCAGGCTCGCGGCCTGGAGCTCGGCCGTGAGCTCTTCCTCCGAGAGCCCGCCGAGCAGGTCGATCCCCTCCAGCGAGAAGCCCTGGCGGCGCGCCAGCCAGCGCACGGAGAGCGGGTCGGCGCCGACGAGGCGCAGGCGCGCCTTCGTTGTCTCGTGCACGCGCGGCCAGGCTCGCAGAAGGACGGGCAGGCCCTTGCGCGGCTCGTTGCGGCCGATGAAGACGACGTTGCCGTTGCGACCTCCTGGGTCGACCTCGGGCGGAAGGTCGATCCCGTTCGGGATCACCTCCATCGGCCCGCCGATGTACGGCTCCGCGGCGCGCCGGGCGCTGTCGGAGACGGCGATGCGCTGGTCGATGCGCTTCGCGAGGATGCCCCACATCACCTTGCCGATCGGATACCAGCCGAGGCGCTCGCCCGCGGAGTGGCACGTGGCGACGGTCGGGCATGGTGCAGTCGCGAGCGCGAAGGCGGAGAGAACCGGCGCGAGCGGCTCGTGGACGTGCACGACGTCGAAATTCTGCTCGTCCCAGATGCGCCTCATCCGGAGCATCGACTGCGGGCTCAGGATGATGTTCGGGAGCGAGGCGTTGGCAGGCACGATCACCGAGCGGCCCACGGGCAGCACGTAGCTCGGGGGCCGCGTGTGGCGGCCCTGCTTCGGGTGCAGGAGCCGGGTCAGGCGTCCCGGCGGGTCGTGCCCCATGATGATCCGCGCTTCGACGCCGAGCCGCTGCAGCGCCCGCGCCTGGTGGTCGGCGTGCTCCTGGACCCCTCCCCAAAAAGACCAGGAGTAGGGAACGACGATCCCCACCTTCATGCTCCAACCCTACCCGGCGCGGCTGATTAGACTCGGATCGTGATCAAGCGGGCGAAGCGGCTCGAGCCGATCCGGGGCTTCGGAATCGATCGGGTCGCCGCTGCGGCGGATCAGCCGGCACGGGCGAACGAGAGCTGGCCCGTGCTCCGGATGGAGAACCTCGACACGGACCTGCCGCTGCCGCCCGAGGCGATCGGCGTGACGGCGCGGAGCCTGGAGACGCCCGAGGCCAACAGTTGGCTTCCGTTCACCGGCGACCTCCACCTCCGGGAGGCGATCGCTGCGTTTCTCGCCGGCCGCACCGGCCATCCGTACGACCCGGAGCGCGAGATCGTCATCACGTGCGGCGGGATGGAGGCCCTCCTGAACGCCCTTCTCGTCACGGTCGACCCGGGCGACGAGGTGATCATCACCGACCCGACCTACGCCGGGATCGTGAACCGCGTCCACCTTGTGGGCGGCGTCCCCCGGCTCGTGCCCTTCCTCGTGGACGAGGGCGAGTGGCGCCTCGACCGCGACGCACTCGCCGCGGCTGTCGGCGACTCCACCGCCGGCATGCTCCTCATGAGCCCGTCGATGCCGTCCGGCGGAACCTTCGACGCGGACGACTGGGAGCTGATCTGCGACCTCTGCCGCGACCGCGACCTCTTCCTCATCTACGACTCGGCGATGGAGCGGCTCCTCTTCGACGACCGGACGCTGATCCACCCGCTCCACCACGACGGGATGGCCGAGCGGACGATCGTCGTCGGCTCGCTCTCGAAGGAGCACCGGATGATCGGCTGGCGCGTCGGCTGGGTCGCCGGGCCCGTCGAGACGATCGAGGACGCGGGTTGGGCACACGTCTACAACACGACCACGCCCGTCGGTCTGGCGCGCGCCGCGGCGGCGGCCGTGCTGCGCGGCCAGCAAGGGCACGTGGACGAGTGCGTCGCCGAGCTCGAGCGCAGGCGGGACGTCATGCTCGACGGCCTCCCGGACTGGCCGTTCGTGCGGCCCGGCGGGGGCTGGTCGATGCTCCTCGACGTCACCGACCTCGGCTTCGACGCCTACGCCGCCTCCCGGCTTCTCCTCGAGGAGAGCTCGATCGCGGCCACGGCGATGGTCGGCTGGGGCGGGCCCGTCGCCCAGCGGCACGTTCGCTTCGTGTTCAGCGCCGAGCCGGTCGACCGGCTCGCAACGATCCCGGAACGGCTCGCAGGCGGCGCCCTCGCCGCAGCGGTCGACGGTCGGAGCTGAGCGTGCCCGAGCACGACGCCGTCATCGCCGAGCTCAGCCGCGAAGGCCTCGCCGAGCTACACACGCACCTCGGCGGCTCGGTCGACTCGGCCGTCATGTGGACGCTCGCACACGAGCAGGGCATCGCCCTGCCCGTCAAGGACTACTGGGACTTCGTCGAGCTCGTCACCGTCGACCCGCGCGGTGTCGAAGGGCTGCCCGAGCTGGACGGGATCTACAAGTGGACGGAGCTGATCCAGTCGAGCCCGCTGGCGGTCGATCGCTCCGTGCACGGCGCCATCGGCGGCGCGTATCGGACGCAGAACATCACGACGCTCGAGCTCCGCTTCAACCCGATGAAGCGCAACCGCGGCGGCGAGCGCGACCTCGACCACATCATCATGGCCGCCTCGCGTGGCCTCGACCGGGCGCGGCTCGAGTACCCGAAGGTGCGCGCCGGCCTGATCCTGATGATGGACCGCACCTTCACGCACGAGCAGAACGCGGTCATCGTCGAGAAGGCGATCCGCTACTCCGACCGCGGGGTCGTCGGCGTCGACATCGCCGGCCCGCGCCCCGACGGCGGCCGCTACGCGTACCGCGAGCTGGCGCCGCTGGTCGAGGAGGCGCGCGTCGGCGGGCTCGGCGTGACCATCCACGTCGGCGAGGAAGGCGGGCAGCACGGAATCGACGAGATCGGCGAGGTGATCGAGCACCTCCGCCCCGAGCGCATCGGCCACGGCATCCTCGCGGCGGAGGACGAGGGGATCATGCGTGCCCTGCGAGAGTCCGAGATCGTCCTCGAGATCTGCCCGAGCTCGAACCTCCTGACCGGGGCGCTCGCGGACGAGGACGCGTTGCGGGAGACGGTGCGCACGTTCGCCGATCGCGGGGTCGCCTTCACGATCGCCACCGACGGCCCGGAGATGATGCAGACGCACCTGCGGGACGAGCTCGCGCTGCTTCTGCGGATCGGCGCTCTGACGCCAGACGAGGCCGTGGCGATCAACGACCGGGGCCACTCGGCGGCGTTCGTGCGGCCCGGTCCACGGCTCGTCCCGACCCACTAGGAGCCGGCTACGCCGGACGGCGTACGTCGCAAGTTCGTCCGGTCGACCGATAGCCGTTCCGGCGGTGCGTTGCCAGGATGCCCGCCATGCTCAGCGTCTACAGGGGAATCCGGTTCACCGAGCGGCAGCGTCAGGTCGTCAAGCTGATCGCGGCGGGGTGCTCGAACGTCGAGATCGCTGAGCGTCTCGGCGTCTCGCCCCGTACGGCGAAGGCGCACTCCGACGTCCTCCGCACGAAGCTCGGCGTGAGCCGGCGACGGCAGATCCCGGCGGCCTTTCGCGAGGTCACCGGGGAGGATCCGCTCGAGAGCCTCGAAGCAGCGCTCGGCGTGCGCGAGGACTCACGCACGCTGCACTGACCGGGTCTCGAGGGGATGAGGAGCCCGCGCTCACGACGGAGGTCGTGGGCGCGGGCCGCCCTTCGGGGACAGCTGGTGCCCATGTCAGGCAGGCGGTAGGCTCCTGCTCCCCGAAACGGAGGCCGCACCGTGACGGAACGCCGGGACAGCGCTCTTCCGCCTCTCTTTCGACGGCACACCCGCCGCCCACGGCTTACGGCGCTCCTCGACGAGGCGACCGCACAGGCGATCCTCGTGACGGCGCCCGCCGGGTACGGAAAGACGACGCTGGCGCGCGAGTGGCTCCAGGGCCGGGAGAACGTCGCCTGGTATCACGCGACGGCCTCCTCGGCAGACGTCGGTGCCTTGTCCGCGGGTCTCGCCGACGTGGTCGAGCCAATCGTGCCCGGTGCAGGCGACCGCGTCCGCCAGCGCCTCCGCGTCGGCGACGCCACCGAGCGCCTCTCGCGTCCGCTCGCCGAGCTCATGGCGGAGGACCTCGAGCCCTGGCCCGAAGACGGCGTGCTCGTGCTCGACGACTACCACCTGATGGCCGAGTCCGCTCCGGTCGAGGACTTCCTCGACTGGCTCCTAACGCTCGCGCCGATCCGGGTCCTCGTCACGACCAGGCGCCGCCCGAGCTGGGCGACCGCGCGGCGCTTCCTCTACGACGAAGCGGTGGAGCTCGGGCGCGACCAGCTGGCGATGACCGACGACGAAGCGGCGCGCGTGCTCAGCGGCCGCTCCACCGAGTCGGTTCGCGCCCTCGTCCGCCAAGCCGAGGGCTGGCCGGCGCTCATCGGCCTGGCCGCGCTGTCCGCTGAGCTCGAGTTCCCGGGGGAGAAGGTTTCCGAGTCACTGTTCCGCTATTTCGCGGAGGAGGTGCTCCGGGCCGAGCCGGTCGACGTCCAGCGGTTCATGCTCGCTGCCTCCGTGCCGAGCGTGCTCAGCTTGCGGTTGGCACGCGACGTCTTGGCCGCCGACGCACCCGACGCCGTCATTGACCGGCTTCGTGGCGAGGACCTGCTCCACGAGGTGGACAGCGACGAGTACCGATTCCATCCCCTCCTGCGCGACTTCCTGCGGCGACGACTCCAAGGCGCCGCACCGACCGAGTACGGCGAGCTGGCTGCGAAGGTCGTCGAGGACGCCGTAGCCCACAGCCGTTGGAGCGAAGCGTTCGAGCTGGCCGTCGAGCGCAAGGACAAGACCAGGGCCGCCGAGATCGCAGGCCAAGCGGCGCGAGTCATGCTCGCCACGGGCCAGAGCGAAACGCTCGAGAAGTGGCTGGCAGCGTGCGGCGCCGCGGGCGTGACAGTCGCCGCGGCGTCACTCGCCAGGGCGGAGATCCTGATCCGCAAAGGAGAGATGTCAGCGGCGGCCGCGGTCGCGGGAGAGACAGCGGCAAGGCTCGCCGATGACCAGCCCGACTACGCATGGGCGTGCAACTTGGCGGGCCGGGCGCTCCACTTCACGTCGGAGGAGGAAGCGGCGTTCGAGAGGTTCGATGCAGCGCGGCGCAGCGCGAGGACTGATGAGGACATCAAGGAGGCCTTGTGGGGCCTTGTTCTGGCAACGGCCGAGATCGAACCAGAGGAGCTCGAACGGTGCCTTAGCGAGCTGGACCACCGCTTCCCAGCTGACATCGACGTTCGCTTCCGCCTAGCCGTAGGCTGGGCGATCGCAGACGAACGGCGCTGCGACCTTTCCGGGACTTGGGAACGATTCGCCGTTCTGCTGCCAAGCGTTGGTCACGCGAAGGATCCGCTCGCCGCGAGCACATTCCTGGTGGGCGCGGCCTCCGTAGCGGTGCTTGGCGGCAAGTATTCGGCAGCCCGCGACCTGGCAGAGCAAGCGCTCCGGCTATGTGTCGAATACCGCATCGGATTCGCGGTCGGCGCATGCCACATCTACAAGGCGGCGGCCGAGGTTGGCTTGCGTCAATTTGCGCAGGCGAAGCGCTCACTTGACGCATTCGAGCGCACGAGCAGCTGGCACCAGGATCCCTACTTTCATTTGGAGGCGAGCGCCCTTCGCGCCCGCCTCCTTGCGAGCCAAGGCGCCTGGGAAGAAGCTCTTGCCACCCAGGCCACGATCCACTCGCCCAAGTCGGCGAGTCGTCCTCTTGGCGCGTACCTGGGAACCTTGTCGCTTATCCTCGCGGCTCGCGGGCGATCCGCGGACGCTCGTCGGCTCGCAGAGGAAGCGCGGAGTCAGCTCCGGGGAATCGAGGGAACGCTGTCCTCCGCTCTAGCCGAGGCGATCGCAAACGACGTGGACGGTCCGGGGTCCTCAGAGTCAAGTCTTCTCCGGACGATCCTTGCCTGCGCACGCGCCGAGTATTTCGACGGCTTCGTTCTTGCCTATCGTCTGTATCCGCGCCTCCTGGAGGCTGCTCGGGCAACCCCCGACACGCTGGCCTTCGCCAGGACAGCCGTGACGCATAGCCGCGACTTCTCGATCGCACGGCGGATCGGCATCGAAGTCGCTCCAGACCCATCCGATGAGCCTCTAGGCATGCTGACGCCCCGAGAGCGCGACGTTCTCGGCCTCTTACTAGAAGGTCTTACAAACGCCGAGATCGGCGAGCGACTTTTCATCAGCCCGAGCACCACGAAGGTTCACGTCAGGCATATCCTCGAAAAACTAGGCGCCCGCACGCGCCTCGAGGCGGTCGTTCGAGCACAAGCCGCGCTTGCGGCGAGGGCCTAGGCGACGCTAGCGACAGCCCGCGGCACCAAACTGGGTTGCCGCTGTGCTTCGAGCGCGAAGTCCGGCCGGGCTCCAGACAAGTAGGTCTCGCTCGCGCCGGCAAGGATCGCCTCGAACGCAGCCACCACAGTCGTGTCGAACTGTGTTCCTGCGGCCTGAGCAAGCCGGAACCGCGCCACGCGGCTTGGCATTGCGTCGCGGTAAGGACGGCCGGAGGTCATGGCGTTGTAGGCATCCGCAACAGCCAGGATTCGCGACAAGAGCGGGATTTCGCCGCCCGGTAGGCGATCTGGATAACCGTTCCCATCCATGCGCTCGTGGTGATGCCGAACAATCCGGGCGATCTCCGCATAGTCATCGACGTTCGCGAGGATCCTCTCACCTATCACGGAGTGCTCCTCCATGCGGCGCCTCTCCTCAAGCGTGAGCTTCCCGGGCTTCTCGAGAAGGCCCGCCGGAAGACCCACCTTGCCGATGTCGTGGACCAACCCGCAGAGATGGGCGAGCTGCTGCTGATCCTCGCTGAGTCCAAGCCTCTCGGCAATGTCGCGCGCATAGACGGCGACGGCAGCGGAGTGACCCGCCGTGTACTGATCTCGTGCGTCCAGCGCGGCGACCAGTGCGGTAGCAAAGGAGAGACTCGCTCGCTCGAGACGATCGTTCGCAACCTGCAGCTTCTCGGACGTCTCTCGCTGTGCGTAATAGAGACCATGAAGCCGGTGTGCCGCCAGCGCCGGCACAAAGAACAGGACTAGACCCCAGACCGAGAACTGCTCGTAGGCGTAAACCAGTAGGACGATGACTGGCGAGTACAAGGGCGAAGCACCGAGCAGCACGGGCTTCAACTGCTTGGCAAAGCAAGAGAAGCTGCCACTGCCCCGAATGGCCACTACTAGTCCGCCGACCACGGCGTCGACCACCGCTTCGGTGAGCACCGCAAGGGTCACTGCCAGGAGGAGCCTCACAAAGGAGGAACTTTCGGCAAGAACGATCGTCGCCACCACTCCTGCTAGACCGCTGCTGATTGCTTTCCAAGACGTCCAGGTCGCCCACCGCACGAAGGGCCGGCGGAAGTCGACGAGGATTCCGATCGCCCCCACCGCCATCGCCGCAAGTGGCCCAAAGACCACGGCCGCGAACATGATGGGAAGGACGGAGACGCTCACCTGGGCGTTGGAGCCGATGTGGACTGAACGCCGTTCCGCCAGCATCGAGATTCCGCCGAGGACTGCGATTGCTGTCCATGACTCGATCGACGCGCCGGCAAGGATCAACCCGCCTGCGAACGCGAGTGCCACAGCCCAAAGGCCGATCGCGAAGACGGTGATCGGCTCCGGCTTGTGAGTAAGCCGTCGAGTCTTGACGCGCGCCCCAGAGCCCGAGGCCGAATTCTCCGCGAAGCTACTCAAAGCTCTTGCTTATCCCCCATAAGGGGTATACGATCGAACTCGCCGTTATTCCCAAGAGGAGGACCGATGATCCACCTGAAGACGCGCGCACTGGCACTGCTCGTCATTGCCGCCTCTCTCGCATCTCTCACTGGCTCTGCCAAGGGCTGGTAAACCTCCCGAAGTCTTAGTTTTTCCACAGACTCCGACATCCCTCCGATGAGGGATTTGTCAACAAGCCTGTGGAAGCTGTGGAAGACCGGGCCGCTTCACAGGCCTGGTTCTTCTGCG
>Ga0075418_10008306_pt1 | contig 11646 bp, 7 predicted proteins | sample SoiMetdeltSBSDD2_FD_81776 | JGI IMG/M metagenome (GOLD analysis project Ga0075418, IMG submission 81776) | Bulk soil microbial communities from a Populus tree surrounding site in Tennessee, USA - Soil MetaG P. deltoides SBSDD2 | ecosystem: Environmental > Terrestrial > Soil > Tree plantation...
AGTTGTAGATCTTTCCGCCGAAGATCAGCGGCACGGTGACCAGCAGGTACAGGACCGTGCAGATGCATTTGTGCAACCACCAATCGCCGCTCAGGTTGGCGACGTTGGGCAAACGCCCCAGGATCATGGTATCGACCGGGATTGCCGCGTTCGCCGCGAGATAGGGCGCGACCGAGCCCCAGTCGAGCATCAGGTACACGACCAGCCAGAACATCGGGTGCGGCGGGAGACGGAACTTGCCCGTGAAGATCGGCTCGCCGGTGTAGAGCGTGTAACGGCTGATCTCGATGTTGTAGATCACCTGGAAGAAGATGCTGACCGTGGCGACCCAGAGCAGGGCCCCGCCGTACTTGGCCGTGACGGCCGGGCCGGCGAGCCACTCGCCGCCGCCGATCGCGCTGGCGCCCATCACCAGGCCCGGGCCGATCATCGCCAGCAGGTTGCGAGTGGTGAAGATCGGCGCGTCGATCAGCTCGCCCGCGTCCCATTGCGGCATCGCCTTGGTGCCGGGATGCGGCGCCTCGAACGGCTTGGACTCTTTGGCGGCGGTAGCGGTCATCGCGGGGCGGGGCGAGAGGCGCGAAGCTTCGCAGCGTATGATGGGCGGCAATGGCGGGTGGGTCAACCCGCGAGTCGGGAGTCAGGGGTCGGGAGTCGGGAGTCGGGGGAGCAGGAGGACCGAGTGGACTCCCTCGCCGCGGTGGTTGGCGGCGAGCCGCCAGACCCTGTCGTCGGGCGCGTCGCTGCTGAGCTCCTTGCCGACTTCGCGGCCGATGGTATTGGCTGTCTCCAGCTCCTTCGTGCGCACGATCAGCCACGCGCCGCCGCGCGAGCGCACCATTTCGCACTGCTCGGACGTCAAAATGCCATGGCCGCGGCTGGGCAAGGGAACCAGTTCGCTCTGCGGCAAATTGACGCGGTAAAGCGAGGTCACTGGGAACAGGCAATAGTGCTTCAGCCGCTCGTCGGGCGATGCCCGCAAACCCTGATCCTCGATGAGGTCGCTCATGACGAGCACGGGAAACTCCCGCTCGGCGAGCTGCTCATTGAGCCATTCGATCGCGCCGCGCCAGTCCTCGCCGCGCCGAGCCGGCTGCGAGACAAGGCTCATCCAGAGCGCCGCGCCGGCGAGCAGCGATCCGGCGGCGACTTGCGACCACTGCCAGGGTGCAAATCGCACGCAGGTCACTGCGAGCAGGACGGCCGCGGGCATGCTCGCCACGAGATAGCGCGGAAAGAGAAGCCGCGCCGCATCGGTCCAGGTCGCGGCCCAGGCCGCCAGCAGCGGCACGAGCAGCCAGCACAGACCTAAAGCCGCCGCGCGCCGCAGGCGGAGCTGGTTGCGAGTCACCACGCCCGGCTGGCGCCGCCGCCCGGCCAGGTATCGGTCGAAGGGCAGCAACCCCAAGACCACGAGCGCTGCCGCCGACCAGGGGAGCAGCTCGAAAATCTCCCACAGCGGCCGCTGCGGAACGAAGGCCTCCCAGTTCTGCCGCCGGCCCAGAATCACGCCGATCAGCCCCGCCGCCGGCATCCACGCCAGGCCGATGAATACCAGGTCCCAGGTCATTTGGCGCGAAGAGTATCGAATGGGCATCAGCCGGCAACCAGCCGCGACGAGCCAGAACGCGAGCTCCGCCGGCAGCAGCAGCGCCGCGGTGTAGTGCAAGTGAAACAGCAGGGCGGCTCCGAGCACGAACAGTGCCCGCTTCTGCCAGGTCGGCTGGCGGCACAATGCGGCAAAGATCGCAACGTGCAGCACCGCGATCAGCGTCACGAGCGCATAGGGCCGCGCTTCGGTGGCATAGAAATCGGCCAGGGGAATCAGGGCATAGAGCCACGCCGCCAGCAGCCCCAGCCACGGCGAGCGAAGCGTGCGAGCCACGAGCCAATACAGGGCCACGAGCGTCAGCACGCCGGCGATCAGACTCGGCCCGCGCAGCACGAGCTCGCTCTGCGAATACAGCTGCGTCTGGCCCCACAACAGCCAGAAATACAGCGGCGACTGGTTGCCGATGGCTGCCCGCGGTGCTACCTCGGGCAGGTCGCCGCCGGCGCACCACGCCGAATGCAGCTCGTCGAGCCAGAGGCTTTCGCGGGCCTGCTGAATCCGCCAGGCGGTGGCGGCGATGACGAGGACCGCGAGCAGGCCGACGGCCTTGGGATGCATCATCCGACCATGATAGCGTAGCAACAGGCCATTACCCGCGCTCTTCCAGCCGTTCGCGGGCGTAGTCGGCCCAGGTGCTGTCGGCGTCGGCCGCGAGGTAGGCCCGCCAGTGCAGCACTGCCTCGTCCGCGCGGCCCAACTCGACGAGCGTCTGGGCCAGGTTGAAGCGGGCTTCGCTGCAATCCGGATCGAGCGCCAGGGCCCGGCGATAGGCGGAAGAAGCTTCGTCGAGCTGGTCCGACTCGGCCAGGAGGTTCGCCAGGTTGTTCCAGGCTCCGGCGTGGCCCGGATCGAGCGCCGTCGCCTGCCGCAGCTGCTCCACGGCGGCGGGCAGGTCGTCGGCCGCATAGAGCGCGTTGCCCAGGTTGAAGGCCAGCGTGGCGTGCGGCCCGTGCGCCGCAATGAGCTGCCGATAGAGGGCCGCGGCCGCCAGCGGATCGAGCTCCTCGCAGTCCACCGCGCGGCGGAAGGCATCGGCGTCGGACTCCGATTGGCAGAACTCGAGTGTCGCCGCATCGGCCGGCGGCTCGAAATCCATCAGCAATTGCCCGCTCGGCTCGGCCGCACGGCCGTCTTTCGTCCGCACGATCAGCCGGCCGGCGTCGTCTTCCAGGCAGAGCTCCGCCAGGGGATCGCTGGCCCCGGGCAGCCACCGCGAAAGCTGTGCAACGGCCCGCCGCACCCTGTTCAGGCGGATGCCCGCGGCAGCCAGATCGACCAAAAGGCGGGCGGCGGCGACTTGCCGGAAGTCGAACTGCGGCAGGCCGGCGTTGTCGCCCGTCGCGCGGATCAGCCCGGCGTCGATCCAGCGGTCGAGCTGCGGGCGGGGCAGCTTGAGCATCTCGGCCAGTTGATTCGCGGTGAAACTGCCTCGCACGCCTTCGGCTTGGCGCGTCAGGCCCAGTTCGTCAAGCCACTGCTCCTCGGGAACCACCTTGAGCAGCACGCCCTGCCGCAGCAGCCGGCGGACGCGGGCGAATTGCGGCGTCACGCGGCCGCCGCGCGAAATCGGCGGCGAGCCGCCCCCCAGCACGACCAGGTCTGTCGTGCGCGAAAGATGCTCGGTCAGCTCGTCGCCGTGCGCCGCCGCAATGCGCGCGGCATCGGCCCGCGTCATCGACACGAGCTTTCCGCAAATGACGATTTGCCGCGGCATTTGCCGGCGTCCTTCGGATGCGCTTTGCCTTCGTTGGTCTCCGGATCCCCGCCTCGGGCTCCCGGGTTAAGCGTGAGACCGAACAGCTTACCCAAACGGCAGATTCGGCCGGCTCGGCGTTTCCAGCCCCCCAAGCCGAACGGGTACAGGCGTCAAGTTTGCTAGCACCGCGCTGCCAGCGTGTTAAGCTAGCGGTCCCTCGGGGTCCATTCGCGCCGGGGGCGTGAGGTGATTTTATGGCCAAGCCGCTCGTCTTCCAGTGGGGTGATCGCCAGCTCAGCTTCCAGATGAACAAGGTCGATCGGGCGAAGCTCTACGGCTTCAAAGAGAGTGAGGTGCTCGACGACAAGGGCCAGAAGTGCGAGCTGGCGACGCTGGCCTCTGACGGCCAGACCGTCGTCGGCCGCGGCGGCTCGGGCTTTGGCAATCTGACCGTAGACGGCGCCTGGATCGAGAAGGCCCAGCTCACTCCGGTCGATCCGGCGGGGCAGAAGGTGCAGCCGGTCCCCTCGTCGTTCGCCGCGCCGGTGCCGCTAAACGAAAAGGTCCCGCCCGAGGACTATCTCGACTGCGCCGTGCGGTCGATCTATCAGCTCCAGTCGCCGGACGACGTCGGGCCGCTGGCCGCCGAACTGCGGCAGGGCGTAATCTACCGCTTTCCCTACAGCTTCCGCGGTGGGTTGGAGCCGGACCAGGGGTTCCTGCTGGCGAATGCCGAGGGCGAGCTGTTCTGCGCCATCGGCAAGCCGACGAAGGTCGAGTTCCTCAGCCTCGCCCAGGCGGCCGCGGCCTACGAGGAAGAGGAGGCCGGCGAAGAGGACGAGGCCGACGCGATGGATTTCAGTTTGATGTAGGCGGGTGTCAGTTGTCAGTGGTCAGTAGTCAGTTGGCGGGAGTCGGCTATGCCAGAAATCAGTTTGTTCAATTCAGCCGGGCGGGATGCGGTCGTAAACCTGCAGTCGGTCACGACGCCCCTGCGGGTGCGGTGGCTCGATCCGCAGGGGCGGCAGGTCGGCACAGCGCGGGTCGTCAAATCGACGCTCGACCGCGACCTGGAGGCTTTGATCGAAAAGCACGGCGACCTGCGGGCGATCGGCGCGGCGATCCGCGACCAGGACCCGGAGCTGGACATCGAGACGGCCGGACGTCTCCTGAGCGAAACGTCGCGGGTCTACGTCGATCGCGGGCGCAAGATCGTCCACCGCGCGCAGGAGTGGGAGGTCATCCGCAATCCCGATGGCACCGAGCGGACCCGCCGCCGCAAGGCGATTCCCGATCCCAACGTCGGCGGCGAGACCCCGCCGCTGAAATGGAGCGGCGTCCTGATTCCCAAGCGCGAGGCCGTCCGCAAATTCGTCTTCGTCCAGAAAATGCAGCTGGCCCACATCAACGGCCTGACCTACGACTTCCTGTTTGCGATCGCCAAGGAGCTGGAATCGAAGGAGAGCCTGCTGCTGCTGGGCGGTGGGACCAAGTCGAACCAGCCGCTGATCCTCCGCCGCGGCGGCAGCCAGTTCCGCGGCTTCCTGGAAGGCCGGACCAAGGGTGAGACGTACCGCCTGGTGCTGCACCTGTCGAACCTGGAGCTGAAGGCGCCCGAGGAAAAGGATTCTCCCGAGCAGCCCGCGGAGGAGAAGGCCACATGACAGTGCTGCTCGATCGCGGCCGCGTCGAAATCAAGCTCGCCGACTACGGCACCGCGCCGGCCACCGCGCTGGCCGATCCGCTGCTGCTGGGCCGCGTGCAGGACTACCGCCGCGGGGCGGCCGCGCGGCTCTATCCGCTCGACGGCCCGGCGATCCTCGAAAAAGTCCCCCTGGGCGAATTCCACGTCAGCCGCAAGATCGACGGCGAATTCACCGTGCTCATTTTCCGGCAGGGCGAGGCCTTCACGCTCAATCCCGGTGGCACCGTCCGCGTCGGGCTGCCGGCGCTGGAGGAAGCGGCCCGCCTGCTCTCGAAGGCGGGTGTGAAGGAGGCCATGCGGGCCTGCAAGCTGTACGCCGCCCGCGAGGACCGCCGCAGCCGCGTGCACGACATTGTCAGCCTGGCCGGCAAGCCGTCGAAAACCGCCGAGCTGGAGCAGATGCACCTGGCGGTATTCGACCTCCTCTCGCTGAACGGCTCGCCGCCGCCGGTGGCGTTTGCCCAAACCTGGCAACAAATCTCGAAGCTGCTCGACAAGGGTCAGCGAATCCGCCCGGTCGAGGCTCGCTGGCTGGAGAAGCCCGACGCCATCCGCGAACTGTACGACGAGTGGGTCGAGAAGGAAGGGGCCGAGGGGATCGTCTGCCGCAGCGACGCCGCCGGCAGCTTCAAGATCAAGCCGCGGCACAACCTCGACGTGGCGGTGATCGGCTTCGCCGAGTCGTCGGGCGACCGTACGGGCCTCTTGCACGACATGCTGGTTGCTCTGCTTCGCAAGGAAGGCACGTTCCACGTGCTGGGCCGCGTCGGCGGCGGCTTTACCGACGAGCAGCGAAAGGAGCTGCTCAGCGATCTGAAAGACATGGTCGTCGAGAGCGAGTATTCCGAGGTCAGCTCCGACCACGTCGCTTACCAGATGGTGCGGCCCGAGTGGGTCGTCGAGATCAGCTGTCTCGACCTGGTCTCGCAGAACACTCGCGGCGGCACCGTCGGCCGGATGGTCCTCGACTGGCACGCCAACAACGGGCATTCGATCTACCGGGCCCTCCGCCGCCTGCCGCTGGCCAGCGTGATCTCGCCGCAATTCGTCCGCCGCCGCGACGACAAGCAGGTGCAGCCCACGGACGTGCGGATCAGCCAGGTGGCCGACCTGGTCGAGCTGCCGCAGGCCGAGAAGGACGCCCGGCAGCTCATCTATCCCCAGAGCGAGCTCTTGCGGCGCGAAGTGTTCGTCAAGGAGCTCAAGGGCGAGCAGATGGTCCGCAAGCTCGTGCTCTGGAAGACCAACAAGGAGCAGGTGGCCGAGGACTTTCCGGCGTACGTGGTGCACCTGACCGACTTCAGCCCCAACCGCAAGGACCCGCTGGCCCGCGAGATTCGCGTCTCCAGCAGCCTGGAGCAGATCCAGCAGCTCTGCGAGCAGCTCAAGGCTGAAAACATCACCAAGGGCTGGAATTCGTACACGTCGGCGATTCCCGCAACTCCTGCCCCGCCGGCGAAAGAGCCGGAATCCCCCAGCCGCAAGTTCGCCGCGAGCGAGACCGAGCCGCCGCCCAAGCCCAAGCCGAAGGGCCGGAAGAAGTCCGGGTGATCGGACGGCCGCAATTACGGCGCGATCTCGATCATAAAACTCTGCCGGGCCGTGCCAACAGTTTCCACGCGCGACTGCGTGGCCTTTTCGATGCCCCACTGCAGATGCGCCGGGTCGAGGCTCCGCTGCTCGCGCTCAAGCTTGGTGGCGACGACAACCTCGGCCCGCCCGGCGCGGTCTGGTTTGCCCGACAGCCTGCCGGTGGCCGGGTCGATGCTGAGCCACGCCGGTCCGCGCACGATTTCGAATCGCGGCTGCTCGACGTCCCAGTAATTCATTTTCTCCCGGCCATCGACGACGCGGGTCCGCATGTCGCCCAGCGAGCGAATGGCGCTCACGTCGTAGCGAAACTCTTCGCCGGTTCGGGTCTGGGCCGGCGGCTTGCTGTGAATGACGGGCCGCGGCGCGGCAACATAGTCCGAAGGCCCGCTCCGCTTGCCGTCGTCATCGACGGCGACGACGCGGTAAAAGGCCTTGTTCGCCGCCAGCGCCAGGCCCGGCCCAATCACAGTCAGCTGGGTAGCCTTCGTTTCCGCCAGGAAATTCCCGGGAAACTGCGTGGGCGACTCGGTCGCAGTCTTGGCTCGGAAGTCGTACAGGCCAGCCGCGACGCGGAAAGTCTCGTCGCTGACCGAGAATCCCTTTTCGTCGCTGGCATAGACTCGATAGGCCGCCGGCCGGCGCCCCAGCGAGTTGGGCTTCCACCTCAGGATGCCAACGCTCTTCTCCGCGTCGTAGTCCAGGGCGAGGTTCTGAGGCGGTGCGGGCCCGCGCGGCGTGAAACTCCAGGTTTTGCTCCAATCGCCCCACACGCCGCGGGCATCCTTGGCCCGCACGTGCCAGTAGTACTGGCGGTCGGGATTCAACTCGCCGGGGGCCTGGAGTGTGAAGCGAGGCGCGCCGGAGTCGCTGGTGCGCGAGATCAGCCTCGCAAAACTCATCGAGAGCGGCCATTTCATGTCGGCCCGCGCGGAGAGCTCAAGGTGATAGTCGGCGATCGGCTCGCCGTCCGGATCGGCCGCCGGCTGCCACTCGAAGACCACGTCCGTCCCCGCGGCCTCGCCGCCGTCCGTGGGACGGACGGGAACAGCCGGGGCAGCCGGCGGCGCGCTGGCCGAGCGCTCGACCCACTCGTGCGTGATCCGCACGCGGCGCTCGCCCTGTGATTCGTCGGTGTAGGTGAACTGGTTTTCGCCGACGGCCATTTCCGGCAGCGACAGCGGAGCCATCTGCAGGTCGTTCACGATCGCCAGGCTGCGGAGCCGCGCTGCGCCGGAGAGGCGGCAGCGCAACTGGTAGGTGTAGCGCCCTGTCCCGACCGGCGGGAAGAAAGGATCGAGATCGGGGCCGGCCTGTTCCCATGTTTTGCCGTCCCACGAGAGATCCAGCAGAGCGCCGATTCCCTGAACTTCAAGCTTCCCTCCCACGAGCACGTACGGCGAGCGGATGGTCCAGATGATCTCACCGGTCTTTCCTTCCTCGGCCGCCAGTCCATCCGCGACTGAGACGAAGCCCTCGGCGGAATCCGCGCCCTTTCGCCACGCCGCCTTGGAGAAATTCGGCCGGTATTCCCAGAGCCCGTTGCAGACCCGCTCGGCGAACTTGTGGCGCGCGGAGCCAAAGCATTTCGCGGGTTCGGTGTGGCCCCACCGCCAGACCAGGGCCTCGCCGGGCCGCAGCGTCATATTCATCGCGGCGGACTTGTCGGCGTTGCGGTCGCCGGCGACTTCCCCCTCGAACACGTAGATCGACGCTTCCCACTCGTCGCCGGCCCGCGCCGCTGGGCGGAGGATGCCCTGCGTGTGCGTCCGCTTGATCAGGTCGTGGTCGCGGACGAGGTCCTGCTCGCCGGCGATCGTTTCGTTGTCGCGCAGCAGATACAGCGAGTGCATGTCGCCGTCGAACAGGTGCCAGCCCCCGTCGTAGAAGACCTGCGTGACGCAATGCCCCACGAGGCGGGCCGGGGCCACCTTCAGGCCCGCCGCCTTCCACAGCCCGGCCAGGCAGATCGAATCGTTGCCGCACGTGTTGTGACCGTAGACGTTCAGCACCTTCACAGGGCTGGCCAATTCGCGGTTGTCCCCTTCGTAGTGAAACCGCAGCTGGACCTGCTGCCACCAGAGGGCCATCGCTTTTTCGCGGTCGCTCATATCGGGCTGGGCCGCGCGGGCGACGATGGCCTGAATCGTGCGGAAGTCGTTGCTCCCGTTTGACAGCCAGGGGTTGACGACGTCCGACTGGCCGACGTTTTCCATCCGCACGCTGCGGTTCGATTCCCAGGTTTGCTCAAACGGCGTCCAGACGCCTTGCGGCGAGCGGCAATTCCGCCCGTCCATCGTGCCGCCCTGCACGACGCGGTATTCCTGCTTGCCGGCAGCGATCTCCTGCACGTGCCGCTTCGGTGCGTCGCTGGGGTGGCGATTGGAATTCCACGGCGCGAGCTCCTGGCCGCAGAGCGCCATCGGCAAGAACAGCAGGCAGAGCGTGAATCGCATGGCATCTTCCGCGGTCGGGTTTAGGGGCGGGTCAGCTGAGCCAGCGCGTTCTTCAGCAGCGTGCGAAATTCGGTGCGCTCAAAGTCGGCGGGGTGGCCCAGCGACGTGTAGAACGACTGGCCGCCGTCGGCGCGGCGGAAAGTCCAGGCCACCGGCTGCTCCTCGGCCACGCCCTCGACTTTCCCGCGGAGCAATTCCGTCGCTCCGGCCGCCAGCGGCGCGGTTTGATAGAGTCCGCCGCCGCCCGGAAACTCCGTGGAGCTGATGCCCTTCAGCATCGAGTGCTCCCGCGCCGCCGCCAGCGGCCAGATCGTCGCCTTCAGCCGCGGGGCGTGATGGTTCGTGTAGCTGCCGCCAAAGACGTCCGCGTCGAGTGTCGGCCAATCCGCCAGCCCGGCCGGCGGCGGCTGATTGCGAAGGTGAAACGCGTGGCTGGCGGTGCGGATGCCGATCACCGGCTTGCCGGCCGAGACGTGTTTCTTGATAACTGCCAGCTCAGCCGGCGGCAGCGGGCGTCGGCGAGCGCTGATCAAAAGCAGATCGGCGCTGGCCACGGCGTCCAGGCCCTTAAATCTTGCCTGGCTCGTCTCGTCCAAAAAGATCAATGGCACCTGATAGTCCTTGCCGAGCTCTTCCGCGGCGAACTTGGGCAGCGTGTTCGCCGTTTGATATTCCTCCTCGCCCAGCAGGATCGCCACCGTCGGCCGCGTGTCGGCCGGGAAACGATATTCCTTGCCGTCCAGGAAATCGCCGCTGGTCAAGGACGGGCACCAGAACCGCTCGATGTGCTGGACGACCAGGTCGGTGCCCGTGAAGTGGCTGACGAACGGCGCTTGGGCCGGGTTGTACATCGTGTCGGTCAGGTCGCGCATCAGAGCGACGTTCATTCCCTGATAGACCATCTGCCGGATCGAGAACGGCCGGCCGAGGACGCACATGTTCGTGTGCACGCCCATCACGATCAAGTTCTTGATGCCCCGCTGCCGCATCAGGTAGTACGCTTCGACCGAATCGGTAATGGCGTCGCCGTCCATAATCTCGAGCGTGGCAATCTGCCGCGTCCAGGGATACGGATCGCCCTTCTTCCAGGTCCGCGCGCAATCGCAGGGGTCGCTGTCGTCGATCGGCAGCTGCCCTTCGCGCTCCTTATCGAGGTAGCACCAGCGAATCAGCGGCCGCTCCGTGGCGACGGGCGGGGCCGCCAGGGCCAGCTTGCGGCCGGGATGATCCTTGTAGAAGGCCATCGTGTCGCTGGGACAATGGATGATGAGCACGCCGCGCTTCCGGGCCGCTTTCAGGACTTCGTTCATGCGAGGGGCCATCTGCGCGACGCGCTGTGCCGCGTTGGGGCAGGTGTGGTCGTCCCACATGTCGCAGACGACGATCGCCGTCTCGCTCGGATTCCACTCAGCGTCTTTCGTGATGGCGTGGAACCGGCCCGATCCTGCGGCCGTCTCCTGCCGGGACCGCAGGTGCAGTGTCAGCGGCTCCGCGGCTGCCAATGACCAATGACCAAGCACCAAATAACAAACCAATCCCAATGTTCGAAGGCTTAATGATCGAAACGGCATGGTTTGGAACATTCTCATTTTGAAGTTTGGTGCTGGTTTGTAATTTGATGCTTCACTTCAGCTCCGCTGCATCCGTTACCCACCGTTTGAGAATCTCGTAGCCGCGGTCGCCGGGTTTGTAGCGCAGGCCGCCCTGGTGGCCGTCTTCCTTGCCGGTCTGGATATTCAGTGGCTTGCGGAGGACCTTGCTCCCCGCCGGGTCGCTCTTGTCGATCCGCTCCAGCAGCGTGCGGTAGTTGCTCCAGATGCCCGCCGGCGACAGATAGCGCGTGCGGCGGTCGGGAGCTTCCAGCGACATCGACGGAATCTTGCCGCCGCCGTGGCACGAGAAGCAGGAGTTGCCGTCGCCGCGGTTCTCGCGGGCCAATTCGGGCACGACGAAGTCGCGGAAATAGGTGAAATTCCGCCGCCGCCGGTCATTCAACTCCAGCTTCGGCTCAGCAGCATCCTCGCTCACCGCCCGCATCAGGTCGCGCTCGAACGCCTCGGGCAAGAGCCGGCGCAAACTGCCGGCGTCGATGCGGCCGGCGGCGGCGATCACCTCCGGGGTCGAATAGAGGGCTGGCTGATAGAGCATCGAAACCGCCACCGCGCGGGCCCGGCGGTCGGCGCTGGGATCGAGGTTTCGCGTGACGAGTCCGAGCGCATAGCGGTGCAGCTCGCTGGAACCGTCTGCCGCGGCCGACTGGCCGACCTCGGGCAGCCGCGCGTTGTAGGTGAGCATCCAGCCGGCGCTGGGCAGCCAGAACGATTCTTCCAGCGGGCTGCTGAACTCCTTCGGCGCCATCGCCAGCAGCGTCGGCGTGTGGAAGTCGGGGTTCGCAGCCAGGATGCGGCCGAGCTGCTCGGCCAGGAACCACTGCGTGTCGCTGGCCGGGTCGTCCAGCTTGGGAATGAGCAGGTTGAAGAACTCGCGCTGGCGGCCTTCCGACGTGGGCATGTCCCAGCGGGCTTGCGACAGCTGCCGCACGGTGGACCGCGTGACTTGTCGGCGGCCGTCGTCGGTCCGGGCATTG
>Ga0075418_10008307_pt1 | contig 11646 bp, 7 predicted proteins | sample SoiMetdeltSBSDD2_FD_81776 | JGI IMG/M metagenome (GOLD analysis project Ga0075418, IMG submission 81776) | Bulk soil microbial communities from a Populus tree surrounding site in Tennessee, USA - Soil MetaG P. deltoides SBSDD2 | ecosystem: Environmental > Terrestrial > Soil > Tree plantation...
CCGCGGCGGGACCGGGGCGTCACCGCAGAGCGTTCGCACACCGACAAGGTCGTAGGCGGCCTTCTTCGCGAATGTGAAAGCCCACTCAACTCGTCGCCGGCCCCCCGCGCTCTTCGCCGAAGCGACCTTCAGGTCTCCTCCGCACAGGTGCCCAGATCGACGGCACCACAAGACTGGCTCCCGCTGCGCGTTGGGCCACATGGATTGTTAACGCCACCAGTAGTAGTGTCATCCCGTCGAAAGAGGCAGAATCGGCGTGACATTCGGCCTGTGATGTCGTAGGCTTGTTATTCGCATGACAGCAACCACCGAGAGGGTGTCAGCTCCAAGCCCCGCTGAGTTCAAGCGGAGGTACCTCGGCGCGGATCGTCCGGCCATTTTTGTCGATGCTGTGCGCCATTGGCCTGCCAGTACGCGGTGGACCGCCGCCTGGCTTAGGGACACGCTCTCAGACGCGCCAGTGCGAGTCGAAACACTGCCCGAATCACGCGGTGGCGAATCGGAGTATGTGCTGCGCCACGTGTCCATCAATCGCATGCGGATGCGTGACTTCTTCTCTGTGATGGAGTCCGAGAGTGGACGTCACTATGTGACACAGCAACCCGTGTCTGCGCTGTCTCCTTCACTACTCGACGACTTGCGTCCGTTCCCGTACTACTCCGAACTCCTCCGGCGTTGGTCCGGCCATACCGCGTTGTTGTGGCTTGGATCAGCGGGGTGCACTTCATCGCTCCACTTCGACTATTTTCCAAACCTGAATGTCCAATTGTTTGGTTCCAAGCGTTGGGTCATTTTTCCTCGAGCGCAGCAGACCCTTCTCTACTTGCCCTCGCGTCTGCGGCATTCCCATTGGAGTCCTGTCGATGTTGGGAGTCCCGATGTCCAGCGCTTTCCGCTCTATTCACAGGCGACTCCCATCGACTTCCTATTGGAGCCGGGCGAGACACTGTTTCTACCAGCAGGCTGGCCACACTATGTTGAGACTCGTGCATTGTCTGCAGCCGTCAACTTCTGGTGGATCACTTGGCCGGACTTTTTGCGCCGCGCTCCTGGTCACATCGGATCGACGTGGTGGAAGAAGTTGACCCGACGATGACGAATGCCGGCAGGCGCAGACCTGACGATGGTGTGTCTTTCGCTCTGGAGGTGACGCGTGGCGGAACATTCTGCTCGGCTAACGAATGTCTTGTTCATAACACCGCCATATACAATGAGTTCGGCTCCGCTCGGTGCTGCGTCTCTCTTAGGGCACCTCCACTCCTGTGGCATAGATGACTTCGACTTTGTAGACCTACGACTGTGGGCCTCGTATGCATATGCACCGACGTACCGCCCTGTTGGTGTCTATGGTGAGACGTACGTGCTTGATGTCCCGGACTTGCCCATCGTTCTTAGCATCCTGTCTGCCTGGGAGCGGCGCGTTCGCTTCGAGATGGATGCGACTCGGCTCGAGAGCTTCGCGCTAGAGCGCGGTATCGGTCCGCGGCACCTGCACAAGTACCTTCGCGACACTCAGACGATGCTTGAAGTCGCATTCGAACAGATGCCCAACCTGCAGTTCGTCGGCTTTTCCTGCTGGACGTCCAATCTTGCGACCACGCTCATGGCTGCATCGATTCTCAAGAGGCGCGCACGGCCACCGTACATCGTGTTAGGTGGCCCTCAGGTCACCGAGAGCAGGAACTCGGCAGCGCTTGCGCTCCGGAGCATGCTTGCCGATGCAGTCGTTTTGGGCGAGGGCGAAGAGACGCTCCGGAGGCTATTTGATCAATGTCGGAGAACGTCGGGAAGTCCGGGTACTGTGGAAGGCGCTCTGCAACTTGGCAGCAACGGGACGGACCTGATCGGAGGGGAGCGCCCGCTCATGCCCCTCCCGACAAAGTCATCCCCCGACTTCTCCAGAATGCCAATCATGCAGTATCAAAATCATGGGTTGCCTCTGCGATTGCTACCCCTGGAGATGTCGCGCGGATGCACCGACAAATGCACGTTCTGTAGCGAGTGGGTGTTCTGGCGCAGGTTTAGGACCGATACAGTCGGTCGCGTTGTCGAGCAAGCGACGGAACTCGTACAACGATACCAGATCGACGCCGTGTGGTTCTCGGACTCGCTACTCAATGGAGTAAAGGAGCGCCTTGTCGGGCTGGCAGAGGGGTTTTTGGACTCCGGGATCGGCCTGAAATGGGGCGGGTTCATGCGCGCGAACATGGATCGCGCCACAGCGGCCCTCATAAAGCGCGCAGGCTGCGAGTACGTGTTCCTGGGCATCGAGTCCCTTTCCGACGAAACACTCCACGCCATGAACAAGCGTCGCACACGGTCGGACAACCTTCGGGCGATTTCCGCGCTGCTTGACGCGGGCGTCTCGGCGGTGGTTGCGGGTGTGATACCGGGGTTTCCCGGCGACACGCGTGAGCGCTTTGTGGCGACTGTTGCCGCCTTGGCGGAGTTACGCCGCGAATATCCGAAGCTTCGCATCAACATCGAGCCCTTTGTCGTGTCACCAGGTCAGCCTCTATTTGGTCACCTTGAGGAGAATGGCCTCGTCGCGCATCGCTGGCGCGACGATGTTCTGGATATCTGCATGAGCCATCGAGACATCACTGGTTCGATAGTCTGCTCAGTGACTGGTGCGAATCAGGGGATGGATCGGCTCGGCGCCTTGCGACTTGTCACAGCCGTTGCAGAGTCGGCCGATGCGGGTTTGAAGGACCCCTACCTTTACGCAACTGCTGAAGATATTGTTGCGACGCGAATCGCATATCGGCATCTCGAAGGACACTGGCAACTCGGCCTATTCAAGTCGTCCGCCGGCCTGCGGTGTGGCGTTCTGGTCTCTCGCGACGAAAGAAACACATGGGAGTCACAAGTACATCATTCGCCAGAGGAAGACGTGGAGACGTTTGCGCGAACGCTCGTCGATCGTCACGTTGTGCCACCGTCCATGGATAGGCCCAAACTTCGCTATGGATCCCAGCACATTGAAGCCCAGCACGCTAGAAACGACGGAGAGAAGCGGGTTATGCTGAGTCCATTTGTCGTTTGCCGCTACATGGATGACGGGAGCGATCGCGTCCTCGTTGCAGACATTGTGCGAGGTTCGCATGGAATAGTCGAGGGGACATTTGCGGCTCTTCTGCAGCTCCTGGATCAACAAGGATCGGACATCGATGGCGTCATCGAATGGACAACTGCGCGTGGCCTGGCACCAGACTCCGGCCAGCGGTTCTGGGCCCGATTACAAGGCCTTGGCTTTCTTGTCGATCTGAACCGTTCCCGTAAAGCGGACTCGTGGCAAGAGATGTCCGGGCCGCCGGATTCCAGCTCGTCGCAGGTTGACGAACGTCCAAAGTGACCCGACGCACCCAGGCCTCGGTTGTCGGTAAAGATTCGCTTGACATCATACCGATAGTTACGTAGTCTCACGTCGCGCATAGTTGATATGCACTGTGAGAGGGGGTCTATTGCAACTTGGGCACCTAATCGCACAAAAACGTGCTCGCATAGCTCAACTTCTTAAACAGGTTGCGGTGCTTGAGGAACTTCAGCACGAGGAGCTTTCAGTACGCGCTGTAATACCGCGGCCACTAGGAGCTATGCGTTTTCAGCGCACGCAGCACAAACGCCGGACCACGGAAGAATCAGCGGCAACAGCGTCGGCTGAGGCACCGCTTTGGACGCCACGGTCAGGAGGATCAGAGAATGGCTTTGCAAGGACTCATTGCACAAAAGCGGCAACAGATCGCCAAGCTTGAAGCTCAGATCCAGGTGCTGGAGGAATTGGCAGCTGAGAATGATGGCCCCACTCGACGCAGGACGTCAGCAGCCAAGGATAGGCGTGGTCCTCGTGGGGTTGGCCAAGACCAACTTCTCGCCGTACTTCGCACCACCCCACAGCGGATGAAAGACATCGCGCGTGCCGCCAACGTGGCGGTCCCAACCGTCAGCGGTATGCTGGCACGGCTAAAAAAGGCAGGCAAAGTCGAACAGTCCGGTCGCGGTTTGTACAAGCTGGCATCAGGTGGGTCCGATACAGTCAGCACGACTCAAAAGCCGCGGAACAGTTCGAAGTCCACCTTGGACAGTGGTGACCCCCGCAGCGCCGTGGCCGCGATCCTCCAAAACAAGGTTCTTGATGGCATCTTGTCAAGCCGTGGCGAGGACTCCGCGTGACTTTCAGCGTTCAGCCGAAGACCGGAAGGAGCTGGAGACGTTCGTTCGTACACCATCGACGCCGGCGGGATTGAGCCGTCGGTCTCGTGCCGTGCTCCTGATGGCAGAGGGCATGTCTGGCGCGGAAGTCGCCAAGAGGACCGGCTACACCGTCGTTCAGATCAGTCGGCCACGACGACGTGTTTCGGAGGAAGGCATCGTCGGCAGCGACGACAAGCGTCTTGCCGAGGCCGGCATCGAACGATTCGTCGGGCAGCGTCGGCGATTCCTACGACAATGCCCTCGCGGTGTCATCGGGCTCTTCAAGACCGAGGTCATCAGGCAGCATGGACCGTGGCGTAACATCGACGCTGTCGAGTCTGCCGCGCTCGAGTGGGTCGACTGGTTCAACAACCGCCGATGGACGAATGCATTCGCTTCTGGTTGTATGTCACCGAACACCCAAATGCCGCCATTAAAGAACACCTGAAAAACCGCCAATCCGGGTAGCGGGTTTCTGGCACTCGGAACTGCCCCGGCTTCTCCGAAGGGCGGTTACATGAGTCTTCCAGCCGACATGGCTGGAGTCCTCTGACGGCTGTAGAAGGCTACCTCGTATTCGGCTCGGCGGACGTAGTCCAGAGGCTCGGGTACCTGGCTCCGGATGAATTCGAGCGGCTCTGGACCAGAGGTGTGCTACAAAGGTGACCCCTCCAACTGACGGCGTGCAGTCCAGACAAATGCAGTCGTGCTTAGCTTCGACGAGAAGCCCCAGATCCAGGCCTCGGAGCGCACGCAGCCATTGCTACCGGTGCGACCCGGCCTGTCGCCGCGGCAGACGCACGACTACTGCCGAAGTGGCGTGACCAGCCTTTATGCGGCCCTCGAGATCGCCACGGGCAAGGCCGTGGGGGAATGCCGACCGTCGCACACGGGCGACGACTTCCTTACCTTCCTAAACCGATGGGCGGTACCTTCGGGCTTTCGGGCGCCCCTTCCTAGCGGCGCTGACGGGAGTGGGTAACAGCAAAGAACCAACGCATCGTAGTGACGAGCGAGGTGACGAGAGACTGGAGACGCTGCAGCTCGCGCCGCTCGCAAGCCGTGAGGTCTGGGTGCGACGTGTACGTGGCAAATACGACCCGGGGCGACGCGGACAAATTCCAGCCGCTATGGCGAAACGAATTGTCGAAACCGAACAGCTGCCCTTGGCGGAGCGTTAGGATCTTATTGCCCACAGAGAGCCCGGACCCCTCCTTGTCGACAAGTAACACTGCCCAGTAGTTAACGAACCCGTTGAACAAATCGACGTGACCCCTAATACGCGCACCGGGCTCGAGTACCATATAGACGACGTTCAAAGTGAGAGGACAGGCCGCAACGATTGCTCGTGCGAGCGCATGGCCAACCGGCGTCACCTTAGCTCGTTGATCATCGACCCAGGCGCCGTTGGCGAAGAGCGGCCACCACTTCCACTTCCTTACTTCGCCGACGCTGCGGAAACGGCGGTCGTTGACTAAGGCGCCGCGAATTGCCCCCTCGACGTCTCGAGGGGGCCACGCGTTGAAGGGCCAGCCATAGACGGGACACTCTTGAGTGAGAATCTGCCGTGCTTCGGCCTGGAGAGCTGGTAACGCAGCGTGTACCGCGGGATGAAACGGAAACGCATCTGCATCCAATAGCGGTTCATCACCGAGCCCATCGATCAGGCCGAAGGGTGCCACGGATGCACGCAACGGACAGCTGTCGTCGGAGTACCGATACCTGCGTATGCCGCGGCCGGGTATAGAGTTCAGTACAAGCGAACGCATCCTGTCGCTGTGCACGCCAATGGCGGAGAGAAGGAGGCGGAGAGCGATAAGAGCCGCCCAATGGACGGGCCATAAGCAAACAAGAAGGCGCGACGATATGCGCGCAAGAGAAGCGCGAAGGCTCAAGGCCATTGGGACCCCCGTGGGCGTCTTTGGTCAAACAGTGACTCGCGGCGGCTCCGGAGTCGCGGGCATGCGGCCTCGAGCCCATGATTCGACATGCTGCATGCATTCTGGCTCGCTACTTTTGGGCGACTATAACGAGGAAGTCCTCGTCGAGCTGGTCACCCCAATCGGGTGGGACCGTAAGCTTCGTCACCCGAGAACAGTGTACCGACGAGAAACCAAGACACAGTAAGGTTGGAATCTGTTCGGGCCGGTTTCCGAAGACGTATGAAAAGACCGCGGACGGCCCAAGCCACGGAAGTACCGTGCGTACGACGTCGCCGAGATAGTCCGCCCCTTGATATGTGGCGGGAAAGCAGTCGAATAGCACCAAGTCAAACGGGCCGTACGGCGTAGGGTCAACGTCCTGCCACCGAGCGTGAATTACGCGAGATGGAATGTCGTACTCGGCTGTGACCTGGCTCGCAAGGCGAGCCAAATCTGCGTGGGCCTCTACGACTGTATAGCTGGAGGCGCGGCGAAGCAGCCGGCGGCCCGAGAAGCCTAAGCCCCAACCGAGCTCGAGCACGCGCGGCGTTGGATTGCAGCAGAACGCAAGAAGTGTGTCGGCAATTGCGTTCATGAGAGGTTCCTGCCAACCCGCCATGACAAAGTGGCCACCAATCATGAGACGCCCGCCAGCGAGCAGGACGCGTTGCTCGGACCAACCACGGGCAGTCGGAAACGTTGCATTAGGCGTTAGTAGCGGCGTTAGGTTGAACTCTTCCAGCTTTAAAGAAGAGAGTGCGTGCGCAATGTAATCGCGCAGCCTTTGGAGCGCCGCGGGAGAAGTGAGTAGAGGTATGGTGTCTCCGCGGGACTCCACGACTTCCGCCTTTACGGCGAACTCACGCACTAACCGGCGGGCTTCGACGATTCGTTCCGGTGTCGATGGACCCTCAAGTAGCGACCGTAGTTGCGCCATACCCTCCGCAAGAGCACGACGCGTATCCGCTGTCAGAGACGGGAGAGTGTCCGAAGTCATATGTGTCAGCATTTTGTCATTCCCACTGGTGCGGCGCACGTAGGCGCGATGAGAGTAGTACTGCGGCAACGCGGCTGTCAAGAACTGTGGGAGCGCGCGGTCCGCCCGGAAAAGCGACCCTTGACGGAGATGCACACAGGAGAGTATTGTGACCGGGCGCTGGACGATCGGATCACAAAGCGCAAATGGAACGACAATGGCAAATGATGGGCGCAGCGCAAGTACGTTCCCGGGCACAGATGAACATCGATCAACCATCGTGGACATACTGAGGCGCCATGCAGCCATAACTACGAATAAGGTCGCATTCATATTTCTTTCCAACGGAGAAGAGGAAGAGGCGCGCATAACATACGGCGAGTTGGATAGGCGGGCTCGCGGTTGGGCTGCTCAGTTGGTGGCACGCGGCGCGGGTGGTGGCCGTGTCCTGTTGTTATATCGCTCCGGCCTAGAGTTTGTTGTTGCGTTCATGGCATGTCTCTATGCGGGGGCCATTGCCGTGCCAACGCGTCCTCCGCGGTCAAGACGCAGGGCCGATGCCGTATCGTCGGCGGCGCGGGACGCGAGAGCATGTCTTGCAATGACCAGCGTCGAGGAGTTCGAGCGAACGAGGGCTGTAATGTCGGACGTGATCGGTTGGGGGGATGAGGGCTGGCTGCCAACTAAGGATCAATGCGACGAGGCTGACGGCTGGTTGCAGCCGCCGATAACGCCAGACTCAGTCGCCTTCATCCAATACACTTCTGGCTCGACGGCGGATCCTAGAGGTGTAGTCGTCACTCACAAGAACATTTCCCACAATGAAGCCATGATTCAACAGGCATTCCGACACGACCACAATACGATCGTTGTAGGCTGGTTGCCGCTGTGGCACGACATGGGCCTTGTTGGAAATGTTCTTCAGACCGTATACGTCGGCGGAACATGTATCATGATGTCCCCGGCGGCATTCGTCGAACGCCCCATTCGTTGGCTTAGCGCTGTGTCGCGCTATCGCGCGACGACAAGTGGAGGACCGAACTTCTCCTACGACCTGTGCGTTCGAAGGATAACTAGGAACGAACGTCGATCTCTAGACCTTTCCTGCTGGCGAGTAGCTTTCAACGGGGCTGAGCCGATCAGAGCCGACACAATTGACACGTTTTGCGATGCGTTTGCACCCCACGGATTCGATCGAGATGCGATCCTTCCGTGTTATGGCTTGGCCGAGGCCACACTGTTCGTCGCCGGACCGAGCTGCAAGAGACGGGCAAGAGTCATCGCTGTTGACCCAGTGGCGTTGGAGCATCATCGCCTGTCCCTATCAGCTGGTGCCGTTCGTGAGCGCAGCCTAGTTAGTGTCGGGGCACCACTAGGGGAGCAGCACATAGCTATCGTGGACCCGCTAGGGCTCGAAGAGTGCCGTCCAGGTGAAGTAGGTGAGATCTGGGTGTCGGGTGACAGCGTAAGTGCCGGCTACTGGATGCGACGCCAGGAAACAGGAGACCGCTTCAATCTCAGCTTACCCGGTCACGATCGGCGATATTGCCGCACAGGTGACCTTGGGACTATTCATGACGGCGAGTTGTATGTGACCGGACGGCTCAAGGATCTGATCGTTGTCCGTGGCACGAACCACTATCCGCAGGACATTGAAGCAACGGTGCAGGCATGCGCCGCTGGACTGGTGCCTGGAGGCGGCACTGCTTTTGGCGTAACGATAGACCAAGAGGAACGTGTTGTCATAGTCCAAGAGGTCTCTAGGCGTGGAGTCGACAACTTCGCGACCGTGATCGACACGATTCGACGCGCGGTGGCCGAGGCACACGACCTCACGGTAGCAAGCGTCGTCCTTGTTCATCCTGGCAGCATCCCGAAGACGTCGAGCGGCAAGGTGCGAAGGGGAGCGTGTCGGGATATGTACACGGCAGCCACTCTTCATCCGGTCGCCGAGTGGCACGGCTACGCCAGGATCACTGAATCGGCGCAGTTCGATGAGGACGCGCAGATGGCCGTTGACGGCGTACGGGATTGGCTGACGCGATGGATCGCGCGTCGCCACGGTGTGAGCGAAGGAAGCATTGTTGCCGGTGAGAGCTTGCTGTACAACGGGGTGGACTCGCTCGGTGTTGTGGAGCTATCGCACGCGATTCATCGCGGGTTTGGTTGTCATATTGCGCCTCTCGAATTGCAGGACGCGGCGTCAATCGAAAGGGTCGCGGAGAACATCGGACGTGAAAGGGCGCGGGGAATAGCGCTGCCTAGGCCCGAGAAGTATGCAGGAGGACTCGGGGACCACCGCTTGACGCAAGACCAAGCGGCATTGTGGACGTTACAACAGCGCGACCAATCGTCTGACATGTGCCACGTCTCCGTCGCGGTATTGGTTGAGCACGCAGACCGGGACGCGATCCGAGAGGCTACGCGACAGTTGGTGAAGCGGCACGAGCTACTACGCGCGACCATTAGTGTCCGGCGTGGCGTGCCGTTTCAGCGCGTACACGTCGGTCTTCCCGTGGACGCATGGTATGCAGAGGACGATACCGCAGTGTGCGATCGAAGCGCGTTGCGCGCCCGTGCCACCGAAGTGGCACGGCGTCCGTTTGACCTGGAGCGTGGTCCGCTATTCCGCATAGTCTCATTGGCATGTGGTGACGGGAGTGTGTTGCTGGTGATGTCGGCTCACCACCTCGTATGTGATTACTGGTCTCTTGGAATCATCGTACGCGACTTCGGCGCGTGTTACCGCGCAGCCGTTGACGGCGAGCCCATGGCAATGCCGCCGGCGTCCATCGCGTATACGGCACGCGCAAACGCGGAACGGAACTACTTACTGTCAGAGCGATGCGAAGCAGCGTGGCTCTATTGGAAGGCGCAACTCCTTCCAGTTCAGCAACCACTAGAGATGCCGGGCAATCGGGTGGCGATGCCACTGAAGGCATTCCGCGCCGAGGTGACTACGACACGGCTGGATGCCGGACTCGTTGGGGCGGTTCGGGCCATTGCGCGGCAGCGCGGCGTGAGCCTGCACACGTTCTTTCTATCGGCATTTCAGAGCCTCCTATTTCGATATACCGGACGCACCGATATCCTCGTCGGAACCGCGGTAGCAGACCGCGACACATTGGAGAGCGCCGATGTCGTGGGGTACGGCGTAGCCCCACGCGCAGCGGTGGCACATTTCTCGGCCGACCTCTCGTTTGCCGACCTCTTAGATCGAAATCGGCAGCGCGACCGCGATGCTGCGAGGCACGTCTATCCACTGGCCGCGCTCGTTGCGCGCTTGCGTGCCGAAGGCGACTGCGACGCAGGCGCGTTCTATCGTGTCTTCTTCACTCACTATTCTGCACTCGGCGGGAACGAGGGACTTGTCGCGCTGGCGCTGAACGAAGACGGCGTCAGCATAGACGAGAACCCGAAAATGCGGTCAGTATCGATCGGGACTGGAGATATCCCATTCGGCCTGTGGCTTCTAGTCGGCGAATATCGCGACAAGATCTCGGTGTCTCTCCGCTACAACATCGAGCAGATTCAGCGACCGCTAGCGGAGCAGCTGCTGCGCCATCTACGGCAGATAATCGACGCCGTCACTCGCGACTTAGATAGCCCCGTGTGTCGTCTCCCATTGCTGACCGGTATGGAAGTGCAGGCTCTCGTGGAGCGATGGAACGACACGAGGGTCGCCTTTGACACAACGAGTTGCTTACACGAGCTGTTCGAACATCGCGTGTGTGCGGCCCCGGATGACGTCGCGGTTCTGTTTCGCGACGAGTGCCTCACTTATCGCGAACTGAACAGGCGAGCAAATCGCCTGGCGATGCGACTCCGGAAGCATGGTACAGGACCGGAAGCAGTTGTCGGTGTATGCATCGATCGGTCCCTCAACTTGATTGTCGCGCTTCTCGGTGTGCTCAAAGCAGGAGCCGCGTATCTGCCTATTGACGCTGATCTCCCTGCGGTGCGTCGCCAGCAGATGCTCGACAACGCCGCCGTGAGTCTGTTGCTGACCGAGCGGCTGCGCGCGCCGAGCATGTCGGTAGAGGCGAAGCAAGTGGTGGTGGTTGAGGACGACTCGGCGACGGGTCCAGACGACGACCGGAACCCGACATCCGGAGTGGAAGCCGACAACCTGGCGTACGTGATATTCACATCGGGATCGACCGGGACGCCGAAAGGCGCGATGAACACCCACCGCGGCATCGTGAACCGCATCAGATGGATGCAGCAGCTCCTAGATCTCGGGGCCGATGATCGAGTGCTCCAGAAGACGCCGCTGAGCTTTGATGTATCGGTGTGGGAGGTGTTTCTACCACTGATGGCGGGCGCTCTGCTCGTCGTGGCTGATCCGGGAGCGCATCGAGACGCCGAAGCGATCGCGGATGCGTGCAGACGCGAACGCATTACCACCGTGCATTTCGTGCCGTCAATGTTGCGCCACTTTCTGATGCAGAGTCGTGTTGCCGAACAGCTCCAAAGTGTTCGACACATGATCTCAAGCGGTGAACTCCTTGACGAACCACTTCAGCGCCAAGCCCTCGAGCGATTCACGGGTAG
>Ga0075418_10008310_pt1 | contig 11642 bp, 8 predicted proteins | sample SoiMetdeltSBSDD2_FD_81776 | JGI IMG/M metagenome (GOLD analysis project Ga0075418, IMG submission 81776) | Bulk soil microbial communities from a Populus tree surrounding site in Tennessee, USA - Soil MetaG P. deltoides SBSDD2 | ecosystem: Environmental > Terrestrial > Soil > Tree plantation...
AACGACGCGATCCGCATCAACCGCACCGATGGATCGCTCGTGCGCGTGATCGCGCCGATTGCCGTCAGTGCTGAAGATGATGGCGCAGCGGCGCAGCAACTCGCTGAAGATTTCGTGCGCGTGTTGTTTCCGCAGTTGCCGTCGTATCTTCCGAATTAGCTCGTCACGCCTGCTTTCTTCCCAATCTTTTCTCTCATTACTCATAGAAGGAGTTGTTCGTCGCCTTTAGTCTGCGCTGCAGGTACCTCTTGGCGTGCACCTGAATGCCGACATTTGTCTGGCTCGGGGGTGACTACTTTATATCTACGACAACTGCAAACACTTACAGTGCTTCGATTTGCAGACTGCGCCAAAAACGTGACAACGCCGTAACTGGCAACGCCCTTGCTCAATCGTCAGACGTGCACCGCGCATCGCGCGATGCGCGGAGGCAAGTTCGAATGTTTAGAGGGAGGACACGGATGTTGACACGTTTCAAGTTTTTGGGCGCCGCTGCCGTGGCAGCCGTCCTGATGGCGGTTCCCGCGCAAGCCGCGACCGTCATCGATTTTTCCACGGGGAATAGCGGTAATGGAGGCCAGGTTTACTTCGACGGCTCCAACATTGTCGGGAGCAATATCCCGATCGGCAACCTTAACGTTTCCGGCGCCCCGACGGGCAACGGCGACTACCTGGTGTACGGCACGGCCACTTCGAGTGTGCCGGGACGCATGTCAGGCGACCTCGACTTCAGCACGCAGCTGGGCACCGTTTCCGTGGCCGGTTGCATCCCGGGGCTCGTGGGTTCGCTTAACGCCAGCGGCGCGTGCACGCAAGTGCTGACGCTGGTGACCGGCACGTTGAGCCAGTTCAGCAACGTGTTCAACCTGAATAGTTTCGTCGCGTTTGTCGGCAACGACACGAAGAATGCGACCTTGCTCGCGGCGCTCGGTGTCTCTCCGAACACGCCGTTCATGCTGACGGGCTCGGTCCAGACTGGTACGCCGTTCGGTCAGGGCATCCAGAATTCCCGGCCGTCGGTCAGCTCCGACGTCGCGAATACGGCAGTTCCTGAACCGGCGACGATGATGTTACTCGGCACGGGTCTTCTCGCCGCTTTCCGGGCCCGCCGCCGCACGGCGTGAAGTGTTGGTTCCTCCCTTGTTTGAGGGGTGCGGTTCTCCGCACTCCTCAACAAGTGCGTACGGACCCACGCCATTCCTGAGCCGCGAAAGCTACGCCAAGTCTGCCTCACGGATGATCTGGCGTGTTTCTTGTAAGCCCGAGAGGGCATGACGCGTAATCTCACCCTCGTTGTCTTGACTACCGCCACCATGGCCGTGCTTGCGGGATGCAAGGGCGATCCCCAGGTGGATGCTCAAAAGTATCTCAGCCGCGGCGATCAGAACCTCGCCGCCAGCAAATTCCCCGAAGCGATTATCGAGTACCGCCGCGCCGTCCAGGCGAATCCGAGTCTCGGCAAGGCTCGCTACCAACTGGCTGAAGCGTACGCGACCGTCGGCGATCCCGCCAACGCGCTCCGTGAATACGTGCGGGCCGCCGACTTGATGCCCGACGATCCGGATGCGCAGAAGAAGGCGGGGCTCTTCATGCTGCTCGCCGGCCAGTTCACCGACGCGCAGGGGCTCGCGCAGCGCATCTTGAAGCGCGATCCGACCAACGTTGATGCGCAAATCCTGCTCGCCAACGCGCTCACCGGGTTGAAGGACATGGACGGCGCGGTCGCCGCGTTCGAAAAGGCCGTCGCGATGGATCCCAACCGCGCCACCTCATATTCGGAACTGGGCAGCGCGCGCGCGATCAGCGGCGATCCCGACAAGGCCGAGGCGGCGTTCCGCAAGGCAGTCGAGATCGATCCCAAGTCCGTCGCCGCGCACCTGTCGCTGGCGAATTTCTCGTGGTCGCGCGGCGATATGAAAGAAGCCGAGCAGGAAATGCGTCGCGCGCTCGAGCTCGATCCGCAACATCTCACCGGCAACCGCGCGATGGCGATGTTCTACATGGTCACGAACAAGCCCGAGGCGGCTGAACCGCACCTGAAAGTCGTCGCCGACGTGATGAAGGGACCCGAGGCCAAGTACTACCTCGCGGAATATTACCTGCGGCTCAATCGCCCCGACGCGGCGCGCGCCGTCCTGCAGCCGCTGCTGAAGAATGACGACACCTTCGTCGGCGCCTCGGTGCGCCTCGCCCGCGTGGAAGTGGTGTCAGGAAAGAATGCCGAGGCACACCGATTACTCGAAGCCGTCCTGGCGCGCGACGCCAAGAACACCGACGCCTTGACCACGCGCGGCAAGCTGTATCTGAGCGAGGGCAACACGGTCAGCGCGTTGTCGACCTTGCAGGCCGCGGTGGCCGGCAATCCGCGATCGATCGAGGCGCAGCTCGAACTGGCCCGGACCTACGAGACGCGCACGCAAACGAAAGAGGCGATCACGGCGTATAACGATGCGCTGAAGATCGACGGCGGCAACCTCGACGCGCGGCTGGGCCTGGCGCGCGTGCACATCAACAACGGCGAGGCCGCCGATGGCCTGCCGCTGATCGCCAAGGTCGTCGAAGAACGTCCGACGAATCCGCAGGCGCGCCTGCTGCTCTTGTACGGCCTGATGGCGGTCAACGACCTGCCCCAGGCCACGCGGCATCTCGACATCCTGGTGAAACTGGCGCCTGATTCGGCCGCCGTGCAGACCGCCGCCGGCAGACTGGCGCAGATGAAGAACGACACCGCCGCCGCGCGCACGGCGTACGGACGCGCCCTCGAGTTCGACCCGCGCTCGTATCAGGCGCTGGCCGGATTGCTCACCACCGAGATGCAGGGCAAGCAATTCGGCAACGCCCGGGCGTTGATCGAAAAACAACTGGCGCAGAACCCCAATGATCCGAACCTGCTGTTGATGTCGGCGCAGACCTACAATGCGCTCGGCGACGCGTTCGCGATGGAAAAAGCGCTGAAGAAGACCGTCGAAGTCGACCCGCAGAGCCTGCAGGCGTACGTGATGCTCGGCAAGATGTATTACCAGCAGGGCCGCCTCGACCTGGCACGCCGCGAGCTCGAGACCTACGTGGGACAGGCGCCGAATTCGGTGCCGGCCAACACCATGCTCGGCACGATCCTCGAGCTGCAGGGCCGCAAGGACGACGCCAAGGCGCGCTACAACAAGGCGCTGCAGATCGATCCGCGTGCCGCCGTGGCCGCGAACAACCTCGCCTGGATCGACTCGAACAGCAACGGCAATCTCGACGTCGCGCTGCAGCTGGCGCAGACCGCAAAGTCGCAGCTGCCGAACCGCCATGAGGTCGACGACACGCTGGGATGGATCTATTACAAGAAGGGCCTGTCGTCGATGGCGGTCGAGGCGTGGACGCAAGGCGCGCTCAAGGCGCCCAACAATCCGAGCTAAAACTACCACCTCGCGCTGGCGCATCACCAGAACGGCAACAACGCCGAGGCGAAGAAATACCTGGAGAAGGCGCTCGCCAGCAAATCGAAATTCGATCAGGCCGACGAGGCGCGAAAACTCCTGGAGTCGATCAAGGGATGATGTGGGCGCGGCTCGCGTGGGCCGCGCTCTGCGCGTTCATCGTCTACGGCAGTCTTGGCGAGTGGAGTCCCTACTATCCCGGCACCTGGGCGCCGACGCTGGTCGTGCCGCGTGACGTTGCCATCAACGTCATTCTCTACGTCGCGTTTGGTGTCCTGGGGTTTCTTTCAATGCGCGCCGGTTACGGGCGCCACTGGCTGCGCCTCACCGGACGCATCGTGCTGCTGGCGCTACTCTTCAGTGCCTCGAACGAGGTGTTCCAGCTTTACACCATCGATCGCGTCGCGTCGCTCACCGATATTGTCTCGGCGGTGATCGGCGCGTTCATCGGCGGCGTCGCGGCCTCGCTGTTTTCCAGTTCTGGTGCCGTCTCGCGCGAGCCCAGATAGGCACGCGCATAATCATCGACCATCCGCGCGATCGAGAAGTGACGGATCACGCGCCAGCGCGCGGCATCACCCATGTCGCGGCGGCGTCGAGGATCGTGCAGCAGGCCCGAGATGGCCTCGGCGAGAGACCGCGCGCGACCCGGAACAAGCAAACCGGTCTCCTGGTCCACGACGACTTCAGGATTGCCGCCGACCGGCGTCGCGACAACCGGCACTCCGGCGGCCATCGCTTCGAGAATCGTCAACGACACGCCCTCGTAGAGCGAGCAGTTGAGATAGACGTCGAAGGCGCCCATCAGCGCGCGCACGTCCTGCCGGTACCCGGTGAAGACGACCGACTTGGATGTCCCGAGATTCCAGGCCTTGTCTTCGAGGAGACGGCGCTCGGGACCGTCGCCGATGATGACGGCGTGAATGTTTGGATGTTTGGCCGCGAGGATGGCGTGGGCGTCGAGAAAGATCGTCAGGTTCTTGACGCACTCGAGCCGTCCCGCGGTCCCGACCACAAACGCATCGTTCGGGATGCCGAGCGCGGCACGGACCGCGCGCCGCTCCGCGCTTGACGGACGCGATCCGGGATCGATGCCGTTATAGAGCACATCGACACGACGCGCCGGAAATCCTTCGTCGACCATGTGCTGCTTCAAGTCCGCGGACACGGCGCAGACGCGCGCCGGCCATCGCGACAACACCGGATTGACCAGCCGCCGCTTTGACGAGGGCCCGTGGTCCGACAACTTGCCATGTTCGGTAAAGACCAGCTGCACGCCCGGCCGCAAGATCGATGCAAGCAGTCCGTAAACGTACGGCGAATAGTGATGGCAGTGGACGACGTCGACCGCGAACTCTTTCATGACGCGCGCGAGCCGCATCGCCAGACCAGGGTGGAACCCCGGCGTGCGCTTCACGGTAATGACCGGCACGTTGATCGCCGCCAGCTCGGCCGCCCATTCACCGGGTTCGTCGAGACAGCAGACGACCGAGTCGATCCGTTCGCCGAGGGCCTTGACGATTTCGATCACCAGCCGCTCGGTCCCTCCGGGGGAGAGGCTGAGGACCAGCTGCATCACGCGGGGTCTGCGCACGACCAGCTATTAAGCCAAGGTCGTGCCAGCCTGCGCGCGAGAAGTCGCAGGATCCAATTCCTTTATTCTTCCGAGAACTGCCCTTTCAATGACCATTCTCGTCCATGGACGGGCTACACCCCTGATCGAAGCCCGGCATTTCTTGGCGAACGCTTTGCTATATCGACCGTGTGTGCGGCATTTGCGGCGTTGTCAGCCTTGACGGAGATCTACCGCCGCAGGTCTCGAGCGCGATCACGGCGATGACCGACCGCCTCTACCATCGGGGACCCGATGGGGGCGGTTATTTCTACGCACCGTGGGCCGCCCTCGGCCATCGGCGCCTGGCGATCATCGATCGCGCCGGCGGCGAGCAGCCGATGACCAACGAAGACGAGTCGGCGTGGATCGTCTTCAACGGGGAAATCTACAACCATCACGACGTGCGGCGCGAGCTCGAGCTCAGCGGCCATCGCTTCCGCACGCGCTCCGACACCGAAGCGATCGTGCACGCCTACGAGCAGTGGGGCGATCAGTGCGTCGAGCATCTCGACGGCATGTTCGCGTTCGCGATTGTCGACGTGCGGCGGCGGCGCGTGCTCCTGGCGCGCGATCGCCTGGGAAAGAAGCCGCTGTTCTACGCGATGTTCGGCGGCGTGCTGCATTTCGCCAGCGAGATCAAGGCGATGAAGGCGAGCCCGTTGTGGGACGGCCGCGTCAATCTCGATTCTCTCGAAGGCTATCTGTCGCTCGGCTATTTCGTGGCGCCGGCGAGCGCCTACCATCACGTCAGCAAGCTCGAGCCCGCACACACGCTGTCGATCGAGGGCGCGCGGATCATCGATCGCAAGTACTGGGACGTGACGGCATTCGACACCGACGATCGCGCGCACAAAGCGCTCGTCAACGAGATCGATGCGCGGCTGGCCGCGGCCGTGGGGCGCCGTCTCGAAAGCGAGGTGCCGATTGGCGCCTTCCTGTCCGGCGGGATCGATTCAGGCCTCGTCGTCTCGTACATGGCCGAAGCGCTCGGCAACGCGCCGCGCACCACGTCGGTCGGTTTCGATCAGCACGGCCACAACGAGCTCGAGCCCGCGGGTCTGACCGCGGCGCATTTCTCGACGCACCATTCAACCGCCGTCGTGCAGCCGAAGCTCGAGGACGTGCTCGATCCGATCGTGCGGGCGTTCGACGAACCCTTCGCTGATCCATCCGCGATCCCGACGTTCTATGTCAGCCAGATGGCGCGACAGCACGTCACCGTCGCGCTCTCCGGCGACGGCGGCGACGAAGCCTTCGGCGGATACTCGTGGCGCTACCTGCCGCACGCGCTCGAATCGAAGGTGCGCCGCTTCGTCCCCGGTGAAGCCGGCCGCAAGGCGGCGGCATGGCTTGGCGCGCGATGGCCACGCCATCGATCCTTTCCGCGGCCGCTGCGCCTCGGCAACGTGCTCGAGAATCTCGGCCGCGATCCGGCCGGCGCGTATTACGCGGATCTCTGTTTCCTGAAACCGCAGGACGCGCGCGCCCTGCTCGGCAAGACGCCAACGCGCGAGCCCGCTGAAAGTCCCGTCTATGACCAGGTGACCCGGCCGTACCGCGAATGCCATTCCGACAGCGCGGTGCAGCGCGCGCAGTACGCGGACCTCAAGATCTATCTGCCGAACGATCCGCTCGTGAAAGTCGATCGCATGAGCATGGCGCACAGCCTCGAGATCCGCTGTCCGCTGCTCGATCACCGGATCATCGAGCTCGCCTTCCGCATTCCGACCGCGACGAAGATGCCAAACGGCCGGTCGAAGTCGCTGCTGCGCGCGCTCGGCGAACGCCGGCTGCCGAAGAAGGTCGTGAACCTGCCGAAGCGCGGGTTCACCGCGCCGGTGGGCGCGTGGCTGGCGAACGGCTACGCCGAACAGTTCCGCGGCGATGTGCTCGGCGCCGATGCACGCTCGCGAGACCTGATCGATCGCGATCGCATCGCGCGGTTGTTCAAGGAACATCGCGCGGGCGCCGCCGATCACTCCTTCGCGCTGTGGTCGGTATGGATGCTGGAGCGCTGGGCGCGCCAGGAACCTGCGGTGGCATAAGCCGTGATCAGAACCCTCCTCGTCGCCGTCGCCATGATCGTCGGCTGGGGCTTCGCGCTTCAGAGCGTGCTGTATGCCGCGTGCCTCTACCTGTGGATCGCCTATTTCCGTCCTGAGTCCTGGGCGTGGAGCGACATTTTCACGACGCTGAACCTGTCGTACCTCGCCGGCGCGTATCTCGTCGTGCGCACGCTGATCTCGGGTGTGCCGCTCAGACTCGGACTGCGAGGCTGGCTGCTGGTGCTGTTCCTGGTGCAGGCACTGATTGCGACGTCGCTTGGACCGGATAGCGCGTATTCGTTCGGCTACTTGCGGGAGTTCGCCAAGGTGATCCTGATCAGCGTGGTGCTGATGAACGTCGTCAGGACCAGCAGCGATCTGCGGCTCGTGTTAATCGTGATTGCCATCTCCCTCGGTTTTGAAGCAGTGAAGCAGGGATGGGCACAGTTGATCCTCAATCCCGGCGCACGCAATGGCAACGGCGTTCCGTTCCTCGGCGACAACAACCTGGTCGCGGTCGGCATGGCGATGCTGATCCCGATCATCGCCGCGCTCGTGGAAACGTCCAGCGGCTGGCGCAAGCGCGCGTGGCAGTTCGCCAGCATCGGCGTCTTCTATCGCGCGCTCAGCACGTACTCGCGCGGCGGATTCCTGTCGCTCGGCGCCGTCAGCGGAATCCTGTTCTGGCGCTCGCCACACAAGCTGAAGACGGTCCTGGCTATTGCCATCGTCGCGATGCTGGTGCTGCCGGTACTGCCCGGGGAGTTCTGGGATCGCATGAGTACGATCACGGCGCCGTCGGAAGATGGAGACAATTCGTCAGAGAGCCGCCTGCACTTCTGGCAGGTTGCCGTCGCGATGGCGACCGATCGGCCGCTCGTTGGCGTCGGCCATAGCGGTTACCCTCGCGCCTACAACAAGTACGACTGGACCGAAGGGAAGTACGGCGTCAATCGCGCCGTGCACAGCGCGTGGTTTGGCGTGCTCGCGGAGCTCGGCTATCCCGGCCTGCTGCTGTTCGTGGCGATTCTGGCGTCGTCATTCCTTGCGTGCAGGCGCGTCCGCCAGGCCGCCAATCGCGGCGAGGTGCCTGCCGAAATGGCGCCGTACGCGATCGCGCTCGAATCCGCGCTCGTCGCGTTCGTGGTCGGGGGCAGCTTCGTGTCGTTTCAGTACAACGAAATGCTGTGGCATTTCTTCGCGCTGTCCGTCGCGCTCGAGCGCGTCGCGGTTGCGGAAGCCGCGATGAGTCGCGCGCCCGAAGGCGAGCAGCGCGACGCCACACCAACGTCACTGCCTGAGTCCGATCGAGACTTCGCCTGGACGTGAGCCGGGCCGCTGCTATCGTTCGCGAACACTGAATACGTGAATGATGGGGCGACGCGAGTAGCCCTCCTGGTCGCCGAACATCTGCGTCATGAATAGACGCCGGTGTGCCGAGTCGTAGGAGATCGCGCCCAGCCGCGGATACGAGTCGCCGATCGGCGGCAGTTCGAATGGCCACACCGCATAGGGGCGCACGTCCCACGGACTTCGATCGCCGGCTCTGACTGCAGCCAGATCGTTGACGTCATACGCCCAGAATTGCAGCCGATACGGAAATGCGTGCTGTCCTTTCGTCGCATTCGTCGGGTCGTAGCAATTCTTCTCGCCGTTAGGTCCACGAACTTCGGCTTGCCGCGCATCGCCGGTGCCTTCGCCGTAACAGAACGTGCCCATCCCGTTACGTCCCGCGAAGAGAACCGTCCTCGTGCGGTCGATGATCGCGACGCCTGCGACCTCCGTCGTGCCGCCGAACATGTCGTTGGCGCCTTCCCATGGCCCGAGCGTCGCGTGCTCTTGCGTGTAGTACAGCAGTGGAGTCGCCGGCAGTGGACTCCGGCGACCGAGGTCCGCCGGGTTCCACGCAAACAAACCGGGTCCAAAGGAAGTGCGCCCGATGATGGAGAGGCAGCATTGGCCCGTCACCGCCGGTCCACCGAGCGCCGCGCGCCACTCGGGCGGCACCGTCGCCATGTAGCCGGCGACGAAGCCGGCTTTTCCGGTTTCTCCGACCTGCTGCATCGGTGTCACTTCGGCTCGCGCCAAATCCAGTGAGCGGGCGAAGTGTGACAGTCGCTGTGAGTTCGTGGCGTCGTAATAAATAAATCCGTCCCCATACAATCGTCCATCGTGCACGAGCAGGCCGCCGAGTGTTACGCCACTCTCGGCAATCTCGCGAAGACGACCTTCGGCAGGATCTCGGAACGGTTGGACGAATGACGCGACCGGCAATTGCTCCGCGAGTGTTGACTTGACCGGCGACGGAATTGACATCTCGGCGACCAGGCCATGCAGCGAACCAACGAACAGCGTGTTGGAAACGGGGTTATAGGCGAGCGTCTGGCCGCCGTACGAGAAACTCTCGCCGTTGCTTTCCTCCGGTACGCGGAAGGCTCCTTCGTAAACCAAATCCTCGAAGCTCAGGCGCGCGGCAGCCGGCTGAGCTGGAGGCTGCGCCGGCGGAAGTATCGGTGCCACTACACGCGGTACAGCGACACGCTGGGGTTCGTCCATTGAGAGGGTCGCGACCGTTTCGCCAAGGAGGAGCAAGCCAACGCCAATCCCCACAACAACAGCCGCCGAGACGGCCGTTGACCGTACATGAGCCTTCAACATGCGCAGTTGGTCAAGCGAATCTCATGCCGGATTGTTGTTGAGAAGCAGAATTCCCCGTGCCGGGCGACTTTAATCAGAATAACGCCTGACTCAAGTCACGCGGTTCCCACGTTTAGGCTGCCAAAGCTGGCGAGGTCTTTGCTCTCCCGTTAGCCGTGCGCGCGCTCGTCTCATTCATCGTCCCCGTCAGAAACGACGCCGAGCGTCTGCGACGATGCCTGTCGAGCATCGTGAACAACAGCTATCCACGCGAACTGATCGAAATGATTGTCATCGACAATCACTCCACCGACGGGTCAGGTCGCGTCGCGCGCGATGCCGGCGCGGTGGTCCTGCATGTCACTGCCGGTTCTGTGGCTGAGCTTCGGAACCGCGGCGCGCGAGCGGCGCTTGGAACGATCCTGGCGTTCGTTGATTCCGATCACGAAATCGATCGGCGCTGGATCGAGAATGCCGTGGACGTGCTGGCCACGCCCAATGTCGTGGCGACCGGCGCGTTGTGCGTCGCCGAGCCTTCCGCCAACTGGGTGCAACAGCAATACGACGGGTTGCGCGATCGTCCGGCGGCGCGGCAGGACGTGCCGTGGCTTGGCAGCGGCAATCTTGCCATCAAGCGTGCGGCGTTTGAGATGGTTGGCGGCTTCAATGCCGATCTGACGGCATGTGAAGACGTCGACCTCTGCAATCGCCTGATCGCCAACGGCCATCGCATCGTCGCGGATCCCGCGCTGCGGAGCATTCACTTTGGCGATCCGCGCACGTTGAAGGCCCTGTTCTTCGGCGAGTTGTGGCGCGGCCGCGACAACCTCACGGTCACGTTCCGCGGTCCCAAGACGATCCGCAACCTGCGCAGCGCGCTGATTCCAGTCTTGCAATTGATCGCGTTAATCACGTGCGCCGCGGCCATCGTCGTGCAATGGTGGTGGATCGCGGCGACGGCCTTGTTGCTGGCATTCGCACCCGCCGTCGCGCGTGCGACGGTCATGCTGCAACGCAAGTTGCGTCCAGGCATCGCCGGCGCCGTCCAGGCGCTCGCCGTCGCCATTGTCTACGACTTCGCTCGCGCGCTCGCGATTCTCACGCAGGGCAGCCACCGCGCGAGGCGATCGGCATGACGATGCCGCGACCTGTGAAAGTGCTCGAGCTGCGCAGCGTGCGCGGCACCGGCGGTGGTCCCGAGAAGACGATTCTCCGCGGCGCCACGATGGCCGATCCCAGGCGATCGCAGGTCACCGTCTGCTATCTGCGCGATGAACGGGATCAGGAATTCGGCGTCACCACTCGACCTGAGCGCGAGGGCGTTGACTATCTCGAGATTCGCGAGCGTCACTCCTTCGACCCGGGCGTGTGGCCGAAGCTGCGCGCGCTGATCGCCGAGCGGCACATCGACATCGTGCACGCGCACGACTACAAGACAAACCTGCTGGCGTTGCTGCTCGGGAAGAGAACCGGCGTCAAGGCATTGTCGACCGTGCATGGATGGACGGGCCATTCACTGCGCGAGCGTTTCTGTTACTACCCCGCCGACAAACGTGTTCTCGCGCGATTCCGCCGCCTGATCGCCGTATCGAGCGACATCGGCAGCGAATTGATTCGCCATGGCGCGAATCCCTGCGCGGTGACGACGGTCCTCAACGGCATCGACCATCAGCAATTCGTGCGCGATCGCAATCGTGAGCGCGACATCCGCCAGTCGATGGGATTCGATTCGAGCCACGTGGTGCTCGGCGCCATCGGCAGGCTCGAGCCGCAGAAGCGCTTCGACTTGCTGCTGGATGTGTTCGCGCGCCTGCATCGGCAGCATCCGGAAGCGCGGCTGGTCATCGCCGGTGATGGCAGCAGGAAATCGGCGCTGGCGCGGCAGCGCGCTGAGCTCGGCCTCGAGGGCGCCGTCACGTT
>Ga0075418_10008311_pt1 | contig 11641 bp, 10 predicted proteins | sample SoiMetdeltSBSDD2_FD_81776 | JGI IMG/M metagenome (GOLD analysis project Ga0075418, IMG submission 81776) | Bulk soil microbial communities from a Populus tree surrounding site in Tennessee, USA - Soil MetaG P. deltoides SBSDD2 | ecosystem: Environmental > Terrestrial > Soil > Tree plantation...
ATAGTCGGTGAGCACGCGGGCGAGCTCCGGAGGCAGCGTCACGCTCGGTATCGTGGATGCCTCGCCTGCCGGCGTCTGCAGGACGAGTGCCGCGACGGCTGATGCCAGAAGCATCATGTTTTCGATACCGCCGCTACTCGTACCGCAGCGCCTCGATCGGGTCCAGGTTCGCGGCCTTGCGCGCCGGGTAGTAGCCGAAGAAGACGCCCACCGCGCCCGCGAACGCGAAGGCGATGAGGATCGAGGCGGTGGTGATGCTCGTGGGCCAGGCCAGGAAGCGCGTCAGGCCCTGCGAGGCCCCGATCCCGAGCAGCACGCCCAGGGCGCCGCCCACCACCGAGAGGCCCACCGCCTCCGCCAGGAACTGGCGCAGGATGTCGCGGGTGCGGGCGCCCACCGCCATGCGCAGGCCGATCTCGCGCGTCCGCTCCGTCACCGACACCAGCATGATGTTCATGATGCCGATGCCGCCCACGAGCAGGCTGACGGAGGCCACGCTCATCAGGAGGAGCGTCATGGTGCGGGCCATCTCCACCCGGGTGGCCGCCATCTCCTCGACCGTGCGCACCGTGAAGTCGTCGTCCTCGGGGTTCGCGATGCGGTGCCGCTGCCGCAGGAGCTGCGTGATCTCCGTGGCGGTGGGCTCGACGGCGTCGGAGCTCACCGCGGAGACGAGCACCTGCTGGATGCTGGGGATTCCCAGGACCTTCTTCTGGACGGTGGTGTACGGGGCGACGATCAGGTCGTCCTGGTCCTGGCCGAACTGGCCCTGCCCCTTTGCGGCGAGGACGCCGAGGATGCGGAAGGGCAGGTTCTTGACGCGGATGACCTGGCCCACCGGGTCCTGGTCCGGGAAGAGGTTCTGCACGACGGTGGCGCCCAGCAGGCAGACCTTCTCCGCCACCAGGACGTCGCGCGCCGTGAAGTTGGCGCCGCTCGTGATCGGCCAGTTCCGGATCGTGACGTAGTCCTCGTTCCCGCTCTCGATCGAGGTGTTCCAGTTCTGGTTTCCCGCCACCACCTGGACGCGGCCGCGCACCATGGGGCTCATGCGGTCCACGGTCGGGACCTGCTGGGCGATGGCCTGCGCATCCTCGAGCGTCAGCGTGCTCACCGATCCCGCGCCCTGACGCACCGTGCCCGGCCCGCGCCCGAAGCTGCCCGCGGACACGTAGATGACGTTGGTGCCCTGGCTCTGGATCTGCTGGTCGATCGCGGCGCGGGCGCCGGAGCCGAGCGCGATCATGGCGATGACCGAGGCGACGCCGATGATCACGCCCAGCATCGTGAGGATGGAGCGCACCTTGTTGCGGCGAATGGCCCGGGCCGCGATGCGAACGGTGTTGGAAAGCTCCACCGCTAGGCCTCCACCTCGACGGGCGGCAGGGCGGCGAACTCAGCGGCCGCCTCGCGCCGCGTCGCCACGGGAGCGTCCGACACCACCCGGCCGTCGCGGAAGGTGATGATCCGCTCCGCGTACTCGGCGATGTCGGGCTCGTGCGTGATGAGGACGATCGTGATGCCGCGCTCGCGGTTCAGTCGCTGCAGCACCTCCATGATCTCGACGCTCGTGCGGCTGTCGAGGTTGCCCGTCGGCTCGTCCGCCAGGATCACGCCGGGGTCGTTGACGAGGGCGCGGGCCACCGCCACCCGCTGCTGCTGCCCGCCCGAGAGCTGGCTGGGCGTGTGGTGCGTGCGCTCGCCGAGGCCGACCGTCTCCAGCAGGCCCTTGGCCTTGAGGTCGCGCTCGGCGGGGGAGAGGCCGCCGCCGTTGTAGAGGAGCGGCAGCTCCACGTTCTCCAGCGCCGTGGTGCGCGACAGGAGGTTGAAGTTCTGGAACACGAAGCCGATCTTCCGGTTCCGAAGGATGGCCCGCTTGTCGCGGTCGAAGCCGGAGACGTCCTCGCCGTCCAGCAGGTACCGCCCGCCGCTCGGACGGTCGAGCAGGCCGATGATGTTCATGAAGGTCGATTTCCCGCTGCCGGAGGCCCCGACGACCGCGGTGAAGGACCCGGTGGGGATGGCGAGGCTGACTCCGCGCAGGGCGTGGATGGTCACGTCGCCCACCACGTACGACTTGCGCAGGTCTTCGACCTGGATGACGGGGTGCGCCGCCATCTCTACCGCTGCCGGCGCTGCGGCCTCTGGGGATTGAAGGGGTTCGAGGTCCCCGGCGAGGCCCCGGGCCGCGCGGCCGCGCCGCCGGCGGCCTCGCTCTGCTGGCCTGTCACCACGCGCGTGCCCTCGTCGAGGCCCTCGCTCACTTCCACGAACTGGCCGTCGGAGATGCCGAGCCGCACGCGCGAGGGCCGCGGCTCGCCCTTCTCGTTCAGGACGAAGACGAGCTGCGGGCGGCCCGATCCGTCGCCTCCGGCCCCACCGCCCGCGCCCCAGGAGCGGCCCGACCCGCCCGCGCGCCCGGCGCCACCGCCCGATCCTCCGCGGCCGCCCGCGCCGCCGGTCCGCTCCGGCCGGCCCCCCGGGCCCGCGGCGGCGGCGGTCCCACTCTCCTGTCCCTGCCTGCGCCGCTGCGACGGGTCGAACCCCTCGGGCCGGAAGCGGAGCGCGGACGCGGGGATCCGCAGGACGTTGTCCGCGCGGCGCACCACGATCGACACCGTGGCCGTCATCCCCGGCATGAGCCGCTGCTGTGGGTTGTCCACGGCGATGATGGCGTTGTACGTGACGACGTTCTGGACCGTGGTGGGCAGGAGGCGGACCTGCTGCAGCCGGCCGGCGAAGGTCTGGTCGGGATAGGCGTCCACGCGGAAGTCGACCTCCTGGCCCTCCTTCACCCGACCCACGTCGGCCTCGTCGATCGACGCGTTGACCTGGAGCTGCCGCAGGTCGTTGGCGATCTGGAAGAGCACCGGCGCCTGGAGCGAGGCGGCCACGGTCTGGCCCACGTCCACGCTGCGCGCGATGACCACGCCGTCGATGGGCGAAGCGATCACAGTGTGGTTCAGGTCCACCTGCGCCTGGTTCACGCTCGCCGCGGCCTGGCTCACCGCCGCCTGGCTGGCCTTGACCTGGGCCTGGGCTCCCTCGTAGGTGGCCTTGGCCGTCTCGAGGTCGCTCTGCGGCAGCAGCTGCTGGGCCGCGAGCTGCTTCGCCCGGTCGTATTTCTGGCGGGAGTCCTCGACCTCGGCCTTCGATTTGTCGAGGTTGGCGCGCGCCGAGATCAGGTTGGCCCGGGCCTGCTCCACCCGCGCCTGGAAGAGCGAGGGGTCCAGGCGGGCCAGGACCTGGCCCTTGCGGACGGTGGAGTTGAAGTCCGCGTTCAGCGACTGGATCGTGCCCGAGACCTGGGACCCGACCTGGACGGTGGTGACCGCCTGGACCGTGCCCGTGGCGCCCACCACCTCGACCACGTCGCCGCGGTCGACCGCCGCCGTGGCGTAGCGGACGTCTTCGTCCCGGCCCTGCCAGACGAGCAAAGCCGCGCCCAGCAAGACGATGCCGGCCAGGGCGGCGAGGAGGGGCCTCGGGGGCGTGCGCATCTCCACAACAGTTTAGACCGGCCCAACCGCCCCCGGTTGGGCCGGTCCGGTCAAAGGATGTGACCCGCGCCTACGGGTTCACGCCCAGTTGGAGCGGCGCCGTGGTGGTCGTCGAGATGCTGCCGCGGCCCGTGGCCGTGACCACGCTGGCCGTGGTGGGGGCGCCGCCGAGGCCCGCCTCCTGCACCCGCTCGAAGTCCACCAGGCTGCGCCGGTAGTCGGCGATGGCCCGCAGCTCCGCCACCTCGGCCACGGCCAGGTCGCGCTGGCTCTGCGTGACGAGGAAGTTCGTGGACATGCCTGCCCCGAACTTCTTGGTCTCGGCGTCCAGGCGCCGCTCCTGGAGGATGCGCGCCGCGCGCGTGGACTCCACGCGCTTGAAGTTGGTCTCCACCGCGCGAGCCGCGGCGCGGACCTCGGCCGTGACCTGCATCTCGAGGCGCTGCAGCCTGGCCAGCGATTCGTCGCGGGCGACCTTGGCCCGGGCCGAGGCCGCCTCCGCGGTGCGGTTGAACAGCGGGTACGAGAAGTTGACGCCGAGGGTCCAGGTGGGGAAGTCGTTGCTGAAGACGCTGGAGACCGCGTCGCCGAAGCCGCCCGGGATGGTGGAGATCACGGGTCCGCCCAGGCCGTCGCGGACCAGCTGCGTGCCCCCCACGCCCGAGCCCCCGTAAGCGGCGATCACGTCGAGCGCGGGAAGGGTCTGGTTGCGGGCGAACTTGACGTTGATGTCGTCGATTTCCAGCCCCTTGCGGGCGCTCACCATGTCGGTGCGGCCGGACAGGGCCCGGTTGACGGCCGCCGGAAGGTCCACGACCACCCGCTCCGCCGTGGGCCGGTCCACGGGGACGACCTTCGTGCCCCAGGTCGCGGGGTCGTTATCGGGGAAGATGGCGCGCTTCAGGGCGTCCTCCGCGTCCAGGAGCGCGGCCTCGGCCAGGATGACCGCCTCCTCGCGGCTGGCCTTCTCCGACTCGGCCGCCACCACGTCGAGGGGGGCCAGGGTGCCCACGCGCACCTTGATCTGATTCTCCTCGAGGAACCGATCGGCCAGGGCCAGGCTCTTGCGCTGGGCCTCCAGGTTGTCGATGGAGTACAGGAGGTCGTAGTAGAGGTTCTTGACGTTGGCCAGCGTATTCACCACGGTCTGGCGGAAGTCCACGTCGGAGATCTCGCGGTTCTTCTTGGCCACGGTGATCTGGCGGCGGTTGAAGTCGATCTTGAAGTCCCGCAGCAGGGGCTGCGCCAGGTTGGCATTGAGCAAGGACGCGAACGAGGGGTTGAAGGTCGAGAAGACGTTGTTGGTGTCCACCTTGTTGTTGTTGAAGTCGAGGCGCAGGTTGCCGCCCGTGGGGACGTACTGCGACGCGCCGAAGTCGAAGACGGTCGTGTCGGTGTCGACCTTCTCGCCGCCCGAGAAGGCATTGCGCGCGGGGTCGGTCTGGGAGTTCTTGCTCAGCGTGGAGAAAAGCAGCGGATCGTAGACGCCCATGGCCTGCTTGATGGCCAGCTCGCTGTCCTCGGGCACGTAGCGCTGCACCGCGATGTCAACGTTGTTGTCCATGGCGCGCCTCACGGCCTCCTCGAGCGTGAGCTGGAGGACGGGCCCCGCATCCGAGGCGACGGTGGCGGCCAGCATGGGCGCGCCGCGCGGCGCCGGAGTCGGAGCGGGGTAGGGCGCCAGGGAGGGCGGTGCGGGAGGCTCCTGGGCCCGGAGCGGGCCGGCGCACAGCACGGCGGCCAGGGCCAACGCGGACGCTGTACGACTCTGCCTGGTCATCTCTCTTCTATTCCTCCAACGCTTGCTACGGCGGAACGAGGGGACGCGCGGACCGTCAAGGGAACAAACGAGATAGCCACACGAAAAGTTGCGGGCGACGATGGCGCGTTCAATTCGTTGAGCGGGGTGAAACCCACGAGGGAGCCGGCTCGCCGGGCCCCTGTGACACGTGCGCTGCTCGGGAGAAATGGTAGCCTCCGGCCGCCGACAAAGTCAACGCGGTCAGCATCCTGCTGGACCTGCGCGACCGCCCGTTGCCCTATAATGCCGGCTCTCCGAGGAGGTCCCGCGATGAAGGTGCTCTTGTCCCGCGATGCGATCCGCGCCCGGGTGGCGGAGATGGGCGCCGAGATCGCCAAAGACTACGCGGGGCGGGAACCGCACCTGGTGGGCGTGCTGAAGGGCGCCTGCACGTTCATGACCGACCTGGCGCGCCAGATCGACCTGCCTCTGACCCTGGACTACATCGCGGTGTCGTCCTACGGGGCCGCCACCAAGACCTCGGGCGAGGTGAAGCTCGTGAAGGACCTCGACCAGGGCCTGGAGGGGCGGGACCTCCTCGTGGTGGAGGACATCGTGGACACGGGCCTCACGCTGAACTACCTGCTGAACGTCCTCAGGGCCCGCGGCCCCCGCACGCTCAAGGTGGCGTCCCTGCTCTCCAAGCCCTCGCGCCGGCTGGTCGAGACGAAGATCGACTACGTCGGCTTCTCCATCGACGACCATTTCGTGGTCGGCTACGGGCTCGATTACAACGAAAAGCACAGGAACCTCTCCGATATCGTGATTTATTCGTAGTGATGCGGTACGTCCTCGGTATAGACGCCGGAGGGACGAAGACCGTTGGGCTCCTGGCCGACGAGACCGGACGCATCGTGGGTGAGGCCCGCGGCACCGGCGCGAACCTCCAGACCCACGGCGAGCTCGAGGTGGAGAAGGTCTTCGACGGGATCCTGGAGGCCCTGGGCAGCCGCGAGAAGATCGCGGCGGTCTGCCTGGGCATCGCGGGCGTGGACCGCCCCCACGACGAGGAGGTCATCCGCGGCATCCTGCGGCGGCTCGGTTACCGCGAGACGGCCCGCGTGGTGAACGACGCGGCCATCGCGCTGGTGGCGGGGGCCCAGGAACGGGTGGGGATCGTGATCCTGGCCGGCACCGGGTCCATCGCCTATGGCGCCGACCGCGAGGGCCACACGGCCCGCTCGGGCGGCTACGGCTTCCTGCTCGCCGACGAGGGCTCCGGCTACTGGCTCGGCCACCAGGCCCTGCGCGCGACGGTGAGGTCGGCCGACGGCCGCGGCCCGCAGTCCGTGCTGGCCGGCCTCGTCTTCGAGGCGCTCGGCGTGCGGTCCGTGGCGGAGATGGTGCCGGTGGTCTACGAGAAGGGCCTGCCCAAGTTCAGGATCGCCGCCCACGCGGGCCTCGTCCAGCAGGCGAGCGACCGCGGGGACGCCGTCGCCACCGCGCTGCTCGAAGAGGCGGCCCTCGAGCTGTCCCTCGCGGCGCGCGCGGTGGCCCAGCGGATCTCCCTCGGCGGCGGCCCCTACCGCGTGGTCCTGGCGGGCGGCGTCTTCAAGGCCTGCCCCTCTCTGCCCGAGCGCATCGAGCGCTGCCTCGGTCTGCCGGGGGCAGAGCTCGCGCCACTGCGCGTGGAGCCCGCGCAGGGCGCGGTGGCGCTGGCCCTGGACCTGCTCCGCTCATGACCGCCCTGAAGCGCCTCATCGTCAACGCCGACGACCTCGGCCGGACGACGGGGATCAACCGCGGCGTGGTGCAGGCCCACGAGCGCGGCATCGTGACCAGCGCGACGCTGATGGTGAACTACGCCCCGGCCGCCGAGGCGGCGGCCATGGCCCGGCAGAATGCGGGGCTCGGCATCGGTCTCCACGTCCAGCTCACCGGCGGCGCTCCCGCGCTGCCTCCCGAGCAGGTGCGGAGCCTGGTGGACTTCCAGGGACGGCTGCCCGCCAAGCCCGACGGCCTGGGCCAGGCCAACCCGGCGGAGGTCCTGGCCGAGGCGCGGGCGCAGCTGAAGCGCTTCCGCGAGCTGATGGGCCGCGACCCCACGCACATGGACAGCCACCACCACTCGCATCGGGAGAGCTCCGCGGTGCTCGACGCCCTCTGCACGCTGTCCTGGGAGACCGGCGTGCCCGTCCGCAACGCATCGCCCGCGGTGCGCGAGCGGCTGGCGCGCGAGGGGATCCGCACCACCGATTACTTCGTCGAGGAGTTCTACGACAAGGGCGTGACGCTCGAGGAGGTCGTCCGCATCCTCGGGGACCTCAAGCCCGGGACCACGGAGCTGATGTGCCACCCCGCGGTCGTGGACGAGGAGCTCCGCGCCACCAGCGGCTACGCGGAGCCCAGAACCCGGGAGCTCCAGGTCCTGACCAACCGCGAGCTGCGCCAGGTCATCCAGGCCTCCGGCATCCACCTCATCAACTTCGCCGCCCTGTGAAGCACCGGGTCCTGGAAACGGCGGAGGCGGTGGGGGGAGCGGCCGCGGACGCGGTGGCCGCCGCCATGGGGGCGCGCCCCGCGGCGGTCCTGGCGCTGCCCACGGGCCGGACCCCCGTCCCCCTCTACGACGCCCTGGCCGCGCGTCACGAGAAGGGCGCGATCGACCTCAGCGGCGCGCGCGGCTTCAACCTGGACGAGCTGGTGCTGCCCCCGGCCGACCCGCGGACCTTCCGCTCCTACATGGAGCGCCACGCCTGGGGGCGCACCGGGCTGAAGCGCGAGCGGTGCGACATCCCCGACGGCGGCGCGGCCGACCTGGAGGCGGAGCGCCGCAGCTCCGAGGCCGCCATCGAGGAGGCGCGCGGGATCGACCTGGCCATCCTGGGCGTGGGCGCGGACGGCCACGTGGCGTACAACATGCCGGGCCCGGTCACGCTGGCCACGCACGTCACCCGCCTGCCCGACGGGCTCGCGGCCTCGCTCGGGCTCCCTCCGGAGTCGTGGCCGCTGCGCGCCGTCACGATGGGGATCGGGACGCTGCGCGGGGCGCGCGCGCTGCTGGTCCTGGCCACGGGCGCGGCCAAGGCCACCGCGGTCCGGGCCCTCGTCCACGGCCCGGAGGATCCACGCTGGCCCTGCTCCTTCCTCGGCAAGCACCCCGACCTGGAGCTGATCGTCGATCAGGCCGCGGCCTCGGCCCTGTGATCCTCCCTCAGCGCGCGGAGTCGCGGGCCCGGTACTGGGCCGGCGTCGTGCCGGTCCACCGCTTGAACGAGCGGTGGAACGCGCTGGCCTCGGAGAAGCCGAGGAGATAGGCCGTCTCGCCGATGGCGAGACCGTCTTCCGCCAGGTAGCGCACGGCCAGCGCGCGGCGCAGCCCTTCCAGGATCTCCCGGTAGGACGTGCCTTCCGCGCTCAGCCAGCGGTGGAGCGTGCGCGGCGTGGCCCGCATCCTGCGCGCGACGACCTCGGCCGTCGGCTCGCCGCCGCACAGCTCGGCCGCGATGAGCCGCTTCACCCGCTCCACCACGGTCTCGCCCGGCGGCAGCTCGGCCAGCAGCGCCTCGAGGCGGTGCTCGAGCACCGCGCACAGCCCCGGGTTCGTGCTGAGCAGGGGCAGCTCCAGCGCGTGGAGAGGGAGCACCAGCTCGTTTCGCGCCTTGTCGAAGATCATGGGGCAGCGGAAGACTCGCTTCTGCTCCGAGAGGTCGGCCGGCGCGGCGTGGGAGAACTCGACGCGCAGGGGCGTGACGTCCACCCCGGTGGCCGTGCGGCAGAAGGAGAGGAAGACGGTCAGGGAGAACTCCGCCTGCTGCCGCGGCGTGCCCTCGGGGCCGAGGCGGAAGACGAGACGCGCGTCCTCGGTCCCCACGTGCAGGTCCAGCTCGGCGACGTCGTGCAGCAGCCGGTTGTACCGGGCGAGGCGCCGGAAGGCGTCTCCGACGCTGGCGCTGGCGCGGAGCGTGTAGCTCAGGACGTCGAACGCACCGATCGGCAGCGCCTCCGCGGCGTGCAGGCCGAAGCACTCGTCGCCGCTCAGGAGGGGGGCGGCGGCCCACAGGGCCATGTCCACCTCCACGGGGAACCGGCCCTCCACGTCGTACAGGGTGGACCGCGAGACCGACAGGCCTTCGAGCAACGGGGTGAGGTCGATCCCCCGGGCCTCGAGGGCCTCGGCGCAGACGCGCAGCATCCGGGCCGAGACGGTGGGCGGCGCCCCGACCCTGGCCCGGCGGCCCCTGACAGTCATGGCCACACAGCATAGCCCTGTCCGGAACTGTCAATGATTCCGGCCGACTCGGCCAATGCGCCCACGCGGCGTTGTCCCTATCCTTGTCATCGGTTGGCCGGAACGCGTTCTCCACAGGACCGCCCACCTATCCCGGGCTGCTCCACAGGCGTTCCTCCGAGGAGGTACTACGTCGCACCTGCGTCGAATTTCGTTGGCGCTCCGCTTGCCGTGGCGCCGGGGACCGCGGGCCCGGGCCCCCTTCGTGGCCCGGGTGGGGCGCGCGATGGCGCTCACCCGGGGCGAAGGCCCGGGGTTCACCGTGCTGGTCCTGGGTCTCGACCGCTTCGACGCGATCAACGCCGGCCTGCGGAATTCCGCGGGGCACCGGGTGCTCCAGGACATCGCCCACCGCCTCGAAGGTTCCCTGTTGCCGCGGGCCATCCTGGCGAGCCTGGGCGGCACCGAGTTCGGGATCGTCGTCGAGGGCCTGACCGCGCCGGCCGAAGCGGTGGGCTTCGCCGAGGAGCTGCTGGAGACGATGGAGCGTCCGTTGTGGGTCGACGGCCACGAGGTCGTCGTGCGCGCCCGCATCGGGCTCTCGGTCGGGGCCAACGGGCATGACGACCCCGAGGACGTGGTGCGCGACGCGGGCACCGCGCTCCACCGGGCCAGGGCCAGGCCGCAGCCGCGCTACGAGCTGTTCCAGGGAACGATGCGGGAGAGCGCCCTGGCGCGCCTGCGGATGGAGACGGACCTGCACCGCGCGCTGCGGCGCGGCGAGCTGTCCCTTCGCTACCAGCCGATCGTCGACCTCGGGTCGCGCCGACTGACGGGCTTCGAGGCCCTGGTGCGCTGGACCCATCCCACGCGCGGCGCCCTGGCCCCCGCCGACTTCATCCCCATCGCCGAGGAGACCGGCCTCATCGTCCCGCTCGGCCTCTGGGTGCTGCGCGAGGCCTGTCGCCAGCGCCGCGAATGGCTCGACCGGTTCCGCGAGGCCGCCGTGCCCATCAGCGTAAACGTCTCCCCGCACCAGCTGGCGTCCCCGGACTTCGTGGAGCGGGTGGGCGAGGTCCTGGCGGAGACGGGATATCCCGGGCGGTTCCTGACCCTCGAGGTCACGGAGACCGCCCTGGCCTCGACGGCCGCGGTCGTGGCCTCCCGCCTCGACCGCTTGCGCGCCCTCGGCGTGCGCGTGTCGATGGACGACTTCGGGGCCGGGCACTCCGGCCTGGGCCTCCTCCACGCCGTGCCCATCGACAGCCTGAAGATCGATCGCTCTTTCGTGGCCAGCATCGGCGTGGTGGCCGCCGGCGAGGCCATGGTCCGCACGGTGGTTTCCCTGGCCCGCGGCCTCGGCCTGGACGTCGTCGCGGAAGGCGTGGAGGGCCAGGACCAGCTCGAGCTGCTGCTGGGCCTCTCCTGCGGCTTCGCCCAGGGCAACCTCTTCTCGCAGCCGCTCCCCGCCGCGGCGGCGGAGGAGATCCTCGAGCGCAAGCGGCGCTGGTAAGGGGCGGGCCCCTCGCCTAGCGGGAGAGCGCGCCGCGCACGTGGCCGCCGGACCGGGCCAGGCGCCGGCGCGCCGCTCGCGGATCCAGACCGAGCCGGCCCATCACGATCGCGGTCTTGACCTCGCCGCCCGCGGCCGCCAGCAGGCGCGCCGCCTCGCGTGGCGACACCCGCGCCGCCGCCTCCACGATGCGGCGCATGCGGTCCTCGAGCTTGGCCGACGTCGGCCGCAGGTCCACCATCAGGTTCTCGTAGGCCTTCCCGAGCCGGACCATGGCCGCCGTGGTGATCGCGTTGAGCACGGCCTTGGTGGCGGACCCCGCCTTGAGGCGCGTGGACCCCGTCAGGACCTCCGGGCCCGTGCGGACCGCGATGACGACGTCGGCCAGGCGTCCCAGGCCCCGGGCGGGGGCGCAGGTCACGAGCGTGGTGGCGGCGCCGCGGGCGCGCGCGGCGCGCAGCGCGCCCCGCACGAACGGCGTGACGGAGCTGGCCGAGATGCCGATCAGCAGGTCGCGTGGCCGGAGGCGCCGGCCTTCGCGCGCGCCGTCTCCGGCCCGGTCCTCGGCCCCCTCCACGGCCTCGAACACCGCGCCGCGGCCGCCAGCAGGCGCGCCGCCTCGCGTGGCGACACCCGCGCCGCCGCCTCCACGATGC
>Ga0075418_10008313_pt1 | contig 11639 bp, 8 predicted proteins | sample SoiMetdeltSBSDD2_FD_81776 | JGI IMG/M metagenome (GOLD analysis project Ga0075418, IMG submission 81776) | Bulk soil microbial communities from a Populus tree surrounding site in Tennessee, USA - Soil MetaG P. deltoides SBSDD2 | ecosystem: Environmental > Terrestrial > Soil > Tree plantation...
CTAAGGCATCTGGGGTAAAGGGGTGTTGCTGATTCCCACTGGCCACCCGCCATCGAAAATCGATCATCTCCGCATTCTCTTTGAGGCCCATCGCTTCCAGAGTGGAGGCCATCGCAATGCGGCTGCGGAAATTCCGCGCCAAGGGATGGGTTAATTTCGCGCGTAATTGCTCTTGCGAAAACAGCACTAGCTGTAACAGCTTCATGTCGTTTGTCTCGTAATTGATAATTTGCCGCAAGAGTTCTAAGAGGGGAATCCGCAAGGTTTGTGCCTCATCAATAATCAACACAATCGTTTTCTCTTTCTCAACGGCTTGTTCAAAGAGGTAGTTCTTGAAGATGTCGAGGTTCTCCTTGAAGGCTTTGGATGATTTGGGAAGCTGAAATTCTTGGATGATGGTGCGTAAGAGACTATTGGTCGTGGGGTAGTTGGGATTCGTCAGCAGGACCGAGATATACCCCTTTTCCTTAAATTTCCCATGCAGCAGGCGGGCTAAGGTCGATTTTCCGTAGCCGGTATCCCCAAACACAATGGTGAGACCCTTTTTCGCATCAACAGTAAATTCAGCTTTGCCTAAGGCCATGGCATGAATAGGGGATTGATAAAAGAAGCGTGGATTAGCTGTGGTATTGAATGGCTCTTCTTTTAAGTTGAAATAAGTAAGGTAGGGCACTGGCATAAGTTGTGCTAAGTCTCGGAACTAGACTACAGTATTGAGTGGCAACTTGTCAATAAGCAGATGCTGGACATAGTGATGTGCTATGCTATACTTAAGCTTAAGTATATGTCATTTACCGTTTCATTCATCATTATAAGCATTGTTGTCTGGATTTTCGCTGCTATTGTTCTTGTGCTTACCGCTCCAAAACCGCACAAAAAATAATCAGCCCTGCATAGGTATCGCAGAAGCGTGTGCAACAGTATCAGAATCAAAAGGCAAGATTTGTGCTATAATGGCTTGTATATGAAGGAAGAGCGGCCACTTAAGCATAAACGAATCGTCACCGATCCTCGGATTCTGGCTGGCAAGCCGGTGGTGAAGGGGACACGCATTGCCGTTGACTTGGTGCTTGAGGAACTTTCCCTGAACCCCGATGTCACCGAGCTGTTAGCTGCCCATCCCGACCTGACGCGAGATGACGTGCAGGCCTGTCTTGCCTACGCCAAGGATATTCTGAATGGGCAGGAGGTTTCCCCCAAGCCTCCCAAGGGAGTACGCTCTGATGCCAGTCTATGAACTTCCTGTTCGACCAGAGTGCTGACTTTCGCCTGATTTCCCACCTTCGTACCCTTGGCCATGATGTTGTCGCAATCTCTCGCGAGTATCCCCATAGTCTTGCCGATGAGGACGTCCTCGCAATTGCCCGGAAGGAAAGGCGCATTCTTGTTGTCGCTGACCAGGATTTCGGCGAGCTTATTTTCCATCAGCACATGAGCCACGCCGGAGTCATCTTCTTTCGGTTGCCCGGTGCGACCCTGCAAACCAAGATTGACCATCTCAACAGCGTGCTTGCGGACTACACACAGCAACTCAAGCGCGGCGAGTTTATTGTGGTGACCCCCGGCCGGATTCGCGTGGCCGCTCCGCCTCATCCCTAGAGTCCTTTCCCTTCGGAAATCAGAACAAACCAGCGATATTGGGGTTCCGGTAGCAACAGAGAAATTTCCAACGTTAAGGATTTCGCAGTGGCTGTAGTCGGGGCTCTGATACCAGTTCGGCCATTTTTACGCTAAGCACCTGATCCACGTCTCAGAGTGATTGCTTGTGCCTCTCCTGTTATGTCGCAGAATGGGAATTGTCAGGACACAGATTGAAGCTGAAAAATCTATAACAATTACTGAACTATCCTACAGTATTTTTGCTCACCTTCTTTTCTTCAGAAAATCGGCCTATCGGACTGGAAGGGTAGTAAATCGGTTGGGATAGCCCATAACGTGCAGCAAAGTAGCCTCGACAGCGGCCTTCTTTTTTGGCAAAAAGCACAAAAATGAGTTATGCAACAGGTTCCGATAATCTGTCTTCCCGGAACCACCCCGCACCATCTCCGCCTTGACAGCCGCCGGAACTGATACCATGTAAGGACAGAAAAGCTTTGTTATCAGACCCAAATGTTTACACTTCAGAGGGTTAGCAGGGGTGTATATGTTAAACACCCAATTTCTACTAACAATTTATGGCGAGGGAAACCCCGGTTTTTCCCCATCTATTTGTGTCGAAAATATCTGTTTCGATGGGGTATCCCGCACAGAGAGTCTACAAAGCGTCGGGTTTTGGAGATAATGCCTTACGTTTAGGCTGCATTGCAGGGGTTAATTCATTGACTGGCTGGCACTTCAGGGATATAACGCCTTTGTCATCATAGTGCCCTGCGAGATGACATATGAATCAATGGTTTGGTACTCAATTTGAGAACCATCTGCTTGTTGAATAGCAATGCTTGCTCTAGGTGGACGACATGGCAGAGCCAACAACGACACCCATATTGTTGAAATTGGCGACAGATGTAGTGATGCACCTCTGGCGCCACAGGAGCGCCACGACTGACCGAATGCGCAAGGACGTAGAGGTCAAGATTGATAGACACATTGTCGAGGTGTTGAAGTGGAGTCAGCGCATCCAGTTTTACGGGATGTCGAGAGCGGAAGAAACAGATGCTGCAACGATTTCTCTGAGAATCAATGTGGAGCCGCGCCGGTTTCGTAGCTCGAAGAACGCCGGGACGCTTGGTGAGTTCGACCTATTGAATGATGACCATAATTATTTGTTACTTGGCGATCCAGGAGCCGGTAAGACAACGACACTCAAAAGGCTCGCTCAACACCTTGTCTCTAATGCACCAGATACGGCAGCAGATATTTACCAATTTCCCGTTGTTCTAAGGCTGCGAGAACTTGATCTTCGAGAGTCAATCATTGAAATGGTTGCTAACGCCGTTGGGATTGGGTTTGAGCGCAGAACGGAAAGAGACGAAATAGGCGAAATAATCAGTGTGGATCTCTGGGTAGGCCAGCAGAAACTGCGGGATGTAATTGTAGAGTTCTTAAATCTTGCTCATGTGGTGTTGATATTGGATGGTCTAGATGAGGCTCCGGGCGATTCGAATCGTTTAAATCGTGAGTTGTCATGGTTAGCCTTGAACACCAGCGGAAGCAAAGTCATTGTTTCGAGTAGAAGCGGGGATTACACGGGAGCAATTGAAGGATTCGATATCATTGAACTATGCCCCTTGGATGCCGACGAAATAGCTGTTATTGCACGCTTGTGGCTGGGTGACCCCTCTGAGTTTCTTGCCAAATTAGCTGAGCTGCCATATCGAGATATTACGGACCGGCCCTTGTTGTTGACACAGTTGCTCTTTATATACAAACGCTATGGCTACCTGCCAGAGCAGCCGAGTCAAATCTACAGGCGAGTAATTTCTCTCTTACTTCAGGAATGGGACGCAGAACGAGGCGTTGTCCGCCGATCCAAGTATGCACAATTTGATCCAGATCGCAAGGCAGCTTTCCTAGCCGCTCTTGCGTATGAACTTACATACCGTATCAAGAGAAAGGTGTTTGCTTCTAGAGATCTTAGGGCCGCTTATTTAAAGATCTATCAGCGTTTTCGCCTTCCGCAAAACGAAATGCACCAAGTAATTTCTGAAATCGAAACGCATACTGGCATCATTGTTGCCGCTGGTCCTGATATGTACGAATTTTCCCATCTCTCGCTTCAAGAGTTCTTGTGCGCTGAGTATTTGATACGAGAGCCCCACTCCGAATACTTGACTAGTTATCTTGCAATGTATCCCGCACCTGTTGCTATTGCAATCGCGCTTTCGTCAAATCCAAGTCTATTGTTTGCTGCCCTGTTTCTTCGTTCGAAGGAACCAGCCATCGCAGATATTCGCAATCTCATTTCTCGCTTGCTTCTCGAACAACCGTTCTTTGACGTTAGTCCATATTTGGGGACAGCAATCATGAGGCTGTATCGGGACTTTGCTGATGATCAGATGCTCTCTAATGTTCTTTACCAACTGCTTCATCTACCATCCGTTACCGAATCGGTAGTTGCTGCGCTTTACTATTTCGAGCCAAGTTCGAAAGAGACTCTATCCAAGCACGGATTGTTACATCTTCGTCGTGTACGTGCCCTCGAAGGAGCACAGGGTATAAAGACGCCTGACGCTGTAGCAGTCCCGTTGGCATTGATTAGGGAAATTGCAGAGCGTGGCAACTCTCGTGCCCAGCATTTTCTAGGGACTGTCAATAACAATGCTGAGGCTAATAGCCAACGCATCGTTCCATGAAACGGGCCGTATAAAGCCGAGGCTGCTAACCCCTATAGCTGGACACGATACGAACCATATGGAACTTTTTTGCCACCCAGGAATAACTGTTTAACAGGTACTCGGAGTGTCTCGAAAAACCCCCAAATTTGAGACTTCCCTGTTTGTAAACCCCTTCTGTAACTATCGCTATATAAATCAGTTATAAGGACGGTCTCAAATTCCCGTCTTGAAAATCAACGTCTCAATTTTGCAAAGTTGGTGAGTATACGAGACCGATTCACCCCGCCCTCTTCTGGCTCTGTTCCCATTGGCTATAACTATCGATTATAGCTATCCCCCAAGTAGCGATAACTATGGATTACCAGTACTTCAATTTCCGAGCTGGGAGAGGTCAGCGGTCACAGGGGTAGCGAGGGAGGACATCTCGCCACATGGGAAGTGAAGCCGACCATGCCACCATCGCAGTGCGGGCATCAGTTCTCCTGGCTCACCCACTCACCGGATCACCTCATTGGCCTGCAAGAGGATGGACGGGGGAATCGTCAGGCCTAGGGCTTGGGCGGTCTTCAGGTTGATCACCAGCTCGAACCGGGTGGGCTGCTCCACGGGGAGGTCAGCCGGTTTGGCACCTTTGAGGATCTTGTCCACATACGTAGCTACACGCCGATGGGTGTCAGGCAGGCTCGGCCCATAGGACATCAGGCCCCCAGCCTCGACATACATCTTCCAGTGGTACATGGCAGGCAGCCGGTGCGTGGCAGCGAGGTCCGCCACCCGTCCGAGCAGATTATCCATCAGCGCCGGGTCTGCCAGCACCATGAGCACGTCGGCACCCTCGCGGCTGAGCGCAGCGAAGGCAGGGTCCAGCTCAGCCGCACTGTGCACCTCCACAACAGACAGGGACAGACCCAACGCGTGGGCAGCCACGGTGAGATTGTTCAAATACAGCTTATAGAATGGAAAGGCCGGATTGGCCAACACCGCCACCCGCGTGCTCTGTGGCACCGTCTCCTTCAGCAGTTCCAACCGCTTGCCAGGGAGTTCCATCATATTGAGGCTCAGGCCCGTGATGTTCCCCCCTGGGTGCGCGAGGCTGGCGACGAAGCCAGCCCCCACCGGATCGCCAGCTATCATGACGATGGGGATGCTCGTGGTGGCGTGCTGGGCCGCACGGGTCGCGGCGGGGCTGACAGCCACAATCACCTCCACGGGGAGCCCGACCAGCTCAGCCGCCAAGGCGGGGAGCCGTTCCTCCTGCCCCTCCGCCCCACGATACGTGATGACGAGGTTGTGGCCCTCGACATAGCCGAGGTCGCGCAGCCCCTGTCGGAAGGCATCGACAGGCGGGTCGTGATCAGGGCGGGGAAAGCCCGGACTGAGGAAACCAACCCGGTACACTTTCGGTTCCTGCTGCGCCTCAGCAGGGCGTGCGGTGACAAAGAGGCTGAGAGCGAGGATGAGCATGAGCCCGGGAGCGCTCAGCGACATGGTGGAGTCCTCCAGCAGACACGTGGGTACTCACTGTGCGTGAGCAGCAGGGCTCACGCCCGCGATGATCCAGGAGAGATCGGGGGGTTGGCCATGGAAAAAACGGCTGACGGCATCCACCAGCACGGTGTAGGTAGCTCTGGCATGGAGACGGCAGGTCTCCTTGAGTGACAGGATGCGCTCCACCCACCGATTGCCCTTCTCACTGGCCGTCCCCAGCGAGCGCTTGCGCCACAGCACCCCAAAGCGCAACGCCCTCTCTGCTCGGTTGTTCGTGGGTTCAACCCCACACTGGGTCAGAAACACCCACAGTGAGTCCATCTCCCGCAGCAGGCGACGAGCGAACCGTCCCGCGTCGTCTTGCCGGTCATGATACTGCTCGATCAGTTTACATAGCCGGGCATACCAGGCCCGCCACTCCCCGCCGGTCGGTGGCGCTTTCGCCATATGACACAGCCGTTGCAACTCGGCCAACGCCCACGCACCGCAAGCGGCGAGGTCGGCGTGCTGGCGTTCTGCCAAGCTCCGCGCCGTCCGGATGAGGTGCGCCAAGCACGTTTGCCGCGCCTGCACCCAGTGTTGGTACACGCCGTAGCCATCGCTGACCAACAATCCTGCCCAATCCTCAATGAGTGCAGCAAACGCTTCTTTGGAGCGGCGCGGATGGATCATATAGAAGGCCACGCGCTCACTGGCCATCACCCAGAGCCAGTGCAGCGTATTGATGCACCACCACGGGGTTTCATCAATATAGTTGACCAGGGCTTGCCGCGCCTGTGTCGCGATAGCGAGGTAGTGGGGCTCGATCGCCTGGGCGACACGGTCGAGCACTTTCTGGATGGCCCCCAAGCTGATCGGCACCTGCAACACCGAGGCGCAAAAGGTTTGCACCATGCGGCGGCCGTTGCCGTAGGTCCCAGCCACTTCGCCCATCAGCGCACTGAAGCGGGGTCCGTAGCCTGTGGCATGTTCGGCAGGCACCTGGGCTGTGGTCCAGCGACCACAGTCCGGACACCAACCTTGATGCAATACCCAGTGGGTCACCTCTATCGCGATCGGTGGCAGCTCAAGCACCTGATGCGTATGGTACGGCGTGGTCAGGGCAAACGTCGTGTTGCCACACGTACACCGCTCGGGCCGCAGCTCCTGGACTGTCGTGGAAGGCAAAAGCGCCTGGCGATGGCCCGGATGGCCCGGTTTCCCGCCCGGTTTCCGGGGCGTGGTGGTGGTCGTACGCTGGCGCGGTTTCTTGTAGGGTGAGTCTGACGACGGTGGTCGGTGAGAAGTCGTGGAATTCTGGGTGAGACGCGCCTCCAATGCTTCCACACGCTCGCGGAGCTGCGTCAGTTCGTCTTGCAGGGTGTGCACATAGGTTTGGACCGCTGGTGGGGTGGACTCCCAGTCCTGGGGCACAAAAGGAAACGGCCAGCTTGGGCTTATGGGCTCAGTCAGTGATTCCATGACGTCTCCAGCCGGCATACCACAGGGTCAGACTGATAGACGTTTTATAGCGGAGCTATGCAACCAGGTCCAGAGGAAAATGCTCGAGGAGAGGGACCACGAGCGCCATGACCTGCATCTGCCATGGGTTCCTACCCTGTGATCGCGCACGAATAAACACTTCGGGCTGGGATGTTTTAAACGCCATATATTTGTTTCTAAATAAACTATAGACCTCTCTTTTTTTAGCTATTGCTCTTAACTGCCCTTCTTTTTGTTGTGAGTGAGATTGTATTGCATTTCTATTACAACCAGGATATAGACATATATATCTTTTCTTGTTTAATCTCTTTTGAATCTTGCCAAGTATGCGGTTAATTTCACGGTCTTGCGCACGTGTTGACACTATTGTTGAATCCCTCTCATATATTGGCATCGAGCTTTAGCAACTTTGGGTGAGATATCTCCCCCCCACATGAGTTGTTCATCGACATTAGAGTTTCGCTCGACACGGAGACTTCTCACAAGTCGTGCGTAAAAAGTGGTTATATCTACTGCTCACCCAACATGTAGCAAATATCCCCTTCCCCCTCGTCGAAGCACTCCCCGCAGATCAAGAGCGCGGTTACACACTAGTACTTTAACGACCTCCATGTACAAGAGGAACTAAACGGGTTCCGATACCATAGCGTTTTCTCCATTATGTGGAACCACTCTGCCGCGTGTCCAGAGGCAAAACCGGGGAGGGTGATACCGGGAAGAGGGATTATCGGCACCGCGCAAGGACAGGGTATGTCGATAACGTCTCCGTTGTCTTGGCTCCCTGCGAGTGCTGGCGCGCATTGAGGTTAGGTTGAACTACACGATTTTGCTTGGGAGGAGAGATGCGCTATCGTAGCATACTGCTAACCTCACGTATACACGCGATAGCACAGCGGTGCAATGATCCGTACCTGACCAGCAGCGATTGGCAAGACCGTGTGTGGGACAATGCCGCCGAACAACACAAGCGTCTGGCCAGGCATCAAGCGCAGCCTCACCACACCCTGCTCAGGGCTTTGACGGATGGTCGACAGCGGTTCAAAGAGCCGATCCGGGTACAGGCATAACATCCCGCCCTCACTGGTCGGGTCTGGACAGTCGTGCAAGCAGGGAATGACCGCCAGGTCGCAGGTCTCGATGTCGCGGTGGAGAGCGAGGCAGTCGCCCGGGCGCGCGTAATACGTGTAGGTCCCGCACCCGCCAGTCGGGCGCAAGGGCGCGTCAATCACCTGGTGCAGAAAGCGCTGCAGCCAGGCCGCATGGTAGAAGGCGTCCAGGAATGGACCACCGGGGGCGCTGAGGAAGCGTCGCGCCGGCTTGCCACCCCGCACTTCCTCGTCAACGGAGACCAGCACCTCGCTCGCTTGGGCAGTCGCCACAAGGCTCATCGCCTCCGACAGCATCAGGTGTAGGGTGTTGGCGTCGAGCAGTCCGGCAAAGATCTCGAAGCCTCCCTTCTGCATCAATGGCGAGTTGCGGATCAATACGGGGAGCGGTCCAGGGTGTAAGCGTGTTTGGTGAGCAGGTGACATACGCCCCCTATATTAGGGCCCAAACTTGGTTGGACCGAAGTCCGGCGGCGGCGTAAACGTGACCGCCGCAACGGGGTTAGCAACCGACGCGGGAAGCGCGCCCAGGAGCAGCTCCAGACTGGTAGAACCATCCTGCCTTACGGATTCGATACCACCGTGCTCCTGGCGACGGAGCTGGGTTTTGAAGACATTCTCGAAGGTGCCAACTGGAGCGGTGATAGAGAAGCTATTGCCCACCAGGGGGCCTACCTCGAACCCTGCGGTGCTAAAAGCTGCCTTTGCCCTGGCGACTGCTTCCTCGGACGGCGCGAATTCCTTAAGGGTTTCCGCAGTGATGAGAGAGTGGCCGTCGGGCGCTTTGCCGCTAGCCGCTCGTAGCACGACCTGGGCCGCAATGACCTGTTGTGGCTGAAGAGACATGACATCCTCCGCAAGCGCAGCCAGCTTTATGGTCGAGTGAGGTACGTCTCCCGATAACCACAAGGTGGCGCATGCCAGGGTGACTCCGAGAGAGATTCGCATTGTACATGCCATTGTATCGCACCAGCAGTGGCAAGCCAAGTACCGCCCCACACACGAGGGTGTCCCATTACATCACTAGCTGGGCACGCACGGCGAGGCTGAGATAGTAGCAGTCAGCGGTGACCATCAGCTTGTTTGCGACGAGTGAGTCAAGGAAGGCGAGCACCTGTTGGTCAGTGAAGTGTGCGTCGGGAAACGTTCGGCGGAGGTGTTGCGCCACGCTCGCGCCGGTATGCAAGGTATCGCAGTATTCATAGGCTTCCTGCTCCAGGCCGGAGAAGACCAGCTCCGGTCGCGCGGCGTCCGAGCGGGTGTCCACGAGCGCTAGCGTGCCATCCGGCCGCATGATCGAGTAGAGAGCACCCCGCTCCGGCTCACGCCGCCATGCCTCCACATACGCCACTACTAGCGCCGCATACCCGGTCGGGTCGACACCGGCCTCGTAGTCGTAATCGAAATAATAGGCGATCCGGTGCAGACTCTCGTCGTCAAACGGGTACAGGTATTTGTACGATACCATGGGACGCACGTTGATGAAGCCAAATGCTGCTGGAGCGTTGTAGTATGGACTGAAGCGGTCCAGCCGCAGGGGCCCGCACGCCGTGGGCGGCTGGAGGAACCGGATCGACGGCAGGAGGTGCAACATGGCAGCATAATCCTCGCGGGTCTCACCGGGAAAGAAGTACAGAAGGTTCCAGTCAACAGAGATATTGTACTCTTTGCACCATTTCAGCAATTGGATATTGCGCAGGGCTGTCGTCCCTTTGCGCATGAGCTGCAGCACGTGATCGCTCAGGCTCTCTAGCCCTGGCTGAATCCGATTCACCCCGGCGGCGTGGAGTATCTGGACCTGCGTGCGACTCAGGTTGGCCTTGACCTCATAGAAAAGCTGGATGGACCGTCCCGTCTGCGCCAAGGTGGGTAGCATATCGTTGAAATATTTCATCTCGAGAATATTATCTACCGCCTCGACCATGTCAATCTGCCAGCGGTCGACGAGAAACTCCAGCTCAGCAATGGCGCGCCGAGCGCTCTTTCCCCGAAAAGTCATGGTCCCACCATTGAGCCCACAAAACGTGCAGTGTGATTTTGCGCCCCACCAGCAACCACGCGAGGTTTCCAGGAGGAGGGTCGGTACGACGGAGGCGGCCACCGTGCTCTGGGCGAGGTCTTGGAAATAGTCACTGAAGTCGGGGATGGGTAGGCTGTCCATGTCACGGATAAGCTCAGCCTGTCCCGTATACACTGAGGCCCCACCGGCGCGGTAAACAATACCCCGAATGGTGCCGTTGGAGCCAGCAACTGGTTCGCCGGCCAATACTCGTCGGACCAGAGCCGGAAAGCTGTGGTCGGCTTCGCCAGAGCACACGTAATCCACGAATGGAAACTGCCGGTGCAGCTCACAGCCCATCTCCGCTTCCCAGTTCGCGCCACCGAAAACGATGGCGAGCCCTGGGTGCACCGCCTTGACCCGCTTTGCTAGCGCGAGCGATGCAATGTTCTGCTCAAAGGTGGAAGTGAACCCGACAAGGGCATACTCATGCCAGGAGATGGTCATCATGCAATAGTCCAGAAAGTGGGGGACCAGCGCACGGACACGCAGGAGCCGCTGGATGGTGTCTGGATCCAGCCGCCACGTGCCGCGTAGCACTTCCTGGATATAACGTCGCTCGAGGTCTGGGTGGTCCCCGTACAGTGCAGGGGTAAACGTCCAGTCCCCCGCGAAAGCGGTGTAAGGGAGCGCGGACGATACCCACTGATAGTCCTCGTACCCAGTGAATTCGGCAAAAGAAAACGCCGGGTACCGCACGTCGCATGCCACACCCGCTTCAGCCAATTCCGCTTTGAGCAGGCTGATGCCCAGCGCCGGACGTGCGAGCGCGCCGAAAGGCATACTGAGCAGCAAAACCTTGTTCATGATCTTCCTGTGACGATGGCAGGAATGGCCCGCCGAGCGTTTGTGACCTCGAGTGTCCCGCCGCGAGAGTGTATCTCGCGGCGGTGCTTCCCACTGGCTTGTTTACAGGTCCAACTCGATCTCATCTCGCACCACCAATTCCTCTAGTGCCTGGACGTCTTCGGCTGAGAGCCGTCCCGGCGGCTGCGACGCGCCCGCTGCCTGGGTGGGCTGAGTCGGCTGGATGGGCGGTGTAATGGGTGTGATGGGTTGAATCGGCTGAATCGGCTGCACCGGCTGAATCGGCTGAATCGGCTGAATCGGTACAATCGGCTGCACCGGCTGAATCGGCTGAATCGGTACAATCGGCTGCACCGGCTGAATCGGCTGCACCGGCTGAACCGGTACAATGGGCCCCAGGCAGCGGAGTTTGGCGAGCAGCAC
>Ga0075418_10008315_pt1 | contig 11637 bp, 17 predicted proteins | sample SoiMetdeltSBSDD2_FD_81776 | JGI IMG/M metagenome (GOLD analysis project Ga0075418, IMG submission 81776) | Bulk soil microbial communities from a Populus tree surrounding site in Tennessee, USA - Soil MetaG P. deltoides SBSDD2 | ecosystem: Environmental > Terrestrial > Soil > Tree plantation...
CCCAATCTTGATAAATCGACCGTTAAAGTCGATATCGCTGCCCCTGAGCGCGATGATTTCGCCTTCGCGTGCCCCAGATCGGAGCGCACAGAGAAATAGGGGATGATAGTGCGGCAAATCAGTTTCAGCTTTATCTAGAAGCGTTTGAACTTCATCGCGAGTCAGTCGCTCCATTGATGGCTGCCCCGTTTGCCGCTTATTGACCTTGCCCATTCTCTCGGCTGGATTGTGATGCGTCTCACCGTCTTCTATCGCTTGAAAATACATGCCGCGCATTGGTGCCAGAATGTTGCGGATCGTCGAATGCGAGAGTCCGGCTTTCTGTTTTGCGGCGATCATCTCTCGCACCATCTTTCGGTTGATCTTAACCAATGGCCTTGAGCCGAAAAGAGGATAGAGATGCACCTTCAAGGCGCGCTCGTACTCTTCATACGTTGACGCCTTAACGCTCCCCTTCGCGCAGTTTTCAAGCCACCATTCCCCATAATCCCCGAAGGTTAATTTCTTACTTGCCGACTGCTTCCCAGTGCTTACGACTTCGGCTAATCGCCGCTCTGCACTGTCTCTGCCGCCGTCAACCTTTTCAATAAACCGCTTCCCGCTCGGGTCGCGCCAGTCCACAACCCATGAGCCACGCCATTTTCGTACGCATGCCATTTTACTCACCGCCTTTCTTGGATCTCTTCAAATGCTCGGCGATGAGATGTTCCAAGATGTCGTTGGCGTCGCACTTGCGCTTGATGCATTCGATTTGCAGCGCCTGCCACAGATCGCCGCGCAAGGTTGTTGTTATTTTTATTCGCATAGGTTTTTCCCCCTTCGTTTTGTTTGGTTTCATAAGTCCATACGTACAGCCTTATTTAACCCGCGTCAAGGGGAAAACGGTTTCTTTTTTCTTTTGACTCTCCAAAACCTCGTTTAAGTCGAACCTGACATAACGGCCAATCCGGTGCGTGGGAATCTGGTTCTGTCGGCTCTGTTCGTAAACCCAGCTGACCGGTACCTTCAGACGTTCTGCCAACGCCTCGGGTTCCAGTAATTCCTTGGTGCCGTTTCCATTTCCGCCAGCTGCGGCAATTTCCTCGCGCACGACCGTGCGGATCTGCTCTACAAGCAGGTCAAACGGGTTGTTTGGATTACCGGTGCTCACGATACCTTACTAAAAAGCTCGGCGAGTTCGCTGCTCTTTGTTTTAATTACACCATCGAGGTTGCTAATTTTGGTTTGCTTATTTGCAAGCTCCGCGTCCAACTCGTTTAGTTGCCTCTCGTGAGCTTCCCGGCGTGTCCCTAGAGCAGTGTCCAAGCCTGCAAGAGTTTTCCGACGTTCCTCAATCGTAGAGTCTAGCTGCGCAGCTTTCTTTTTCAGTTCAACGATATTACTCTCCATTGCTGCCATTTTGCCTTCAGCGTCTTTGAGCCGCTTGTCCATTTCCTCGTAAGTGTTGATCGCCGCCAAGGCCTCGCGGATGGCGCCAGAGTAGGAGTCATGCTCACGCTTCACCTGTTTCAGGATCGCCGCTGCGTTTCGGATTTCTTCAGGGTTTGTTGCCATTGTTTAATCTCGAAGATTGCTGAGTACCTGAATCCGTTCGACGCCATCCGGCGGACCTTGGCCTTCAATGGCTTCGCTCTGCCCTTCAATAGGCGGAAGCCTTTCCTCCAACCGTTTGCCCCAGTAGTCGAGCTGGCGCTTGAGGGCTTCCATCGTCTGGCGCATGTGTCCGGCAGTGCTTACGATCGCCGAAACGTCTCGCGCAGGTCGCCACCTCTTGTAAACATCCGCGGGGCCGAAGGCCTCAATCTTTTCGAGTTGCAAACGTATACCGTTCAACGCGAGGGACGTGCAGCGCCGTAGCTCACCGAGCAGCTCAGTAATGTCGGCAGGCTGTCCGCGCGAGCGGACCATGTGCCACGGGAAGGCGTCGACGTAGGCTTCAACACGTTTGGCTTCTGGAAAATGTTCGACGATCAGGGCCTCGGCGCGGCGTAAGTCCGCGATCTGCGGCGCGTATGAATCCCTGATCGCCGCGGCTTCGAGCCGATCCTGTTCCTTTTCACTGTGCGCCACGCCCTTGGCGCGTTTCATGAGCTGATCGAGGTCTTTCAAGTCGTCCATGTTATGTCCTTTCTAATTGCTAATCGCGGTAGATTTTTGCGGCTGGCATCCTCTCCCCGCGCGTCATACTGCCGCCCTTCGGCGCGCCGCTGGAATATTTGCCTAAATCTTTCGGCGTCTCTGCTGGCGTTTCTTTTGGCGTCACCCGCGGCGATGGCTGGTATTGAACACTTGGATCGTTGCTTGTTTTATCAAAACCCATAAATCCTCCTGGCTTAAAATTTTTTACGTGCCATCTTTAGCAAAAACTCAGAATATTCGACTTGCTTTCGAGGGTCGATGTCGATTCCATTGGCGACCATGAAATGGGCGAACGCATCCGAGTCTCCCTTGAAGACTTTATTTAATTGCTCTGAGACGATCTGGAAGTTTCGATCATAGTCGGCTCCCCACTTGCCGCGCAGGTCATTGGTAGCCTGGACCTCGGCTTGTGCGACTTCGGGCGGAACGTCGCCTCGTTCTGCCACGGCGCGCGCCCGGTCCCATTCTGCCTCCTGTTCGGGCTTGGCGAGTTCTCGCTGGCGATTTAGAAGCGCCAATTTTTTTTCGTACAGCGGTGTAAGCCGCCGGCCTATCTCTTCGCCGCCAAGCTCCGTTTTTCGCCGAATGTCGGCAATCTCAATGTCTATTGCGTTGGTCTGTTCGGTGAGGTCGGTATCCATGGCTTTTTATCCTTTCCAGTCTGCATCGTTCATTGACGCACCCTTCGACCACAGTAATGGCACATCAATGCCGGCTCGCCGTTGGCTTCGGTGATTGGGACGATCTTTCCGCCGCGTCGCCATTTGGGGACGTTCTTCTCGCTACAATGCTCACAACGACGCTCAAGATGGATTATCGACAGCTCGGTCTTTTCTCGCACCCGGGCACCCGGAAAGATGCGCTGCACGTCGTTTAAGGCGTTCTCGTTCATTGCGGCAATCTCTTTTTGTCCGCCTCGTGCTTGTCCTTAATTTGCTGCCACTCAACGGCATTCATGCGCGCCTTCACGCGCTCGGCATGTATCGCGCGCAAGTCTTCGGGGCTTTTGGTGCTTAGGGTCGGAAGTTCGTTTGCGAAAAAAATGGCCTGCAGGTCGGCTGAGTCGGGCTTGAAGTCGTCATCGAAGGCGAGCCAGATATGGGCCTCAAGAATCTTGGAGCAGATGAGAACGGCCACGACTTCGCCGTCTTCAACGATCTGATTGATCACGCTTGCGCCTATCCCAGCGATTCCATCGGGTCGATCAGTGCCATCGCCAACGGCGCAAGCCCGGCATTCCAACCACGGCTTGCCGTCAATGTCCGTGGTGGGTGTCATGGCGGCACCACAGTTGAAACAAGTGGGTTGTTTCAGTGCCTCAATAACCGCGTCCCTGTGCCGGCGAATTTCATCGACAAGCGCTTTGATTTTTAGATCCGCAGCCTTTGGCAATCTGCACTTGATCTTGTCGCCTTCGATGCTAAACGCGAGTCCTTCCTTTTTGGCTCGCATGATGAGTTCGGCGACGGTCATATAAGCACCTCGTCGCTGTCCTGGTTTGCGATGTCTGCCATGTTCCTTACCCCATCGGCAGACTTGGCAGACTTCGGATAAACGCTTGTTTTTTCTTTTTTATTTTCAATATCTTCGTCGAAGGCTGCCACGTCTGCCATGTCTCCAGGGGATTTGGCAGGGTTCGGGGCTGGCTTGGCAGACTTCGTGTCGGCAAGGCTCCAGTGCCATTCGGTCTGAAATCCTTCTTTGCTCGCCTTTGCTTTGATCTTTGACTTAGCGCGCCAGAGCGTGCGCTCTGAGATGCCACTCCCTCTAGCGTCTTTGAATATTTGCTTACTCGTCACCGGGCCGTTGGCCAAAGCCTTCATTAAAAATTCAACGGCTTCGTCGATCTGGCTTTTTTCATCGTTGTTTGCCGGGGGCGCTAAGATTTCATCGGCGGTGATCGTCGTTTCCTTGCCCCAAGTAAAGCGGCCATCTTCTATCGAGAAGGTGAGCGAAGGCGTTTTTGGTCCTAGATTGGATTTCGTGTGCACCAACACCTTTTCGGTTGGATCGTCGGGATTTTCCCCAACGAGAAAACAGGAACGGCAGGCGGCTAGAAAATCAATGGTCCCTTGGCCGCGGTAGATTGCTCGCCCGTTGCCTTTGTTGAGATGGCGCACGGCGATGACCGCGCAACCCTGCCTCTCTGCCAAGGCTGCCAAGGGTGCCAGTATGCCACGCACCTCGTTGGCCTTATGTGTGTCCGCGTCGGCAGTAAAAGCGATGATAGGATCAACGATAACCAATTCGGGCTTGTTGGCTGTGATCGCTTCTTCGAGGATATCTAGGTCTGCAAGAGTTACCGCTCGCTCTGTTCCGGTTTCATCAACCATGGCCGTCAGCGCAATCACCTTGCTCAGATCCGCGCCCATACCTTCGAGCCGTGGTCTTATCGTGTCGGCGATGCCGTCTTCAGCCGATAGGATTAACACGGTTGCAGGGTCGCTTTTCTCTTCATCACCAAAGATCGGGAGACCTCTGGTAATGGGTGCGGCAATCGCAAGTGTTAGTTGTGATTTCCCGACGCCAGGGTCGCCTTCGACGATGGTCAGCTTTTTTTTAGGTAGTTTATTTTTCCAACGCCAAATGACTTCTTCGCGCTCAACCTCTGAAACGCGCTTGGTAACGGGTGTCCGTTTCTGCTTGGATGGTTTTTCATCCGTGGGTTTTTCACCGGGAGAATATTTCTGGTAAGACTGCTCGACTTTTTTTAGAGCGTCGCGGTCGGAGAATGGCGGCTTACAGCGAGCGGCCCACTTCAAGTATCAATCGCTCGGCAAGGTCACGCGGCGTGTTCGCTTGGCGCATTTGGCAGGCATAGCGAAATAGTTTCTCATCCCGTTGGCCTTCGGGAATGCCTTCCCACGCTATCGAGCTATCGAAGCGGGGCTTTTGCTCGTTGGCATTGGTCAAAGGCCCATTGATCGCCGACACCAGCGCCGGGGGTAGGACCGGGATGCTACCGTTGAGCGCCCTTCTCCATTCGTAGTGTTTGCCCGAGACGTGAATCGACGGTGCCGCCATGATGTAGCCACCGTCGCCGCGACTATCCATACCAGGTAAAAACTTTGTGCCGGTTTTTACGTAGACATCCGGATAACCAAAGGCGAGATGCCAGGCCCTTGGCTTTCCGGTCTTCTGCGTTGGGACGGATTTGAAATTGTACCCAGGGCAAAGTTTTTCGAGTTCAGGCTTGGCTAAGTCGAGATCATCAATATCGACAACGGCGAGGCCCGACTCGGCTCCGGTGCGGATGGCAATATTCGCCTTGGGGAATTTCGTCCAAAGGTCGCGAACCGCAGCGTGATCATTCGTCGCGTCATGGAATCCATGCGGCGTGAGTGGATGCTTGCCCGGTGAGTCGCATTCGGGGTCTTTGCAACTGCAGGCACCGTTCTCAATCCATACACACGGAAAAATGTGCAGTCCCCGCGAGGCATAGCCAAGCGCCGCTTCCATCAATAGGCTCTGGCTTGCGTCGTTCATGCCGCTACCCCCGATCCTTCATTTGCTGCGCCCCGTTAATCATCGCCCTAACGATCGTCGCCAATTCGCGCTCGATGCCGCCGAGGTGCGCAATTAGCCGGTCGAGTTCCTCGCGGTGGTCGCAGACGGCGGGCGTTTCTACCGCTCTCGGCTCATCCGCATGCGCCGTCTTTAGAATCGGTGCGGGTTTTGCCGGCGGTTGCGGAACGACAAAAAGCGGCGGCGGCGGATTTTTTTTCTCTTGGGCCAGCGCGGTAGGCGAAAAAAGTTCGGCATCACTGCGCGACAGCCACTTGATCCACCTGCCACATTCGTCGCAGCGAAGTTCTATCTCCGGTGGGCGCGCGGCGATAACCAACTGAAGGCTACCACAATGTGGGCATTCGGATGGTAGTTGACGAGGCGCACGATATGTTGATACAGCTTGCATAGTTCTTGTCTGCCTGCCTGTGGTTTTTGAAAAGTCGGGGAGTTGCCGCCCTGGCTTTTCCTTTTTCAGATTCAGAAAACATCTTTAGCTCGCCGCCGGCCTGCGCTCGGGTTGAATCCCGCGTCTACGCAGGGTCTTTAAACCCATGCGGAACGCCGCACGCGCGATGTTGGACTCTGAGAGGGAAAGCGCTTTGCTCAGTCGCTTCACAGCCTCTCGATCTTCGGTCTTGCACCGAATCATCATCTGGGTGTCTAAGTTTTCCATCGTCCTGCCTCCCCTGGGTTTATTATCCGTCATGGACTTTTAGAAGCTAACCCATGATCCAAAAAAACATTTACAAACGCAAGCAAATGGTGTTTATTGTAGTAAGATTTTAACCGTGATAAAGAATAAGACCAATTAACAGATTTAACCATGACGGATAAACCAACACCTATGCGCGCTCCGCTCGTTCCGCCGCGCTCCTACAAACTCGGCGACACCTATTGGATCAAACGCCTCAACACTCTACTTCGGTTTGCTGATGAGGACCTTGGTGTCCTCACCGACGATGCGTGGGAAGAACTTCTGGACCAACTTTATGAAAGCATATACGGCGCAAAACGTGACCGCGCCAACAAGGGGGATATTTTCAACAAGACGGCAAATCGCAAAAGCATAAGAGAAGCGCAGCGCGGGTTAGCGCATGCCATCAAAAAAGGCGCCGACGAATACGGGGACGTAAGGCTTGAGTTAGCTAAGCAACGGATGGGTATCGGTCACGATGAATCACTCGGGTTTTACCACTTGCTTGAGAGTGACCATCTGCCTACTACTATTTATGGGACGTTCGCCATTTTGCTCGAGGCCTCGTGTATAAGGCGCTCCGACGCCCACAATTGCGCTAATGACAAATGCGGTCGTTACTTCGTCCCACTGCGTAAGGTGCCGGAGAAAAAACCCGCGTACTGTTCAACAAAGTGTGCGAATAGGATGGCCGCCATTCGCTACCGGAAGGCACACGGCCCTAAGCTCAAGGCAAGGGAGAGAGACAGAAGTAAAAAGCGGTACATGAAAAAAAGTTTAAGTAGAAACCGCTCTCTGCGCTAACAGAGACGATCTTCCGCAGCACACGAAAGCGATTCTAGATAGCATTCCGCTTTAAAATTCCTTGATACTTGTTATGTCAAAACTGTGTTGCCCGCGCCACGCCTCCCGACTACACCAAGACCTGCTAGAGCGTTTCCTCTATGGCCAAGCGGTTGATTCCTCACGTTTAGCACTATAAAAATCTCATTTATGTTCCCGAAAATAAGTCCGATCATCCCGGTTCGCCGCCGCGATCTTTTCGAGAGCGCCGAATGGGTTTATGAGCTGAAGCACGACGGCTTTAGGGCGCTCGCGTATCTGAACGGCGGTGGCTGTCGGCTCATCTCCCGCCGCGGCAATGAAATGAAGCGATTTAATGAATTGGCCGGTCTGGTAGCCAAAGACGTGAAGGTTAAGTCCGCAGTCTTAGACGGCGAAATAGTTGCCCTTGATGGCAGCAGCAAACCTGCTTTCTACGACCTTATGAAGCGGCAATGTCAGGCCGTTTACTATGCATTCGATATTCTCTGGCTGAATGGGCGCGACCTGCGCGACCTATCGCTGCTCGAGCGTAAAAAGATTCTGCGCTCGGTGATCCCGCGTCAGTCCGCTTGTGTCGGATACGTAAGCTACGTTGATCGGCAGGCGATGGAGCTTTTCGAGATAATCAAGAAAGACGATCTGGAAGGGCTAGTGGTGAAGCGGAAGGACGGCAAGTATTCACAGCGGACGCTTTGGTACAAAATCCTAAATCCCGCCTACACACAGAAAACAGGCCGGCACGAATTTTTCCAAAGGCAGTAGTGCGCAAGCAGCCTCTTACGGTCGGTGGCTAGTTTCAATCTTTTTCCCCGACAAATCGGGTTTTCCTCAGCCGTAATTAATACTTTTCACAACTGCCTCGTGCGTGATAGCCTCCGCAACGAGGTACGTAATGAAACAGGTTGGTTGGACATCGCTCTTCGTTGGAGTCGTGCTGCTTGCTGTTTCTGTTGTAGCCGAGGCGCAGCAAGCGACCAAAAAGATTCCGCGCATCGGTCTGCACATAGGGGGTGGCGGCAACGCGAAGAACCCTGGACGGTATTTCGAAGTGTTCCGCCAGTCGCTCCACGATTTAGGCTACGTCGAGGGCAAGAATCTTCGTATCGAATATCGCTTCGCCGATGGCAAAGGCGCGGCGCGCGAGGCACAGCTTGCCGAAGAATTGGTTCAGCAAAATCTCGATGCGATTGTCATTACCACAAGGCCAGCCATTCAGGCTGCGATGAACGCGTCCAAGACCATTCCTATCGTGATGGTGACCTCCGCCGATCCCGTAGCCGCTGGCTTAGTCAAAAGTCTGGCGCGGCCCGGCGGCAAGGTCACCGGCGTTACAAGAATGACGCGTGAGCTGGGCGGAAAACGGCTGGAGCTGCTCAAAGAGATGCTGCCTGGTCTTTCTCGCGTCGGCATTTTAATGGCCTCGGACGCATCTACAGGCGAGGAGGACTTCAAGCAGTTTGAAGCCGAAGCCCGCACACTAAAGCTGCCGGTGACCAGGTTGGTGATTCGTCCAGACAAGCCAGAGATCGCTGCGACCTTCGATGCCGCCATCAAAGCGCGGACGGGCGCGCTGATGGCGATGAGCTACGGCGTGGTCAATCGTAACGCTAAGCGGATTGCAGAACTTGGTGTAAAAAAGCGAATGCCCATCATGTTCGAGCGCTCCGAATTTGTCGACGGTGGCGGACTGACCTCATATACAGCCGATGACGCTAACATCTATCGCCGAGCCGCGATCATCACGGACAAAATTCTCAAGGGCACCAAGCCCGCCGAGCTTCCCGTCGAGCGACCGACAAAGTTTGAGTTAGTTATCAATCTCAAGACGGCCAAGCAGATCGGGCTGACGATTCCGCCGAATGTGCTGGCGAGAGCGGATAGGGTGATTCGATGAAAGTAGTCAGCAGTCAGTGGTCAGGAGTCAGCAAGAGCGTTTTCTGCCTTGCCCTTAGCACTACGCTCTTTGCGCTTAGCGTGTTCGCACGGGCGCAGCAGCCGGCGAAAGTGCCACGGATTGGATTGCTATATTCCGTGTCGGCGTCCTCCGGCGCACCGCGAATTGAGGCATTCCGCCAAGGTCTGCGGGAACTGGGATACGTTGAGGGGAAAACAATTCTGCTCGAGGATCGGTATGCAGATAGTAAGGAAGATCGCGTTCCCGCGCTTGCGGCCGAGCTTGTGCGTCTCAAAGTAGATGTCATCGTTACGAGCAATTCGGGACCCACTCGCGCTGCCAAGGAGGCAACTCATACGATTCCGATTGTGATGGCGCGAGATATCGATCCGGTTCGCAATGGCTTCGTGGCGAGCCTGGCGCGACCGGGAGGGAATATCACCGGACTGTCGAGCCTGGCCCCGGAGATCAGCGGGAAGCATGTGGAGCTTCTCAAAGAGATCATTCCCCGGCTCTTGCGCTTGGCCGTCCTCGGCACTTCGACCACGCCAGGCCACGCGCAACTGTTAAAAGAAATCGAGAGCGCCGCAGGCGCATTCGGAGTAACGCCTCAATATCTAGATGTACCAACTCCCAAAGAAGTCAATTCTGCATTCCGCGCGGCAAACAAAGCGCGTGCCGATGCAATCTTGGTGCTGGGGAGCGGCGTTTACGCTGCACATCGAAAACAGGTTGTAGATATTACTATAAGGAACCGGCTACCGGCGATATACCGCAGTCGAGAATATATGGAAGTCGGAGGGCTCATGGCCTACGGAGTGAACCCATTCGACCTGGACCGGCGCGCCGCGATTTACGTAGACAAGATCCTCAAAGGAAGAATGCCCGGCGATCTCCCCGTCGAGCAGCCGACCAAGTTCGAGTTCATCATCAATCTGAAAACAGCGAAGCAGATCGGCCTGAACATTCCGCCGAACGTGCTGGTAAGGGCGGACAAGGTGATCAAGTAAAACAGCCACCAGGCCCTTCGACCTTGCTCAGGATAGGCTGCCGGCGAGGAAAGCGATGAAAAGAAAAATTTTCTGTGTTGCTCTCTTCAGTACGCTTGCTCTTAGCATCTCCGCCCACGCGCAGCAGCCGAATAAGATCTACCGCATCGGTGTTTTGACCAATGTGCCTCGATCGTCGAGAATAGAGGTGTTTCGTCAGGGCCTGAAGGAGCTAGGTTACGTCGAGGGCAAGCACTTTGGGTTGGAGATTCGCCGAGCAGAGGAAAAACCTGATCAGTATCCGAAATTAGCGGCCGAACTGGTCGGTCTGCCGGTTGATGTAATCGTCGCCGACAGCACGGCTTTAACCAATTCCGCCAAGAACGCGACTAAAAGCATCCCCATCGTTATGCAAGCGGGCAATCCAGTCGCAGTGGGGCTCGTTGCCAGCCTCGCGCGTCCCGGCGGGAACATCACGGGATTGACAAGCATGAGCGGAGAGTTGGGGGGAAAAAACCTCGAGCTGCTCAAGGAGGTTGCCCCCAAGGTTTCCCGCGTGGCGGTTCCGATGCCGGAAGGAGAAAACAGTAAACTCTATATGAAACAAACCGAGGCTCCGGCCCGAGCCTTGGGCGTACAGCTTATCCCATTCGTCATTCGACGACTCGATAATCTAGAGCCCGCACTCCAATCGATCACTAAAGAGCGTGCCAACGGGATTCTCTCACGCCTCGGCACCAATCCTATCCAACTTGTGCGTCTTATAGAGTTTGCGAATAAGAACGGGCTGCCGGCCATCTACGAAGGCAGAGAGAGCGCCGAAGCCGGTGGACTTGTCTCCTACGGGACCGACCGCGACCATATCTGGCGGCGCTTTGCGATCTACGTCGACAAGATTCTTAAAGGCGCCAATCCGGGCGATCTTCCCATCGAGCAGCCGACAAAGTTCGAACTGGTGATCAATTTGAAAACCGCGAAGCAGATCGGATTAACAATACCCCCGAACGTATTGGCCAGGGCAGATCGAGTTATTCGATGATCCCACAATCTAAAATCGAAGACCTATGCTGAGCCATGCGGAAGTATCCAAAATCTAAAATCGAGAGACTATCCCACCGAATGTGCTGGCGCGGGCAGATCGAGTCATTAAATATACATTTTGGATTTTCGATTTTAGATTTTGGATTGGAAGCCTGGAGAACAAGTCTATGAAGCGACGTCGTTGGAAGTCTTTTTTCGAGAATCCAAAACCTGTGGTGAGCAATGTCGAACCATCGGCAATCCAAAAACGGCCCCGCAGACCAAAATGGCTGGGTTCTCGATAATCACTTTCGTGCTCGTGGTGGCTGGGGCTGTGGTACAGGCGCAGCAGTCAACGAAAATCCCGCGTATATCCGAGTGGCTCGATCGCGCCGGTCTATTCCAGAGCGTCGCCCAGCCTGGCAGCGCGAGGCCAGCTGCCACTCGACGCCACGGTTACGGAGATCTACGGCGATTTCCGTGAGGGACAGCGTCCTGCGGCGGTGCTGGCCGTGCAGTTCGCGCTGATCGACCTAGCCGGCGCACGTCCGAAGCTGGTGCGCGAG
>Ga0075418_10008319_pt1 | contig 11635 bp, 9 predicted proteins | sample SoiMetdeltSBSDD2_FD_81776 | JGI IMG/M metagenome (GOLD analysis project Ga0075418, IMG submission 81776) | Bulk soil microbial communities from a Populus tree surrounding site in Tennessee, USA - Soil MetaG P. deltoides SBSDD2 | ecosystem: Environmental > Terrestrial > Soil > Tree plantation...
GCCCGCCATCGCGACGAGGCCGAGCATCACCATCACGATGGAAAGGACCATCGCGACGACGGGGCGGTTGATGAAGAATCGAGCCATGGGCTACTTTGGTTGTGCGGCGGGGAGTGGTTCGGCACTGCCACTGCCGGCTTCCGCGGGTGGCGCGTCCTTGGTGGTGACGACGGTGCCAGGCTTCAGTCGCTGCGCGCCTTCAACGACTACGCGGTCTCCTGGCTCGAGTCCTTTTTCCACGACCCACAGCGATCCCACGCGCGGGCCGACGGTCACGGTCTTGACCGCGAGCTTGTTGTCGGATCCGACAACCGTCACGTTATAGAGGCTCTGCAACTCCTGGACGGCTCGTTGAGGTACGAGCATGGCGTCCTTTCTCGTTTCGAGGACGAAGCGCACGCGCCCGTACTGGCCTGGCCGAATGAGGCCGTTGGGGTTGGCGAACCGGAATTGCAGCGACAGCGTTCCCGTCGTGGTATCAACGGCGCGCTCGATCGCATCGAGCCGGCCTTTATGAGGGTGCACGCTGCCATCGGCGAGCACGAGTTCCACCGGCACGGGCTGGCCGCCACGCTGCCGACGGAGCTCCTCCGCACGACGCGCGAGGCGGAGATACTCCGCTTCGCTGATGCCGGCGGTGAACAGAATCGGGTCGACCTGAGACACCGTGGTCAGCAGCGTGCTTTCTCCGCGGCCGACAAGAGCCCCGGACCTGACCAGGGTGGTACCGGCGAGTCCGTTGATGGGCGCGACCACCCCGGTGTATCCCAGGTCGAGTTGGGCCTTGCTGACCGTGGCGTTCTGCGCTTCCACCTGGGCCTGCGCGGCCTCTCGCGACGCCACGGCATCGTCCAGTTCCTGCTGACTGACGGCCTGTTTCGCGGCCAGCGGCTCGAGCCGCTTCACGTCGTTCTGAGTTTTGACGTATCGCGCCTGCCACGTCGCGAGATCGGCCTTCGCATTGGCGAGTGTCGCCTCAAAGGGCTTCGGATCGATGCGGTAGAGAACTTGTCCCTTTTTGACGGACGTGCCTTCCTGGAATGTGACGCTGTCGACGAACCCTTCGACCCGCGCGCGGATCTCGACGTCCTGCGCACCTTTGGTCTGGCCGACCAGCTCAATGACGATGGGCACATCGCGACGCTCGATGTTCGCGACGAGCACCTGCGGAGGCGGTGGTGCAACCTTCGTCTGCTCGCCCTGGCACGCGCTCGTGAAGATGCCCGCAAGCGTCAGCGCCGCGGCCGCGGAAGAGCGCCGAATGGTTGACTGGCCGGTGAGGTTATTGATCGTGCGCACAGTCTCTCCCTCTAGGTCATGCGCGTTGGTGCACGCGCGGTGCCAGCGCTGCGAGTCTCGCGCGAGCACGTTTTGTCGCCTCCGGTGGCGGGCAGTGCTTTAGCTCTACCGGGAGATCTCGTAGAAGACTCCGCGATTTCGGAGCCGCTCTAGGATTTCGGAGCGGGGCGCGCCTTGTCGTGATGCGGAGGCACTGTTGACCGGCGACCGACAGCATCGACGACGCCCCAGCGTCCGCGGACGCCGCGGACCTCGAGCCACTCCATTTCCGGGGGCAGTGACGCATCGACGGTCAGCCGGTCACCGCGCGGCTCGAGCCCGAGCAACGTGCGAATGAACAGAAGCGGGGCTCCGGTGGCCCAGGCTTGCGGACTGCAGGCGGTGGGGTACTCGACCGGAAACTGCGTGCGCTGCCGCGCATAGCCGGCGAACGCTTCGGGAAGACGATGCTTGAAGTATCGCGCGGCCTGGAGGATTCCTGACGCGATGCGGGCCGACTCGTCTCGATACCCGTATCGTGTGAGACCGAGTGCGATGATCGAATTGTCGTGCGGCCAGACCGTGCCGACGTGATAGCCGATCGGGTTGTAAGCGCCTTCGCCCTCGGCCATCGTACGGACGCCCCACCCCGAGAACAGGAGATCGCTCATGAGGTGCTGCACGACGTGTGGCGCCTTGTCGGTGTCGACGATGCCGCTCCACAGCAGGTGTCCGATGTTCGACGTGATCGAATCGACCTGGCGTCCCTCGCCGTCGATCGCAAGCGCGAAGCACTCACGCTCGGGCATCCAGAAATCTCGGTTGAACCGCTCCTTGAGGTCCCCCGCACGTTCCTCGAGACGCGCTGCAAATGCCGCGTCCTTCCAGAACGTGCGCGCCAGCCGAGCGCACCGCATCCTGGCGTCGTAGGCGTAGCCCTGGACCTCGCAGCACGCCCGCGGCACTCCGGCGAGCGAGCCATCGCGAAAGGCAATCGAATTCCACGAGTCCTTCCAGCATTGATTCTCGAGACCGGATTCCTCGTTGCGCCGTTGGTAGGAGATGTAGCCATTCCGCATCCGGTCGCCGTAGTCGTCGAGCCACTCGAGGGCCGCGCGTGCAGGCTGTTCGAGCTGGCGGACCAGGTCGCCGTCCCCCGTCCACAGCTCGTATTCGTCGAGCAGTATCAGGAACAGCGGCGTCGCGTCGGCGCTGCCGAAGTAGGGTGAATGCGGTCGTTCGGCGAAGGCCGTCATCTCTCCGATGCGCGACTCGTGGAGAATCTTTCCGGGCTCCTCGTCACGGAACGCGTCGACGCGGGTGCCCTGCCGCGCCGCGAGCACGCGAAGCGTGGTATCCGCCAGCGACGGCGCGAACGGCAGTGCCTGCAGACTGGTGATGAGACTGTCGCGTCCGAAGACCGCCATGAACCACGGCAAGCCGGCGGCGGGCAGCCAGCCGGGCGCCAGTAGCGGGAAGTAGCGGAGCGCCGCCAGGTCGACGATGCTGCGCTGGTACGTCTGAAGCAGGTCGGGCCAATCCGTCAGGACCCGAGGTGCTTCCGCCAAAGCATGCGTGACGCGTTTCTGGCGCTCCTCGCGAGTCGCCAGGCGATCCGTGGCGCCGCGCCGTACGGCCTCGGAACTGCTGACCACGCGCACCTCGAGCTGAGTGGACCATTCGCCGTGCGGTTGGAGTCGGACCCGATACGTGACGCCGCTCTCATCAATGCTGGCATCGGGCGCGACGATCCACGTCTCGCGCACGTACTCCTCCCGCCTGTAGCCGAGCACCAGATGATCGGATTCGATCCGGCGGTAGCTCTTGCCCTTTTTCTGGAGCAGCGCGTCCTTGACCTCGAAGAGATCCGCGAAGTCCGCATCTGCCTGGATGCGCATCTCGAGGTCGACGGGTGTCGACGAATGGTTGGCGAGAATGAGGCTCTCGATGAAACCCCGTGCGAGGGTTCGCTTCCGCATCAACGAGAGCGCGGAGTCGATATAGACCGTGCCGGAACCGGGCGCCAGGAAGAACTGCGCTTCGAAGTACTCGACATCGTCGAAAGACAGGATCGCCGGCCGCCGTCCGTCGACGGTCAGTACCCATCGGGACAGGAAGCGGGTGTCGTCAACGAACAGACCGTGGGGGGTGGCCGGCGACGCTTCAATGTCACCTCTTCGATCGCTGACCACGAACGTGTTGCCCTCGAGGATGGCAACGCTGTCGGCGTTCATGTCTGCGCACTCTGTTCGTCCGGCAGCGGAAGAATCGTCTGCAGTCTTTGCGCGAATGCCAATTCACCCTCGATCACGATCGCGCCACGAATCACGCCGGTGAAAAGATTCTCGTGACGATCGCCGCGCGCCAGACGCACCAATTCGTCCTCCCTTAGGCGAAGGCGCGTCGTCGGCGCCCTGGCACCGTCAGCAGTTCGTGTCCGCGTGTTGTCGGTCACGCTCAGCGCCCCGTGATCGACGGCGACCGTCCACGTTCCGACGTCCTGGATGTCGAACTCCCAGGTGCCCACGACATCGGCGAGCCTTGGCTCGTGGCCGCGGCGCGCAAGCGCTTCGAAGCAGGTGCGCGCGTTTCCGACAGGCATGTGTCTCAACCGTGAGCGACCGGGACTCGCGTGGCCAACGTCGTGCCGGTCCCTCGCAGATCTCTCACCATCTGTTTCACTCGCTCCGCCATCGCGGATTCGCCCAGTGCCAGATAGGCGCGCGGGTCGTAGGCCTTCTTGTTGCCGACCTCTCCGTCGACTTTCAGGACAGCGTCGTAGTTCTTGAAGCAGTGGTCGGCGACGGCGCGAGTGAAGGCGTACTGCATGTCGGTGTCGACGTTCATCTTCACCACGCCGTAGTCGAGGGCTTCGTGAATATCGCGGAGCTCTGAACCCGATCCACCGTGAAAGACCAGGTAGAAGCGTGCGGCCTCGCCGAAGTGCGAGACGACGGCATCCTGACAGTCCTTGAGGATCGAGGGCCGGAGTTTGACGTGCCCGGGTTTGTACACACCGTGCACGTTGCCGAAGGTGGCGGCGAGCAGATAACGTGCACCGGTTACCGCGTTCAGCCGACCGGCGACGACGAGCGTGTCCTCCGGCGTCGTGTAGAGTTTCGCCGATGCGCCGGCGCTCACGCCGTCCTCTTCGCCGCCCACCACGCCGGCTTCGATTTCGAGAATCAGGTCGCTCCGTCGGAACCGTTCGAGCAGCGGGACCGCGATGTCGAGGTTTTCCGCCAACGGCAACGCGCTGCCGTCGAACATGTGGCTGTTGAAGAGATTCGGTTTGCCCGCCGCCCGTCGCCGCTCCGTCTCCTCTACGAGCGGGATGACGTACTTGTCCAGCTTGTCGGCCTGGCAGTGATCAGTGTGGAGTGCGACGAGGATCGGATATCGGTGGGCCACGAGGTGGACATGCTCAGCGATCGTGATCGCCCCGAGCACCATGTCCTTTACTGCGCTTCCCGACACGAACGCCGCGCCTCCGATGGAGACTTGCACGATCCCGTCGCTCCCGCTCTCGGCCAGCCCCCTGAGGACCGCATTGACCGACGTGAGCGACGTCACATTAATGGCGGGGTAGGCGAAGCGGCCCTTTCGAGCCCGGTCGAGCATCTCGCAGTACTGGCCGTAATCTGCGACGGGCATCGGTGCCTCCGGCTACGTCGGTTGCCAGACTGCGGCACACGACGAGCTTTTGTCGGGCTCCAATCTGACGGAGGTCCTCCGAGGTGACGGAGGTCACCGCATGACTGGAGCGCTCAAGGTGGTTCCACACGCCCGTCGATCGCGTGATGTCATCGCGGGCTGTGGCCTTGAACGCCGCGAATTGCAAGAACTCTGCTCGTTAATAAAGTTGCGGCTCAACCCGACAGCGGCCACGTGGTATCGCCCTTGCGTTCCCGGCTGACGACAGGACAGAGGCTACGGGTGAACGCCATGGTGAAGGATCCTTCAGCAGAGCCGGATGAACCGATCGCGGCGCTGCTCGCGGATGTCGACGGCACACTGATCACCAGGGAGAAGGTGCTGACCGCACGGGCCATTGGGGCCGTCAAACGTCTGCGCGAACGCGGAGTCGTCTTCTGCGTCACGAGCGGCCGCCCTCCCCGCGGGCTGCGCATGTTCGTGGAACCCCTCGAACTCACCATCGCCATGGCGGCGTTCAATGGCGGGGTGATCGTCCGTCCAGACCTGTCCGTCATCGATGAGAAGCCTCTGCCCGTGGAGATCCCGTCGCAGGTGATCGATTCCATTCGGGCACACGGACTGGACGCCTGGGTCTACACCCCGACGGAATGGTACGTGACCGACCTTCATGGGACGCGAGTCGATCGTGAGACGTCGACCGTTCAGTTTCCGCCAGTGGTCGTGCCCAACTACGACGCGACGTTCCATGAGGTGATCAAGATCGTCGGCACGAGCACGGATCTCGACGCTGTGGCTCGCTGCGAGGCGAGTATCCAGGCGGAGTTCGGCACGCGCGTGAGCGCCGCGCGATCGCAACCGTACTATCTCGACGTCACGCATCCCGATGCCAATAAAGGCGCCATCGTCCGTCGGCTCGCGCAGTACCTGAACGTGTCGCCGCGACGCATCGCGACGATCGGCGACCAGATGAACGACACGCTGATGTTCAGGGAAAGCGGGCTCAGCATCGCGATGGGAAATGCGAGCGCTGACGTGCAGCGGCAGGCGACCTTCGTGACGACATCGTTCGGAGAGGAAGGGTTCGCCAACGCGGTGGAGCGTTACATCCTGCCGCGGGCTCAACTGTCGAAAGCAACGTAAAATCATGAGACCGAAGGTCGCGCGTCAGATGAGATCGCTACTGACGCGGCCGAAGGAGGAAAGCACATGAGCCGCTCGAGGACCACAGGACCGCTGTTCGCCGGAGTCGCGTTTGTCGTCGCCGCCCTAGCCACGGATGCCGGTGCACAGGACCCGGCGCTGATCAAGAAAGGCGAGGCTGCGTACAACGCCCAGAAGTGCGCCGTCTGCCACTCGATCGCCGGCAAGGGCAGCAAGACGAATCCGCTGGACGGCGTTGGCGCGAAGCTGTCGGCTGACGACATCCGGGTGTGGATAACCGATCCTGTGGCGGCGGCGAAGAAGGCCAACTCGCAGAAGAAGCCGCCGATGCCGAAGAACGCGAAGCTGACACCGGCCGACGTCGATGCCCTGGTCGCCTACATGCAGAGCGTCAAGTAGCGAGGTCAGATGTCGAGGCGCTCAACGTTTGCCAGCCACCCCGTCGTCATCGCCGGCGTGCTGCTGACCACGGTGAGCGCGGTGTTCTTCATCGCCGCCATCGCGGCTGAACTGCTGGGCCTCATCCGGAATCCGTACGGCGGACTGATCGTCTACGTCGTGATTCCGGCCTTTTTTGTATTGGGGCTGCTGCTCATCCCGCTGGGCCACTGGCTGGACGCGCGAAGACGGCGACGCAACCCGACTATCGCGTACGACTGGCCGGTGTTCGATCTCCGGATCCCCGAAACCAGGCGTGTCGCGCTGGCAATCACGGTGCTCACCGTCGCCAACTTTGCGATCATCTCCGTCGCTGCATTCGGCGGCATGCGGGCCATGGAGTCACCGATGTTCTGCGGGCAGACGTGTCATCTGCCGATGCATCCGCAGTTCACCGCGTGGCAGGCCACGCCGCATGCGCAGGTCGCCTGCACAGAGTGTCACGTCGGCGAAGGGGCGGCCGCGCTGGTTCACTACAAGCTGGCCGGCCTTCGCCAGCTCTATCACGTCGTCACGAATCAAATCCCCAAGCCGATTCCGGCTGTCGCCGACATGCGTCCTGCGCTCGAGACGTGCGGACACTGCCATTGGCCCGGTCACGATTCCGGTGAAGTGCTGCGCGTCAAGCGCGAGTTCGCCGACGACGAAGCGAACAGCGAGACGGTGACAGGTCTTCGGATGCTGGTCGGTGGACCGGGCCGGCCGACATCGACTGGGCGGGCCATCCACTGGCACGCGAATCCGGATGTCACGATCGAGTTCGTCTACACGGACGTCGAGCGGCAGACGATCCCATACGTGCGATCGACCGACAAGAGCGGGCGCGTCAAGGAATACAAGACGGAAGGGACGACCGACCAGCAGATCGGGGGCGGGGAGAGACGCGTAATGGACTGCATCGACTGCCACAATACGGCGGCGCACCGGATCGCGACATCCGCCGAGCAAGCCGTCGATGCGGCGCTGGCGTCCGGTGGTATCAGCCGGCGTCTGCCATTCGTCCGGCGAGAGAGCGTGCGGCTTGTGAAGGCGGAATACCCGTCACAGGAGCAGGCCCTTCCGGAAATCGCCAAGGGACTGCGCGCCTTCTACACCGGCCGCGGTGCGTTCGATGAGGGTGAGCTCGCCCGTTCGATTGCCAGCCTGCAGAATGTCTACCGACACAACGTGTTCCCGCCGATGAAAGTGACCTTCGGCGTCTATCCGGACAACATCGGACATGTGACGTCGAACGGGTGCTTCCGCTGTCACGACGGCGGTCACACAGCATCCGACGGGACCAGCATCAGCGCAGACTGCGAGTACTGCCACGTGCAGGTCGATCAGCCGGCCTCGCAATAAGGCGGGGCCGCATTCAGGCGGCCGCTTACCAGTAGTACAAAATTCCGAAGACTGCCGAGTGCGTGGTGTACGGGCGGTAGGTGTAGCCGAGCACGAGCGAGCTGGGTTGCACGATGCTGTTGATGACGCTCGGGTCGAACGCGAAGTCGAAGATCCGATACGGCTCGTACACGTACGACACCGTCGCGGCCAGCCGCCCGTTCAGGCGATGACGGACATCCAGCCGAAGGTCCTGCAGCTTGTTGAAGGTCTGCGGCAGCTGCGACGGCGGGGGCAGAGCCGGACCGACGGCGTACACGAAATTGCCGCGCGCGTACGAGTAGTCGTAGGAGAATCGGGCCTCGGTATTACGGCCGATGCGGGGCGGCTGCAGAAAGACTGACACGTAGTGCACCGTTTCCAGTGAATCAGCGGTCCAGTCCCGGTTCGGGTCAACTTCCTGCTCACCCGGACTCGCCGATCGCGATCGCTGCAGGCCTGAATAGCGTTCGTAGTTGTACGTGGTGCCAAAGACCAGGCCGCGCGGGAACTGATAATCGACCCCCACCGAGACGTTGCGGAATGTGGCCTCCTGTAGGCCGAAGTAGCTATCGTCGAAGTTGTCGGTGCCGACACTCCCGCTCAGACTGAACGTGAGCGCCTCGGTCGGGACGATGTCCAATTGACCGACGAAGCGATTGCGCGTGCGATCCGCGAGATCGTAGTGACGCAACTGCGGCTGCTCGCCGATCTGCTCCAACGACGCTTCATCGAGCCCGGATCCGCTGCGGCTCCCGTACTCGTAGTGCGCCCGGAAAGTCGCCCACTGTGAGCCGATGAGGTCGGCTTTGAGCTGGAGCACGTTTTCGTTGGTGGACTGGAAGATGCGGAAGTCGTAGCCGTTGTGGTTGTTGGTGTAGCCGACCGTGAGCGCCAGCGGTCCGAGGCCGGTCCACGTGGCGTCGGCGTCGAACGTGTTGCGATCGTGCGCGTACAGTTCGGGGCCGCCGGTCGTGCTCGTGGCGACCGACGTGTCGTAGTTGATGAATTGCGGGATCGGTGTCTCGGGCGTCTCGTTGTTGTAGTCGTAGCGGCGGAACCGGGCGCTGAAGCGCCAGTCGTTCTGCGGACGTGAGACAAAGTTCACGTTCGACGCGATCGTGTGGGCGGTCGCTTCGGCGCTGGTGCGCGGCAGTGACAACTGCGGCAGTGCACTGTTGATGGTAAACGGCAGCAACGGCTCGTCGTTGTTCCACCATCCGTACGCCAGCGAACCGGTGAGCTGCGTTTTCCTGGCCAGCTTCACGTATCCGGCCGTGCTCATCGTCTGCAGCGAGTTGGACGGCCACAGCGCGGTCCGGCCGCGTCCGGGCGCGGTCGTGCTGTCGTCCAGCACCAGCGGGTTGTCCCAGACCAGCGTGTCATCGATGTTGTGGAACCACGATCCGTTGTAGGCACCGCGAATCATCGCCCGCGTGTTCGTCCACTGCGCGCCCAGCTCGACGTCGTTGGTGCGCGACTTGTAAGGCAGCGCCACTTCGTTGTCGTTGCCGAAGCCGAAATCCGCGCCCCACGGCAGCTCACCCGAGTGCTTCGTGGTCGTGAAGTGGCCGGTGAAATCGACGTGAGTGGAGGGCGTCGCGCTGACACCAAACGTGCCGATGTCCCGCTGTTCGCGCAGGTCGAATTGGGGCGCAATCGGCGGATAGGCGTTCAGGTTCGCCGCGCGTTGAGCGCTATCGTCCAGTACGAGGACGCCCTCGCCAGCTGAGGTGAACGGCGTTCGCGTGTCCACGCTGTAGAACTGCGGGATTTGATCCCACAGTCCACTCACCGTGAAGCGGCCGATCCGTTCGTAGCTTCCGGAATATCGCTGGTCGCGCCATCCGACGTTGTCAGCGGTGAGCGAGGCGGCCCATTCGGGCCGCTCGCGCAGCAGGCGTCCGGTGGTGAACAGGAGGCCGTCGCCCAGATCTTCGTATCGCTGCCAGCGCGCCGGGTCGCCTTCGACGCTGGCGACGCGGCCGGAGAGCTGAAACATGTTCCAGCGTGGCGCGAACAGGCTCGTCGAGTCATCCGCCAGCGGTCCGGTCAGCGCGTTTGGTTGCGGGGCTGGTGCCGGCTGCGCCGGTGCGCCGGTGGCCGGTGCTTGCGCACCGGTGGCCGGCGCTTGCGCGCCGGTGGCCTGGGCATGTGCGCGCGTAGCGCCAGCCACAATCATCACACCGCACAGGCTCGCGAAGAGCAGTCGTCGCATATGTCCGCTCGTCTAGCGCATGAAGAACTGGCCCGACGGGTGGTTGGAGCCGTGAATGTTCGCGTGGCAGTTCACGCACGACCGGCCGAACATGCGATTGCTCTTGTTCGTCGTAATCGCGGCGTTGTCATACACGGACGAGGGATGCCTCGTGGCGACATGACAGCGCTGACACAGGAATGGGAGACGCACGTTCAGCATGCGATCGTTCGACGAGCCGTGCGGATCGTGGCAGGTGGTGCAGTTCTCGCGCACCGGTGTGTGCTCGAACAGCATCGGCCCTCGCATCTCGGCATGACAGCTCGTGCAGGTCTCGTTCACAGAGCTGCCGACCCTCAGGTTTTTGACGTTGCTGATCGACCCGTGCGGGTTGTGGCACGACGAGCACGTCATCTTGCCTTCGCGAACCGGCATGTGCGCGACCGCCCGTTCGGTTTTCACGACCTGCAGGCGATGACAGGTGGCGCACAGCTGCGTTTCGGTGGCCTTGGCGAGTTGATGCTGCGGCGACTGCGGATTGTGGACGCTATGACACGTCGTGCACGCGAGATTCCGGGCTTCGTGCACGCTGCCTTCCCAGCCCGCGTGGTTGCTGCGGTTGTGGCAGCTGAGGCACGTCTCGTTGACGTCGGCTGGCGCGACACCGGTGAATCGCTTGATGTGTCCCTTGGATTCGTCGTCGACATGCGCCTGGCCCGGACCGTGACAGGTCTCGCAGCCATGCGCGGCGGCCGGCGATCGGGGATCCGCCGTCTGCCCGTGTCGCGTGCGCTCGAGATTCGTCGCGTAGTCAGCATGACAGATGGCGCAGGTATCGGCGCCGGCATACCCCGGCGGCAACGGGGCAGGTTGTGCGGCCGTTGCCGCCGGTTGCTGTGGACTTTCCGGTCCGGCGTTCACCAGGCGCGTTGCGGTGACGCCAATCCAGAGGCACACCACGACGCCGACAAGGAGGCGATGTCGATGTGACCGCCGGGATGGAGCGCGTTGATCCACTGCTGGACTTCCGCATCAGCACATTCAGTGCCGAGGCGTAAAAAGCAGATGTTAGCGAAAGGATTCAGACCGAGATACGGGAAAGAATTCGCGCCACGACTCCGGCATGCCGTGGGAACTCCGTTTAGGCTGGAGGCGGTCGCGACCGCTGGACGCGGTCGCGATCTCAGCGCGTTGATAGCTCACGCCATCCCGCGAATAATTCCGCGATCATCGTGTCGGTCACTCTCCGCAGCCGGCTTTCCAGTCTCCCGAGCGAAGACAGCGTCTGTGTCCGGACGGAGACGACCTTCCCGGCGCCCAACTGCACGCCGGCATCAAAGGCAATGTCAGAGAGGTCGTCAACCGAGCGGAGATCGCTGATGCGAACCTCACGATAGGAGGGCTCCCAGTTGGAGACCCACCAGTTAAGCCAGTGTTCCGCGCGGTCGGCCGCCGCGGGAATGAGCATCGTCGGTCCCACCGCCAGGATGTTGTGTTTCAGCCGTCCGAGTTGTCTGGTTCCGTCGACGACGCGGAGCGCCTGAA
>Ga0075418_10008320_pt1 | contig 11635 bp, 4 predicted proteins | sample SoiMetdeltSBSDD2_FD_81776 | JGI IMG/M metagenome (GOLD analysis project Ga0075418, IMG submission 81776) | Bulk soil microbial communities from a Populus tree surrounding site in Tennessee, USA - Soil MetaG P. deltoides SBSDD2 | ecosystem: Environmental > Terrestrial > Soil > Tree plantation...
ACGATCTCGCTGTGGAAAGCGACGAGTCACTCACCGAAGACCTGGTGCTCGACAGTCTCCCAGTCCGTCCCAAGCGGCTTCCGCTGAACATCTTCGTCCCGATCGTCGACGCGGTCCTCGTCGCCGCGCCGACGCGATCGATCGAGCGCAAGTGGACGCGTCACACGCTGATGCTGGAGGACGTGCGATGAAACTGGTGTTTCTCCCTCACGTTCGCGAAGGCCTCGTCCCGACCGCAGCGGCCGGCGTGCGAGCGCAAGCGTCGGTCGGTGTGCGTCTCGAGTCACCAGGACGGCAGGCGCGCGATGTCAGTCGCGCGATGACGATGCTCGGGCCGGGAGATGTGGTGGCCATCGAGCGGCGTCAGGTACTGCGCGTCACTCCGGCCTCCGGCACGCGCGACGCCGAGCCCGAGTTCTTTCCGTCGATCGAATTCGACGCGCCCGATCTGCCGTGGACGTATAGCCCGGTCGTTCCCACTGGAACACGCGTCCTGCCGTGGATCGCCCTGATCGTCATCGAAGCGACACCCGACGTCAGTGTCGCCCCTGGCCAGCAGGGACAGAGCCCGCTGATTCTGCGTCTGCCGCCGGCGGTTGCCAGTCGCGAACTGCCGGATCTCGCGGACCGGTGGGCGTGGGCACATGCGCAGGTCGCGTGCGCAAACAAGGCAGAAGTCGCGCAGACGTTGGCCAGTCATCCCGATCGGACGCTGTCGCGGCTGCTGTCACCGAGGCGGCTGCTGCCCTTCCGTGCCTACACCGCCTGCGTGGTCCCGGCGTTTTTGTCCGGACGGATCGCCGGTCTGGGACGCGATCCGGCGAGCGAGCCAAGGCTGGTCACGGGGCACGAGCCGGCGTGGAGCGCATCCGACGTGCCGGCGGAATTGCCGGTCTACTACTCGTGGAGCTTTCGCACCGGCGAGGCCGGTGACTTCGAGTCGCTGGCGCAGCGCCTGCATGCGGCGCCGCCCGATGCCTCGATTCCCACCACGCCGCTTCATCTCTCACTGCCCAACGGTGACACCACGCTCACCGTTGACTGGGAGCCACCGCTTCGAGTTCGTGGGCAGACGGTGTCGAAGCCGCGGCGTCCCGCCGCGGCTGTCACGCAGATCAAGAGCGTGCTGGCGGCGAGCACACCGGCGCGACGAGTGCTTGGCCCGTCGTACTTCGGCGCGCCGTGGACCGACGGCCGTCCGCTGACTCCGCTCACGCAGTGGGCACCCGAGTTGAACCTGACGCCGATGTCTCGCGCAGCCGCGAGCCTCGGGGCCGAGGCCGTGCGCGGCGAACAGGACGCCCTCATCGCCGCTGCCTCGGAACAGCTCGAGGTGTTCCGCGCCAAACAGCGCGAAGGCCGCCGCCGGCAACTGGCCGCCACGTTCGAGAATCGCGTCAAGCTTCGACTCGCGACTGCACCCGTGACCGAGTCGGCACGAGTGTTCGCGCCGCTCGCTGTATTTACGCAACTGAGCGCCGCCAGCGTCGGCCTGCTCACGACTGCGGGACGACGGGTGCTGCGCAAGAGCGTCATCGGCCAGGCGGGGTTCTCGAGAGCGACGTCCGCGGGAACAACGGCGTCCACCACAGGGACCGCATCATTGACCGCGGCGGCCTCGACGTCGGCGACATCACGATTGGTCATCGCGGCGTCTGTCCTTACGAGACGCGACCTGCCAACGCTGACGGTCAGCGGCGAGCTCGCGTCAGCCCTGGTCGATCCCATCGTTCTTCAACCGGCGGTCGTCTTCGAGCCGGTGCGCGACGTGCCGCCTCCGGTGGCGCCGGTCGATGCCACGACGATTGAGACTGGCGCGTTCGCGCCGCGATTCGCGCGTCCAATGAGCGAGCCGCTCGCTGAACGATTTCCTGAGCTGATGCTGCCGGGCGCTGGGGCGATCGAGCCGGATGGCGTGATGCTCGTCGAGAGCGACCAGGCGTTTGTCGAGGCCTTCCTCGTCGGCGCCAACCAGGAATTGAACTACGAGATGCTGTGGCGGCGCTTGCCGGCAGACATGCGCGCGACAGCGTTCCGGCGGTTCTGGGGACATGCCGATGGCTCTGATGACATCAACGCGATCGGCACATGGGACGCCAATACGGCCGTCGGGTCTCATGTCAGGACGACCGCCTCGATGGTGCTGGTGGTTCGCAGCGAGTTGGTGCGCCGGTATCCATCGGTGCTCGTCGCCGCTGTCCCAGCCGAATGGAAAGACGGAAACCGATCGCCGATGAAGGATGCGGCGCGGATGGTATTGCCAGCGTTCAGGGGTCACATCGGTGCTGACGTGCTCTATGCCGGATTCTCACAACCGTCACTGACCGATGCCATCGGCACGACGACACCGGCGGGGCCAGCGGGCTGGTTCTTCCTGCTCAGTGAGAACCCAGGCGATCCGCGGTTTGGCCTCGATCCCGCCGTGGGCACGGCGGCGCCGCCCACGCGCGCGACTCTGAGCTGGGGGCATCTTGCGCCGCCGCCCACGACGCCGTACGCGCCGATCGGCGCGTTTCCGAACGTGCTCGACGCTGGTTTCACGGCCGCGACGGCAACAGCCGCGACCGTCGCGAATCTCGTGCGTCAGCGTCCGTTCCGCGCGTTCCTGCATGCCTCTCTTCTGATCCGTCCCGGTGCGTGAGACATGGACCGGACACGCCTTCAAACATCGATCACTGAAATGGCTGCCGCCGAGGCGGCCTACGACGCGGCGCTGAAACAGCTCGCCGCGGCGACTCGTGTCACTGCGCGAAGTCCACTCGACACCGCTGCCGTGCGCGACCGGCAACTCGCGGTCGAGGCGCTCGACGTCTCGCGCACACGGCTCGAGACGGCACGCGGCGCGCTCGACCACATCAGGGTCAATGAGCTCCTCACGTTCGAGACGATGGACGCGCTGCTCGGATCGGTCGCCGGCAACCAGGTGCTGAGCCTCTTTCCCGTCGGCGTCGAAGCCCGGCTCGAACCGGGCCGGCTGCGCGTGCGCGTGTGGCCCGATGCGATCTCGACCTCCACGCACGATCCGCGTTTGACCGAGCAGGAACTCGCCGCGACCAAAGACTACTGGCGCGCCGAAGCTGCCGCGACCGGCGAGGATGCGTCACGGGCCGCGTGGCGCGCGCTCTGCGAAGCCATCGGCGTCACGCGAGCGGCATGGACCGCACACATCCTCACGCCAACCAATCGTGACGCGCTTGCTCCGGGCGTCGCCCCGGTTTTTCCGATCGTCGCGATGCAGGACGAGGCGGCCCCGTTTGTCGCACGGGCGGCCGTTCTGCCCGATCGATGGATCGTCATCGGCGTCGGCGAGGACGGCGCGCACATCGTCGAGCGCCTCGGCGCGCCGATCCCGATGGACTTGTCCGTGGGGATCGACACGACGCCGAGTGAAACCGCGGCGCTGGCCAATCGCGAGGGCGAGCCGATTCAGCTGCCGCCGCGTATGCGATGGATGACCGACTTCGCCGAAGCGGTTCGTGTCGGCATGGCCCTCGACATCACGCTTGCTGCCGGTGTCGAACGCATCCACGAGCTGTTCGTCGTCGGCGTGCGTCTGACGCAGACGACGGCTCAGAATGCCGAGGCGCTCGCCGGCCTGTTCACGGGTCACCGGTTCAGCCGCGGCTTCGCGTTCGTGCCGCAAAACACGCCGACGAACAACAGTCTGGCGGGTGGGTCTGGACTTCCCTCGCGCAGCGAACGCATCGAAGCCGCGTTCGACCTCGAACGGCGACCGCGCGTCTTCGGAACCGGCCGCTCCTCCAACGGCACGGCGGCCGCACGCGCATTTGGCGTCGCGGGTGAGGTGTTCGCACCCTTGCCGGCGTCTGGTGCAACGTCCGCTGTGGCAGACGAACCCGAGGGATTCGAGCCTGACCTCGCCGCGGCGATGAACACCGCGCTCTGGCAGGTGACGATTGGACCGGTGCTCGAGGATTTCCTGGGGCTGCCCGAGCCGCGTGCGGAAGTCGTGAGGACGTTCTTTCGATCGCATGTTCGCGCGGCCGGACCTGTGCCCGCCGTGCGCGTCGGACGACAGCCGTACGGCGTGCTGCCAGTGACCGCACTCAACGAGTTCACGCCGGCCGGTCATGAAGGCATCGACCCGCAGCTCATACCGCTACTCAAAGCGGCACGTTCATGGTTTGCGATGTTCCGTCAGGGCGTGGTTTTTGACGGCTCGTCGCAGAGCGCACTGCTCCATCTTGGGCGCTCGACAGACCTCTTCGCCGAGACGACGCAGCAAAACGCCAGCAATAACAGTCCGAATCGATGGACGACGCTGGCCGGGTCGCTCGCTCGCTCGACCCGCAATCAGTTTCCCGACAACTGGCGCAACGCTCGGATCACCGGCACTATCGATGCCACGCCGCTACCGATCGGACGCCCGATCGTCGATGAGACCACCGCGGCGGAATGCGCCGCCTTGGCTGCCGCGCTCCCAGCTGCACTTCTGACCCGACCGGTTCACTCGTCGGTGCTGGGAAGGATGGCGCGTCAGGCGGCGCTGCTCGAATGGACCCGCGTGGCGAGAGCTGTCTGCCAGGCGGCGTCGCTCGACGAAGCGTCTACGCTTGATTTGGATCGAAAGGAGGCGCGGCTCGGCAGCCAGGTCTATCTCGAGGTACTCGTTCGGGCGTTCACCGACACCACTCCCGGCCCGGCCGCTCAGCCGATCGATCGGAGTGTGGTCATCGATCGCACTGTGACGCGGCCGATAACGCCGAGAACTGCGACGCCTCGACCTGTACCGCCAGCGCTCGCGCGACGCCGCGATGACATCGATCCGTTCCCGGACGAACCCGACGAGCCGACGGAGCCCGATCGACCAGACCGGCCTCGGCCCGAGGGCGACATCCAGGTGAATGCCACCGAACTTCAACGCATTCGCACGCTCGTGGGCAGCCTTGCACAGCCGCTCGCGTCGTGTCCTGGTGCGGCACGACTTGCTTCGTTTCGGCAGGCGCTCGCGCAGCTCTCGACTTATCCAGCGGCCAGGCTCCAGTCGGAGCTGTTCGGAACACTCGACATCTGCAATCACCGCATCGACGCATGGTTCACCGCGCTCGCCTCTCGTCGTCTCGAGACACTTCGTGCCTCTACGCCGACTGGCGTCGTCATCGGCGGCTGGGGATGTCTGCAGGATGTGCGGCGCGTCGATGCGGGCAACTCTGCGGCCGAGTTCATTCATACGCCGTCACTCGACCAGGCCGCAGCCGCCGCGGTGCTGCGCAGCGGTGCGCGGCGCGCGAGAAGCGTCAACAGCCATCACGCCGACGTCGATCTGTCGTCGCGCCGAGTACGGCTGGCGCGATGGATTCTCGAAGGCATTCGCAACGGCCGATCGCTGAACGAGCTGCTTGGCGTGAGGTTCGAGCGAGCGCTCAAGGGCACGCCGGCTGAGGCCTCGCTCGCCGAACTGCGGACGCTCTTCCCCGCCATCAGCGGCATGGGCGTGCTCGATGGACTTGCCCTGCAGCAGACGGGACTCCCTGGCTCGAGCAGTCCGGACGCCGCTCGCGGCGCAGCCGTGTTGAACGAGACGCTCGATGCAGTGGCCGATGCGCTGACGGCTGAAGCCGTGTTTCAGATCGTGAAGGGAAATCCAGTCGGCGCGCTGATCGACGTCGAGTCGATCGCTGCGGGCGCAGCCCCTCCTGATCTTCGAGTCGTCGAAACGCCCTCCACTGGCATTCGTCTCACGCACCGCCTCGTCGTCGCGCTGCCGGCCGCCGCCGCGGCACCCGGATGGGACGCTCGCATCAGTCCGCGATCGCGCGCCGAACCAATCCTCGATGGGTGGTGCGGGCTGCTGCTGGGCCCCGCTGACAATATCGTCTTGACGGTCGAAGGCGGCGCCACACCAGCATCCGTGCGGGTGTCGTCGCTTCGCACGGCAGCGATCGACGTCGTGCTCGACGGGCGCCACGGTGGCGAGGAACTCGCCGATCAGGTCGTCCGTGCAGCGTCTGCGTCGCCGCTGCCCGATGCTCGCGTGCGCAAGGATCGCGCGTGGATGGATCTGATTGGCATCTGCGACGCCGCGGCCCGTGTGTTGACGCGTGGCGAACCGCTGCGGCCCGATGCATTCGACCCGCCGAGCGCCATGACGACGGCCACGGCGGAGGATGCCGGCGATCTTCCGGCGCGTGTCGCCGCGGCGCTCGCCGAGCTGACCGCCGTTCGCGACGCGGTGCTCCCTCGCACCGATCCGATCGGCGCGACGCTGCGCGCGGCAGCGTTCGGCATTCGCGTGCCGGGAATCGTCCTTGGCTCGAGTCCGAGCGTCGAACAGCAGGACGCGCTGCTGAACGCCATCGAAACGCGCTTGGCTGGTGCGACCGTCGGCACACCGCGTGAACGGCTGCGGGCGCTGTTTGGCGGCGATCTGCCTGGCGTCGTCGCGTTCACGCCACGCGAGCCGGACGCGCTGGTCACCGCTGCGGCCACACCGCCAACGAGTCTGCTCGACGGACAACTCGACGCACCACGAACCTGGCTGGACGCGTCGGGGCGCACTCGCCCGAAGGCCGCCGCCCTGGCCGACGTGCTGTTGCGCCGCGAGATCGCCGGGGACAACGGATCGACCAAGCTGTTGATCGCGCAGTCGCCGTGGACCGACGGCGATCGCTGGATCGCCACATCGTTCACCAGCGCTTCCAAGCGACCGCCGTCCGGACGACTGTCGGTGCTGGTCCTCGCCCCGGCCGGACTCCCCACGACGCAGCCGGTCGGTGGCCTCTTGATCGACGCATGGACGGAGACGATTCCGTCCTCGTCGCGCGACACGGCAATGGCGTTGCGGTTCAACAACGCCAGCACGAGAGCGCCGCAAGCGATCCTGCTGGCGGTCAGCCCGAATCCCGCGGTGGCCTGGACCTCCGCCACACTCGTCGATGTACTGCGTGAGACGCTGATGCTCGCGCGCCTGCGCGTGCAGCCGCCGACCACGTTCAGCCGCGGCGGGCTCATGCCGTTCGCCTGGCTGGGACAGCGGCCGGGCAACGCCGGCATTTCGTTCTCGCTCTGAGGCGCCATGGAAACCTACCCGACCTGGATCCGGCTCCACCCTGATTCGACCGACGAGACGATGGTGACGTCGGTGCAGGCGCGCATTCACGATCCGCTGTGGCTGCTCGGACGGCAGTGGCAGTTTGGCGAGCTGCGGCACGATGGCGGCGCCACGCCCATCGACGTGCGCATCGAAGGTACCTCGTCTCCGTTGACACGGCTCCGCGGCGGTATCGCCGCCGAGTCGACCACCGGCAGTTCGGCGATCAAGCCAGTGCAGGTTCCGCTCGAAACACTCGTCGAGCGCGAGTCGGTCCCGGAAACCGGACTCGACAATCTGCGCCTTCGTACGGAAGCCGGTCTGCACTTCGTCCGCATGATGCGCGCCGCCGGAATGGACGGACGCCTGTCGTTCTGGGTGGCGGAAAGTCCGTTCGTGCGGCCCGAGACGGACATGGATGTCGAGACGCGGGACTGGTTCGACATGGTGGACGGCCGCGTGCCCGATGGCGCCACACTGCCGCGTGTCATCCGCGCCAAGCTGGCGCCGGCGAGCACTCCGCCCATCGACACCAACGAAGCGCGAGTCCTGCGCGCGTGGATCACCTGGGCCGCGGCACGATTCGATCAGGCGCCGAGCGGACCATCGACGTGGGATCCGGAGCACGTCGAATACGCGTTCACGGCCTCGGGCATCGGTGCATCCGGTGAGGCGGTACTCGTGGCCCCCGAGTACGTCGAAGGCCGGCTCGAATGGTACGACTTCGAGCACGGCACCGGCACGCTCGGTGCGACCGGCACGGCGACGGCACGGCGCGCCTTCCGGATTCCGGCGCCGCTCGATTTTGCCGGCATGCCCAACCCGCGGTTCTGGACCTTCGAGAATCCCGGCGTGCGATTCGACCAGCTGGAGCTGCTCTCGAATCCGGAGAAGCCGCCCTCGCCGGCGACGTTGATGGTGCTCGACTTCGCCCTCAGCTACAGCGACGACTGGTTCCTGATCCCGATTGCGCTCGATGCGTGGACGATCTACGAGACGACGGCCGTGGCGATCACCGACGTCTTCGGCGATACCACCCTGGCCAGTCCACCCGACGGCCGGTGGAACATGTTCCGGCTCGATCGGCACGGCTCCGAACAGTTGTCGCCGTTGTTCATCTCCGCCTCGCCAGCAGAGACCGTCGAAGGGCCGCCGCTTGAAGAAGTGCATCTGCTCGCTGATGAAGTGGCCAACGTTGCATGGGCGGTCGAACGCCTGACACCGCATCCGCTCGGCGAGAGCCGCGAGGCGCCGCCGCGGCCTGTCACATCTCCTGCGACCGTACCATCCGGGCTCGCCTGGACGCTGACGCCACCATCGCCGCCGGGCAACTGGTTCCCACTGCTGCCGATGTCGATCGGACGTCTGGCGCTCGGCTCACTCTGGAATGCGCGTACGCTGAAACCTGCTGGCCGCGTGCTCGCCGATCTGCGAGCGCCGCGACTGTTGCATCAGGAAGAAGTGCCGCCCGAAGGTGCGCAGATCATCCGGCGGTGGCAATCGGCGCGCGCCATCGACGGGTCGCTGCACTTCTGGATCGGCCGCAACAAGACGCCACGCCGCACCGATATCGCACCAGCCATCAGGTTCGACGTCGTGGAGTGGATGTAGCGACGCCCGATTTCGACTCGTTAGAACTCGAAGACGAATCCCCCCGAGGGGACGATGGGCATGAGTGATTCGGTCGTGTCGAACACGCGTCCTAAACGGTCGACGGAGTAGGACGAGTTGCGAAGGTTCGTTCGATTCAGCACGTTCGCGACGTCAACGAACAACACCAGCCGGCGTCCCGACCAATTGAACGCCCGGTCGGCGCGCACGTCGAAACGCGAGTACGCCGGCAGGCGCAGGGTGTTGCGATCGCTGGCGAGACTCGAGAAGAAAGGTCGACCGTCGATCACCGGGTTTGTGCCGAGCGACGTTTGCGCCGGACCGATGTAGCCAGCAATCGGATAGTTCGATCCATACCTGAATCGCGCACTGACGCTCGTCCGACTCGACAGACGGTAGTTCCCATACAGCGACAGCGTGTGCCGCTGATCGGCATCTGCCCAGAACTGTTCTCCAGTCTGCTCGTCGGTATACCGGAGCCGGCCGTAGCCGTATCCCGCCCAGCCTGAGAAGCCGTCAGCGGCGTCGCGCCGGACGACGGCTTCGATCCCGCGCGCCCGTCCGCTGAGCACGTTGACCCACGGCGCGTCGAACACACCTGGCACAAGAGCGCCGCTCGGCAAACGACGCGGCTCAGATCCAGGAGTCCAGAGCACGTTCTCTTCATGGCGCGAATACGCGGTGAACAGAAGGCGGGTCTGAAGCGGCAACGTGTGCTCGATGCCGGCGTCGACGTGCACGGCGCGTTCGGGCTGCAAGTCGCGGCCGCCGCCATGGAGTCCGTACACCTGATCGAGATCGGGGAACTGGCGATACACGCCGCTGCCTCCGCGAAGGCGTGTCCGCTCGGTCAGACGGACTTCCCCGTTCACCCACGGAGAGGAAGTCGTCGAGCGCGTGAGGGTCCAGCGGTCCACACGTGCGCCAGGAGTGACCGTGAATCGCGACCCGATACCGAGCCGGACCTGTCCGTACGCCGAGCCGGCGCTTGTATGCTGGTCGAAGTGATTCAAGGTGATCCGGCCGATCGGCGAGATGTCGCGCGTGATCGCGTTGTCGCCGTTCAACCGCTGAGCATCACCGCCGAATTCCACGACCAGGCGCGCTGATGGCGCAAACGAGCCGTCCATGCGCCACCCGAGCTCACTGAACCGTGCGGCGTCGAGTGCCTCCGCGTCGCGGTTGTCGTTGTTGAACCGCAGGCCCGTTGAATACACGCGCTGCGTAACGGCGACGCGGGGGCTCGGCAGATATCGCCACGACAACGACGTCAGCCACGCCCGGCTGATGCCCTTTCGAATTTCGTTGGTGCCGATGTCCGGGTCGCCTTCGTCGAACACGGCCCTGCCGCCGAGTACCGCCATCGAGACTTGGTGCCGCGGAGTGAGGTCGTAGACGGCCTTGATCTGCGTGTCAACGAAGCCAAAGGCGAATCCAGCACCAGGATCGATGCGTTTGATCAGGTAGTCGAGGTAACTGCGTCGCACGGACGCGAGCCAGGATCCTTTGCCGCCGGCAATCGGCCCTTCGCCGAGGACGAAAGCGCTCGTACCACTCAGACCGGCACGTCCGCGAAACTGATCGCGGCTGCCCTCGCGCGTGGCCAGATCGATCTGCGCGCCGAGACGGCGTCCCGTCCGCTGTGGATAACTGCCGGGGAGCAGCGCGACGCTGCCGAGCGTGTCGCTGTTGATCATCGCAATGGAACCGCCGTCAGTGATGCCATTGACGGAGTGCATCAGGTATCGCGTCGGCACACCGTCGACGACCATGCCGACATAGCGGAACGGATTTCCACGAACCGCGAACTCGCTGTAGAAGTCGTCGGTGGCGGTTGCCGCAGGCAAGGACTGGAGCGCCCGCAGCGGATCATCGAGGACGGCGCCGCGCAGGTTCTCGAGCTCGCGCCCGTGCAGCGACGTGCTGCCGGGCACTGAATCGGACTCGGTCCGCAGCGAACCCGACACGGTGACCCGTTCGGTGTACGCCCCGGCGCCTTCAGAGAGTCGAATGGTGAGGTCAATCGGTGCGGCAGCCACGTCGATGTCGGTTTGGAGAAGCGCGTAGCCGATCACCGAGGCCGTGATGGTGTGCTGACCGCGAGGAACGCTCAGGCTGAAGCGACCTTCGTCATCGGTTTCGGCAAAGACCGACTGGCGTTCGACGTAAACCAGCACACCCTTGATCGGCTTCTCCGTCCGATCATCGATGACGATACCGGCGACAGCGGTCTGTGCGAAGGCGTCCGTGGCCACGCATACCGTCACCAAAAGGAGACCAAGCACCCGGCTCGCGTTCACGCCGCGAGGCTTCAGCACATCGGATGCCATTCACAACTCCCAACGCCCCACGCCCAATGGCCAACCACTCCCAAATCCCAAGCCCCAAGACCCGACGGTTACGAATCGCGAGCAACGAGGGATGAAAGCTACCGAGCCAAGGGCAGGACAGCGACGGCGCGGAGCGGCGCACCGCTTCCTCCGCCGATCTTCATGGGCAGCGCGATCACGTACGCGCCGGTGACGGGCAAACGCTCGAGCGCGGTGATGTTCTCGAAAGCGGGCACGTCGCGCTCGTAGAGGACACGATGCGACTCGAACAGGGTCGATTGCCCGTAGTCGATGCTAGCCGTGTCGATGCCGATCGCACCAATGCGTCGGTTGGCGACGAGCCATCGCGCGGCGTCGGGATGCAGTCCGGGGAAATGCAAGAGCTTCGCGCCTTCCTCCCCCCGCGTCGCCGTTCCCAGATACCGCGCCGCGTCCGGCCATCGTTTCGAGAAGCCGGTCCGAATGAGCACGATCGCATTGTCGGGGATCATGCCGTGCTCGCGCTCGAAGCGCGCCAAGTCCTCGGTCGTCACTTGATAGTCGGCGTTCGCCTCGCTCTGCGCTGTCACATCGATGACGAAGGCGCTGCCAATCAGACGGCTCAGCGGAATCGCGTCAACCGCAGGATGTCCCTGCGCGAAAT
>Ga0075418_10008321_pt1 | contig 11634 bp, 7 predicted proteins | sample SoiMetdeltSBSDD2_FD_81776 | JGI IMG/M metagenome (GOLD analysis project Ga0075418, IMG submission 81776) | Bulk soil microbial communities from a Populus tree surrounding site in Tennessee, USA - Soil MetaG P. deltoides SBSDD2 | ecosystem: Environmental > Terrestrial > Soil > Tree plantation...
AAATCGCAGGGGGCGAACGTGACGCACCCGAGAGCGTCCGCGGTCGGGTCGGCGCCGCAGCCCTGGAACGGAGCTGGCAGCGGTTTGCCGCCGCTGAAGAGGTGCGTCAGGATCGTAACGGCGTCGCTCAAGCCCACCGTCCCATCGTCGTTGGCGTCCGCGGCGTCCCCGCACGGCAAGATCGAAGGCGTGCCGTTGTAGAGGTGGCGGAGAAGCGTGACCGCATCGCTCAGCTCGACGTTGCCGTCGGCCCGCACGTCGCCGCGGCGGAACGGGGATTCACGCGGAATCCAGCGGCCCGGATCGATGTCGATCGGCGGCAGCTTGGGAATCCCCCGAGGAAAGTCCACAGCGTGGGCTGAGGACGCGAAGAGCAGGATCGAAACGGCCAGCGTCGCGGACAACGAGCAGGTTGTAGAGCGGGGCATGGGGGACCTCACGCTAGTAGGGGTTGGGGTTTCCGTTGTTTCCGTCACATCCCCCGGAGCGCAATGGGGCGGGCTCTCGGACCCAAATTCCCGCGAGCTCGGCCGCGGACGAATCCCCGGCGCAGGGAAAAGTCCCCAAGCGCCCGGTCTGGTCCGGTCTAAGGCCTCTTACGCGGGCCCAGGAGCCGCGCTGGCAGGGCACGACGTTTGCACTTATCCGTGCAGGGGCAGCATCTCGGTGAACCCTCACGTCCGAGGAGGATGCCATGAGAGCCAAATTCTCGAAGGTCCTCTGCGCCACCGACTTTTCCGCCACGAGCCAGCGCGCTCTGGTCTACGCGGACCTCATCGCCCGGCAATTCAACGCCACGCTGCTTCTCTGCCACGTCGCGGATCTCTCGGGGGCGGGTCTTTACGACATGAGCGCCCAGGTCTTCACCCGGGCCCGGGAGAAAGTTCTCAGCGAGGCCGCGGACGAAATGCGCGCTCTCATGGCCGGGCGCACGACACGGTGGGAGCCCGTCGTTGCGGAAGGGTTCGCAGCGATCCAGATCCCACGGCTGGCCGAGCAGCATCAGGTGGACCTCGTCGTGGCCGGTACTCATGGCCGCTCCGGCGTGAGCCGCCTGCTCCTCGGCTCAGTGGCCGAGCGCCTCCAGAAAACTCTCGACTGCCCGTTCCTCGCCGTGCGCGACGGGCCTGCCAACATCGCTATGCCGCTGGCCGATGACCTGCGGTTCCGCCGCATCCTGGTCGGCTGCGACTTTTCCACGGACTCGAGCCGAGCGATCGAGCACGCGCTCAGCCTCGCACAGGAATTCGAGGCGGAGGTCGACCTCATCCACGTCTTCGAGCCCTCCGACTACGCGCGGTGGGTCGGTGCGCCCGCCGGGATCGCTTCGGATCTCGAGCGCGCCGTGCGGGAGACGGTGCACGCAAAGCTCGCGGGACTCGTCAGCGCCGAGCAGCGAACCTGGTGCGACGTCAAGACGCTCCTGGCCGTCGGCAAGCCGCACGAGGAGATCGCGAAACATGCGCGGACTGCCCCCGCGGACCTCATCGTGCTGGGCGTTCGAGGCCACAGCGCTGTCGAGGAGATCCTCGTCGGCTCCACGGCCGAGCGAGTCCTGCGGGCGGCCCACTGCCCCGTCCTGACGGTGAAAGCTGGCGCCGCCACCTGACCCCCCTGCGGCGGCCCAAGCGGCGCGAGCCGGGCCTCGCGGGGCCTGGCTCGCGTCACTCCCTACCTCGGCCAAAACCTAGGCCCGAAGGCAATTCGGGCTCGCATCGAGACCTCTCCCGGAGACATCATCGGCCGCGACCTGGGGGCGCAGAGGACCCCGAGGCCGCACGGCGACGGCTCGCACCGCGCAGTCGCGCCACGCGTGCGGACCGATCCCGATCACCGAGGAGGATTCGAGCATGAACCGTCGTCGCTTCATCCGGAGCCTGACCCAGGGCGCCGCCCTCGCCGGCCTCGCTTTCGGCCCGGCGCGGGCCCAGGACGCGCAGCAAGCTCCCGCGGCCGCGCCCGCGGCCCGCGGCAGCACGCCGCTCCGCATCACCCGCGTGCGGTCGATCCTGACTGAGCCGGCGGGAATCCGCCTCGTCGTCGTCAAAGTCGAGACGAGCGAGCCGGGCCTCTACGGCGTGGGCTGCGCCACGTTCACGCAGAGGGCGAGAGCCGTCGTGACGGCAGTGGACCAGTACCTGGCGCCCTTCCTTGCAGGTAAAGATCCCGACCATATCGAGGACCTTTGGCAGGCCATGTACCAGAGCTCGTACTGGCGCAACGGGCCGGTGCTCATGAATGCGCTGAGCGGCGTGGACATGGCGCTCTGGGATATCAAAGGCAAGCGGGCCGGAATGCCGGTCCATCAGCTGCTCGGCGGCAAGTGTCGCGTCGCAGTTCCCGTATACCGCCACGCCAGCGGTTTGACGCCGGAGCAGGTGACCGAGGCGGCGCGTAAGCTCATGGCGGAAGGCGCGCGTTACGTACGGGCCCAGGTCGCCAAGCCCGGCAACGCGACGTACGGAGCTGGCGCGACCATCAGCCAGCCCGAGGCGGGCGAAGGGCACTTCCGCGGCAACCCGTTCGACCCAGCGGAATATCGCCGGAGCGTCCCTAAGCTCTTCGAGCACCTGAGAAAAGAGCTCGGGGACGAGGTCGAGCTGCTCCATGACATGCACGAGCGGCTGCCGCCGATCGACGCGATGGGCCTCGCCAAGGACCTCGAGAAGTTTCGCCTCTTCTTCCTCGAAGACCCCTTCGCGCCGGAGGATGTTGGGTACTTTCGTCACCTGCGCGGCCAGTGCAGCACGCCGATCGCCATGGGGGAGCTCTTCAACAACCCGAACGAGTGGCTCGAAATTGTCTCCAATCGGCTGATCGACTTCATCCGCTGCCACCTTTCGCAGGTCGGAGGCATCACGGCGGGCCGCAAGATCGCAGCTCTTTGCGACTTTTTCCGAGTGCGCACCGCGTGGCATGGTCCCGGCGACGTCTCGCCCGTGGGACACGCTGCCAACTTGCACCTCGACCTCGCGACGTGGAACTTCGGCATCCAGGAGTGCACGATTTTCCGGGGCGCCGCGCTGGAGGTCTTCCCCGGCACGCCCGTCTACCGGGACGGGATGCTCCATGGAAACGATCAGCCCGGCCTCGGCGTCGACGTCAACGAGGAGCTCGCCGCGAAATATCCCATCCGTGACGACCCGCCGTTCGACCTGAACTGGGGCCGGCTGCGCGCTCGCGACGGCACGATCCAGAGGCCCTGAGAAAGTCCGCGCCGCGTGTCCGCGCCCAATTTCCGCCTCGACGGAAAAATAGCCCTCGTCACCGGGACCGGGTCCGGTCTGGGACAGGCCATCGCTATCGCTCTCGCCCATCACGGCGCCGATCTCGCCATCACTGAGCTCCCGTCCCGTCTCGACGCCGCGCGCGCGACGGCCCGATCCATCGAGCAGTTGGGGCGGCGTGTCGACGTCGTCGCGCTGGACGTGCTCCAGCTTACGGCCATCGAGGCCGCCGTCGATGAGGCGCTGCGCGCTTTCGGTCGGATCGACATCCTCGTCAACAATGCCGGAGTGAACGTTCCGCGCCTCGCGCTCGAAGTGACGGAGGCGGACTGGGACCGCGTCGTCGACATCGATCTAAAAGGGCTTTTCTTCACGACGCAGGCCGTCGCGAGCAAAGCGATGATCCCGGGAGGCGGAGGGAAGATCGTGAACATCGCGTCGATCATGGGCGCCGTGGGCTACACGCACCGCGCGGCGTATTGCTCCGCGAAAGCGGGCGTCGTGGCCCTGACGCGCGTCCTGGCGTTCGAATGGGCGAAGCATCGCATCAACGTCAACGCGGTCGGGCCCACGTTCGTCGAGACCCCGCTGACCCGATCGCTTTTCGAAGACCCCGCGTTCCGGGAGGACGTCCTGCGGCGGATTCCGCTCGGGCGCCTGGGAACGCCCGACGACGTGGCGGGAGCCGTCGTCTACCTGGCGAGCTCGGCCGCAGACCTCGTCACCGGGCACCATCTACTCGTCGACGGCGGCTGGACGGCCGTGTGAGGAATCGAGATTGGGCTGCGGCAAGCCCGCAAGCGCCGCAGTCCCGGAGACGCTGCTCTATTTGCCCACCGCGCCGGCGTCGGAGGACATGAACTCCTCGATCGCCTGGGCCAGCCTCGGCCAGATTTCGTCCTCCCGGGCGCGCGGGGCCAGCTCGAGCGTAATCGTCGGAATGTACAGGTCTTCCCCCGCGTAGCCCCCGAGCGAGCCGGGCGTGGCGTAGCCGATGCTCGTCCGGAGCGGATAGCGCAGCGTCCTGGCCATGTCCGCCGCCAGATCGTCGGCGGGCCCGTCGAAATTCACGCAGTGGAGCGGCGAATGGATCGACAGAATCCGGACGGGCCGGTAGCGCCGCATCGCGGCGAGAAGAGCCCGGGTCTCCGGCTCGCTGGCTGGAGCCTCGCCGTGCCGGGGGCCCGGACGCCAGCTGGCCGCGGGGAAGTTTCGGTTGAGGTCAACGCCGCGAGCGTTCGTGCGCGTGCCGCGCGCCAACCCGTCGGGATTCAATACCGGAATGATCACGACGCGCTTCCCTTGAAGGCGCCGCGGGTCGCGCTGCAGGTGGTCCTTGAGCCGATCGAGGAGCCCTCCGCCCAGCGGCTCGTTGCCGTGGATCACTCCGAAAAGGAGGCAGGTCGTGTCGCCCGAGCCGAGGACGACCGCGGTGATCGGCCGTTTTTCGACCGATTTGCCGAGGACGAAGCTGCCATCACCCACGGCGCGACGTTCGTTCGTTCGGGCGCCATCACCGTGCAGCTCCGTGGCGTCCGCCTGCCGCTGCGAGTCGGTGTCCGTCGGACCGATCACACAGCCACAGAGCAAAGCGGCGGTAAAGTTCGCGGCAAAAAATGCCGATGCAAGATGACGTGCAATGCAGCGCGCGCGAGAGATGTTCCCGGCCTGGCTTCCCCTTCGGCCAAAGGGTATCCTTGGACAACCATGACGGATCGGCAAGATAAGTACCTCTACTCGATCATGTATCCGAACTACGGGCTGGTGGCATCGATGCTGCCTCCCGACGAGTTCGGCAAGCACTACACGATCGGCAGCTCCCGCTACTTTCACGGGCAGGTCATCTTCGCAGAGATCGACATTAACTTCCGGCATCCCTTCCTCCCTATCGACGAAGTTCTGCGGGAAGTGAAGCCCAAGGCGGACGGATCTCCGAAGCGCACGAAGTTCGTGAAGACGTACCGCGTGCTCGAGCACCTCGATCTCAACGCGTTCAGGAGCTTGTACATCACGACGGCTGCCGGCCGGGTGCTGGAGCTCGAGCGGAAGTCCTACAACCGCGCCCACAAGCAGGGTTTGATCCGCACTTTCCAGGAGATTTGCCCATTCTCCTACATCCTGTTGACGTACATGACGCCGCCGGAGTTCGGGAAGTACATCACGGAGCCCGAGAACGAGGCCAAAGGCGCTCCGAAGGTCATGTTTACGCAGATCGAGCTGAACATTGAGAAGTTCCTGCGGGAGATCGAGGACAACCCTTTCATGAGCTCCCCGATCCCGAATGTCCACCCGCACAAGCTGCGCGACCAGATTCTCGAGCTGCGCTCGAATCCGGAGAAGCGCATCAAAGGGGTGAGCCTCGATTCCGCGCTCAGCCACCTCTCTTTCCTCAAGCTGAGGACGGGCTTCTGGATCTCGGCGCCGAACGAGTTTCTCTACTACCCGATCCCGGACAAGGACACGCTCCAGAAGGAGCATCCGCAGTGGTACAAGTCCCTCTCGCAGTGACGGGGCGGTACACTGCCGCGCGGGCCAAAGCTCCCGCGAGCCCTGGCTACCCGCACGCCGCCGCCGGCTTCGGCAGCTCCGTGCGGATCTCGTCGAGGCGGTAGCCGAATCCGGTGCCGCGGATGCTCGACAGGTCGACGCGCCCTTCGCGGCGCCGGTAGAGGCCCGGGTGCACTTCGGCTTCGGCGCGGGACGCCTCGGGGTAAAACTGCATGGCGTTCGTCTCGACCCCGAGGAGCGTCTCGGCATGGGCCGCGAGAAGGACGTGCGGGATCTGGGCGAGCCTCGGGTTTGTGAGGTCCTGCACCATGAGGCTCATGCCGTGCGCTTTCGCCCAGCAGAGGCTCAGGATGGCTCCGGTCTGGGTCTTGCAAGTCTTGAGCGCGACGCCGGTCCAGCCCAGCGAGCGCCCCCGGCGCACGAGCTTCCAGTCATGGGCGCTCTCGTCGAGGAATAGAAGCTTGCGCGCCGCCACGGTCCGCACGTCGATCGGGTGGCTCTCGAGCTCGTAGGGGAACGGCTGCTCGACGTAGAGGAGGCAGTCGAAAGCGGCCGGATCGGTAGCTCGAAGTCGGTCGAGCACCCCGTTGACGTACTCCGGCTCGTGGACCGTGCAGTTGAAGTCGGCCGAGAGCCACCGCGCGCCTTCCTCGCGAGCGATGCGGGCCACGCGCAGGAGCCGGTCGAGGTCCCAGGCGGCGTCATCGCCCCGCAGCTTGACTTTCAGCCCGATGAGGCCGTCGGTGCGGATCCAATCGCGGAGCAGCGTTGGATAGCCATCGAGCGGCTCCGTCCCGTCGAGGTCCTCGGGCTCGACCGCGTCCCGGCCGCCGACCAGGTGCCACGCGACAAGCGAAGTGAGCGGCTTGCGGGCGAGATAGTCCGCAGGCCGCTTGCCGTCGAAGGAGACATCCGAGCCTTCCGCCGGCTCGAGGAAGCGGCGCAGATCGAAATCGAGGTGGCGTGGTCCATAAGTGTCGTACACGCTCTCTCCGACGAGGTTCGCGTACGCGTCGTGGAGGGCCAGGTCGAAAGCCGAGGCCGCCACGAGCGCGGCGAGCCAGGGCACCAGCTCCCGGCCTGCGCGCTCCCGATTCAGGCCGTTCAGCACGTCGTGGAGCGGCCCCTCGAGGAAAGCGTGCCCTGTCTCGAGCGGGTGTCCCTCGGCGCGGAAGGAAGGCCAGCACGCGGCAATGCGACGGCACAGCTCGAGGAAGCATTCGTGGCGCTCTTCGTAAGCGACGCGACTTGGCCAGACCCACTGGACGCTGAGCGGCGTCTCGCCCCAGCCTTCCGCGCGGGCGTTGCCGGACACGCCGGCGCCGCGGGCCGCTTCGACGCGGAGGCGCACGCGCGCGCACGTCACCGAAGTGACCGTCTCCGCGCCGAACTTGAGCGGGAGGCGCGTCGAGATCGGAAGGAAGTACACCTCCGTCGCGACGACGCGGGGAAGCACGCGCTCAGCCACGGGCGGGAGCGGCATCCAGCCGGTCGAACGTCCAGTCCGCGAGCGGGACACGGTCGTCGAAAGAGATCGCCGAGCTGTAGCCGTAGCCTCCGGCGAGGACAGACCGCAGCAAGACCACCCCATCCTGAATCTTCAAGTGGATGAAGTCGCCGCGTTTGTCGTAGAGGTCGGGATGGGCGGCGAGCGCGGCCGCGGCCTCGGCCGGCGGCAAGTGGTCGAGGCCGCGAAAATAATGGTGGCCGTTCTTCTCCGCGTGATCGATGCCGAGGCCCGCGAGCGAGGCGAGGTCCTGCTGGAGCGGGACGACGGGCACCGTGGCGAGGTCCTCGCCCGTCTGGAAAAAGAGCGGAGCTTTCTCTTTCCGGCGCGCCTTGTTCTGCTCGAGGATCCACGCGCGATGGCTGAGAGATTTGAAGATGCCTTTGCAGTTCTTGTGCGAGACGCCGAGGTAGCCGAGCCCCGTCGCGCGCGCGAACGAGTCCAGCCGATCGTCGCTCTCGTCGATGATGACGGGCTTCCAGCTCGAGATGCTCGCGATGGTGGAGGCCGCGCTCGGATCGAGAGCCATTTCCCGCGGCAAGGGCTGCTCGACGTAGAGGATCGCGTCGAGGAACTCCTTGCCGTAAGGCCGCGAGCGGAGCGCTTCGAGGAGCCGCTCCAGCGTGGCGATGTCTCGAAACTGCTCGTTGCCGTCGAGGGTGATTTTGTACCCGCCCAGGCAGCGTTGATGGATGAGCGCAGCGAGGCGTGAAAGCCGCTCGAGGTCGCGTTCGGGATCGCCAGCAACTTTCACTTTGAAGTACGACAGGCCGTAAGTCTCGATGTCCTCCTCGAGCGCCTGCGGCAGGCCGTCGGCGATGCGCTCGGTCGGCGGGATCTCTCCGCGAGTCAGCGGATCGGAGAGGCCCACCGTGTGGCGGATATGGATCGATTCCGCGGCGTGGGCCGGCACGAGCTTGGCAGTCGCCAGGCCGAGAAGGTCGCACTGGAGCGCGTCGAAGAAGGTCGTCGATTTGAGGCGGCACAAGGCGTCGATCATGGCGCGCTCGAGAAACGAGCTGCCAAAGGATGCGGTGAGCGCGTTCAGACCGGCCCGGGCGCACTCCTCGTGCACTTTCGGGTACGCGTCTTTCCAGATCTCGTAGGCCGGCCGTATGCGCTCGCCCGCGACGAGGTAGACCTGCCGCGCCCGCCGGAATGCCGTGAGTTGGTCCTCGACGTTCTGCCGAAAAGTTTTCGACGGATCCTTGTCGAACCAGAGCGGGGGGAGGCAGTCGGCGGCGTACCCCACGGCCGTTTCGCCCTCCTTGTCCGCGATCGACACGCGGACGTGCAGGAGCGGCGCCGCGGTAAGGACGGCCTTGCCATAGCGGAAGGGCATTCGGTTTCGGATCTCGGACATCGCCGCGTCGCAGCCGACGATGCGGAACCTCGAAGTCCCCCTGCGCATTCGCCAAAGGGTAAGGAGGCTGCCGGGCGATGTCAAATCGCGCTGCGCCGAGCCGCCGGAAAACGCGCAGGCCGCTTGACTTGACTTGCATCTTGCCGTGGGTGAGACTTGGCTCTCTGCGCATGTCATCCACGCGGAGATGGAATAGCCGGGAAGGGGTCTTGGGGCCGCGCGGCCGCCGGCACCTTGCGGTGCTGCTCGGGCTCCTGGGCGTGCTGCGCCAGCCGGGTCGGGCCGACGAGCCCCGCGAGAAACAGCTTGCCGCTCCTGCCGGCGCTGCGACGGCGCCTCGCGACGCGGACTCAGGCGCTGTGACTCCTGGGGCTGTGAAAATCGACGCCCAGGTTGTCGAGTTCTTCGAGACCAAAGTGCGGCCGGTTCTTGCGGGGAGCTGCTTCGAGTGCCACGGGCCCACGAAGCAGAAGAGCGGCCTACGGGTCGACTCGCTGCAGGGCCTTCTCGACGGCGGCGAATTGGGCCCGGCGATCGTGCCGGGGGACCCGGGCGCGAGCCGGCTCATCCTCGGCGTCAGCTACGTGGACTCGAGTTTCCAGATGCCGCCGCGCGCCAAGCTCTCGGACCGGCAGATCGAAGACCTCCGGACCTGGGTGAAAATGGGCGCACCGTGGCCGGGCGCCGGGCCGAAAGGCGACGCTGGCCGAAGCTCGGCCCCTCGGCGCGGCCAGGAGATCACCGCTCTGGACCGGGAATACTGGGCGTTCCAGCCCGTCCGGGATCCTCCACCGCCCGCCGTTCGCGGCGCGGACTGGTGCACGAGCCCACTCGACCGCTTTCTTCTCGCGAAGCTGGAGGCGAAGGACGTCGTGCCGAACGGTCCCGCCTCGCCGCGCGAGCTCGTGCGCCGAGCGTATTTCGACCTCATCGGCCTGCCCCCTCCGCCCGAGGAGGTGGACGCCTTCGGCGCGGATCCATCGCCGGACGCGTGGGCGCGGCTCGTCGACCGACTCCTCGCCCGGCCGGAGCATGGTGAGCGATGGGCGCGGCATTGGCTGGACGTCGTCCGCTACGCCGACTCGAACGGCTACGAGCGCGACGACGAGAAGCCGCTGTCTTGGCGGTACAGGGACTATGTCATCCGCGCGTTCAACGAAGACAAGCCGTACTGGCGCTTCGTCTCCGAGCAGCTCGCGGGCGATGAGCTCGAGGACGCCACGGCCGAGGCCGTCGCGGCGACGGGCTACTACCGCCTCGGAGTCTGGGACGACGAGCCGGACGACGCCCGCATGGCCGAGTTCGACTACCTCGACGACATTTTGAAGACGACCGGATCGGCGTTCCTCGGCCTCACCGTCGGTTGTGCTCGCTGCCACGACCACAAGTTCGATCCCATCCCGCAGGAGGATTACTACTCACTCCTCGCGTTCATCCGCAACGTGAGCTACCAGGCGAACCCCGCGTACGACTTCACGTCATCGGCCTACTCGCCTTTCGCCCCGCCCGCCGAGGTGGCGCGGTGGCGGAAAGAGGATGCGCGAAAGAAAAAAGACCTTGAGGCGCGGATCGCCGCCTGCGCGGAGTCGAACGAGAAAGCCCGGCTCGAAGCCGATTTGAAGCGCCTCAAAGAAACGGCCCCTCCGTTCGAATGGACTCTCGCGGTCCGGGAAGACGGTCCGACAGCGAAAGCTACGCAAGTGCTCATCCGCGGCAACGCGGGCTCCCCAGGCAAAGACGTCGTCCCGGCGTTTCTTTCGGTCCTCGGAGGCGAGCGCCCCTCTCCGCCCCCCGCGGCCGCCGAACGCGCTTCCACCGGACTGCGGTCGGTGTTGGGCCGCTGGATCGGCGACCCCCAGCATCCGCTCACGGCGCGCGTGATCGTCAATCGCGTCTGGCAGCACCATTTCGGCAGGGGCATCGTCGAGACTTCCGGAGACTTCGGGCGGTCCGGCTTCCCTCCGACGCATCCCGAGCTCCTCGATTGGCTGGCGTCGCGCTTCATCGAGAGCGGCGGCTCCTTGAAACAGCTCCACCGCCTGATCCTGACGTCGAGTGCCTACCGCATGTCCTCGAGCGCCGCGGACAACGCTGCCGCGTTGCGGGCCGACGAGGGCAACCAGCTCTTCTGGCGCCAGAGCCTCCACCGGCTCGACGCGGAAGCCATCCGGGATTCCATCCTCGCGGCGAGCGGCGTCCTCAACGGCAAGATGGGAGGGCGGGGCATGTTCCCGCGCGTGGGGAAGGAGGTCCTGGCCGGCGGCTCGAGGCCGGGGCTCGGTTGGGGCGTGTCCAGCGAGGCCGAGCGCTCGCGCCGGAGCATCTACGTCTTCGTCAAACGGACGATGCTGGATCCTTTCCTCGAAGGCTTCGACTACTCGAATACCGCGCAGCCCCTCGACGTGAGGCCGGTGACCACTGTGGCGCCCCAGGCGTTGACGCTCCTCAACTCGAGCTTCGTCGACGAGGAAGCGCGGAGTTTCGCCCGAAGGCTCCGCCGCGAAGCGGGGCACGACGCGCGCGCGCAGGTCGATCGGGCCTACCGCCTCGCCCTCGCCCGCGACCCTGGCGACGAGGAACGCCGCATCGCGCTCGACTTCCTCGCGCACCAGGAGCGCCTTTTCCGTGACGTGCCGCCCGAGCTGACTTTCGCTCCGGCCCTGCCGACCGCGGTCGCGAGCTCATTCCTCGCGGAGCACCCGGCTCAGGAGATCCTCCAGGGGCCGCGCGACGGGTGGAGCTATTACCGCGGCCGCTGGGGGGACGGGTACGAGGGCATCGTTTTCGCCGATCTGGCGCGGGGCCCGTTTGCGCTCTGGGACCCAGCCGAAATCGTCGACGCGCGGCTCGACGCTCGCTTCCGAATCCGTCCCGCGTCCGAGGCTGCCGGCTTTCTCCTGCGCGAGCGCGCTGAGGCGAAAGAATTCGATCATCCGGTCGGCTGCTTCGCCGAGGCCAGCGTCGCGCCGTCCAACGAGGCGCCCCCACATCGACTTCTGGTGTTCCTGCCCGGCGAGGATCAGGTTCTC